>Ga0207684_10005550_pt1 | contig 11615 bp, 13 predicted proteins | sample KBSK5501metaG_FD_184342 | JGI IMG/M metagenome (GOLD analysis project Ga0207684, IMG submission 184342) | Corn, switchgrass and miscanthus rhizosphere microbial communities from Kellogg Biological Station, Michigan, USA - KBS K5-50-1 metaG... | ecosystem: Host-associated > Plants > Roots >... | reverse complement strand
TTCCAGTTCAGCGTGGCGTCGAATGTGGTGCCACCCTCCTGGATGACCAGCATCTGCTTGTGGATGACCTCATCGGCGACGCGATCGAGGCGCGCGAGGGATTCGCGATGCGCCGGACTCCCCTTGATCAGCCGTTGGATGTGGAGGAACAGAGGCTTCAGGTTGAGCGACTCGTGGAAGTTGTAGACGAGCAGCTCGAGATTGAGCATCTTCTGCTCGAGGGTCGCCGGCCCTTCCTTGAGGAACGAGTTGATGATCGACGTGAACATGTCCTTGCGCAGGGCGCTGTCGGATTCCTCGCGCCGGCTGATGAGCTCCGAATAGAGACGCGCATTGGTCTCGCTCGTCTGCATGCGTTCGCGCAACACGGCCTCGCGTCCTTCGCGCTGGCGGAGGTAGTTCGAGGTCCAGAATCCGAGCACCGCGACGGCGATCGCCGTCAGCAATCCCCCTACGGGCTGAAGGATGATTTGCGCCTTGTCCCACGCGTCGCGCGCGGGACGGGTCGCCGGCTGCTCCGCCATCACTTCCGCGCGAGCGTCGTCTTTCCGCCCTCTTGCTTGACCACGAGGTCGTAGCGGCTCGGTTTCTCGTAGACCGTGACCTTCAGCGAGGGATTCGACCCTTTGTACTGAACGGAGAGCGCGCACTCGCCGGTCGCCGGAATCTTCAGGCTGTAGGAACCGAATTCGTCCGTCGTGGCGCTCGCGGATGCGGCGCCGCACTCGAGCTTCAGAGAGACCCCCTGACCGACGGGCTTGCCGTTGTCGCTGACGGTCCCGTGAATCTCCGCCGCGGTCGCCGCCGCGGACAGCGCCAGGGTCAAGAAACCGATCTCAACGATCTTCCTCATCGGCATCCTCCTGCCGGGTTTAAACGAAGCGCTCCCGGCGGAGCATTCCGGTTTCGGGTCTCAAGTTTCAAGTTTCGAGTTTCAGGATGTGACGCGACCTGAAACCTGAAGCTCCGAAGTTTTCGGCAACCTGCTACCCTCCGCGGCGTGGACCGACACCTTCGACGGGTTGCCCGGCTCGCGCTCGCGCTGGCGGTGTTGCTCGGCTGCGGGGCCGCATCGCGAAGCATCCCGCGGCGCCCCGGGCCCATGAGCGGCGATACGCTGCTGCCGAACGGATGGACGATCGCACCGGCCGGTCGCCATCTCTCGATCGGCGATCTGCCGCTCGCGATGGCCGAGTCACCCGACGGGCGCTTCCTCGTCGTCACGAACAACGGCTATGCGAAGCCGTCGTTGACGGTGGTCGACCTGGAGCGCTTCTCCGTCTCGAGCCGCTTGCCTCTGGAGAACGCGTGGCTGGGTCTCGCGTGGCACCCCGACGGCCAGCGGCTCTACTGCTCGGGAGCCGCCGACAATTCGGTTTCCGAGCTCTCGTGGCGAGACGGGGTCCTCGAGTCTTCGAGGACGATCGCGATCGAGGCGCCCCGGCCGCCGACCTTCGTCGGAGGCATCGCCGTCTCGCCGGACGGCCGCCGCCTGTTCGCCGTCAATCCGCTGGGTCAATCGGTCGCCGCGGTGGATCTGGAGTCCGGCGCCGTGCTGAAAACCGCGTCGCTCGAGGCGGAGCCCTACACCTGCCTGGTGTCGCGCGATGGGAAGACGCTCTACGTCTCGCTTTGGGGCGGTTCCGAGGTGCTTTTCTTCGACGCGGCGACCCTGGAGCGGCAGGGCGAATCGGCGACCGGCGAGCATCCGAACGCGATGGTGGAGTCGCCCGACGGAACGCGTCTCTACGTGGCGTGCGCCAACACGAACGCGGTGTGGGTGCTCGACCGCGCCTCGCGACGCGCCACGGAGCAGATCGGCGTGTCGCTCTTCCCCGGCGCGCCGGAAGGCTCGACGCCGAATTCCGTCGCGCTCTCCCGGAGCGGCCGTCGGCTGCTCGTCGCCAACGCCGACAACAACGCGGTGGCGGTGGTGGACGTCGCGACTCCGGGACACAGCCGGATCGAGGGATTCCTGCCGACCGGCTGGTATCCGACCGCCGCCGCATTCGATCGGGACGACGCGCGCATCCTGGTTCTCTCGGGCAAGGGACTGACCTCGCATTCCAACCCTGGAGGGCCCCAGCCCGGAGTTCCGGCGCCGGGCCGAACCGTCCGGGACCTGCTGACGGGAGCGCTGTCGGTCGTTCCGACGCCCGACGACGAGGCGCTCGCCGCGTACACGCGCACGGTATATCGCATCAGCCGCTATACGAAGGACGCGCCGGTCGCCGCATCCGGGCGCCGCCCCCGCGGCTCGCCGATCCCGTCGCGAGTCGGCGCGGTCTCGCCGATCCGGCACGTCTTCTACGTCATCCGCGAGAACCGCACGTACGACCAGATCCTCGGCGACGTGCCGACGGGCGACGGCGACGCCAACCTGTGTCTGTTCGGCGAGGAGACGACTCCGAACGCCCATGCTCTGGCTCGCGAGTTCGTGCTGTTCGACAATTTCTACGTCGATGCCGAGGTGAGCTACGACGGCCATGCGTTCTCGACGGCGGCCTACGCGACCGATGTGGTCGAGAAGTTTTGGCCGCAGCTCTACGGGAATCGCGGCGGCAAGTTTCTCTCGACCGGCGGCGGCCCGAATCGCAACGCCTACGGAAACGTCACGGCGCCGGCCGCGGGATACATCTGGGACCTCTGCCGCCGCTCCGGCGTCTCCGTCCGCAGCTACGGCGAGTTTGCCGTGTCGCGCCAGGTCGAGCCGGACGGAGACGACGCGGGAGCGCCTCCGTACAGAGCCTCCGTGCCCGGGCTGCGCGGCGCGATCGCACCGAACTATCCGCCGTGGGACCTCGCGATTCCGGATGGGCGCCGCGTCGATGCCTGGCTGAAGGAGCTCCGCGAGTACGAGCGCAACGGCAGGCTGCCGCGGCTCTCGATCATTCGCCTGCCCAACGATCATACGGCGGGCACGCGTCCCGGGTCCCTCACGCCGCGGGCGATGATCGCGGAAAACGACCGCGCCCTCGGCCGGCTCGTCGAGGCGATCTCGAAGAGCCGATACTGGAAGGAGTCGGCGATCTTCGTGCTGGAAGACGACGCGCAGGACGGCCCCGACCACGTCGACGCGCACCGCTCGGTCGCCCTGGTCGCCAGCCCCTGGGCGCGGCGCGGGGCCGTCGATTCGACGCTCTACACGACGTGCGCCATGCTTCGGACGATCGAGCTCATCCTGGGGCTCCCGCCGATGAGCCAGTACGACGCGGCCGCCGCGCCGATGTTCGGAGCGTTTCGGAGCGCGCCGGACACGCGACCCTTCACCGCCCGGCCGGCCTCGATCGCGCTCGACGAGAGGAATGCTCCCGGCGCATACGGTGCGCAGGCCTCCCTGGAGATGGACTTCGACGAGGCGGACCGGACGTCCGAAGCGGAGCTGAACGAGATCCTGTGGCGCTCGGTCAAGGGTCCGCACTCGCCGATGCCGCCGCCGCGCAGGGCCGCCTTCGTTCGCGCTCTCGAGCGCGACGATGACTGAGTCGATGCCGGACGGACCCACCACGATCGTCTGCATCCCCCGGGATTCGTCCGTCCTTGCGGGCGTTCCCGCCGTGATCCGCACACTGTATCGGCTCGTCGCGTCGGGGGCCGTCGAGCGGATCCTCCTCTGCGGCGCCTCGGACCGGTTCCGGAGGCGATGGCGCGGTCTTCTGCGGAGGCTGCCAGGCCGCGTCGAGACTCTTTCGACCCTTCCGGCGGAGATCGCCTCCGCCTCCCCGGCGATCGTGCTGGACGGCCGCGGGATTCCCGACGGGGAGGGCCTGCTCCGGTTCTGCCGCGAAGCGCGGAGCCGCCGCGAAACCTCCGTATGGATCTGGAACGGTCGGCCGGTCTGCCTCTACAAGCCCGCCGGCGTTGCCTTCGGCGACGGCTGGTCCGAGGGCGCGGGGCTCGACTCCGCGCTCGAGTCCGCCTCGGTGCGCCGCGTCGACGCGCCGGCGACGGCTTGGGTTCCCCTGAGGGATCCGGAGGAGATCGCGCGCGCGCGGAAGGGTCTCTTCGCGAAGGCGGGACGCGAGAGCGACGGCTACTTGAGTCGCCTGGACCGCCGAATTTCCACGGCTCTCTCGAGGCTCTGGGTCGAGACGCCGGTGACTCCGAACCAGCTCACCGCCATCAGCATCGCCGTCGGATTGGGCGGCGCGTGGCTCCTGGCGTCCGGCGGCTACGCGGAGTCGCTCCTGGGCGTGGGTCTCGTCTGGCTCTCGGCGATTCTGGACGGGTGTGACGGAGAAGTCGCTCGGATCAAGCTGATGTCCACCGAGCGGGGCGAGCGGCTGGATCTCTTCGGCGATCACGTCGTCAACCTCTCGGTCCTGGCGGCCGTGGCGGCGCACGTCCGCAGGACGCGCCCGTCGGCAGCCTGGGGGCCGGCGGCGGCGCTTCTTGCCGCGGGCGTTCTGACGAGCGCGCTCGTCTTCTGGTGGTTCGCTTTGCGGACCTCGCGGAGCGGGCGAGCGCCGTCTCGCGCTCTCGAGCGGATCGCCAGCCGGGATTTCGTGTACCTGCTGATTCCTCTGGCGGCGCTGCGACGGCTCGACTGGTTCTTCTATGCGGCGGCCGTCGGATCGAATCTCTTCTGGATCGTCCTCCTCACGCGGCGGTGGTCCTCGGGCTCGCGCAGGCTCGGCGGCGACGGGATCGCCTCGGGCACGCTCGGACGGATCCCTAGCGCGCAAAGAGCCAATCGCTTAAAACCCCGCTAAACGGGCGACGCTTCCGTTCTGGGTTGGCGGAAACGTTGCATTTCTCCAGAGCGGGCCTGGGTCTGACGCGCTCACTGAGCGCAAAGAGAAAGCGGAGGACTTTCCCATGAAACGGCGGCTTCTCGCAGTCTTGGTCGCGTTGTTCGGTTTCTCGATGTGTTACGGCATCGCGAGTGCGCAGGGGGCGCCCGGCGTGCGCTTCGGCGTTTTCGGTGGCGCGGATTTTCCTGTTCAAGACCAGAAGGACGTCTTCAAGACCGGCTGGAACGCCGGAGCGCTGCTCGCCTTCAACTTCGGCGATGCGCCGCTCGGCCTTCGTTTCGACGGCCTGTACAGCGAGCTGAAGACGGCGGACGCGCTGCAGCTCTTCTTCGGAAACGGCAAGACCCGGATCATCGCGGGCGAGGGGGACCTCGTGATCGGACCGCGCTTCGCGGGCGGCTTCCAGCCGTACGTGATGGGGGGAGTCGGCGTCTACGACCTGCGATTCCGGGGTCAGGAGGTCGACACGGGCAACGTGTTCTCGGATACGACGACGAAGTTCGGCTGGAACGCCGGAACGGGCTTCGCGTTCCCGCTGGGTGCCGGCAACAGTCGCATCTTCGTCGAAGGCAAGTACGTGAGCGTCTCGACGAACGGCAACCGGTTCGCCGATACGATCACGACCCACGGCTCGCGGTTCACGATCGTGCCGGTGAACCTCGGCTTCATCTTCTAGGGGCCGTGCCCCCGCCGGCCGCGCGTCAGGGCCAGGGCTAGGGCGCGTCTGCGGAAGCCTTCGCATCGACCGGCCTTCGTGCGACCTCGATCCGCCGGGAGCGCGCCAGCTTGTCGCGCGCGCCCTCGGCGAATGCGATCGAGCCCGCGATCATCGCGATCAGATCGGGCGAACGCACCAGCTTGAGGGCACGCTCGAGGATCGGCAGGGCAAAGGCCAGGTGCTCGGCCGCGGAGGTCGAGTCGATCTCGGTCTTTTTCATGAGTGCCGGACAGTGTAGACGCACTCGGACCCGCAGGCCTGGATTTTTCCCGTAGCGAGGGGATCCCGCCGAGATACGATGGACTCTCATTTCCAGGAGTCAATCGTACGCATGGAGGCGAGCGCCCCTCAAACGACCCGCCAGGTCGCCGAGACCATTCTGCTCGACCCCGCGGAGCGCGGAAAGCTGTTTCGCTACGCGCACTCTCGGTTTGAGATCGGTTCGGCCGATGCAGAGGACCTCCTTCAAGAAACCGCGCTCGAGCTGCTCCGTCAACGTGCGTACGTCCGGAGCCCCGAATCGTTCGTCTTCACGGTTTTCCGCGCGCGTTGCGCGCGGTTCGTCGGCGGCCGCGCCGCCAAGCGACGGGTTTTCTCGGACGGTGCCGGCGACGCCGCATCGGGGGCCGAGGGGGTCTCTTTCGACTGGATGGACCGCCGACTGGCGCTCCGAGAGGCTCTCGAGGGCGTCTCGTCCTCCTGCCGGAGACTGCTGCACGCTCATTACGTCGAGGGCGAGAGCCTCCGCGAGTCCGCGCGACGGCTCTCGCTCGCTTCCTCGACCGTGCCGAAGGCGATCAGCCGGTGCCTGAAGAAGCTGAGGGCATGCCTCGCATGAAGGAGCACCTGGACGAGTTCACGCTGCTCAAGCACTCGGCCGGCGACCTCGACGCTGACGAGGTCAGAACGGTCACATCGCATCTCGAGGATTGCTCCGACTGCCGGCAGACGCTCGCGGACGTGCGCGTTCTGGATTCCGAGCTTCATCGGGTGGCGAGTCGCGGCGGAATTGCGGAGGAGGACTCGTCGGAGTTCCTTCCCGGAGATCCCTTTCGTCGGCGCCCCCGGCCGGCGGCGCACGGAACGCGCCGGGCGAAGAAGGGCGCTTCCGTGGGCGTCGACGCGGTGCTCGCCTCCGACGCCGCGATCACGTCTTCGGAAGCGATTCTCGACGCTGTGCGCGATCCGAAGCGGTTGTCCCCCACGATCCGGGATCTCTCCTTCGACCGATCCGAGCAGCGGTTCGCGCTGCTCTACGCGCTGAAGGAGTCGGGCCGCCGGATCGCCGAAGGGCCGGTCGGCGCGCTCGAATTCGCCGGTACCGTGTTGCAAAGGCTCAGACGAGAGTCCTCGGATCCACCGGAGAACGTCGCCGCGCGGATGGTGCCGTGGGTCGCGCTCTGGGTTCAGGCTCACGTTCTCGCCGCTCAGGCGAATCTCTGGATGAAGCAGGTTCGGAAGAGCCGGGCGCACCTGGTCACCGCCTACCGATCCCTTGCGCGCAGTGACGGCGACGAGACGAGCTTCGCGTTCGTCGAGCTGATCGAATCCCAGCGGAGGTTTTTCTCGGGCGAGCCCGCTTCGGCGCTCGCGCTCGCTCGACGCGCCCGGGCGACCTTCGAGGCCTGCGGCCTGGAGGATCTGGCCGCTCGTGCGACCGTTGCCGAGGGAATGGCACTTAGAGGTCTCGACCGTCTCGACGAGGCGGTCCAGACCTACCGGCGGGCGCTTCCGGTGTTCGAACGGTACGAGCTCTGGAGCAATTACGTCGGCGCGCTCAACAGCATGGGGAGCTCCCTCCATTTGTTGGGAAGGCTCGACGAAGCGCGGCGTGAATACGCGCGCGCCTTGCGCCGATTCTCGCGCGAGGAGCATCGATCGTGGCTTGGATATCTACAACACGGGCTCGCCGACGTCCTTTTTTCCGCGGGCCGCTTTCGTCACGCGGCGATGTCTCTGTCGCGCGCCGCCGGATACTACGCGGACTCCGGTCTTCGCGCGAGCGCGCTGCTCGCGAAGCTTCACGAGATCGAGAGCTGGGCGCGCCACGGAGATCTAGCGCGGGCGCGGCACCGGCTCGAGCTGTTCGTCGACGAGTTCGCGAGGGATCGCACCCTCGACCGGACGGTCGCCCTCCAGATCGCTCAGGCGTTGTCCGGGGCTCATCCCGATTTCGAGAAGCTCGGGAGCCTCCGACAGCAGGCGGAGCTGCAGCTGCAGCGTCGCGCCGGCCCTCAATACTCCTAAGACCGAAAAAAATCCGCGCAGGGGTGCCTCAAGAAGGGCCCTTCTAAGACACTTCATCGTTCGAAAAGGCGGAGTGGAGCGCTCCGGGTCCGCCTCTACGCCGGCTCAGGGATCGAGCCGGCAAGGAGGTACACGTGCCGGAAGGCCCCATTCCCAGCTAGTCTCTGAGAGTCCCGGGTTTCAAGCGGCGGGCCCGTCCACGGGCCCGCCGGCTTCGACCCAGGGTGCGAAGAACGTCTCGACGAGGAACACCGCCATCTGACCGCGGGTGTTGGGCTTGCCGGGGCAGTAGATCGGCGGGATTGCGCGGTTGAAGGGGTCCTCGATCCAGTCCGCGGCGAAGGAGCCGGGCGGGACGTCGTCGTTGCGGTCCGGAACGATCGCCCACGGGATGTCCGCGCTGTCCGGCCCGCGATCCATGAGCACCGGCCCCCACAGTGTCGCACTGCTCTGGCCGTCGTACTTGAGGGTTGCCCAGTCGTAGTCGGTGCCGTTGAAGGCGCAGCACGTCACGATGAGGTTGCCGCGGGAGTCGATCGCGAGGGCGGCCGGCGTGTCGGTCACCGAGGCGGAACCGCTGAGGAGAGCGGGAGCCGCCCATATGGCGTGGCCGCCGGATCGGAGAGATTAGCCAGCGCCGGAAGGCCATCGCGAATCAGATCCCGGACTCGTCAGCGACTGTGAAAGTCCGCATACGGACAGCCCTTCCAGAAGATCGGAGCGCTGTCCAACTTCTCGCCCAGGATGCGTCCGTGACAGACGCGACAGTAGTTGAGGGAGTCGAGCGTCGTGCCCAGCGGCAGAATCTGAACAAATTTTTCGAAGACGCAAAGCGCGTATCCCACCTCTTCCGTAGCGGTGAGCGAGCGCAGCGGTCCCGCTTCGGCCGCCCGACGCATCAAGGCCGAGTAGATGCGAGACTTCAGGCGCGCCGGGGCTCGAAGCTGCGATGGTGCGGGCTCAGACAGGCGTTCGAAGAAGTCGTCGTTGCGGTCGTCGGCGTTATTCATCGATCCACTTTCTTCGAAAGAGCCGCCGTGCCCGGTCGAGCAGGCGCTCGATCGACTTCTCCGTGTGACCTGTGATCGCGGCCATTTCGGCCACCGGTCGTTGATCCCAATATCGCCAGACGAGGACGGTGCGGTATTGGTCGGGCAGTGTCGAGAGGATGCGCCGCGTCCTGGCGTCTCGCCTCTGCCGGTCGAGCTCTTCGTCCAGTTTGGGCGCGACCGTCAGGCTCGCCGGTGGACTCTCCTTATCGAGCTCGTCGGCGAGCACGATCTCTCGCAGCTTCTCTCGATAGTAATCGCCGATCTTGTGGCGAGCGATGCCGAGTAGCCAGGTCCGGATTTCGCTCTCGCCGCGGAAGTGCGCAAGCGCACTCGAAGCGGCGAGAAAGGTCTCCTGGACGAGGTCGTCGATAACCTCTGGACGATCGAGTCGGTGATGGACGAAGGCGTACACAGCGTCCGCGTGGAGATCCACAAAGCGCGCAATGGCCTTGCGGTCTCGATCGCGGATCGCATCGAGGAGCGGGCGTTCCGGGAGAACGCCCGCCGGCGGATGGGGCGCCGATTCCAGTCCGTCGTCTGACACTGCCGCTGCGGCGTCCGTTCAGGCCCGAACGGCCGTCGGTGGGGGGGGCCGGTCCCCTAGGACACCCGGACCGTTCACCGTCATCCGGCTAGTTCTCGCGATGTATGGTGATCATCGCAACCGGGTTTCGCCAGTCGCGCTCGCTCGCGACGAAGTCTCCGATGCCATGAATGCCGCGGTGAACGTGGACGTACCCTTCGCCTCCACCAACGTCGCCGCCGCCGCCGGGCCCGCCGCATTCCACGAAGAACGGCCCCGGGATCGACGCGCAGAGCTCATCATTCGCTTCGGTGCCGGCGTCGTACGCGGGAGAGAAGAGCAAGAGGCTCCCGTTTCCCTTTGGTCCCTCGACCCCGTTCAGTGCGAAGAACCCGTCGTTGGTCGGAATGAGCATCGCCGCAACGCTGACATGATCGAAGCCGCCGCCGGTCTCGACCGTTACAGTCACGGATTGACCCGGATCGAGAAGGCCGCCCGAGTCCGTCACGTCCTTGACCTCCGGCATCCCGGCGAGGAGGAACTTCAGGGGGCCAGTGTTTCCCTCTTCGGCGAGAATTTCGAGCTCGGGGCTCGCGGGGCTTCCGAGCGTAAACAGTTTGACCCCCTCCTTGTGGCTCGCGACGAGAATCGGCGTAAATTGCTGGCCGCGCGTCAGATTGGTCACTGTGACCTCGAATCTCCTCCGCTCGCCTCCGGCCGCGACGCCGACCGCGATGGAGAGCAAAGCCAGCGTGAACACAAATACGGGTTTCCTCATGAGTAGTCCTCCTTCCCTGTTCTTGGTCGGAGAAGCGGGAGAAAACCCCCTCGGCGTCGCTCGAACTCGGAGAATGTCGGCTCGTTGGTTGGACAGGATGAGATCACCGAACCCGACTCTTACGCTTTGCGAAGAGCGAGTCGGAGACGAACGCCGAGGTCGAGGATCTCAGAGTATGACAGAGACATTCCGAGAGACCTGCTGTGGTTCGCAGTGGACCGCATCGGTCGGCCTCCTCCTCTGGATGGCAGGCGCTCTCCTGGCGGCCTGCGAGACAACATCGACGCTCGTCGTAGCGCCGCCGGGGCCGGGCGGCGCGTCGAACCTCATCCTCGCGCCGGACCTCTCCTTCACCGACGACTCCTCCAGCAACTTTTCGATCCGCGGCGAGAACCTGGCCGACGGGCGGATCGCTTCCGACCGGCCAACCGCGATCTTCTTCGGAACCTCTCACTGCTGGAATACCAATCGGGAGGCGGAGCGATTCGTCCTGCTCTACGAGGCACGGAAGGACAGAGCCCGGTTTCTCGTCGTCGACCTCGATCATCCTTCGTCGGAGCAGCGGGCACTCGTCTCTCACTTCTATGGAGGCTCCATCCCGACGCTCGCCTTTCTCGACAGTGCCGGACGGCCGGTTTACGACCTGGCGGGCGAAACGGCGCGAGAGCGGCGCGACATCTCGCGGCTCGAGGAACTCCTCGGCAAGGCGACCTCGACGCGCTGATCCAGGAAGCGGTTCCACCGGCGGTTCAGATTCGCTCCCGAACCTCGTCGAGGCTCTTCTTCGCGAGCTTCGGCACGCGCGCATCGGCGGCCGGATATCCGACCGGGATCAGTACGAATGGCTGCTCGTGTTTGGGTCGGCCGAGGACCTCCCGCAGGAAACCCATGGGGCTCGGCGTATGGGTGAGCGTCGCGAGACCAGCCGTGTGCAGGGCCGTCAGCAGCATGCCTACCGCGATCCCGACGGACTCCTGGACGTAATAGTTCTTGTGCTTGTGCTCGGTCCCGTCCGCGAGCCGCGCCGGCTCGTAATCCAGACGGAAGACCACGATCAAACACGGCGCAGTCTCCAGGAACGGCTTGCGCCAGTCGGTGCCCAGCGGCGCTAAGTCCTCGAGCCACTCGGGAGTCGCGCGCCTTTCGTAGAAATTTCTCCTGAAGCGGGACGTGAGGACCGAACGCCTCCGGCACCGTCTCGCTCGCGTTTCCGTCAATCTCGTTCTTCGATTCCCTGGGGTCGCTCGTGGGTTACGGGCTGGGCCTCCGTCACGACTCGCAGTATCGGACCAACGTGGGAATCGTGAACACCGACTCCGTCGCACGCACATGCAGCGTGATCACCAGATCGCCATAGAGGGCGTTCGGGTGGAGCGCTTACGGCGCTTCCGTGGACAACATCACGGGCGACGGCTGGGTCGCGCACGTCATGCAACCCTGAGCCCGAGGGACGGCGTTCGGAAGGGCTCCTGTGCCCCGCGCGATGCGGCCGAGTTCGCATCCGACGCCGGGTCTCGACGCAGGTTACTGATATGCTGCCCGA
>Ga0207684_10005548_pt1 | contig 11617 bp, 7 predicted proteins | sample KBSK5501metaG_FD_184342 | JGI IMG/M metagenome (GOLD analysis project Ga0207684, IMG submission 184342) | Corn, switchgrass and miscanthus rhizosphere microbial communities from Kellogg Biological Station, Michigan, USA - KBS K5-50-1 metaG... | ecosystem: Host-associated > Plants > Roots >... | reverse complement strand
CGGCGGTCCGCACCAGCGCCTGGCAGTCTTTCGGGAAGCACGATCCGCCAAAGCCCGGGCCGGCATGCAGGAATTTGCGGCCGATGCGGCCGTCGAGGCCGATGCCGCGGGCGACATCCTGGACGTCGGCGCCGACCGCCTCGCACAGATCGGCCATCTCGTTGATGAAGGTGATCTTCGTCGCGAGGAAGGCGTTGGCCGCGTATTTGATCAGCTCGGCGGTTTCGATCGCGGTGAAAACGATCGGCGTCTCGAGGAGATAGAGCGGCCGGTAAAGCGCGCTCAGCACCGTCCGCGCATGTTCGCTGTCGGTGCCGATGACGACCCGATCGGGCCGCATGAAATCGGAGATCGCCGACCCTTCGCGCAGAAATTCGGGGTTGGACGCCACATCGAAGCGGCCAGGCGGTAGCGCCTTTTTCAGAATGCCGCCGACCCGCCGGCCGGTTCCGACCGGCACGGTCGATTTGGTGACGACCACCGTGCGTTCGTTGCCGTTCTGCTGCAGCGCCTCGCCAATTTCCGCGGCGGCGGCGAACACGTAGCTGAGATCCGCATGGCCGTCGCCGCGGCGCGACGGCGTGCCGACCGCGATGAATACCGCATCGGCGCCGGCCACCGCCGATTTGAGATCGGTGGTGAAGTGCAACCGCCCCGCCGCCTTGTTGCTGGCGACTAGCTGGTCGAGGCCGGGCTCGTAGATCGGCATCTCGCCGCGCGACAGCCGTTCGATCTTGCCGGCATCCTTGTCCACGCAGGTGACGGTCACCCCGAATTCTGAAAAACACGCTCCCGAGACAAGGCCGACATACCCTGTCCCGATCATCGCAACGCGCATCGGCGCAAACTCCCCTGACTGAACCGGTTGCCCACCACCGTCCTAATCAAAAAGGGCGACGCGAAAAACCGCCGAGAACCGCCCTTTTACCCGATTGCCGCGACCGGGTCATGGTTGGCGGCCAATGCAGCCCAAAACGAAAGCCCATCGCGGTTATTCCCATGCTGGTAGGCGCGGCGAGCTGACGCACCCCTCCGGGATGGAAGAGGAAGTGGCAATCCAGCGTTCTCGCTCGGGTTCGCAGCAGTGGTCGGTCGGCACGATATGACGCAATCGGTTCTGGTCACGGGCGGGGCGGGTTATGTCGGCAGCCATGCCTGCAAGGCGTTGGCCGGCGCCGGGTATCTTCCGGTCGTCTATGACAATCTGTCGCGCGGCCACCGCCAGGCGGTGTGCTGGGGGCCGCTCGTCGAAGGCGATCTGCATGATGTGCCGCGGCTCGCCGCCGCGTTGCGCACCCACAACATTGCTGCGGTCATGCATTTTGCCGCGCTTGCCTATGTCGGCGAATCGATGGCCGACCCCGAAACCTATTATCGCAACAATGTAGGGGGCACTCTCGCGTTGCTGACAGCGATGCGCGAAGCCGAGGTCGGAACGATCGTTTTCTCGTCCACCTGCGCCGTCTATGGCGTTCCGGACCGGCTGCCGATCGCCGAGGCGACCGCGAAAGGGCCGCTCAACCCCTATGGCGAGACGAAGCTCGCGATCGAGCGGGTGCTTCACTGGTACAATCTGTGCTACGGCCTGCGCTTTGCCGCGTTGCGCTATTTCAATGCCGCCGGCGCCGATCCCGAGGGCGAGATCGGCGAGAACCACGAGCCCGAAACCCACCTGATCCCGCGGGTCCTGCGCGCCGCACTCGGCACCGGCGAAGCGGTCGAGGTCTACGGCACCGACTACGCCACGCCGGACGGCACCGCGATCCGCGACTACATCCATGTGACCGATCTTGCAGACGCACATGTGCGGGCGCTCGGCTATCTCGCCGGCGGCGGCGAGAGCGGCGCGCTCAATTTGGGCACCGGGCAAGGCTGTTCGGTGCGTCAGGTCATCGCGGCGGTCGAGAGGATCGCCGACCGGCCGGTGCCGTTCCGCGAGACGGCGCGGCGGGCAGGCGATCCGCCCGAGCTCGTCGCCGACCCCGCTCTCGCCCGGACCCGTTTCGGCTGGCAACCGCGGCATTCCGATCTCGACACGATCATCGCTACCGCGCTGGCTTGGGAACGCCGGGCCGATCATGCACAACCCTGATGTATTCCCGGCTGTGCCTGTGGATGTTTCTGCTGATCGCTTGGTTTTGGGCAGAAAATGACAGATAAATTCGGCGATTACGCGACGGCCGACGATTTTCAGCCAATCGGCACCCCCCGCAATTCGGGATCTGGCGAGATGAGCGCGATCGACAGCGACATCCTGGCGTTGGAGACGCCGGCGCCTGGCGCGGTTCTGCCGGACCGGGCGGCGGCTGGCCTTGGCGATATCAGGGTCCATGGCAAATTCTTTTTTGCCGAAGACGCCAAATATTTCGTGAAGGGCGTGACCTACGGCCCGTTCGGCCCCGGCAGCCACGGCGCGCAGTTCCCGGAAACGGAAATTGTCGAGCGCGATTTCGCGCTGATGCGCGGCGCCGGCGTCAATACCGTGCGGGTTTTCACCGTGCCGCCCGTCTGGTTGCTCGACGCGGCCGAGGAGGCGGGGCTCAAGGTTCTCGTCGGGCTGCCCTGGTCGCAGCATGTCGCGTTCCTCGACAGTCCCGCGATCCAGGCGGAAATCCGCGAGGCGGTAGGCGGCGGCGTGCGCGCCTGCCGCCGCCATGCGGCGGTGTTCGCCTATCTCGTCGGTAACGAGATCCCGCCGGACATGATTCGTTGGCACGGCGCGGGGGAGGTGCGGCGGTTCCTGAAGGAACTGGTGGCTCTGGTGCGTCAGGAGCATCCCGGCGCATTGGTGAGCTACGCCAATTTCCCGTCGACCGAATACCTGACGATCGATTTCACCGATTTTCTGTGTTTCAACGTCTATCTGCACGACGAAACCGCGTTTCGCCGGTATATCGCCCGCCTGCATAACCTCGCCGTCGACAAGCCGCTGGTGCTGACCGAGTTCGGCGTCGATTCGATGCGCAACGGCGATCGGGAGCAGGCCGAGATCCTGGGCTGGCAGGTACGAGCTGCCTTTGCCTCGGGGGTCGCCGGCACTTTCGTCTTTGCCTGGACCGACGAATGGTTCACCGGGGGACATCTGATCGAGGATTGGGCGTTCGGGCTCGTCGACCGCCAGCGCCAGCCGAAACCGGCCTTCTATGCGGTCGCCGCTCGCTACAAGGGCGCCCTGCCGCCGCCTCTGCCGCGCTACCCGCGGGTCTCGGTGGTGGTGTGCTCCTACAATGCCGAGCGCACGATGGAGGCTTGCCTCGCCTCGCTCGAAACCCTCGATTATCCCGATTACGAGGTCATCGTCGTCAATGACGGCTCGACCGACCGCACGCTCGAAATCGCCGAGCGGTTTCCGTTCTGCCGCATCATCAGCCAGCCCAACAAGGGATTGAGCGTCGCGCGCAACGTCGGCGCCGAGGCGGCAACCGGCGAGATCGTCGCCTATACCGACAGCGACTGCGTTGCCGATCCCGATTGGCTGACCTACCTCGTCGCCAAGATGGAGGCGAGCAACCTTGCCGCCTGCGGCGGGCCGAATTTCCCGCCTCCCGAGGACAACCTGGTTCCGGCCGCCGTCGCCGTATCGCCCGGCGGACCGACCCATGTGCTGATCAGCGACGAGGTCGCGGAGCACATCGCCGGCTGCAACATGGCGTTTCGGCGCGATGTGCTCATGGGGCTCGGCGGCTTCGATCCGGTCTACCGCGCGGCCGGCGACGACGTCGACATCTGCTGGCGCTTTCAGGATGCCGGTCACACGATCGGTTTCAGCCCGGCGGCGATCGTCTGGCATTTCCGCCGCAACACGGTGCGCGCGTATATCGGCCAGCAGCGCGGCTACGGCAAGGCCGAGGCCCTCGTCTACGCCAAGCACCCGTTCCGCTTCAATTTGTTTGGGCAGGCGAAGTGGCTCGGCCGGATCTATGGCGATTTGTCGGCGGCGCTCCTCCTGTCGCGCAAGCCCGTGATCTATTCCGGGGTGTTCGGGCGCGGCCTGTTCCAGACCATGTACGAGCCGCCCTCCTCGCTGACATCGCTGTTGCCCTTGACGTTCGAGTGGAGCCTCGCGGCGTTGCTGCTGGCGCCCGCCGGAATCATTGCCGGCGGCTGGTTCTGGCTACTGACGGTGCCGCTGCTGGCGACCTGGGCCATGTGCGTCAACGGCGCGCTGAAGGCGCCGATCGACAAGCGCTTCACCGGGTTCAAGGCGCGGGCCCTGGTGGCTCTGCTGATTTATCTCGGCCCGCTGCTGCGCGGCTGGGAACGCCTCAAATGGCGCTTCAAGACGATGCAGACCCAGGATCATGTCGGTGTCGCGCCAGTCGAGCAGCGGGCCCGTATCGACTGGCCGGCGCGCGCCTTTACGCTGTCCTACTGGAATGAATTCGCTGGCGAAAAAGAGGCGCTGCTCACCGGGCTGATGGATTTTCTGTTGCCGCAGAAATATTTCGTCGTGCCCGATACCGGCTGGAGCAAATGGGATCTGAAGATTTCGCGCGGGCTCTGGAGCCGGGCGTTCATCACGGTCTGCGCCGAGAACCATGGCGGGCCGAAGCGGTTGCTGCGGGTGCGCTGTGCGATGCGAATGTCGAGCCTTGCCCGCGTGCTGTTGCGGGGCTGCGCCGCCGTGACGGCCGCCGGTCTGATCCTTGGCTCGCCGCTCGTCGCAATGATCTTTTTGGCGCTCGGAGCCGTTAACCTGGGGGTAGTGGGGTGGCAGCTCGTCACCTTCGGCCGGTTGATGCACCGCATCATCGAAGCGGTGGCGCAGCAGGCCAAGTTGACGCCTGCCGGCCCGATCGGACGCGCGCCGCGCTCGATCGGTGCGCCCATGGTCTGACGCGGCGCCGGGTCCGTCCCCGGTTCGTTCTGCAGAGGACGCGCGATGGTCGCCAAGCTCCTGCCCTATCTGAAGGCCCATCGCTGGCAGGTCGCCTGGGCGCTTGCCCAAGTCTTCCTGATTACCGCCTTCGAGCTGCTGAAGCCGTGGCCGTTGCAGATCATCATCGACTATGTGCTCGGCGGCAAAGAGGCCCCGTTCGGCGGCCCGATTGGCTCATTGCTGTCGCTGCCCGCGCCGGTGCTGCTGGTGGTCGCCTGCGCCGGCATGGTCGTTGTCCATCTCGGCGCCGGCGCGCTGACCCTGTTGCACAACTACACGACGATCCGGGTCGGCCAGGATATGGTCAACGACCTGCGCAGCGACCTTTATGCGCATCTGCAGCGTCTATCGCTGGCCTATCACAGCCGGCAGCGGGTCGGCGATCTGATGTACCGGATTACCGCCGACAGTTTCGCGGTTCAGACGATGATCATGAACGGCGTGCTGCCGATCCTTTCGGCGGTGATTCTGCTGGGCGGCATGCTGATCGTGCTGTTTCCTATGGATCCGGTGCTGACTCTGCTGGCGCTGACCGTCGTGCCGATCCTGTTTGTCGTGATCTCTGTCTTCAATCGCAAGATCGTCGAGGTCGCCACCGAGGTGCGCGACGCCGATGCCCGCGTCTATTCGCTCGTGCAATGGGGCATGGCGGCGATCAAGGTCGTGCAGGCTTTCACCAAGGAGGAGGAGGAGCACCGCCGTTTCATGGGCGCCAGCCGCGAGAGCCTGCGCGCCACGCTGCGCATGTACAATTGGCAGACCCTCTATTCGGGTGCGGTCAGCGTCGTGATCGCCGGCGGCACGGCGGTCGTGATTTACGCCGGCGCGCGCGCGGTGATGTCGGGAACGCTGACGCTCGGTCAGCTGATCATCTTTATTTCCTACCTCGCGCAGCTTTACGATCCGATCAATAAGATCACGCAGAGCTGGGGTTTGATCGCGGGCGCACGGGTCGGCGCCACCCGAGTCTTCGAGGTGTTGGAAACCGAGCCCGATCTGAAGAGCGGCTCGCGGCAGTTCCCGCCACAAGGCGCACGGGGCGACGTCGCCTGGCGCGACATCAGCTTCCGCTACCGCCCCGAGACCCCGGTGCTGAAGGATATCGATCTCTCGATCGGAGCCGGGACGAAGGTCGCGATCGTCGGGCCGACCGGCGCCGGCAAATCGACCCTTCTCGGCTTGCTGCCGCGCTTCTTCGACCCGACGACCGGCAGCGTGCTGATCGACGCTGTCGATGTTCGTCAATACCAGATCGCTTCGTTGCGCCGGCAGATCGGCATGGTATTGCAGCCGCCTCTGATTTTCCCGCTGTCGGTGGCGGACAACATCGCCTATGGCCGGCCCGGCGCCGATCACACCGCGATCGAGAATGCCGCCCGCTCGGCGCGCATCCACGACATGATCGCAGGACTGCCGGAGGGCTATCAGACCCAGCTCGGCGAAGCCGGCGTGGTCCTGTCGGAAGGCGAGAAACAGCGGATCACCATTGCCCGCGCGCTGTTGCGCGATGCGCCGATCCTGATCCTCGACGAGCCGACCTCTGCGCTCGATGTCGAGACCGAAGCCCTCGTCATGGAGGCAATCGAGCGCCTGATGGAGGGGCGAACCACCTTCATTATCGCGCACCGTCTGTCGACGGTGCGCCGCTCCGACCTGATTCTGGTGTTGCGCGACGGCATTATCGCCGAGCAGGGCACGCTTCCGGAACTGTTGCGGCGCGGCGGCATTTTTGCCGATTACTACCAGACGCAATTTGCCCCTCAGGAGCGGGCTCCAGCGAAGTTGCCGATCCCTGCCTGATTCGGCGCCCTAAGGCGTTGCCGATCTGCAACGCCTCCTGTTGCTTATTTGTCGTCCCTCTCGCTTCCCTCCCGCTGAATTGGCCAATCTCCGGCAAGGCGGTGTTGCATCGCCGCCAATAGAGCCCGCCCGGCCTATCAGCAACAGCCCGCCTAACGACAATCCATGACCATTGATGCCGGTTTCCTTTTGACGACTTAACTTTGTGTTAATTGATTCAAGTAGCCGAGGTTTCTCGACTTTGCCGGAATTACACGAGAAAGCATTCGCGCAAGACGACATTTTCTGTTGCAACTCCTGGAATCACGGGTTAGGGTCAACCGGCGTTGGGGGATGCCGCGCGCCGGTCATGCGGGGTGGGGAGCTGGGCGTTCATTAGGGTTAATCCCTGAGACGATCCGGCCTTCAGAGCATACGGCGGCGGCTTCCGATTGGGGTTTGTCTCCGAGGCCTGGTTTGGCGCTCGTCGCCGGACACCTACGGCTCGGACACCGGTGTGGGGGAGTAGGGTGACCGATCTGTTGCGCTGGGGAAGCGAGCTCTTCCCAGAAAATCGATCGCTTCGCGCTGTCGTAATCCGCACGCAGGATGTATCGAGAAGCGCGCTTCATGGATTGACGGGTGGCGGCCTCGTCGTGGCAAGGAGTGTGCGCGCCTTCGCGGTGAGGCGGCCCGGGCCGACGGCGATCGGCGCTGTGGTTGCGCTCGCTTTGGGCGCCTCGTCGTACTCGGCGGTCGGTTATCTCCATTACAAGCATGTCGCCGGCGCAGAGCGAGCCGCCGCGCAACGCGCCGAGCGCGCCAATGCCGATCTGCAGGATGCGGTGGACCGGCTGCGCAATGATCTGGCGGCGGCGCAGGCCAGGATCGACACCCTCAGCGACGAAGCAAAACGGCAAGCGGCATTGTCCGAGCAGGGCAAGGCTGACCGGATCGCGCAATTGACCGGGGCCCTCGAACAGGCGCAGCGCGATCTGCATCTGGCGGACGCCCAGCGCGCGACCCTGACAGCCAGGCTCAGCAAGGAGGCCGCCGAACTCGCCGATGGGCAGGCCAAGCATTCTCAGGCTCAGAGCAGTCTCGACCAGACGCAGAAAAAACTTCAGCAGTTGAGCAGCGAGCGCGACAAGGCGGTCGGCGAGCGGGACAATCTGCGCGCTCGGGTCAACGAGCTCGAACAGAAATTATCGGCACTGCCGAGCCGCCAGGCGCCCCGCCCGGTCGCCGAAGCCGCGCCGCCGATCCTGTCGGCGCCGGCGGCTCCGGCTCCGGCAGCGCCCGTCGTTGCAGCTGCGCCGGCCCCCGCCGTTGCCGCTGCACCAGCCCCCGCCGTGGCACGCGCGGCCCCGGCCGCCGAGCAGCCGCGCCAGGTCGCTGTTGTGATTCCCACGGCGCCGCCCGCCGCCGAGGCGCCGCGGGCTGCCGCACCGGCTGTTGCCGTCGACCGCGGCGCTTTTTCGCAGATCGAGCGGGTGCTCGCCTCGGCCGGCGTCGACGTCAAGCACATGTTCGCGCAACTCGGCGTGAACCGCGGCGAAGGCGGCCCGTTCATTCCTCCCCCGGCAGGTCAAGCTGCGGCCGCCACGATCAGCCCCGAGAAGCTCGCGGCGCTGCGCACGCTGGTCAAGACGCTGCCGGTTACCGCGCCGCTCGAAAGCTATGAGCTCGGCAGTCCATTCGGGGTGCGGGGCGATCCGATCAACGGCCACGCCGGCTATCACACCGGCATCGACTTGCGGGCGCCCTATATGACCCCCGTTTATGCAACGGCGGCCGGGGTTGTGACCTATTCGGGCTATCGCGCCGACTACGGCAAAGTCGTCGAGATCGATCATGGCAATGGCATCTCGACCCGCTACGCCCATCTGCATCGCCAGACCGTCTCGGTCGGGCAGCGGATTGCGGGGCACAATCAGATCGGCTTCCTCGGCAGCACCGGCCGCGCCACCGGCCCGCATGTGCATTACGAGGTGCTGGTGAACGGCGAGCCGCAGGATCCCGAGAAGTTCCTCGGTCTGGCCCGCGTCGTCGCCGCGGTGCAGCGCTAGCCCTCTGCAATTGCTCGCCTGATCAGCCGGCATTTTCCGCCGGCCGGTCATTGCTTCTCCCTTCCCTCCGCATTCCCGCTATGCGATGACAAAACATCGCTGTAGCCGCAAGCGCCTCCGCGAGGGGGTGTCGGCGGTTGCAGTCTCGCATTCCCGCGATCGGATCGGAGGCGATGAGGAGCCAGCTTACGGGTCTCGAGATTCCGGGCGTCCTGTGGCGTCGCGATCCGCAGGGCGCTCAGCTGCCGCTGGTCTTGGACTCGCCGCATAGCGGTTCCGATTATCCCGACGATTTTGCCTATCGCTGCCCGTTGCCGGTGCTGCGCCGCGCCGAGGATTCCTATGTCGATGAGCTGTACGAGGCCGCGCCGGCTTTCGGAGCAACGTTGATTGCGGCGCTGTTTCCGCGCAGTTATCTCGACCCCAACCGCGCTCCGGACGATCTCGATCCGGGAATGCTGACCGGCCCGCTCCCGCCGTTTTTCCAGCCGCGTCCGGTGACCCGCGTCGGTCTGGTGCGCCGTCATGCCCAGCCCGGCGTGCCGATCTACGACGGCAAGCTCAGCCCCGATGATGTTCTCGCGCGAATCGAGCGTTACCACTCGCCTTACCACAACGTGCTGGACGACACCTGCGAGCGGCTGCATGCCGAATTCGGCGCGGTTTGGCACATCAATTGCCATTCGATGCCCTCCAACGGCAGCCCGCGCGACGGACATGGCGATTTCGTATTGGGCGATCGCGACGGCACGACCTGCGCTCCGGAATTCACCGATTTCGTCGCCCGCTTTCTGCGCGGGCTCGGTTATGACGTCCGCATCAACGAGGGCTACAAGGGCGTCGAGATCGTGCGGCGGCAGGGCCGCCCGGCCGAGAACCGCCACAGCCTGCAGATCGAGGTCGACCGGTCGCTCTACATGGATCAACGCACCTTGCAGCGGCTGCCTCGCTTCGATCGGCTGCGCGCCGATCTGACGCACCTCGTGCAGGCGGTCGGCGAGTTCGTCCGCTCGCGCCTCGCACCTGAGCTGAAATGAGCCTTTCCGTACGCCAGCTGCACCCGCTCTTCGTCGGCGAGGTCAGCGGCGTCGATATCGGACGTCCGCTCGACAAAGCCGCCGTGGCGGCGCTGTGGCAGGTGATCGACCGCTATGCCGTCCTGGTATTCCGCGGCCAGGATTTCGACGACGAACGGCAGATGGATTTCGCCCGCCAGTTCGGCGAATTGGAAATTCCGCGCAGCGGCCGCGCCGACGTAAAGCGCCGATTGCGGCCGGAGATGGCCGACATCTCCAACCTCGACGAGCAGGGGCGCGTGCGCGGCCGCGACGATGCGCGCCGTTTCGATCAGCTCGGCAACCGGTTGTGGCATACCGACGGATCGTTCCGCCGAATTCCTGCGGCGCTGTCGATGCTGTACGCGCACCGCGTGCCGCGCCCGGGGCCGCTTGGCAAAGGCGAGACCGAATTCGCCGATCTGCGCGCTGCTTATGACGCGCTGCCGGCCGCCACTAAAACCGGGATCGAGGATCTGGTCGCGCTGCATGACATCGCCTGGTCACGCGCTCAGCTCGGTTTCACCGAGTTGCTGTTTGGCGAGAAGGATGTGTTGCCGCCCGTGCCGCAACGGCTGGTGCGGGTGCATTCCGGCTCGAAACGCAAGACGCTCTATCTCGCGGCGCACGCCTCTGCGATCGTCGGCTGGCCGCTGCCCGACGGCCGTCTGCTGCTGCGCGAGCTGATCGAACACGCGACGCGCCGTGACTTCGTCTATCGCCACGAATGGCGCGAGGGCGATTTGGTGATCTGGGACAATCGCTGCACGATGCACCGCGGCCGCGCCTTCGATGAGCGTGAGGTCCGCGATCTGCGCCGGGCCACGACGCGCGACATATCTTCGACCCTCGATCAAACCGCCTGAACGGGTTACTTTCGGCCGACCGAAAACGCGGAGCGTCCGATGGCGAACATTCCGAAAGTGCTGCAAGCCCACATCAACAGCGCCTTTCCCGCCAATGTGTGCCTGGTTGGTTCGGTGCTGCCGAACGGGTACGCCCAGGTGACGCCGCGCGGCGGCACGATGGTGTTCGACGACGAGCACATCGCGTTGTGGGAGCGGGGCAAGGGCTCGACCAGCGCCAACCTTCACGATGGGACGCCGCTGACCGTTTATTTCCGCAAGCCGCAACTGCGCGAGGAAGGGATCCTGCCGAAGGGCGGCATCGCGCGCTTTTACGGCCGGGCGAAGATCTACAAATCGGGACCGGTTTACGAAGAGGTGTGGCGCCGCCTGGTGCAGCCCGAGAAAGACCGCGATCCGAACAAGGCCGGCTTCGCGGTGCTGATCGCGATCGAACGCGCCGAGGATCTCGACGGAATGCCGCTGACGCTGGACTGAGAAGTATCCCTCTCCCGCACCGCGGGAGAGGGGGACCAGCCGCAAAAGCGGCTGGTGGGTGAGGGTTCTAATCCTTGCATCACCCTCACCCGCCTCGCGCCGATGGCGCTCGGCACCCTCTCCCGCAATGCGGAGAGGGGAGTTCAGCTCAGGAACTGCTCCTTCAGCACCCGCTCCTCGAGGTTTGCCTCGTGGTCGAACAGCAGCGTCATCGCGATGTCGCGGTTTTCGTGGATCTCGACCGCGACGACGTCGCGCACCTCGGTGAAATCGGCGACCGCGCTGACGGGCCGCTTGTCGGTTTCGAGCGCCTCGATCTTGACCCGTGCGCCATGCGGCAGCAGCGCGCCGCGCCAGCGCCGCGGGCGGAACGCGCTGATCGGGGTCAGCCCCAAGACGCCGGCTCCGAGCGGGATGATCGGCCCGTGTGCCGACAGATTGTAGGCGGTGCTGCCGACCGGAGTGCATAAGAGGATGCCATCGGCCATCAGG
>Ga0207684_10005543_pt1 | contig 11625 bp, 12 predicted proteins | sample KBSK5501metaG_FD_184342 | JGI IMG/M metagenome (GOLD analysis project Ga0207684, IMG submission 184342) | Corn, switchgrass and miscanthus rhizosphere microbial communities from Kellogg Biological Station, Michigan, USA - KBS K5-50-1 metaG... | ecosystem: Host-associated > Plants > Roots >... | reverse complement strand
CCGCCTCGATCTGCCGGTCCGGGCCGGCGAGCGGCTGCGATGACGCGGGCCGGCGAGCGGTCGCGATGACCCGGGCCGAGGCATCCGGCCGGGCGACCGTCCGTGCCGCCGGGCCGGACGACGCCGGCCGGATCGCCGAGATCAACGTCCGGTCGTGGCAGGCGGCGTACCGGGGGATCGTCCCCCGCGCGGTCCTCGAAGGAATGGAGATCGACCCGAGCCGGGAGACCTGGCTGCGGCGCATGGCCGGGCTCGGCCAGCGGTCGCTGTTCGTGGTCGAGCTCGACGGCCGCGTCGAGGGTTACGTCCTGGCCGGCCCGGCTCGCGACCACGACCTGCCCGATCTCGCCGGCGAGGTCTATGCGATCTACGTCGATCCGCCGGCCCAGGGCCACGGCCTGGGTCGGGCGCTCCTGGAGGCGGCGACGCTCGACCTCCAGACGGCCGGCTTCGAGCCGCTGATCCTGTGGGTGCTCAGCGCCAATACGCCGGGTCGCCGCTTCTACGAGGCATGCGGCTGGCAGACCGACGGAACCGTCCGCGCGATCGATTTCGACGGGACGTCGGTCGACGAGACGCGCTACCGGGTCGCCGAGTAGGACTTCGGTCCGGTTCCCACCCGGACCCTCGGCCGGTCCGACGCGGCTCCCGCCGGCATACGATGCCAGCGGGGATCCGTGCGGCCGACCCAGCGGCAACGCACGGCCATGACCCGGGAGGTTTCAAGGTTCGTACGTGCGATTCCTGACGGGGGCAAGACGCACCGATGGCGACCAGCGCCTGCTCTGGTCGCGTGACATCCGCTTTGCCCGGCGCCTCGCCGACGTCGTCCCGAATGGGCACGTCTACGAGCTCGATGCCGGGATCGTCGTCATCGGTCCGGCCGACGAGCTGACCGACGCCCGGGCGCACCAGGTTGCCGAGGCGGTCCATTCCCCGGCCTTCGGTCTCGTCACCCTCGACGCCGCCCTGCCCGAGGGCGAGCGTCACCTCATGGCCCTGTCCGCCGCAGTCCAGCAGTCGGGGCTCGCCGAGCGGATCGGCATGGCCCAGACCGGCCAGCTCATGCAGACGAAGATGCTCGACTACTTCTTCACGCTGAAGAACGTCCACACGATCGCGTACCAGCCGATCGTCGAGCTGGCGACGGGCGACCTCGTCGAGTACGAGTGCCTGTTCCGGCCTCATATGCCCGGGCTCCAGGAGTCGATCACCAACATCGTCCAGGCGGCGATCGACACGGATCGCACGATCGAGCTCGACTCATTCATCGTCCGCACGATCCTCTCGCGGGTCGCCGCGATCCATGCCGCCCGCAAGGCGAGCGGCGCGAGCCCCATCCATCTCGCGATCAACTTCACGCCGGCGAGCCTCCTCGATGACGAGTTCGAGGCGAAGGCGTTCGCGTCGATGATCCGGTCCGCCGGCCTGTCGCCGCGCCAGATCACGCTCGAGTGCACCGAGCAGCAGGCGGTCTCGGACATCGTTCCCCTCGTCAAGCAGGTGAAGGCGCTCCGACGGCTCGGCTTCGGGTTCGCGGTCGACGACGCCGGGGCCGGCTACGCGAGCTTCTCGCTCATCGCGTCGCTTCGCCCGTCGGTCATCAAGATCGACCGCGAGATCGTCTACGGGATCGCCCACGACGACGCGAAACAGGCCCTCGTCGAGGCGTTCGTGTCGTTCGGCGGCCGGATCGGGGCCCTGCTCCTCGCCGAGGGCATCGAGCGTCGCGCCGACCTCGCGACGCTCAGGGCGCTGGGCGTCGACCTCGGTCAGGGATACCTGATCGGGAAGCCGGCGGCCACGCCGTCGAAGCCGCGGCCGATGGAGACGCTCCAGCTGACCGCGGCACGGCGGGCGATCGGGCGCCGGGTCCGCGGCGCCGCCCCGAGGGTCCGCGCCCGCCCCGCACGAGCCGGCGCCGACTGATCTCGGGCGCCGACTGATCTCTGGCGACTCCGGCCGGGAACGGCGCAACGCAACTCCCGGTGGCGGTATCCACGTTGGGAGCCGGATTCCTGCATCGAATGCAAGCCGGGATGGCAGTGGCGGCCGCATCCAGGCGACGGGCGTCGTTCCTGCAACCCGGGATTGCAATCCGGACGATTGATTGGCCGAAGCCCTACGGGATCAGCGAGGCCACGATCAGGCCGCCGACCACGGCCGGGACGACCACGAACCAGGCCTTGAGATACAGGTCCCACGGCCCGCGCTTCGGGTTCTTCTCGATCCGGTCGAGGTCGGACTCGCGCGGCGTCCGGGACGTCTCCTCGAAGACACGGCGGGCGTAGGCCGGCCACTCCGGTCGCGGCGGCGACGGCAGGAGCCCGCTCGACAATGCCGCGCGGACCTGCCGCCAGCCGAGCTTGCGCCGCGACCCACACCGATCGCAGATGAGCGCGTGTGAGAGCCAGATCGGCAGGATCGGGACCCAGAACAGCGTCCCGATCGTGGCGATCCGCACGATCGCGTGGTCGGTCACCGTGCCGCAGGTCACGCAATAGTCGGCCTTCGAGGCCAGGTGGATCCCGCGCCGGACCCAGCCGTAGATGATCACGCCTCGTCCCTCCGTCCCCCGGCAGCCGAGAGGGTAACGGCTCGCGGCATCCGTCCGCGGCACGAATCCGGGGGCCCGGCTTCGCAGCGCCCAACCGCACCATCGAAGGCCCGCGAGCGACGCCTCGGCTACCATCGTGAGATGGAGCCTGCCCGCCCCCATCCGATCGTCGCGCCCACCTTGGCGACTCGGTTCCGGACCTTCCTCGAACAGCCGCGCTTCGCCGCGCTCGCCACGATCGACCCCGACGGCGCGCCGCGCCAGGCGGTGATCTGGTACCGGCTCGAGGACGACGGCCGGATCCTGATCAACAGCCGGATCGGCCGGCGCTGGCCGGCCAACCTCGGCCGCGACGGACGGGCCTCGCTCGCGATCACCGGCTCCGACGGCTACGCGTGGCTCGGCCTGACCGGCCAGGTCCTCGAGACCGCGGTCGGCGAGCGAGCCCTCGCCGACATCCTCGCCCTCGCCGACCGGTACCACCCCGAAGGCCCGAGCGCCGCGCAGGTCGCCTCGTTCCGCAAGTACCCGCGGATCACGTTCCTGATCGAGGTCGACGCCGTCCACGACCACCTGGAGGACTGACCGCGATGGCCACCCCGACAATCGGCTACGCGGCGATGCTCGAGCAGTTCGGGCCACAGGAGGTCGTGGGCTACTCGGCGCTCGCCGAGGAGCATGGCTTCAGCGGCGTGATGGCCGCCGACCATTTCCAGCCGTGGGTCCCGCAGCAGGGCCAGGCGGCGTTCGTCTGGAACGTGATGACCGCGATCGGCGAGCGGACGAGGGGCGACATCGGGCCGGGCGTGACGTGCCCGTCGTTCCGGATGCACCCGGCGATCGTGGCCCAGGCCTCGGCGACGCTCGCGGCCATGTACCCGGGCCGTCATTGGCTCGGGCTCGGCAGCGGCGAGGCGCTGAACGAGCACATCGTGGCCGGCTACTGGCCCGAGACGCCCGACCGGATCAACCGAATGTTCGAGGCGATCGAGCTCATCAAGAAGCTGTTCGGCAGCCGGGGCAAGGACGTCAAGCACGACGGCAAGTACTTCAAGCTCGAGGCGACCCGGCTCTGGACGATGCCCGATGAGCCGCCGCCGATCTACATCGCGACCGCGGGACCGGTCACCGCGAAGCGGACCGGCCAATACGCCGAGGGCGTGATCACGGTCGGGGCGCCGGAATCGAAGCTCGAGATGATCCGGGAGAAGTGCGAGGAGGGTTGCCGGGAGGTCGGCAAGGACCCGGCAACGTTCCGCTACATCCTCCAGCTCCATCTCTCCTGGGCGCCGACCGACGAGGCGGCGATGGCCAACGCGATGACCGAATGGCCGAACGGCGGCATGAAGTTCCCCAAGCAGGACATCCGCAGCCCGCTCGATTTCGAGCAGATGGCCAAGCTCGTCCGTGCGGAGGACTTCGAGGGCCGGATGCTCATCTCCTCGGACCCGGAGCAGCACCGGGCCCAGATCCAGCGGTATCTCGACCTCGGCTTCGACCAGATCTACCTCCACAACGTCGGCCGGAACCAGGCCGAGTGGATCGAGACGTTCGGCCGTGAGGTCCTGCCCAAGCTGACGGCCTGATGGCCCTGATCCCGCTCCGGCGGCGGCCACGCGGCCGGAGCGTCTCCAGCACGATCCGAGGTGACCGATGACCGTTCGCGTTGGCGCCCTGCTCTGGCCCCAGACGGGCTCGTGGGCCCCCCTCCGCGATGCGGCGATCCGGGCCGATCGGGCCGGCCTCGACAGCCTCTGGACGTGGGACCACCTGATGTCGATCGTGGGTCCCTGGCAGCAGCCGATCCTCGAGGGCTGGACGACCCTGGCCGCCTTCGCGGCCCTGACGGACCGCCCGACGCTCGGGCTGATGGTCGGGGCGAACACGTTCCGGAACCCGGGGCTGACCGCGAAGCTGGCGACGACGCTCGACCAGATCTCGGGGGGTCGCGCGGTGCTCGGCATCGGCGGTGCCTGGTTCGAGCGCGAGCACACGGGCTACGGGTTCGAGACCTGGGGCTCGGGCTTCGGCGAGCGCCTCGACCGCCTCGACGAGTCGGTCTCGCTCCTGCGTCGCCTGCTCGATGGGGAGCGGATCGGCGAGCACGTCGGGCGCTTCTATCGGATGCGGGACGCCCTCGTCGAGCCGCAGCCCGTCCAGGCCCGGCTACCGATCCTCATTGGCGGGTCCGGCCCGAAGAAGACGCTGCGGACAACCGCCCGCTACGCCGACGCATGGAACGCGGGTGGCACCCTCGACGACCTCCGCGAGAAGGACGCGATCCTTCGCGAGCGATGCGCGGAGGTGGGGCGCAACCCCGACGAGATCGAGCGGACGACCTCGGTTTGGCTGGCGATCCGCGACGACCCGGCCGAGGCCCGGCGCGTACTGGCGGCCAATGCGGCCGCGAACGGCGACACGCTCGCGGACGATGACCTCGCCTACGTCGGCACGCCGGCGAAGATCGCCGACGAGCTCCGGCCGATCGTCGAGCTCGGGTTCCGCCACATCATCATCGACGCGATGTCGCCCTACGACGCGGAGACCCTCGAGCGCCTGCCCGAGGTGCGCGAGCTCCTGGACGCGTGACCGTCATCCCCGCCCGAGCGGTCCCGCCGCGGACGGACCTCTCGGCCGACGCGCTTCGCGCCGCGATCGTCGACGACTTCCGGGCATCGGCGGTGCGCCGTCGGCAGCTACCCGGCGAGCGCCTCGTCGACACGCCGGAGGTCCTCGCCTATCTCAGCGATGTGCGCTCGCCCGACGTCAACGAGGTCGTCCGTGCACGGTTCGGCGGTCCGGACGAGGCGTCCGTCGAGGCGGCGATCGGCGCGACCGTCCAGGCGTTCGGCGATCGAGCGTTCTTCTGGTGGGTCGGCCCCGATGACGAGCCCGCGGACTTGAGCGCGCGTCTGGCCACGCGCGGCGTCGTCTTCCTCGACGACATCCCCGGGATGGCGATGGACCTCGCGAATCTGGCCGACCCCGCCCAGGCGCCGCCGCCGGCCGAGCTGGAGATCCAGCCCGTGCTCGACACGCACGCCCTCGACGGCTTCCTGGGCGTGATCGGCCACGGCTTCCCCGAGGACTGGACCGACCAGACCGCGACCGAGCTGGTTGCCGCCGGCACGGCGGCCGTGGCGGTCGAGACCGGCTTCCGCGAGCCGAACGGCGTCCCGACGCGCTGGCTGGGTTCCGTTGACGGCCGCCCGGTCGCGACCGCGCGCCTCCACACTGCCGCCGGCGTCGCCGGGGTGTACACCGTCGTCACGGTCGTCGATGCCCGACGCCGGGGATACGGGGAGGCGATGACCCGCCATGCCCTCCTGGCGGCACGTGACGCGGGGCTGCGGATCGCGACCCTCCAGTCGTCGCCGGCCGGTCGCGGGGTCTACGAGCGGATCGGCTTCCGCGAGGAGTGCCGGTTCCGCCTCCACGAGCACCGGCCGACGCCGGAGGGTTCGTAGCCCGGCGACGTGGTTCGGCGGCCCGCGGCGGGCGCGGCCCTTCGGCCGATCGTTCGGCGACAATGCCCTCTCACGCATCGACGGAGGACGCCCGTGAAGTTCGGCGCGCAGCTGTGGTCGCAGCAGGCAACCTGGCCGCAATGGCGTGACGCCGCCCTCGCCGCAGAAGCCGCCGGCTGGGACTCGATCTGGACGTGGGACCACCTCCTCGCGATCTTCGGGCCGTGGGAGCAGCCGATCTTCGAGGGTTGGTCGCTCCTCGCCGCGACCGCCGCCATGACCACCCGCGTCCGCCTTGGCCTGATGGTCGGCGCCAACACGTTCCGCAATCCGGGGCTGACCGCCAAGATCGCCACCACCGTCGACAACGTCAGCAACGGGCGGGCGATCGTCGGCATCGGCGGCGCGTGGTTCGAGCGCGAGCACGAGGCCTTCGGCATCGAGGCGTGGGGGTCCGGGTTCGGCGAGCGACTCGACCGACTCGACGAGGCGGTCATGCTCATGCGCCGCCTGCTCGACGGCGAGCGTTTCGACCACGACGGGCGCTTCTACCAGCTCCGGGATGCGCTCTGCCGGCCGCGCCCGATCCAGGCCCACCTGCCGATCCTGGTCGGCGGATCCGGCCCGACGAAGACGCTCCGCACCGTGGCACTGCGCGCCGACGCCTGGAACACGTCGGGCACGGTGGACGAGGTCCGGGCCAAGCTCGATACGCTCGACGAGCACTGCGCGACGGTCGGCCGGCACCGCTCGTCGATCGACCTGACCGTGAGCTTCCCGATCACGATCCGGGACACGGTCGAGGGCGCCGAGGCAGCTTATGCCGAGCTGCTCGCCATCAATGGCGCCGACGACATGGCCGCCAATCCCGTGCTGCTCGGCCCGCCGGCGCTCGTGGCCGAGGCGATCGCCCCGTACCGCGACCTCGGGTTCGGGACCGTGATCGCCCGCCTGCCGGGCCCCTTCGACCGCGAGACGATCGATCGGATCGGCGAGGTCGGGGCGATCCTCGACGCGTGACCAATGAGCGCCCCATGCACGTGTGCCGGGAGCAACGCCACCACCGGGGCGCGCGGCGAGCGGCGCCGAGCTCGCGGTCGCGCGCGACCCGCGCGCGACCCTGCCAGATGAGCCCCCAGCGCACGCGCCGGGGACGGATCGCGCGGCCAGGTCCTCGTAGCGAGCACGCGCTGCACAACTGGCCAGATCCGCACGCGACAACAAGGCCGGATGATCGCCATGCGCACGTCTGGCGCCCGGCTGCCGTCGTCAGGGCGGCAAACGAGCGTGGAGCGCACATCCGGCCGGGACCGGCCGCATGACGTCCGGCCAGGTCGTCGCCCTTGCCGGCGGTGTCGGCGGCGCAAAGCTCGCGGAGGGCCTGCAGGCGGTCGTCGGAGAGCGCCTGACGGTCGTCGCGAACACCGCCGACGACACGGAGCGGCATGGGCTCCTCGTCTGCGCCGACCACGATACGGTGATGTACACGCTCGCCGGCATGGAGAACCCCGAGTTCGGCTGGGGCCTGGCTGGCGACAGCTGGAACGTCATGGGCGCCCTCGAGCGGTACGGCGAGGAGGGCTGGTTCCGCCTCGGCGACCACGACTTGGCCACCCACATCGTCCGGACGGAACGACTGCGGGGCGGGGCCCGGCTGACCGACGTGTGCCGGCAGCTCCAGGCCCGCCTCGGGGTCGTGGCGACGATCCTGCCGATGACCGACGAGCCGGTCCGGACCCAGGTCCGCACCGATGAGGGATGGATCGCGTTCCAGGACTACTTCGTCCGGCTCCGCCAGGCACCGGAGGTCCGCGAGGTCCGGTTCGACGGCATCGAGGCAGCGCGTCCGACGCCGGAGGTCGCAGCGGCGATCGACGCGGCGTCCGTCGTGGTCATCGCGCCGTCGAACCCGATCGTCTCGGTCGGGCCGATCCTCGCGGTGCCCGGGATGACCGAGGCCCTCGCCGGGGCCCGTGATCGCGGGACCCGCGTCGTCGCGGTCAGCGGGATCATCGGCGGCAAGGCGCTCAAGGGACCGGCCGACCGGATGCTCGCCTCGCTCGGCCACGAGCCGACGGCCCTCGGCGTGGCCCGCGGCTACGCCGGACTGATCGACACGTTCGTGATGGACACCGTCGACCGCGGGCTCGTCCCGGCCGTCGAAGCCCTCGGGCTCCGAGCGGTCGTCACCGACACGATCATGACCGACGACGCGTCACGAGCCCGCCTGGCCGGGTCCGTCCTTGCTGCGGTCGGCGGCGACCAGCGGGGATAGAAGGGGTTGCTGGTCGGACGGGAAGTTCGGCCGGTAGGCGCCCAGCAGCCAGCGGATCGAGCTCCGCGAGCGGAGCGCGAGGATCGCCGGAACCACCACCCCGACGAGCGCACCGGCGAGGATCGCCTCGCTCATGACCATGTGGGCCACGGTGTTGACGGCGAGACCCACGATCAATCCCGCCAGCACCCCGTTGATCACCGCGATCATGCCCGGCATCGTCACGACCCAGTGGGCCAGGGAGCTGCCCGGCCGGTGGACCCCGAACGTCTTCTCGACGCCGGCCTGGTCGTCCGTCGAGCCGGAGATGAAATACGGCGCGAGCCCGGGCCCGATCTCCAGGTAGGCATGGCGGATCCGGTTCATGCCGGCGACCCAGATCACGTCCTCGCCGTTGACCTCGTCGAGACGGGTGAACGTGGCCAGTCCGACGAACAGGTCGACCGGCAGCATCACGAGGGCGAAGGCGACGAAGCGGTCCCCGAAGGCCGCCGCCTGGCCGACGAGGGCGAGCGCAACGGCGGTCGCGGAGACGACCGACAGGAACAGCCCGGCCCGGCTGAACGACTCGTTCCAGCTCAGCGAGCGGGTCGCGAGCAGGCTCCAGTGCTCGGTCGAGAGGATCTGGAGCGTTCGCGGATCGTCGAACGGATTCGCGGTCGGCGGTCCGGGCGGGGCGTTGGGCGGGTCCGATGGCGTGGGCGGGTGTTCCTGCATGGGTCGTGACCTCCTGACCGGAGGATACGCAGCCGATTGACACGGGCGGTGGCGGGCCCGCACATTCCGACGCCATGGATCCCACCGTTCTCGCCCGCGGCCTCGCGATCGGGTTCGCCGTCGCGATGATCGTCGGCCCGATCAGCCTCCTGACGATCCGCCGGACTCTCGCCCACGGTCCCGTATACGGGCTCGCCTCCGGACTCGGCGTCGCGCTCGCCGACGCGTCGTACGGCGGCGTGGCCGCGTTCGGCCTGACCGCGGTCACCGCGCTGCTCGTCGGGGCCCGACCGGCCCTCGCGCTCGTCGGCGGCGTGTTCCTCATCTGGCTCGGCATCCGGACGGTCGCGTCCGCGCCGGCGACGGCCGCGGCGAACGGGCGGGATCGACCGGGGCTGGTCGGCGCCGCGGCATCGATCTACGCCCTGACGATGACGAACCCGATGACGATCCTGTCGTTCGCGGCGATCTTCGCCGGGCTCGGGCTGGCCGGTGGCAGCACCGCCGACGCCGCCCTGCTGACTCTCGGCGTCTTCCTCGGCTCGAGCGCCTGGTGGCTGCTCCTGACATCGATCGTGGGCGTCGTGCGCGCTCGGCTGACGCCCAGGGTCCTCGTCGGCCTGAACCGGTTCTCGGGCGCCGTGCTGGTCGTCTTCGGGCTGCGGGCGCTGCTCGTCGCGTTCGGGATTGCCTGAGAACGACGACGGTCGCGCGCGGCTGCGCCGATCGGCGGAACGGCCGCGCGCCCGAGCGGCGAGTCTCGCCTAGCATTCGGACATGCCCAGGGACGCGGCGACGCCCGACGCCGGCTCGACCAACCACGAATCCGTCATGGCGATCATCCCGATCGGGACCCTCGAGGGTGCGAAGTCGCGCCTTGGTGCGGTCCTCGACGCAGAGGAGCGCCAGGAGCTGACGCTGCGCTTCGCCCGGTCGACGATCCTCGCCGCGATCGCGAGCCGCCGGATCCGGGATACGCTCGTCGTCACGCCGGACGACGCGGTCCGGAGGCTCGCCGAGGAGCTCGGGGCGCGGCCGCTCCGCCAGCGCGACGCTGGGCTGAACCGGGGCATCGACGCCGGCCGCAGCGAGGCGATCGCCGCGGGGGCGTCGGCGGTCCTCATCCTGCCGATCGACCTGCCCGACGTCTCGACCGCGGCCATCGACACCGTCCTCGCGACGCTGGACGATTCGCGCCGGCCGCTCGTCGCGATCGTCCCCGACCGACACGGCCGCGGAACGAACGCCCTGCTCCTGGCGCCGCCGGACGCGATCGACACCTGCTTCGGCGGGGACAGCCGGGCCGCCCACGTGCTGGCCGCTCGCGAGGCCGGCGCGGTGCTGGTCGTCCTGGACGGGCCGCTCGCGCTCGACGTCGACACGCCCGACGACCTGCTGCTCGCCGAGGCGAGCCTCCGCCACGAGCCGGCCGATGTCCGCTGACCCGGCCCCAGGCCGGGTCGAGATCGTCGCGCTCGACGGCATTCCCGAGATCGCACCGGGCGACGACCTGGCCGCGCTCCTCATCGCCGCGATCGAGCGGTCGCCGGGTCTGCTCCCGCTGCTCGCCGACGACGTCCTCGTCGTGACCCAGAAGGTCGTCTCGAAGGCCGAGAACGCGATCGTCGACCTGACGACGATCGAGCCACGGCCGGAGGCCGTCGCCTTCGCCGAGCGGTTCGACCGCGATCCCCGCCAGATCGAGGTCGTCCTCCGCGAGGCCCGCCGCGTCGTCCGGATGGAGCGCGGCGTGCTGATCACCGAAACGCCGCACGGCTTCGTCTGCGCGAACGGTGGGGTCGACGCCTCGAACGTGGGGCCGGCAAGCGGCCAGATCGTGACCCTTCTCCCCCGAGACCCAGATGCCTCCGCCCGGGCCATCCGCGAGGCGATTGCCGCCCGCCTCGGCGTCGACGTGCCGGTCATCGTCTCCGACTCGTTCGGCCGACCCTGGCGCTGGGGCATCACCGACGTGGCGATCGGGGTGTCGGGCCTCGAGCCGATCGAGGACCTCCGGGGCACGCCCGACGCCGACGGCCGGGTGATGAAGTCCACGATCCGGGCCAGCGCCGACGAGATCGCGTCCGCCGCCGAGCTCGCCTTCGGCAAGACGGGCGGCCGGCCCGCGGCGATCGTCCGGGGTGCGCATCCGCGGCGGGGTGAGGGCAGGATCGCCGATTCGATCATGCCCCGGGAGTTCGACCTCTTCCCCTGATCCTCCACGCTGGGCTCGCCGCCGGCCGCGTGTTATCCACCGTCGTTGTGGATTGTCAGGTAGATGCAACGTTTGATCGCCGGTTCGAGCCGGTCGCGGCGCGATTGCAAGGTCGCGAGCCCGGCACACCGGCTCCCGGTGAGGCTCCGTCCGGTACAAGGTCGACGTGGAAGCTCTCTTCCCGTATTCCGCCGATCCGCTGACGGTCGTCGACGTCGGGCCGGCCGTCGCCTCCGGTCATGGACCCGTCGATCGCGGGACCAAGTCGAGCCGGCCGGATGCACCCGCGACCCGGGCGCGGCTCGCCGCATCCCGGGCGCGGCTCTCGATCCGGCCGCCGCGCCACTGGAAACGCATCCTCGAGGTCGCGGTCGTCGCGACGAAGTCGATCACC
>Ga0207684_10005542_pt1 | contig 11625 bp, 14 predicted proteins | sample KBSK5501metaG_FD_184342 | JGI IMG/M metagenome (GOLD analysis project Ga0207684, IMG submission 184342) | Corn, switchgrass and miscanthus rhizosphere microbial communities from Kellogg Biological Station, Michigan, USA - KBS K5-50-1 metaG... | ecosystem: Host-associated > Plants > Roots >... | reverse complement strand
TGTGACTGGAAACATAAAATGGCGCTGAAAGAAAGCATATCCTGGCGCAAGGAAGAATAAATTGGCGCACTCGGATGCACAAATGTTCTCGGGCAAAGGCCATTGAATTTACCATAATATGTCCGAAAGTTGTCGAAGAAGCATAATTCGCCAACGAGTCGTACTTTGCACCTGACACTAGAGAAGCTTGTAGTGCGCGACGAAGTAACAGCCTTTCTCGAAAGGCAGGCCAAGACTCTTTGCCCAGGAGGCAGTTTGAAGCAAAAAGGGTCGCGAAGCGCCAAATTATGGTATTAGTCACATGATTAGTGGCCGATTAGGTCTGCTTATGCTTCACAAGTAGATCGGTGTTTTATACTTCATAACTAGTATTCAAGTCGAAACCACTATTCAATCCAGCTATTCCTAGGCAGAGGACATATCGTGACGGGACTCTGCTGAGCAGGTAAGTTTGCAGCGTTTTACCCAACCAGAGCAGGCACAGGTTAATGTACAGTGTACTTTTACCGATACTTTTATTGTGAGTTAGTAGAAGATGAAGTGGTGGTCGGCCTGCTGCGCGGTCAACACATCAGGCCGTTTGAGCCTTGTTCCGGTGTTAAGCGTTGCAAGGTACTCACTCATAGTATGCCTGTGGTAAGTACCTTGAGTCAAGTACAAAAGGTGAAAGCCCTGCCAGCAACATCACAAACGGCGCCCTATGGGGAATATTGGGCATCATGTTTCCTACAGATGTATTCTTATCAGAGGCTATAGGCAGAATATGAACACTTGCTCTGCTCGCCAACCGCCTCTACGGCAAAGTGGGTAGCTATGTTTATCACAAAAGCTCCAATCATAACGCCACCTCCTTCGATACTTGCGGCTATAAGGGACAACCCGATGGTCATAAGAACCATTGAAATTGCTTTAAGAACCCCCACAATACCGCAGTGACGGTTGTGACCGCTGCGAGACCCGCGCTTACACTGCTTGATGCAGTTGGCGAGCACAACAAGCACTCACATTGCAAAGTATAGTAGCATATGTGTCAAGTTTTTCATTACCGATATTGACGTTGTGGTATAAGGGTTGTGGGGAGGAGGGGAAAGTGATAGGCTGAGGGAAAAGCGAGCAGGGAAGAGGAGCGCACAGCATGGAGAGCGAAACAGGAAAAGACGAACAAGCAGAAGGACCCAGCGTGATCCAAGAACGACTCAACTGGAAGCTGGCGTGGAGAGATGATGCCAGGGTTGCGCAGGGATTGTATGCAGGAGAAGAAATTGAGGAAATGCATGAACTCAGCGATGCAGGGGTGTTGGATGAATTTTTTGTGTTTTTGGAGGAAGTGGGCATCCTGCGTGCCTTTGAACAGATCAGCCTCCCAGGAGTGAAGCGAGTACTGGTTCCCACCGTGCAATTTGTCCTGCTCTATTTCCTCAAGGTGCTCTTTGGCAGCTCCTCGATGAATGAGCTGCCGCGCGTACTCTTTAGTAATCTGGCGCTGATGGAGTTGGTGGGGTTTAATGCCCAGCAATGCGAAAACGGGCTGACCAAACGAGGAGATGCCCAGCGCCAGAGCAAAAAGAAGCAGGGGCCGATCACGCCCCAATGCTTAGCAGAGAATATCAGCAAGCTGAAGCAGGAAGAGATGGAACGGCTCTTCAATCAGATGGTGCAACTACTGGTGGGGTGGGGACTGCTCTCAGGCGAACGCACAGCCGCCCTGGATGGCAGCAAATTGTCCACCCCGCAGAGTTATCAGGGGTGCGGCAAGGTCAAGCAAACGCGCAAAGTCAAAGTGAAAGGGCAGAAAGAGTCGGTGCTCGAAGAGTATTACGTGTATGGGTGGAAAGTGCTGGTGCTCATGGATGTCCAGACCCGTCTGCCGCTGGCGATGAAGCTGGTGCAGATCCAGGAGTATGAAGGAAGGTGGCTCGTGCCCTTGCTCGAACAAGCGCAACGCAATCTGGGAACCCATGCTCACATTGGCACCATCGTGATCGATCGCGGGTATTTGGACGGGGAGGATTTGTGGCAGGTGCATCAGATGGGCGTCTTGTTTGTCATCGTGGGCAAAGCCAACATGAGCGTGGTCCAGGATGCCCACGGCTTAGCCACAGGCGAGCGGGCACGGATCCGCGAGCGACTGGTCCGTCATGGACATGGCAAAACAGCCAACGAGGAGCGATTGCGCACCGAAGTGGTGGGCCTGGAGGCCTTAACCAGCTACGATAGCTATGGAGCAGCCGAACAGACGCAGCACCCCGGGCGACGCGACTATGAGGGCCAGCCGATCAATGCGGTGGTGGTGCGCCGATGGGATAATCGGGTGCCCAAAGGCGGAGGCACGGTCTATTTGACCAATGCCTCGGTCAGCGACCCGTTCACGGTCTTTGACACCTACGACTGGCGCAGTGTGATTGAGAATGGCCTCTTCAAAGAAGGCAAGCATCCCTGGCATCTGTTGCGCTTTCCCCAACGCACCGAGGCGGCGGTGGTGGTGCATGGCCATTTTACCTTGTTGGTGATGGGGCTGTGTACCGCCTTTCGCTTGTGGCAAGCCAAGAGCATGCTGGTTCCAACTGCCCAGACCGCAGTCCAGGCGAACCTGAGCACGGCGTTGCTTGGCGGGGAAGGGACAGCGCGTTGGCGGCAACGCTTGCGTGACGAAAACCGCGACAAAATCATTGTCTTCATCGGGCAAGCCTATGGAATTTTCCACCTGGCCGAATTTGCCATCCTGACGCATGTGCCACTCCGTCGGCTCCCCTCCGCTCTCGGCTCTCCACAGGCCGTTCTTCACCGTTTTGGGCTGAGTCCCTAATCCTTATATCAAGTTTTTCATTACCGATAACCTGGCCGTTTGAGCAATTATTAGCTTCACAAGGAAACAAGTAAGAGGGAGGCTCACTTGTTTCCTCCTTCTCAGCCTTTTCGCCTGTGCTTGCAGATCGTCGCCTCTCCTGTTTTCGTGGCCAATTTATGCTGCAATCGCGTGTGAGCAGCGATTTTGAAGCATAAATTGTCAACATTTATCCATATATTGGCCGCCGAGTCGAAAATGAGATGTCCAAAACAGACATTTTCTGTGAAGAGAACTCGTGGCCGCGTTATGGTGCAGAAATCAAACTCGCGGCACTTTATGCTTCAATTTGTTGCGCAGCACGCTTACTATAAAACCGCCTCTGGTCTCAGTCAGCGGCCACGTTATGCTTCGCGTGATAGGCTAGAATATGCATAAAATCACAGATGGTATCCTGCACGAATGGCATATGGTATACTCGCATCGCATACGAGAACGGGCGTGTAGTGGAGTTCTGGACAGTAGAATGCATCGCCAGCGAGGGGCGGTTTTAGAAGAAAGGAGAGGACAGCTATGAGGGAACGTTTGAGCATATTCGATGACCCAGGTGTGCTGGAAAGCGATGACGGGGAGGCAGACGAAGAAGAGGAAGCTCTTGTAACAGTGCGAGAAACGGCCCTGCTGCTACGTGTGAATGCCAGCACCGTGCGGCGCTGGATTGCAGAGGGCACGCTTGCCGCTGTCAAGCTCCCAGGCACGGGCAAGCGCAACGTCTACCGCATCAAGAAATCGACAATTAACGAGATGCTTAGGCCGCTGCCACGTGAGGAAAACACGCCCGCAGAAAGGAGGATACGCCTAGTATGATCATTCAAGTAGACTGCGCGGGCAACCTGGGCCTGGTACATGCGCTGTTTCGTGAGCTTGGGCGAGCAGATGCGGTCAACACCAGCACGAAGGATCAGCAGCTAGTAGGGGTCACGACATTTTTCCCCCGCAGAATCCCCGCTAAGCAGCGTGCTGCGCCGTCACAAAGCAGGAGGTGAACCGCTGGTCTATGCCGACCTGGAACTCGATCAGGCGACGAGGGAAGTCCGGCGGGCCGGGCATCTCATCGAATTGACCACCCAGGAGTACAATCTGCTGGTCTTCTTCCTGCGCCACCCCCGGCAAGTCCTGGGACGCGAGCAGATCCTGGAGCGCATCTGGGGATACAGCACCGAGATCGACTCCCATGTGTTGGAGGTCTACATGAATCATCTGCGCCAGAAGCTCGAGGCGCACGGAGGGACACGCTTGCTCCAGACGATCCGGGGCTATGGCTACGCGCTGAGGGAATAAGCTGATGTACATTCGCACCCGCCTGACCTTATGGTTTCTTCTCATCGTGCTGCTGCTGCTGGCGACGTTTAGCGTGACGATCTACCAGCTGACCAAGAGTAATCTGCTGGCAATGATCGACCAGGATGTGCGCCATCAGGCCGCGATTTTGCAGGCTGCTGTCCACCCGTGTCCAGGAACCGCCACGCTCTGTGTGCCGCCACTGGTCGTCTTCAAATCGCCAGATACGTTCCTCCAGGTGCAGGATCAGCATGGTACCATCCTGGCCAGGTCGGGCAACCTCTGGAAGTGGAGACTGCCCCTCCTGCCCGCGACCATCGCCGCCAACCAGGTGCAGGAGGTGCCGGTCGAGCATACGCCCCTCTTCGTGTACGGCCAGCCGGTCGTGATCAACCATCGCGTGCTGGGCTATATCATCGTGGCCCATTCCCCCCAGGCCTTTTATCTGGCGCTGAACCAATTGGGAGGCATCCTCTACCCAGGGGTCGCCGTCGCCTTAGGTCTGGCGGCGCTGGCGATCTGGCTGCTGGTACGCCAGGCGATGCGTCCCTTTGGATCCCTGGCGACCACCGCCGCCGAGATCGCGGCCACAAAGGACCACTCTCGTCGTCTCGCTCCCCGCAAACGCCCCGATGAAATTGGCCGCCTGGCGCAGACGATCAACGGTATGCTGCTGGCGCTGGAGGATGCTTACCAGGAGGTGCAGAAAGTCAACGACCTGCAGCGTCAGTTTCTGCTCGACGTGTCGCACGAACTGCGCACGCCCCTGACGGTCATGCTCTCCTCCCTCGATCTGATCAGGAAGGTGGGAGCAACGGATCCAGAGTTCCAGGACAGCTCCCTGGAGCGCGCGCGCGTCGAAACCGACCGCATGGCGCGCATGGTCACCCAGCTGCTCATCCTGGCTCGCTCGGATGCTCACGTCACGGCGGCCTACGAACCGGTGCTGGTGAGAGATGTAGTAGCCGACCTCTGCAGCTAGCGCCATCCCACGGCCACGGATGGCGAACTCACACTGGCATGCCGCGATCTGGAATGTCTGGAAGAGGCACTCGTCTGGGGCAATCCCGACTACATCAAGCAACTCTTTCTGATCCTGTTGGACAACGCCTTCAAATATACGCCTGCCACGGGCAAGGTGGAAATTGTGGGGAGCCTGGACAGAGGCATCGTCACCATCACCGTAGCTGATACCGGCATTGGCATTCCCCCAGGCGACCTACCCAGGATTTTTGAGCGCTTCCACCGGGCAGAAAATGCGCGCTTCCAACCCGGCGCGGGCCTGGGCCTCGCTATTGCACAGCGCATCGTGGAGCAGCACGGAGGAAAGATTGAGGTCGAAAGCGCATTGGGTCAGGGCAGTCGCTTTCGCGTCACGCTCCCCTGCTTGTGAGGAGCCACAGAACGACGAGCCCGGTAAGCTATGAAATCGCTTCTCACGATTTTCGAGCGAAGGCATCTCCTGCTTTCTAAAGCACTGGAGAAAAAGAACGAGTTCATGGATGGAGCCTTCATCAGAAAGTATCACTCCGCTTGCATCCTCACTGCCGGGAAGCTGACAAACTGGTTCTGAATCAAACGTGTGATGATTCCTGACACGACTCTCGAACCGAGCAAGGTCCTCAAAGGCTTGAGGGAGGAGGGGTGGAGCATGACGAGAGATGAGCTTGCCATGCTCAATCCGTACCAGACTCAGCACAGCAAACGGTTCGGCAATGACGTGCCTGATCTCGAAACGCTTCCTCAACCCATTGATGAGGATCCCCCCTTCCCGTCTCATGTCAGGGCGCCCTCAGAGCTCCTACGAAACAGGGAGAAACTGAGGGCACGAGTACAAATTGCTTTCATTCCTCCTATGCCGTTACCCGGGAGCTCCCTCCTGATTGCCTCATCATTTTTAAGATTTCATACGCGTTTCTGGTACTTGGCCTCCGAGGAGCAACGGAACAGAAAAGTACGTTAAGCGATAAACTGCCTCTAGAGGCTCACCTATAAGGTCGCTGAGAACCCTGGAAGAGGCGTGTTCAAATGCAAAACCTCGCACTTGTTTCATCTTTTACAATATGTTGCCTCTTTTTCAGGGTACTAGCCTACTTTTCCGTTCCATTGCTCCTCAGAGGCCGAGAACTACGTACGTATCTCCCTGGCAGCTTCTGAAGAGGATATTGAACGCGGCGTGCGGGAGATTTGCGCCTTCGCGGATAGGTGACAGCCGCAGACAGAGGCCCTTGCATGTAGTTCATGTGAGGGCCTTGACAAGTTAGAGACGGTACCCTGGAGGGTATGTTCCTCCTATTGGTCAGTAAGCGAACTCGATGTGAGCGTATCGTTCGAGCCGGCGTTGGTTTGATCACTCGCCGGGTTGGCACTCCCTCCCACACTCAATCCACCTTTCACGGTGAAGATGGCTTCATCGAATGTACTTCCACTGGGTGCATTGGCTACTGCGAACGCAGGAAAAGCCGGGGTGCCTCCACCTACAAAGGAGGTGGAGATGTAATCACCGACCATGAACCCCTGGGTCGTGTTTGGGAGCCAGGTGAGCGACATGGGTCCGGCAAGTTGCGTGTTGGAGGTCCACGTGGCTCCACCATCCGCTGATGTCGAGAAACCGACATTCAGTTGACAGGTAGCGGTGGTGCAGTTCGCATCCGGGTAGAAGTAGAAGGTCACCACCAGGCGAGCAGAGCCGTCAGATGTTAAGTTGTCAACGGCAAGGCCGGGGATAAAGTGATCCACCCCGCTCCCCCTTGGATCAAGTGGAATGCGTGTCAGCTTTGACCAACTCTTCCCGTCGGTGGAGGTGCTCAGCACGAGATCACTCGCGTTACAAGTAGGTTCAAAATGACAGTCCTGCCAGACGACATAGACTTTGCCTGAGCTGTCCATTTCAGCGGAAGGCAGCGGGATACTGTCGCGAATGCCCCCGGCTGCATGATGGAAGCCAACCCTGGCGACGATATTTGTTTTGCTCCAGCTTGCCCCGCCATCAGTGGAGGTGAAGGCGACGATCAGGAAGTTGCGACCCGCGAAGCCGTTGATCGGCACAATCACGGTCCCGTTGGGCTGCACGAGGGGTTGTCCACCGATTCCATGCGCCTCGTTGGCGGTCGCCTGTCCTGCTCCCCACGTCAGCCCCCCATCGCTGGAGGTACTCATCTGGATCAGATCGCCCAGCGTATTGTCGTCAAACTCGGTATAGCAGTTGCCGAAGAACAGGCTGCTTGACGAATTATCGCAGGCGGTCCAGTTCTTGTCGTTAAAATGACCATCAGCATTCACCACCACGGGGGTGCCCCAGTTCAGTCCATCGGGCGAGCGGCTGACGAGCACATCGACAGGACCGCTTGGACTCTTAATGCCCAACCAGGAGATTATCCAGACCCCATGCTTAGCGTCAAAAGCAACCGAGGGGTCACTGGCACGGGGATAGATGCCCGGCGGTGTTGCGAAGACAGTGCTAGACGGCAGAAAGTCATTAGTAAAGCTCTTACCACCATTGGTGGACGTGGCGAAACCGATGTTGGAGGCTCCTCCATTGAAGAAGCGGCCCACCTGGAAAGCGGAGACGAAGGTTTTGCCAGAGGATAAAGTATCTGGTTCGACTTCCGTTGCGTGCTGGCTGGTAGTGTTGGTGTAGGGATCGGTGCTCAGTCGAAGGAGAGTCACACTGGCAAAGGCGGAGATGGTTGACGAGAGTGCAAATACGAGAGCTAGCGTCATTGCCATGAGGCCGCGCATTGGCCATCTGAACCGGGAAATAAGAGACGTCATTGTTCCTCCTTGAAGCAAAGCTTCTCAAATCGTGTACGTAAAGGTGAACACTATCCAGGGATGACAACTTTAGGAGTCTGGCACTACGAGTACTCTTCACACGAGCCTGGCACTACGAAAAGTGATGGCACACCAATAGCGGTGAGGAAAACCTATCTGTATCTAACTCTGCCATGTAAAGTGTAATCACTCGATAATGTAATGTCAACCTACTAAGAGTGTAGAGTCATGAATTCGTTGTAGGCAAGCAGCCGATGGCATGGAATAGTTAGCACCAGAATCAGACTTTCCGTCTCTGCACATCTATACGCAAAGGAGTTACACCAGGGCGAGTGGCACACGGCCCATGTTCTTTTGATGTGCTGGTGAAGTTCTCTTTCATGTCACGTTTTTGTCTATGCTACGATTATAGTATGAGATCATGTGAGGGTGGAGAAAGAAAGCATGCAGCACGATGAATGTACGCAAGGGAAGAGTGCGGCCTCTGCACTCTATGATCGCTATGCATCCAGTATCTTTGCCTATGCGAGACTGTATACACCTTCATGGGAGGATGCGGAGGACGTGACATTGGAGGTCTTCACGGCAGCACTGGAGCAAGCGAACCTTTCAGCACTGACTGAGCGGCAGCAACTCGTCTGGTTGCGCCGCGTTGCGCATAACAAACTTGTGGATCGCTACCGTCGCGCTGTGCACCTCCCTGTTGTCCCATTAGAACAGGTGATGGACACAGTGCGCACCGAAGAGGCGCTCACCCCTGAACAGATGGCGTTACGAGGCGAGGAGCTTGAACAGCTCTACAAAGCGGTGAGTAGCTTATCTTTCTTCCAACAGCAGATATTGCAATTACGCTTTGGCGAAGGACTGCGTTTTGCTGAGATTGCCGTGTTACTCAACAAACGTGAAGCAACCGTACGGAAACTGTGTTCACGTAGCATTGCTCTCTTACGCACGATCTACGAACAGCACCAGAAAGGAAGAGTGTGATGGCAGACTTTAATGAGTTGCTTCCTGAGGAGGCGGATGAGCGGGACCAACGCCTCATGCATGATCTTCGTCGTATGTACCGCACAGACACCCAAACAATTGAGCATCTCGCCCGTATACGCCACCGCCTTCTGACAAACGATGATAGCTCTGTGAATGACCACGAGAGCGGGCAGCAGCACTACACGCCGCCAGCTATACAGCAAGTGCAGTCGAGCACCAGGAACGCGAAGCATACTCGCTTCACTGTTGCCGAGGAAAGTTCGTGGCAACGTCGCCTTGGTGTGCTTGCGGCCGCCTTGTTAATAGCATTGCTTGTTGGCTCGCTACTACTTGTCTTAAACCTGGCACGTCGAAGTAGCGAGGGTACGCCAGGAAATACTCCCCATCCCTCGAAACTAGCAGGAGGTTCAAGCAGCTTGATCTCTCTTCAAATGACTGATCTCACGATAGGCTGGGCATTGAGTGAGCATGCGGTACTGCGCACCACTGATGGCGGTCTCCAGTGGAGGAATGTCACACCACCAAACACTCGGTTGACACGGGAAAGTATCGCAGATTTCCTCACGGCTTCCCTGGCGTGGGTAGCAACGCCGCAGACGAATGGAACAACAACACAGGTCTTACGGACTACAGATGGTGGTCAGACCTGGCAGCAGTCGACGATCCAGGCGACCTTCTTAAAACAAATCACCTTCATCGACTCCCAGCATGGCTGGATACTCTCCGGTTGGGGAGCCACAGGAGGAGCGGCAGAGGCAGTCGGGGTGTTTCGTACCGGTGATGGTGGCAAGACCTGGAGTAACGTGTCCAGTGCACTTCCCGCTTCGACGGATATACCTCCACCCGGTCATCTCCCGTTTGGTGGGCGCAAATCGGGGATACATTTTCTGAATACGTCCACGGGATGGATCACCGGCACCGTGCTGGCGAATGATCTCGCCTGGCTCTATGTGAGTCATGATGGAGGTTCCACCTGGTATCAGCAATCGCTATCCCTGCCACCAGGGGTACCATCTGCACAACTCTCACTTCTCTCACCCACGTTTTTCTCGGCGACAGATGGCATACTTCCCGCCATTTTTTCAGACCTCATCACGGGTAGGGGTATTGCAACGGACATCTACGTGACTCACGATGGAGGGACGACCTGGAAGAGTACCATGCCCCTACCTGCGGCCTTCGGCACGATAGACTTTGTGGATATGCAGCATGGGTGGGTGACCGATGGAATGGTCCTCTACAGTACCAGCGACGGAGGCCAACACTGGACAAAGCTATCTCCGGGCGCGAACTTCAAGCAGGTCGCTGATCTCAGCTTAGTCTCTAGTACTACCGGTTGGGCGATTGGCGGGCAAAGCAACACCTCCTCATTCCTACTCAAGACCACTGATGGAGGAAAAACGTGGACACCGATTCCCATTTCGATCTCATGAGATCTCTCTAGTTGCTGTTTCCTTCGCTTCCACGAGTCAAAGAACCTGGGTACGATCTGAGCTCGACTTTCTACATGTTCGGATCGCTAGTACGCAGGCTGCACAAGTTAAATCAAATCAGCGCTGGCACTGTTCAGACATCAGAGCGAACAACTGATGTCTGAACAGTCAATCTATCCCAACAATCCCCATGCCTTGTGATACCAGGCGACTTGCTCAAATTAATAGTTCATAATTGCCGCTTCGGTATCGGTGTTGCCGAAGCTGGTTGCGTATGCGCTATCGGGGTTGGGCGCAACCGCAGTCTTGGAGCCAGCTTACACGGCATTGCGATAGTCATCAACCGCCTGACAGGGGGTGGCATTGCGCGCATCCATCCAAACGACGTAGGCGCTGGTGGGGCCAGCCACGATGCCGATGTAATCGCCGATGATGGCGACTGGCAATTGGTTGGTCTTCATGTCCGTTTCCATTTTTTACTCGCTGTCACAAAATCTTTTCTTGGATGGTGTTCGCTTCTACACGAGCAGCATCCAAGCTTGCATTGTTTTCGTTCACTACACCAGGAGACGAACGGCTCCCCAAAAGGACGCACCTGCGCGATGTGAACGGAAAACATGGAAGTCCGCATGGGACGGCCGCCTCATCCTGAGAGCAGGTTGGCTGGCAAGAGCCGCGCGACAATGACGACGTCACGCCACACACCATCCAGTTGTGCATGCTTTTCGTACACGCCAACTTCGCGAAAGCCGTGTGAGCAGAGCAGAGCGCGGCTGGCGGCATTCTCGACAAATACCCGCGACACCAACTTCCAGAAGCCTGCTTTCTCCGCTTCCTGCACGAGCCCTTCAAGAGCATGGCGACCCGCGCCACGCCCGCGCCATGCTCGTTCAACATAGACCGAGAACTCGGCAATGCCCGCGTAGCACGGGCGAGGGCGGTAGACGCTGGTGGACGCAAACGCGATGACCTGTTGCTGATCAGTTTCGAGGGCCATGATGGGATGCACACCGTCGAACCATTGCTCGATCTCCTGTGTCGTACGCAGGCGGGATGTCAAAGCCTTATCACTTATTATTATACTATCCGTTTCGCTTCTAGAAAGCAAGTTTTTATTGAACGGATGCTCCAAGTAGCCAATACAGGATGTGGGATGAGATTTTCGGTATTGTGGCCTTCATCGTCCTGTTAGTTGGTGGCCTCGTCATCTACCATTTTGTCGAGCAGTGGCGGGAACGAAAGAGGAACGAACAGAAGCGTCCACCACATGAGCGGTGCTGAACGCATCAGCCTGTTACAGCG
>Ga0207684_10005541_pt1 | contig 11625 bp, 10 predicted proteins | sample KBSK5501metaG_FD_184342 | JGI IMG/M metagenome (GOLD analysis project Ga0207684, IMG submission 184342) | Corn, switchgrass and miscanthus rhizosphere microbial communities from Kellogg Biological Station, Michigan, USA - KBS K5-50-1 metaG... | ecosystem: Host-associated > Plants > Roots >... | reverse complement strand
TACCGCCAGCGCGTCGGCGCGAGACGGCTCGAAGTGGGGGTATGGCGTCGCGGCGGCGAGGCGTGTCTCCGCACGCGGGGAGCGCAGACGCCAGACGAGCATGAAACTGGTGACGAGAACCAGCGCGAGCGCGGCGCCGAGCGCCGCCGCCAGCACCGAGCCGGAACTCGTCAAGACGCTCGGATCCATGCCCCTACCCCCTCGCCGACCATCGACGCCTCTGTCCACATGGCGCTGTCCACATGGTACCGCAGACCGTCAAACGAATGGCCTGATTGTGGCCATCCGCCACATGCCTAATCCTCGCCGAGACGGAGCGCGCGGCCAAGGCCAATCGTCGCCGCCACACGTGACGCCAGCAGCAGCGAGATGAGAAACGCCACCACCAGCGCGCCGTAGAAGAACGCCGCGCCGGGCGCATTGAAGACGAAGAGGTACGACGGAATGCCCGCCTGATCGGGATCGCTGATCGCGCTGCTAAACTGGAGATAGGGCAGCGTCGCGGTGGAAAGCGCGAGGCCAAGCGCCGTCCCGCCCAGCAGGCCAAAGAAGTAGACGATCATCTGCTCGCTCAACAGCATGCGCGCCAGTTGCCCCCCACTCATGCCGAGCGTGCGCAGGACGGCGAATTGCTGTGTTCGCTGCCGCGCCGTCAGCGCCGATTGCGCGATCGCCCCGATAATCGCCAGCGCCGCCGCTGTCAGCGCGCCGACCAGCAGCAACCCGGCCATACCCGCCGTCAGCGGATCCTCCTGATATTGCCGCAGGAGCGCGCGCTGCGAGGTCATGGCGGTGACCGACAACGCAGGGTCGCCGAGCGCCTGCGCCCGCGCCGCCGCAGCTCCCGTATCGGCGGTCGTCTGCAGCCAATACTCGTTCGGCTTTTGGCCCGCGCCGGAGCCAACCGCCGGGTTCGCGATAGCCGTCACGTAGTCGTTGACTGGAACGATAATGTAGCCACCGGCATAGACATCGTACATGGTCGGAAACTGCGCGACGACGGCGCCAACGACGAAGGTGATCTGTCCAGGGCCTTCAACTGAGATGCGATGAAAGCGATCTCCCGGACGCAGATGGTACGTGTCGGCAAAGGTGGAGTCAACGAGCGCCCAGATCGGATGATCGACATCGCCAGCGCTTTGGCCCTGCGCGTGCGCTCCCATCTCGCTCATCAACATGGCGAGCGGCTGTGCGGCGTAGTCGGCGCGCCAGTTCGACACGCCGGCAAACGTGGCGGGATCGACAGCCAGCGTCCCGCAGACGGCGGTTACATCCTCAGACGAGAAGGCGTGGCTGCGAAACACCCCCGTCACGCCCTGAACGCCCGGCAAGGCGGCGAGGCGCTTCGCCATCGCCGCATCCTGTGGCGCGCCGCTCCCCACTGTCACCAGTTCGTCCGCTCCAGTGATATACGCCGCGCGATCGGCGACATTGCGCGCGAGCGAGGACTGATAGTTCAACGCGAAGACGCCCACCCCGACAGAGAGCGTCAGCAGGAGCGTCAGCCGGCCAAACGCGCTGGAGACGCGCGCCACCTGCGCGAACGCCAGCATGGCCGTCGCGCCGCGTCCCCGCGCCGCCAGTCGCGCCCCCAGCGCCGCGCCCAGCGGGAAGAGCCGCAGCGTCACGAGCGCGCCAGCGAGCAGGAGGAGCCCCGGCGCCGCCAGCAAAAGCGGGTCAGGGCCAGACTGCGCGTTCGCGTCGCCGAGCTGCTCGCGGATATTGAGCCCACCGAATTGACCCAGTTCCAGATACCCCAGCGCGCACAAGACCACCAGCGCCACGTCCAGGCAGTAGCGCCGCCAGAAGGGTGTCTGGACGCCGCGCCCCTGCTCGCGCCGGAACGCCAGCACATCCAGCCGCGCCGACCGGAGCGCCGCGACGACGAGCGCGAGGACACTCAGCGACGCCCCCAGCAGCGCGGGCAGCCACACGGATTGCGACGCCACAGCGCGCGCGAGATACTGTCCACTGATCAGCCGCGACGCGGATGGAATGAAGGACGTCACCAGCGCCTGGCTGAGCGCTGCGGCGAGCGCGGGACCGGCGAGCGCCGCCAACGCGGCCAGCAGGATACCCTGCAGGGTATAGCTGACCAGCAGCTGCGTTCCGCTGGCGCCACGACTCTTCAGCGTCGCGATCTCACCACTCTGCCCCTCGATCAGCAGCCCCGCCATCGCCACGACGAAGAGCAGCGCCAACCCAACGACCTGCGCCACGATCACGTAGAGTGGCAGGCTTAAAATCGAGAATTGGCGCTGCAGATCACCCAGAATCGCATCCAGCTTGGTTCCAAGGTTGACGGTAAAGACTCCGCCGCCTCCGGGCAGATCGCCGTTGATATGTGAGCGGAACGCCTTGATCTGTCCGATGGTCGCGCCGATGGTAGGCGCGGTGATGCGCTGTGGATCGGTGAAATAGACGTAGTGCAGTGTCATGCCCATGGGGCGCTCGGCGGGAGCCTGTGGCGCGAATGTCAGCGTGGAGGCGAAGGTGGCTCTCCTGAAGAGGAGGGGGTAGTTGGAGGGTGGCGGTGGCTCCTGGCCAGAGACAACTGTGTCGAAGGAGTGGCCGTTCCAGAACGGATCAGCCTCATCCTTCGGATACCAGACGCCGACCACCTTGACGACCACCGTCTGGTCGTGACCGCCAAACATCGCCAACTTGATCGTGTCACCCACATGCATGTTGGGCATCTTGGTGGTGATCAGCGCTTCGGGAGGCTGACCAGGGGCGACTTCCTGTGGCAGCCGACCAGCGAAGAGCTTCATGTGTGGCCCCGCCTGCGCCAGATCATAGCCCAGGATCTGGGCCTGGCTGTTCGGTGGGAGCGTCGGATGCGCGGGATCAGTCGGGATCTTGCCGTTGATCTCGGGGATGAGTAGCGGCTGACTACCCTGCGCGTAACTCGTCGAAGTAGGCGCGAAACCAGAGTAGTACGTCTCTGCGAGGTCGGCCATGCGCTGGTCAATCGCATCGGCGTTCGCTTTGGAGACCGCGAATGACGAGATGAGCGCCTCGGTATTGATATCCGCCGGGGCCTGTGCGGCGAGCGTATGTTGCAGTTTGACCTCAGAGGAGAGCGCTGTGTAGAGGGGCGCCGCGCAGATCAGTGTCACGGCGACGAGCATGCCCAGGCTCACCGCGATGAGCAGCGGCCACGAGCCGCGCACACCGATCAGGGCCATGCGCAGCGAGGCGCGTGACCCACCACGCGCCAGGTTCCAGTCCGGCGGCTCGAAGAGTTCAGCGTCCGCTGGCGTCTGCTCCGCCGTCTCGTCAACCGCCGTTCTGCGCGCCATGCACTGCGCCTCCACACCCGACACTCTCGCGTCACGTCCTCATCCACAGGGAGGAAGCTCCCCCTGATCTCTACGACGCGCGCTTTGCCGCAGCTTTACCGTTGAGACATATCTCCGCGCCCCAGGAGCGACCTCGGCTATACAGCATAGCGCATCCTGGCGTCGTCGTCACGCGCACAGCCGCAAAGGGCGCCGAGGTGACCGCGCAGAGCGAGGGCGTCCCCAGGCGACGCGACGGTAGGTCCGGAGACGCCCGGAATAAGTGGCGCCAGCAATCCGTCGTTTTCCGCATAACGGATCATTTGTGACGCGGTTCATGCTGTTTCTGCGAGGCGCGCCACAGTCTTTTCCCACACTATCAGCTACGCTTGGAGCGGCGAACGCTGGATGTGCGCCAGAGATGAGGAGCTTTCCCCATGCGAGACCAACCATCGCACATGCAGAGAACACGCGCCGCGCTGATCTCCGCCATCCTCGTCGCGCCGATGATCTTCGGCTGTGGGCTGCTCAGCACAGTCAACCAGAATCTGTCGCAGACCTGTTACCAGGGAAGTTGTCTCGTCTACACGACCTGGAGCCAGAACATCGAGGCCAAGATCAGTCAGAAGGCAGTTGGGTACGCCTATATCATCATGAATCATGGACTGCTGGAGGTGAGCAAGACCTTCGGCGACGCACGCACCGCCGCTGATGCGCCACAAACCACTCTCACACTAAACACCAAGTCGAACGTCGCCAGCGTGACCAAGACGATGACAGGAGTCGCCGCGCTGAAATTGCTGGCGGCGAAGAACGTGAGCGTGAATAGCTCCATCGCTCCGCACCTGCCGCAGAGCTGGCAACTGGGGCAAGGGGTCAGCGCGATCACCTTCGCGCAGCTGCTCACGCATACCAGCGGCATCCGCGATCCACAAAATCTCGGCACGACGTACAGCGCCCTGAAAACGATCATGGCGCAGAACATACTGCCGGCGAACAAAGTCAAGAACTACCAGAACGCCAACTTTGCGCTGTTCCGTATTCTCATTCCCTATCTCAACGGCTTCAATGACGCTGGCGTGCAGGACCTCGCTACCGCGACCACGCAACGGTACCTCACCTACATGAATGGCGTGTACAGCCCTGATATTCCCATCTCGTGCAAGCCAGGCCCGACGGCGCCGACGCTGTCCTATCCCTATCCAGCCGGCGCGACGCATGGGACGGATTGGGGTGACTGGACAGGTTCATGCGGCGGGGGCGGATTGCAACTCTCAGTCCAGCAGATGGGCATGTTCATGGCTAATCTCATGCTGAACTTGTATCTTCCCGCCAGTTCGAACAATCTGAACGAGACAACGCTGCCCACGATGGTGAGCATGATGTACGGCTGGGACTTTACGTGGCCTGCGACACATGGCCCCTGCGTTGAGAAGAATGGCGATCTTGGAGGAGGAGCGCCCTTCGTCCCCACCCTCAGCACGTTGTATGTCTATTGCCCCGATACAGGCCTGGGGTTCGTTGGCTTCGCGAATTCCACGCTGCCGACGATGGCCACCCACAATTACGGGTTTAGTGGCGCGCTGGATGACATCGTCTTCCAGGCCTACACCGCTTCGTGGAAGCCACAACCCTGAGCAGGCCACGCGCGACTCACGAATGTGGGCCTCTGGCGCAGAGCAGAGTGTAGGCGCTCTCGCATTCCTTTGCAGCGATCAGGTTCAGCAGGTGGCGCCACAGACAAAAGGAACGCCACGCGTCGCGAGACATCAGGAGGCCAGGCGAGCCGCGATACCTCGCGCGCTCATCCGCCGCTGCAACGCGACGTACTCGTCCAGGGCGCGCAGATAGGCGTCATACATCCGCTCCAGCGTGGACATCGGCTGGCCACGCTGCTCGGCCATCGCCAGGTCGAACCAGCGGCGTCGCATGCGCTGCTCCGCGCGCTCAAGCTCCGCGGAGAAAGGCGTGCGGCTGGAGAGGGGTTTGTTGGCCATGTTGCTGTCTCCCTGTGAGGAGGAATGACACCCTCACAGAGGGACCGTTCTTGTCCCACAGGCGGAAAGCGGAAACAGGAGGTTTCGAACCCTTCCCATGAGAACGCGCCCCGGCGGCTGGTGACCGTCAGGGCGCGTGAGCGAACGTGGCGCTGTGCGCGATCAGCGCGCGGTATCGCGGTGGGTGCCCGCGATGAAGCGATAGAGGCCGGCGATGACCACACCGCCGACAATGGGGGCGATGCCATAGACGAAGAACTCGAGCCAGCCAAAGGTCTTGATGGTTCCCTCGATCCAGTCCACCACATACGGGCCAAGCCCCAGCGCCGGGTTCACCGTCGCCCCGGTGATGGGGCCGACGACGAAGATCGCCGCGGCGAGCGCGATACCAATCACCCAGGCGGCCCAGCCATTCGGCAGGTTGAGGCGTGGATCGGCCGCTGCGGCCACCACCGCGATGACCAGGAAGGTCGCGCCAATCGCCTCGGCGCCGAACGCGGTTCCTCCGCCAACTCCTGGCGCGATCACGGGCGCGATGGAGGCCGACTTGCCATAGAGGGCGGTGACGCCGAACGCGGCCAGGATCGCCCCGGCGAACTGCGCGACGATGTACCAGGGAACCTGCGCCCAGGGGAAGCGTCCAACGCTCGCCAGCGAAATCGTCACAGCGGGGTTCACATGCGCCCCCGAGATACGCCCCAGCACAGAGACGGCGAGGAAGAGCGCGAAGCCGTGTGCGAACGCGGGGATAAGCGTCCCCTGCGCCGGTGGCGCCAATATACCCGCGCCCCCGCCAATGAAGGCCAGGAAGAAAGTTCCCAGCGCCTCCGCCATCAGCGCTTCCACCTCACCCGGTTTGCGAAGCATCACCAGCTCCCTTCCACATGCGCCGAGAATGCACGATCATACCCAGACGCCGAATATAGAATCAAGGATAACAGCGCGCCGGGTATCTGTCAATGCGCCTGTCCTATGTAACAGCCGAATTCATCTGGCGCGGCGCAGTGCTGCACGCTTGCCGTCAGCCCGGAAAACCTGGAACGGTGAAGGAGCGCATTGCCGGAACTCGAAGCGCCGCAGGGATAGGGTATAATGCGACCATTGCGCGAGGGAACCCCACACATTCTGTCCATGGAGACGATTGCGCGCACGATCCACTTGTGACACAGCATGCCCGTCCACACTGGCCGAAGGGAGCGATCCACCGTATGGGATTCAACATGAAGGCCGTCCAGCAGATGCAGACCAAACTCCTCAAGATGCAGGAGGACTTGCAGAACACCATCTTCGAGGGCACGGCGGGTGGCGGCGCCGTCACCGTCAGCATGACGGGCAAGTTCGACGTCACCGCCGTCAAGCTCACTCCAGAGGTCGTGGACCCCGAGGATATCTCGCTGCTGGAGGATCTCATCCTCGCGGCTTGTCAGGACGCCTTCAGCAAGGCGACTGACGCGCAGCAGAAGATGATGGGTTCGATCACCGGCGGGATGGGTCTGCCACCGGGTATGGGCTTCTAGCCACCGATATTCATTCCTGAAGGTGTGACGGACGAGACATGCAAACAACCGCGGCGTCGGTCACGGCGCTGATTGACGAACTGGCGAAGCTGCCGGGCGTGGGGCCGAAAACCGCCCAGCGCCTGACCTTCTTCATCCTGCGCAGCCCGGCCGATCAGGCGCGACGCCTGGCCGAGGCCATCGTGCGGGTGAAGGAGAACATCATCCAGTGCTCCACCTGCTTCAACCTGACCGAGACCGATCCCTGCCCGATCTGCGCCAATGCGCAACGCGAGCGCGTCGTGATCTGCGTCGTCGAGGAGCCGCTGGACGTGCTGGCGCTGGAGAAAACTGGCGTTTTCAAGGGGCTGTATCACGTGCTGCACGGCGCGCTCTCCCCCATCGAGGGCGTCGGCCCCAAGGACCTGCGCATTGACGAACTCGTGGCGCGCGTCAGGTCCAGCGGCGGCGAGGACGGCCCCGTGCGCGAGGTGATCCTGGCGACGAATCCCAATTACGAGGGTGACTACACCGCCGCCTATATCGCGCCACTGCTTGAGCGTTCTGACCTGCGTGTGACCCGGCTGGCGCGCGGGCTGCCGATCGGCGGCGACCTGGAATACGCCGACGAGGGCACACTCAGTCGTGCGCTCGAGGGCCGCCGCGAGATGTAAGCCAGAGGGAGCGTGGCAGAAGGGGCAAGGGAGAACGCCTATGGATGTGGCTGAAGTCGTGCAACGGCTGCGCGAGCAGCGCCTGACGACACTGGCATTGGCCGACCAGATCGGCGAAGACCGCTGGCGAGAGCCGCTGCTGCCTGGCGACACGGCGCTCCATGACTTGCTCGCGCATTTGCTGGGCTGGGATGAGTGGGCCACCGCCGTTTTCGAGATCAGCGCCTACCGTGACCTGCCTGATGTGCTGATCGAGGCCGCGCGCGACGTGGACGCCTACAACGCGCGGACGCAGGCGCGCTACCGCCCGCTCACCCGCGACGATCTACTCGGTGGGCTGCAATCCGCCACGCCACGCGTGATCGCCGCCGCGACAGGACGCGGCGAACCTGGCTGGGAGACACGGCGTCTTCCGCAATTGACGCAGGAAGATGTTGGCGCGAAGCGGCAGCCAGATGGGACTATCCGCCCGCCCAGCGTTCGTGGCATCCTGCGGCTGCTGCTGAATCACGAGCAAGAACACGACGACGAGATCAGCGCGGCGTTTGGCGTCACGGCGAATCTGGAGCGTTTCGCGGGGGGAGACGAGACGCCACAGGCAGGCTCCTGAGGTAGACAACACAAGGTACCAGCGCGTGGCGGACGATCTGGCCATCGCGTTCCAATTTCAGCATATGCGTGCAGAATACTGTCATTGACGCCACCGCGACCCTCGCGTACAATTAGATCATTCGTTCCAGATACGACCCTTCCCGATAAGGCGGAGTCTCTGGTCCGGCGGAGTGGCGCCGCCAGCAAGCGTCGGCCAGCGGCCGCAGAGGATACAAGAGGAGTAGAGCATGCCGGCAAGTCGTGACAACACTGCCCTCGCCGCGATGAACGGGGCGACCCCCACCGAGCGTGAAAAATCGCTCGATTTGACGATGTCGCAGATCGAGCGCCGTTTCGGCAAGGGCGCGATCATGCGCCTGGGCGAGCATCGCGCCCATGATAAAGTTGAATGCATCCCTACCGGCGCCATCGCGCTGGACCTGGCGCTGGGCATCGGCGGCGTGCCCCGCGGGCGCGTCACCGAGATCTATGGGCCGGAAAGCTCCGGCAAGACGACGCTCTGCCTGCATGTCATCGCCAACGCGCAGAAACGCGGCGGTGTCGGGGCCATTGTCGACGCCGAGCATGCGCTCGATCCCGCCTACGCCGAGCGGCTAGGTGTGAACGTCAACGACCTGCTCATCTCGCAGCCCGATACCGGCGAACAGGCGCTGGAGATCGTCGAGATGCTGGTGCGCAGCGGCGCGGTGGATGTCGTCGTGATCGACTCGGTGGCCGCGCTGGTGCCTCGCGCCGAGATCGAGGGCGAGATGGGCGACGCGCATGTGGGCCTGCAGGCGCGGCTGATGAGCCAGGCGCTGCGCAAGCTGACCGGCGCGATCAGCAACTCCAAGACCTCGGTGATCTTCACCAACCAGTTGCGCGAGAAGGTCGGCGTCATGTTCGGCTCGCCGGAGACGACGTCGGGTGGACGCGCGCTCAAATTCTACTCCTCGATCCGCCTCGACATCCGCCGTATCGACTCGATAAAGGTGGGCACCGAGGTGATGGGCAGCCGCGCCAAGGTCAAGGTGGTCAAGAACAAGGTCGCGCCGCCGTTCCGCATCGCCGAGTTCGACATCATGTTCAACGAGGGCATCTCGCGCGAGGGTGGCCTGCTCGACATCGGCCTGGAGACCGGTGTCGTCAAGAAGGCTGGCGCGTTCTTCTCGTATGGCGAGACCCGGCTGGGGCAGGGCCGCGAGAACGCGAAGGAGTTCCTGCGCCAGCACCCGGAGATCGGCGACTCGATCGAGGCGCAGATTCGCTCCGCCGTCACGCCGGTGACGGTGACGCCCGGCGTCGAGGACGACGAGCCACTGGACGACGCCGAGGAATAGCCCGGCGATTCCCTTCCCGTTATGCTTGCGCATGCGCCCCTGGACCGCAACGGTTCGGGGGCGTCTCGCTGTCTACACAATAGCCCCACGATCTATTCCGCAAGATCACACCGTTGAACGTTTGACAGGAGTGGAATAATGCAAGTGTGCAAATAAAGGCGGCGCCTGATCTGGTCGCGCGCTGGAAGGAGCTACGGCATGACGCCACGCGCCTATTCGGCAGTTGTTCTCGTATGCCTGCTGCTGGCAGGCTGTGGAGGGGCCGCCGGGCAGACCTCCACACCGACCGCAACGCTTCCCTCCACGCCGAGTCCCACCCCCGCGCTGCCGCCTACTGTCACGGCCGACCAGTTCCACGCAGTGTGCTCATCAGGCCAGGGATTTGGCAGCATCTATCAGTCGGGCGATTTCTACATCGCCGTCTCGCTGATTGGTTTGGATTATCCCGCGGCCAAGCTTCCCGATGGCGTCCCGCTCGCGCCATTCAAACTTCCCTCTGACGCTGGCGAGCTGCATGGCCTGCCACAGTCGCCAGAGGTCAACCCCGAGTTGGAGCACACCGGTGTCATGGTCGAGTTCTGCAACGGCGCGAAGGGCGCATCTCATCATGTCGAGGGCGTCACCGCACGGATCGACCGCTTCACGCCGTACACAGGCAATCTGAATAGCTGGCAGTTCTGCGACGGCTTCTATCTGAATGGCAAGACCAACGGCGGCGGTTGTGGCGGTCATTTCTTCGCCGACGAATATCTGCACGCCACGTTCCCCCCCACCGCTGGCGCAGGCGCCACACAGGCAGCGAACTTCGTCAAGGTAGTCTCCGAAGACCCAACGCCGCCACCGCCGCTGCCCTTCAATCTCGCGTCAGGCCAGAGCGTGCTCCTGGAGGTCGCGATCACCGCGCCGACTGCGCCGGGCACATACGGCTTCTCGTTCAGTGTCGGCGTCGATGGCGCGCATCTCCCGTACGCCGCGCTTCCGGATGAGTTACTGCTGGACTCTGCGGCGCGCAAATGGAGCGGCGACGCCTGTACTGTCCCCGCGATGCAAGACGAACTTCCCGCTGGCAGTACGGACAGCTACATCTGTCCGACTTTCACATGAGACGAGACGCTGGCAAGCAGGGACCGCGCGGAGTAACCGCCAGCGGTATCCAGTATGAGGAGCTGGATGCGGCGGAGCGCGCTCCACTGGAGCCGCTAATCTTCGATTGCGCCACCCTCCGAAAACTCGCTCGATAGGAGACTCGTGATGCCGAACGTGCCGCCCGCGTTGCAATATTTCATCTCAGGCGCCGCTATTCTCGTAGCTGTTGGCTTCGTCGTCGTTCTGGTTCTCGCGATCGTCATCGGCGTATGGATCGCGCGTCAGTTCAGGCGCGTCGGACAAGCAAGGAATACGCTCCAAGCCAGAGGAGTGCGAGTCGCGGCGACGATCAGCGACATGCGGGTCGAGCGCGATATGCTGTCGAAAGACCCTCTGGCGAAGTGGCACGTCTACACTGCCGCTACCACAGATCCTCAAACTGGCCAGTTGCGCACTTTTACCCAGCGGTTTCATGTGCCGATGTACCGCATGGGTGATCCTGTGGTCATACTGGTCGATCCGATGAACCCCAGCCTCTATATGTTCACCTGAGCGCTGGTGGCCTATCAGCCACGCACTGGGCCGGAGTGTCGTTATGGTCCTGTCCTGCTGAGCGCGGCGCCCAGGCGGCAGGCGCATTGTTGCGCGCTTTCTTGTGTGCTACACTGCGGGCGAGTTCCGTTTGCCGGCTTGGGCCATAAGGAGCCAGACCCGTATCACGCGCAATGGAAGAACGAGGGAGATGAGCGACCTCTACGTGACCTGGGATAACTATCATACGGCGATTGAGCGCCTCGCCGCGCAGGTCCACGTCTCCGGCTGGGAATTCAACCAAATCGTCTGCATCGCCCGTGGCGGGTTGCGTATTGGCGACACGATGTCGCGCATCTTCAAGACTCCGCTGGCCATTATTTTCACGCAGTCCTATGTCGAAAACGCGGGCACAGTGCGCGGCGAGATCGTCATCTCCCCGCACCTGGCGATGACCACACCCAGCCTCGGCGACCGCGTACTGCTGGTGGATGACCTCGTCGACACTGGGATCACGCTGGAGATGGTGGAGGCGCGCCTCCACCAGGAGTATCCAGAGGTCAAGGAGATCCGCACCGCCGTGCTCTGGCAGAAGGAACGCTCGACCTTCCTTCCCACTTATCGCGTGG
>Ga0207684_10005540_pt1 | contig 11627 bp, 12 predicted proteins | sample KBSK5501metaG_FD_184342 | JGI IMG/M metagenome (GOLD analysis project Ga0207684, IMG submission 184342) | Corn, switchgrass and miscanthus rhizosphere microbial communities from Kellogg Biological Station, Michigan, USA - KBS K5-50-1 metaG... | ecosystem: Host-associated > Plants > Roots >... | reverse complement strand
CGCTCACGGACGTCCACCCGCTCGCTGCGGGCGCGCACCAACGCCTGCAAGCGCTCCCGTTCGGCGTCCGTGAGCGCGCGCAGGGGCTCATCCGCTGTTTGACGCATCCGCCCTCTCCCTTACTCATCGGTTTCCGTGATCCTACCACATCCCCTCGCTAATAGCCAGATGACCCACTAGTGCATAATCACGCGACATTGTCGGGAATAGCGAGATGGGGGTCATGGGAGCAACCAAAGTGAGCGCAGACGCGGTCAGCCACCTCGTGGGCGCTGAGCAGCCGTGCGGGCTCGACGATGGCGCGCTTGCCATGCACCCACTTGGGTTCGATCGGGTTGAGCCACGGGCTCTTGACGGGCAGATAACACGACACGATGCGCACGCCCTGCCCACGCTGCTTGACCTGCCGATTGTGGGCGCGGATCCAGGCCCGCACCCGTTTGCTGACATGCCAGGAGGCGTTATCCCAGATCAACAGCCACACGCGGACGCCCGTCTCCTGCAGGCGAGCACAGCCCCACGCCAAGAATTGCTCCGTGAGGGCGCTCACCGGACGGCCATCCACGAAGCGCAGCCAGACACGCTCCGGCTGTTGGACCTGGCGCAGCAGCACGCCGTAGCACGCCAACGCCTTGGGGTCGGGATCGTCCTTGGGTGCGTTCTGCTCGAGCAGGCGCAGCGGTCCGTCAGCGGGGTCCGTCCAGGCATGCGCCTGCGGTCGAGCGAGCCGGCTCCACCAGGTCTCATCGGCGAAGCCCAGCGCCCAGTCCACCTGCCGCTGCGCCACAGCGATCAGGCGGTCACGCTGCCCTTTTTTCGGGCATATCCCGGATCGGGGCTGGTAATCCAGTGCTTGGCGCGCTTCCACCCGATGCCCTGGCGCAGCAGTGTCTGGCGGATGGTCTCCCCACTCACGCGGGTGGAGACGATGCCCTGGGTCACGCTCACCTCGGCCGCCCACTCCAAGGTCCACAGGCTGCCGGGTTTGCCGAAGTCGCGGGGGCTGCGTTGCAGGAGCGCGCGTAAGCGCTCGGCTTGCTCGGGCGCGAAGACCAGGCGCGTGCGGTGCGCGCGTGAGGACTTCTTCTGCAGGCTGGTGAGCCCTGAGGCATTGAAGGAGTGCAGGGCATCGAGCACCGTCTGGTCGTCGCAGCCCAGGTGCTCGGCGATCCGGGGGGCGCGCTCGCCACGGGCACTGGCCAAGAGGATCTGGCAGCGGCGCAACACGAAGGCGTCCTTGGAGCGCAGGCCCTTCTCCAGGGCACGGCGCTCGTCGTCGGTCAGCGTTCGCACAAAGATAGGTGGTCTCATGCCCATCAGCGTACCACATTCTCGTTCACCCATCTTGGAAAGGCACTAGCAGCGAGATCGGCGCGGGCTACTTCCGGAAGGCCCGCATTCGACGCCGCTCTTCTAGGAAGGCAGCCACTCCTGCGAGCGCATCGCCGCGCAACGAGATAGTGGGTCTGCTGACGGCCACGTGGGAACGGTCGACGAGGTCGCAGGGTGTTGCACGCTGATTTTCACGCTCCAGCATCCCCCAGATCCTACACTCCTTTCAGGTCCACCGAGAGGGGCCGTTAGACGACACAGGAGGGAACTGACCATGCAGTTGAAGCAGCAGCGACCGGCGGAAGCGAGTGGGACGCTCTTGATTGGTGGCGACCTGAAAGTCAATCGTTTGGGGTTCGGCGCGATGCGTCTCACCGGCCCGGGCATCTGGGGGCCTCCGGCCGACAAGCAGGAAGCCCTGGCGGTGCTGCGCCGGGCCTTGGAACTGGGCATCAACCTGATCGATACCGCCGACTCGTACGGGCCTGAGGTGAGCGAGTCGCTCATCGCCGAAGCCCTCTATCCCTATCCGCAGGGCCTCGTTATCGCCCCCAAGGGCGGCTTGGTGCGCCCTGGTCCCGGGCAGTGGGTCCCCGATGGACGTCCAGTACACCTGCGCGCGGCCCTGGAGGGAAGCCTGCGCCGGCTGCGCCTCGACCGCATCGACCTCTACCAGTTCCATCGCCCGGACCCCACGGTGCCCTTTGAAGAGTCCGTGGGAGCGCTCGCGCAGATGCGGCAGGAAGGGAAGATCCGTCACATTGGCCTCTCCAACGTGACCCTCGACGAGCTCGCCCGCGCCCAGCGCATCGCGCCGATTGTCACGGTGGAGAACCACTACAACCTGGCGAGCCGCCAGTCCGAACGGATGGGTGTCGAGGATTCGGAGCGGATGATTGACGTCTGTGCGAGCCAGGGTATCGGCTTCATTCCCTGGGCGCCGCTGACCGCAGGCGCGCTCGCCCGTCTAGGCGGGCCGCTCGACGACATCGCGCAGCGACACGACGCCACGCCGAGCCAGATCGCGCTGGCCTGGCTCCTCCGACGCTCGCCCACCATGCTGCCCATCCCCGGTACCGCGTCGGTCGAGCACCTCGAGGAGAACGTGTGGGGCGCGACCATCCAGTTGACGGACGCAGAGTTCGACACCATCGCCCGGGACAGCGGCAGCGAACGCTGACCGCCCCGACGTGTCGAGAAGGGATTCAGTTGGCTGCGCAAGGACGCGCGAGGACGCGTAAGGACGCGTAAGGCGATAGGGAAAGGAGCAGGTCATGACAGCGCAGGCCCTGGGCGTCCCACGTGAAGAGGCCCCAGCACAGGACATTGTGGCATCGGCGGCGGGGGCACGACACTCTGCCGCGTCCGGACGAGGCGCGCTCCAGGCGCGCACAGTACCGTTGCACGCGCCGACGCTGGGGCAGACGGAGGAGCGTGCGAACAAGTGGGCAGTGCTGGCGCTCGTAGGCAGCGCCGCCTTCATGACCACGCTCGATTCATCAATCGTCAACATCAGCCTGCCGTCGATCGCCAGCGCGTTCGGGGTAGCGATCGGCGGCGCGGTCGAGTGGGTCCTCATTGCCTATCTCGTAGTGATGGCGGCGGTCCTGCTGACGTTCGGACGAGTGGCCGATATGGTGGGGCGCAAGCCGCTCTTCCTCGCGGGGCTGGCGATCTTCACACTGGGATCGGCGCTGTGCGGGGCGGCGCCGTCGCTGGCGGTGTTGATCGCCGCGCGCGGCTTCCAGGGGCTGGGCGGCGCGCTGATCTTCGCGGTGAACATCGCGATGATCACACAGTCGTTCCCCGCCGCCGAACGTGGGCGGGCCCTGGGCATCAACGCTGTGCTCGTGGCCCTAGGCATCAGCGCCGGCCCCACCATCGGCGGCATCATCACCCAGCAGCTCACCTGGAACTGGATTTTCTACGTGAATGTGCCGATCGGCATCATTGTGTTGGTCGCCGCCGCCCGCATCCTCACCGAGCACGCGCATCATGGCCGTGAGCGCTTCGATCCGGCCGGCGCCGCGTTGCTGGCGGTCGGGTTGGCCGCCCTGACGCTGGGCCTGTCGTTTGGGCAGGAGTGGGGCTGGACCTCCTGGCTTCTGATCGTCGCGGTGGTAGTCGGACTGGCGGCCCTGGCGGCAGTGATCCCCGTCGAGCGGCGCGCTCGGGCGCCGATCCTGGACGTCAGCCTGCTGCGTAATCGCGTGTTTGCGTCGGCCACTGTCAGCTTCATCCTCGGCATGCTCGCGCTCTTCGCGGTGGGCTTCCTGTTGCCGTTCTACTTCGAGCAATTGCGCGGCTTCGACCCGCAGCAGTCTGGCCTGCTGCTCACGCCACTTGCGCTGACCTTGGCCGTGGTTGCGCCGATCAGCGGCTCGCTGGCGGATCGCGTGGGCTCGCGCTGGCTGGCGCCGGGCGGGCTGGCCATCGCCTGCCTAGGACTCGTGTTGCTTAGCCAGCTCACCGCAACCAGCTCAATCGCGGACATCATCTGGCGCCTGGTCGTAATCGGCATCGGGCAGGGCCTGTTTCAAGCTCCCAACACACGGGCGATCATGAGCGCTGCGCCACGCACGGAGCAGGGAGAAGCGTCCGGCATATTGTCCACCGGGCGTGTCATTGGACAGAGCCTGAGCGTGGCCGTGGCGGGCGCGGTCTTCGCCGCATTCGGGGGCGCCGCGGCAGGGACGCTCCTGGCGACGAATGGGCGCACCCTCCCAGCCGCCCAGGTGGGCGCCTTGCAGCAGACGTTCGTCGGCGGGCTGCACGCGGCATTTCTCGTCTGCGCCGCGCTCGCGGCGGCCGGCGTTCTGACCGCGCTGGTGCGCGGCGACGAGCATGCCAACGTTGCTTGATAGGTAAACAGCAAGAAAGGAGAGGTCTATGCCTCAGAACAGCGCGCTCGATCACGAGTGGAATCGTGGCGAGGGGGGCATGGCGGAGCGGACGGTGGATGCCGACAAACTGACCGCGGAAACCGAGGCCCTCGAGGAGCAGATTGCCGTGCTCGAGGAGGGACTGTCGTGGGCGCCAGGAATGCAGCGGGCGGCGCTCGCGAAGGAAATCAACGAGTATCGCGAAAAGCTTGACGCCGCACGGCATGCCCTCGGCGTGACCGGCGGAGGAGTTTCCCGCTGAATCGTGGAGGTGTATCTGACGCAGGCCTGCCCTGTATGACCAAAGACGGCCGAGGCGTTCGTACACGGCGGCGCCCTCCAGAACGCCTGCTAGCATCGGTCAGCAGGCGCAGACAGCGCCTGACGGCGAGTGTGACAGCAAGAGGAGATCATCGGAGATCATCATGGTAGCTATGGAGACAATGCCGCCCACCGCAGCAGCCACGCCACAGGGGTCTCAGCCTCAACCGGCCTCGGAAGCAACATCTGGCGACGGGATCGTCGCGGCGAGCGCACAAGCGTCGGCGCCCCCCGCATCTTCGGCAGCGCCTGAGCCAGGCTGCGCCCTACCTTCTTGGTCGTGCTGACCGACAGGATCGGGTGAGGTGTGCCTGCAGACGCAGAGAAAGAGAGAGGAAAAGATCGCAATGGAGTACACACAGCTTGGACGGACAGACCTGCGCGTCTCGACCATCGCGTATGGCACATGGCAGTTCGGTGGCGACTAGGGCAGCTTCGATGCATACCATGCGCAAGCGATCATCCGGCGCGCGCTCGAGCTGGGCATCACGCTCTTCGATACCGCCCAGGCCTATGGGTTCGGAGTGTCCGAACAGGTCCTTGGTGAGGCGCTCAGACCCGAGCTCAGAAGTCGGCGTGACACGATTATCCTCGCCACCAAAGGCGGATTGCGTATGGAAGGGAGCAGGGTTGTGCGCGACGCGAGCGCTGGCTGGCTGCGCCAGGGCGTCGAGCAGAGCCTGCGCAACCTTGGCGTCGACTACATCGACCTCTATCAGGTCCATTGGCCTGATCCGCGCACGCCGATCGAAGAGACGGCCAGCACACTAGCGCAACTCGCGCAGGAGGGCAAGATCCGCTACGTGGGCGTCTCAAACTACGACGTTGCACAGATGCAGGCGTTCGAGCGCGTCAGGAAGATCGATACGCTCCAGCCGCCCTATGACCTCTTCCGGCGCGACATCGAGCAGGCCATCCTCCCCTATTGTCAGGAGCGTGGCATTGGGGTGTTGGTGTATGGCCCCCTCGCGCATGGGCTACTCGCCGGAAGCTATACGCCGAGGACGTCCTTTGCGAGCAATGACTGGCGCAGTAAGAGCCCCGTCTTCCAGGGTGGCCTCTTCGCGCGGAATCTGACTGTTGTGGAGCGGCTGAAGGGCGTAGCCGAGCGGCACGGCATGACAGTGGCGCAGCTGGCCGTCGCCTGGGTGCTGGCCAACCCAGCGGTAGATGTCGCCATCGTCGGGGCCCGGCGCCGGCAACAGATCGAGCAAACGACGCCAGCTGCGGATGTTCATCTCATACCAGAGACAGTGGAGGAGATCGAGCAGATCATGCGCGAGGCCACGCCCGTTGGCGGGCCCTCGCCCGAGGGCATGTAGGCCGCGAGTGCGCAGAGACCGTATGTCGCCGCGCCCTAGTCGATGGTTGGTCAAGTAGGGGAGAAGGCCCCAAGATTTCGGCACTGGACACACTCGGTTGCTAACGCGTCGCTGCCCGTGTTTCCCGGACCGACGTCCTGACTTGACCAACCAGCGACTAGTGCATGATCAGCTCGCCTTGTCGAGAATGGGACCAGGAAGCGAGAGGTGAGGCTCATGAGGGCAGCGGTGGTAGGCACAGACGCGGTCCGCCACCTCCTGAGCGCTGAGCAAACGCGTCGGCTCGACAATCGCACGCTTGGAATGCACCCATTTGGGCTCAATCGGGTTGAGCCACGGACTCTTGACGGGCAGAGAGCACGGCAAGATACGCACGCCGTGGCCGCAGCGCTTGACCTGCTGGTTGTGGGTGCGAATCCAAGCGCGGACGGCTTTGCTCACGTGCCAGGAGGCGTTATCCCAGATCAGGACCCACACGGACACCTCCAGCGCCGCCAGTTTGCCGCAGCACCAGTCCAGAAACTGGGTCGTGATGGCACTGACTGGGCGCCCCTGGACAAAGCGCAGCCAGACCGCTTCGTCCTGGCCGACACGGCGCACGAGCAGACCGTAACAGGCCAGGGCCTTGGGGTCGGGATCGGCTTTGGCGACCGTCTGTTCCACCAGACGCAGCGGGCGGTCCAGCGCTGCCCAGGTGTGCAGGTGCGGCTGGGCCAGCCGACTCCACCCCACCGCGTCGGCGAAGCCCAGCGCCCAGTCGGGGTGCGCTGCCGCCAGGGCGATCAGGCGGTCGCGTCGGCTTTTTTTCGGGCGTACGCCGGATCGGGGCTGGTGATCCAGTGCTTGGCCCGTGTCCAGCCGATGCCCAGCCGATGCCCAGCCGCTGCAGCGTCTGCCGAATGGTTTCGCCGGTGACCAGATGCGGAGTGAGGCCCTGGGCGAAACTCACCTCGGCGGCCAGATCCAGCGTCCACAGGCTGGTGAGCTTGCCAAACCGGCGCGGACTCTGGTGCACCAGCGCCCGCAGCGCGGCGGCCTGCTCGGGCCCAAACGCCGCCGGGCGCAGGCGCTTGGGCCGGGAGGAGCCTTTGATCAGCGACTCCAGTCCCTTCGCGTTGAAGGCATGGACGGCGTCGAGCACCGTCGGACTCGTCGATGCCCAGGTACGCGGCGATGCGGGGGGCGCGCTCGCCACGCGCACTGGCCAAGAGGATCTGGCAGCGGCGCAAGACGAAGGCATCGGTGGAGCGCAGGCCCTTCTCCAGGGTCTGGCGCTCGTCGTCGGTCAGCGTTCGCACAAAGATCGGTGGTCTCATGCTCACCAGCGTACCACATTCTCGTTCACCTATCCTGAACAAGCACTAGCGATGGTTGGTCAAGTCAGGACGTCGGTCCGGGAAACACGGGCAGCGACGCGTTAGCAACCGAGTGTGTCCAGTGCCGAAATCTTGGGGCCTTCTCCCCTACTTGACCAACCATCGACTAGGATGTCTTGAGCGATCAGGAGCGCGCTCAGCGCCTTGGGTAGATCCTCGCCGGCGAGGATGCGCCAGAACTGGAGTATGGGTCGGCGGATCAACTACTACACGCGATCATCGAGCGACTCGATGCAAACCGCGCCGCTTTGAGCGCCCTGGCGGCGGCGCTGGGACGTCCCAGCGCCGCCAGCGAAGACATGGCGGCTACAATCAAGCTTATCGAGCAGCTCACCTCTATCAGCGAGGGCTTGGCGGTCGGAAAGGTCTATCCCGAGGATTTCCCGGACGAAGCGTGGTGGAGGGACATCTAGCAACACTGGCGTTGACGATGGTGACGACTTCTCGGCGCGCAACGATACGGCCACGTCCAGTTGGCGGCACGGACCGCGCCTCACACCGCTGCGAGCAACGCCTGCGGCCATCGCACGCGGGTCACTCGACGCCGCTGCCGCCACGCCTCCGCCACGCCTCTGCGTCGCTATCGGCGCGCCATCCGCAGGACGATGAGAAACACGGCGTCGAGCAGAACAAGCAGCAATTGATCAGTGGCCAATGGCCACCTCCACGCCGCTGCTGCGGCGAACTGTCCGTCGCCGTTGGAGGGCGCGACCGTAGCCGGTAGATCGTTCACCACTGAGCAGGCGTTTTCATCCGCCACCACACCCCATACGCCTGCGCCGCCGGAGCGCTTGGTCCTGTCGCCTGGCGTCTTGGGTTGAGGGTGAACGCGTCGAAGGGAGCGCTCTGTGAGAGCGGCCTCCCTCGTGACGTTTCGGGTCCTGCGAGCAACGCGCGCAAACGTCCTCCAGAGCGGCGCCCTGCGCGTGGATGGTCCGCCCCTCGCGCGTCCCCCAAACGGATCGTGTTCACCCTGGCGCCACCTCCTCGCTCATCAGTTGATCGACGAGCTTGCGCGCGCGTTGGCGCGTGTCAGAGGGGAGGAAACCATCTCCGACCGCTTCAAGCAACACCAACGCCTCGGGCACCCACTCGCCCAACGCGTCGACCATCGCGCTCATCTCGTCGACGGCGAGGATGAGCGCGGGGATGTGCGCATTGAGGACGCGGTAGAGGGGATCGGTGGGGTCCAGTGAAGCGCCGTACTCCTCGATCAGCGCGCGCGTGTCCTTGGCAAGGCCGTCGAGATCGGCGCCAAACGCGCGCGTCTTGTCCGTGACGACGCCGAACGCGCCTGTCGTTCCCGTCGTTCCTGTCGTCATGCGCATCCTCCGTTAGAGCGCCACGCCACCCAACCGTTATCGCCGTTGGCCCTCACCCCGCTCGTGTCGGCGGCAAGCGAAGCCGATCGCGTCTGATGCTCCCCAGTTGCGAGGGTGGACTCGGTGGACAGTTCACTGCGCAGCGGCTCCTGTCGCGCCTCGTCAGACCAAACAGGAGCGCCATGCCGGGGAGATTGACCACTATCGTCGCACAAATTTCTGGGGTAGAGTGGGAACGTTTCCTCCGCCGATGAGCCGGCGCGTGTCTCCGAACGGCGGTTACGGCGGTCCCTGGCGTCTCCCGCTCCTATGGGCGCTGTGCGGCTGTGAAGGGGGTGTTTTCCGCGTGCTATGGCGGGGAGGCATGGCCCTGTGGTGACTAACCGTTCTCGCACACAGCCACGGCGCGTCGAGGGCTCATAGTCGTCAACGACAGCGGGCGTTGTTCTGCGCTGAGCGTTGTCCTGATGGGGGATGGGCGATGGCGCGCGGGAGACGCGGGCGACAGAGAACCATCGCCCGTTCGAACACACACCAACGCGATCACCTGCGTGGTCCTACACGCAGATGCTACGCGAGTAGATGTTACCTGAGTAGTTGGTGGCGCCTTGCGCCTGCCAGATGTTGCAGCCTGACGCAATGTGGGTCAGGTCCACCCAAGCGTTGTAGCAGGTGGACCATGTCCAGGCGGTCATGAAGCGCGGGCCGCATTGAGCGCCGTAGTACGCTCCGAAGCCGTTCCTGTGATGGTACGCGACGGCGGTCAAGGTCTGGCTGTAGCCAACGTCGTTGGAAAAATCCACGGCGGCGCGCCAGCTATTGCAGTTCCCGCCGCCGGGAGTGTATAGCTGCTGATACCGGACGCGGATGCTTGTGGTGCTGTAGGAGATCCAGCCTGTATCGGCGATGGTATGAACCGCGCTACACTCTGCGACCTTTGGTCCGGTTGGAGGGGGCGCGGAGGCGTGGGATGGCGCGGCGCTCGCGCGTCCAACGCAGGCGAACACAAGACACAACGAGAGGTAGCCGCGACGAACGCGGCGCGAAACGTTCTCAATTGTCGTTCCTTTCAAGACGTGAGGATGTCGAAGACGGGTCGAACGCCGCCTCGGTGGGGACACCGGCCAACACGTCTCCTTTCCGCTAACCACAGAGAGCTCCCGATCCTGTGCGGGCGAAGACGCTGGCGCGAGCGCGAGGCGCCGATCACGCGTCACGTCGTGGCGCGCCAACGTGGCCTTTCATCCTCTTATCCTTCTTGCAGGCGCCAGCGGCCCAGTGACGCGTCTCGCGCTCGCAATCCGTCGCTGCACCCCTCATCGCGCCCTGCCTCCGCGCCTGTGGGCGCATGCGGCATAGCGCTGTGGGAATACCTGGATGGCTCGCCAGGCCGGCGCCCGCCACGACAGGTTGTGACAGCAGCGCGCAGGGACGTTGTGTGCGCGACGCGGGCGCGCGGCTCGCCGCCTTCGCGCCGGGTCATCGGCGCCTAACGGCTTGTCATTCGTCCCCGCGACTGCGCCGACGGTGGCGCGCGCTGGCAGGCGATATGGAATGAGATTCCCTGCTTGGGTGGAGGAGCGCGATGGCAAAGGCGAAGACGGTGGCGGAGAAGCTGGAAGCAATTCGCACCGACCTGAGGAAGCAGTTGGAGCGCGCCAATGAGCTGCAGGCGCAGCGGTGGGACAGTGATATGGGCGAGGCCACGTGGAAGATCGCAAAGGCGTGTGATGAGCTTGGCATCGCCATTGCATGGCTGGAGCGCGCTCAGCGGTTGAGCCCGACGCGTGCGGCGCGTGAGGATGAGCGCGCCCCTGAATAGAGAGCCGGACGCCTCTTCTGAGCGTGAGCGCAATGGCCTGCTGCGTCAGGCGCAACGCGAGGCCGAGCACGACCGCGACCGGTATGAGCGGCGCGGGAGCGAACAGAGTAGGAGGAGCGCGACGGATAAGCCGCACGAGTATGAGATCCGCTCTGAGGATAGCGGCACGTAGCACCGCGAGCGTGAGCGCCGCGACGGCGCCGCGGCCTCAGTCGATCCCGCCATGACCGCGACGACCGCAGACACGCTGAGCTACTGGGCGGCGGTAGACCGTGCGACGACCCGCGCCAGGCGGCGCGGGTCGTCGCACGGTCTATAGATACCGCGTGATCGGCTTGTGCGCGGTACCTCATGCTGCGATCCCCTCGCTGATGGCCCAGACGTCGTCGCGGCGCCACCGCTCCACGGGCTGACCAGCGTGCGTGATAGCGAGGGGCGAGTCAACGAGCAGGCTGAGACGAAGGCGCGCGCGAGCGGCTTTGCGTGGCGCGTGACGGACGAGTAGGACGAGTGCGGCGCCGCGGGCGATGGTACACGCGCAATCGCCCGACGTGAACCAACGAGCGAGGAGGGTTGATCATGGCGAAACTAATACGGTGTCGCGTCAAATAGTTGTAGAATAGCTCTCCGCTCCTCTAACCGCCTCGCAGATTGCTGAGGCGACAAACGACAACACCATCGTGCGACCCGGTATGAGACATGACCCAGAATGCTCGCACCGCTGTCTGCTGCCGGCTTGCCGGAGTCTGCTCTGGTACGCTACCTACCAGATCGTGCACAGGGAGGCGGGCCGACTGCGGGCGCGGCGCAGACCGTGGCATGAGCAGGTGGATGGCGAGCGCGGTGAGCCAACTCCCAGCCCTAGACCACCGAGACAGGCTGCGCCAGCCCGCCGAAGTGGCCCAAGCCTTCGGTTCGGGGATATCTGCAGTTAGCTCGCATGACCGTCATGAGGATGACAGCGCCGTGAGCAGCGTCGTAGAGCGCCCAATGCGGAAAGGAGACGACGATCTACCAGCTGACCGGCGTGCTGGGCTCAGTGGCAGAGGTCGAGTCGGTAGCTGAGGCTGGCGGGCGCCCCAGCATCCGCAGACGCGGGAACGAAGTGGATGACGCCTTCCCGGTGGGAGCTGCCCTGTGAGGAGGAGGAGTGCGTCGTGTTCTCGAGCTGTACTGACACGCTCTCGCCTGCGTCGAGGTTGCCCTGGTTGGGAGTGATGGCGATCTCCGCCCGGTCGGCGGTCGTGTCC
>Ga0207684_10005539_pt1 | contig 11627 bp, 7 predicted proteins | sample KBSK5501metaG_FD_184342 | JGI IMG/M metagenome (GOLD analysis project Ga0207684, IMG submission 184342) | Corn, switchgrass and miscanthus rhizosphere microbial communities from Kellogg Biological Station, Michigan, USA - KBS K5-50-1 metaG... | ecosystem: Host-associated > Plants > Roots >... | reverse complement strand
TCCGACGGCATGGCCTACATCGTCATGGAGTTCATCGACGGCGTGAATCTGGCGGAGCTCCTGAGGGCGTCGGGACCGCCCGGAGTCCCGATGACGCTCGAGATCGCGCACCAGACGCTCCTCGCGCTCGGATTCCTGCACCGGAAGAACGTGGTCCACCGGGACATCGCGCCCGACAACCTGATGCTGACCCGCGACGACGAGGGCCGGCCGCAGGTGAAGCTGATCGACCTCGGCATCGCGAAGCCGCTCGACAAGACGATCAACCTGACGTCGACCGGCGTCTTTCTCGGAAAGCTCAAGTACTCCTCCTCCGAGCAGCTCGGCGGCCTGGGTGAGGGCGAGACGCTCGACGGCCGGAGCGATCTCTACTCGCTCGGCGTCGCCCTGTACGAGCTCCTGACGGGGCAGCTCCCCTTCCCCGGCGAATCGCCCCGGGAGCTCTTCGCCGCGCACCTCTTCAAGAATGCGCTTCCGTTCTCGGTGACCGACCCCGGCAACCGCGTCCCGGAGGCGGTTCGCGCCGTGGTCTTGAAAGCGATGGAGAAGGAGCGGGCGCGGCGCTTCGCAAACTCGGAAGACTTCGACCGGGAGATCCACTCGCTCCGGTCTGAGTTCGGCTTTTCTTCCGATCCCGAAACGACTCAGCGCATCCTCGCGAAAGTCCGGGAATCGCGCGGGATCCCTCACGACACCGTCACCCCGAGCGCGCAGGATCGGCTCGACCGGTACTTCCTCGCCCAGGGCACGCCGACGCCGCGGTCCCAGCCGACGGCGCTCGGCCCCATCCCGACCGGAACCCCGGGAGAGTGGGAAGAGACGGTCGCCGCCCCGATGACGGGAAAGGCGGGCCGGCGCCGTTCTGTGCTGCCGATCGCCGCGATCGTCCTCGTGGCGGCGGCGGCGGTGATCGCGGCCCTCCTCGCGATCCAGCGACGACCCTCGAGCTCCCGGGGAGGCGAAATCGCGCGCTCCTCCGGACCTTCCCCGACCGAGGTGGCGGCGCAGGTCGTCCCGCCGGCCGTCGTGCCGGAAGTCCCGACGCGTCCTCCGCCGACCGAGGTGGCGCCGCCGGAAGCCACCGCCGCGCCGCCCGCTCCGCAGCCGGACACCGGCCGGTTGCGGCGCGTCGCCGAGGACGCACGCGGTCAGGCGAAGAGCGCGCGCGGCGCTGCCGAGCGGGCTCGCGCGCCCGAGGTCGCGGGCTCGCTCTACGAGTCGGCGCGGAAGAAGGAAAAGGAGGGGCAGCGGCTCCTGGGCGATGGGCGATATGAAGGGGCGGCCGCCGCCTTCGAATCCGCCGGCGCTCTGTTCCGGCAGGCGGAGAGCTGGTCCCGCACGGCCCCGCAACGTCCCGCCGAGCGCGCCGCGGCGATGCCTCCGGTGCGGGAGCCGACGGTTCCGCCCGCCGCCGTCCATCCGGCGCCGATCATCGCGCCGACCATCGCGGCCGAAGAGCCCAGGCCCGCGCCGGTCAAGGCCGCAGAGCCAGCGCGGCGTTCCGAAGAAGAGAAAGTGCGCGATGCCGTCGCGCTCTACGTCCAGGCCCAGAATGCGCTCGACGTCGCGCTCTACGCGCGCGTCTATCCGGAGCTGGCGGGAGAACGCCGAAGGATGGTCGAGGTCGCGTTCGGGAGCTTGAAGTCGCAGACGCTCGAGTTGAACATCCGCAAGGTGACCGTCGAAGGGTCGCACGCGACGGTTTCGGGGTACGAACGAAGGCTCGCCGTGCCGCGGATCGGCGCGGAGCAGCACGACGCGCGCGAACGCGTCCTGCACATGGAAAAGCGCGGCGAGAGCTGGGTGATTACGAGTTTGAATTGATGCGCGGAGAGCATTCGCTCCTCCGCGCGTCATCCCGACGAAGCGAGGGATCCCTCCCTTTGAAGCCCGGGATTCCTCGGCGCTTCGCGCCTCGGAATGACTGGGGATATTTCGATTCCTCGGGGCTCCGCCTCGGAATGGCAGAGGCGGCCTAGAAGCTGTAGTCCACTCCGACGAGCGGCGCGAACTTGTCCTGAAGCCCCTCGTGATTGAGTGAAAAAAGGCCGTTCAACGTCAGGAGGAAGTTCCCGAACGGGTTGATCTTCACGCCGATCGAGCCCAGGACCGAGTTTGAATCGCCCTTCTCCGCGATCAGACGCGGGAAGGTCTGGGTCACGATCGTCGGAGGTGTCGACGGGTTCGGATTCGTATTTGCCTGGAACGTCGTGTTGACGACCCGGACGCTGCGGGTATTGCGAAAATTCCGGCCGAGGACGTCGACCGCTACGGTCATCCGCGGGCTGACCGTCCAGTCGAATCCCGCCGTGTAACCAATCTCGTTGGGGATATCCCGCCCGCCTCCAGCCTTCGAGGACCAGGTATAGCCGGCGTTCACGTGCGGCGAGAAGGAGGCCAGGCGAATCGATCCGATCAGGAACGTCCGCGCCTGGGTCGCGCCCGTTCCGAGCAGGTCCCGTTCCTCGCCTGTGGGCAACCGCAGATCTTCCGCCACCGCGAGGCCGCCGCGGTCGCCGCGCAGGAACTGGTACTTGCCGCGCAGGATGACGTCGCCGACGCCGCTTGCGCTGCCGCTCTGCCGAAACGACTCGGTCGAACCGCCGTTCAAGAACCGGTGGATGTCGGGCGCAACCCCGCCCGTCGCGAGGCGCTGGATCGTGGCGTCGGTCTGAGCCTCGAGGCTCACGCGAACGAGTGGAACCGCGAGTCCGACGTCGAGTCGGTCCGAGACGCCGTAGCTCATGACGAACGCCGTGATGTTCGTCTCGATCTTCAGGAAGACCCGCGCCGTGATCACGTCCCCCTCGACGAACGGCTGGAGGTTGGAGCCGTCATGGTTGACGTCGGCGTGCGTGAACACGAGCCGTACTTCCCCGTCGCGCAGAGCGAGGCGGTCCAAGTGATCGAACGTGAAGTGGCTGTAGTTGAAGCCGAGGTTGAACTTGCCCTTGCCGATCGTCTCGGCCCGCTCCGCGTAGATTGGGCCGAAGCTGTCGGCCGAGCGGGTGAAGACCCCGAGCGCCGGATCGAACTGGTACGTGAAGCCACCCGCGGAGGACGCGAGCGGAAAGGAGGAGAGCTGATTCGCGATCGCCGCGCTAAACTGCTGGAGCGCCACGAACTGGGGCGAATCCTCACCGATGAAGTGAGCGACATGGCTCGGACCGCTCGCCGGGGGCGCCAGCGTGATTCCCTCGCGGAGAAACTCGGTCAGGAGATCGCGAAGGTTGAACGCCTGACCCGACACGCGAGCGGCAAAGAGCCCCATCACTGCGAAACAGAGACCGAAACGGCGGAGGAGGGGCATGATCTTGCTCCTTCGAACGATTCTAACGGCGGACTCCCATTCCCTCAGGCGCCGTACGCCAGCTCGTCCATCTTTTCGGCGAAGCGGGACCAGGGGATCCGCTTCGATCGGTGGCGTCCGCCGCCCCGCCAGTAGAGCGAGCCGCGTCCGATCTCCATCTCTCCGATCCTTTCGCCGCGGTAGTGGAGGCGCAGCGTGAGCGAAGATCCGGCCTTAGCGAGCTGCGGCACCCGGAAATCCGCTTCGACCTCGTGCTGACGGACGACCCGTTTTCTCGCCACAGTCCACCTCGCTACGTTCTGGAGCTCCCTGTGCGTCCCGTCAACTCGGCCAGCCGCGAGAGCCGCGCCGCGCGGTCGGGCCGGAAGTCCCCTGCCCGCGCGCGCCAGCTCCAGTTCCCAACGCCCGCCCCGGGAGTATTCATGCGAGCCTCGCTTCCGAGCCCGAAGACGTCCTGGATCGGCACGATCGCCCGCTCGGCGACCGAGCCGTAGGCCGCGCGGATCAGATCCCACTCGATCTCATGACCGTCGCTTCCGAGGTAGTCGTGGACTCGCTGCCGTTCCTCTCCGGTCAGGCTTCGCCACCATCCCCGCGCGGTGTCGTTGTCGTGGGTGCCGGTATAGACGACCGCTCTGGGGACGTGGTTGTGCGGGAGATACGGGCTGTCCGGCTCGAAGAAGGCGAACTGCAGGACTTTCATGCCGGGCATTCCGAGCTCCGCGAGAAGGGCGCGCACGTCGGGAGTGATGGTCCCGAGGTCCTCCGCGACGAGAGCGAGCGGCCCGAGCGCGCGCTCGACCGCATCGAAAAGCCTCCGCCCCGGACCCGGGCGCCACTCTCCGTCCGCCGCCGTCGACGATGCCGCCGGGAGCGCCCAGTACGCGACAAAACCGCGGAAGTGATCGAGCCGGACGACGTCGGTCCGGCGGAATGCCGCTCGCAGGCGCTCGATCCACCAGGCAAACCCGTCTTCCTCCATCCGATTCCAGCGGTACAGCGGGTAGCCCCAGAGCTGTCCCGTCCGGCTAAAGAAGTCGGGTGGAACGCCGGCGACCTCGATCGCGCGGCCGGACGCATCGAGCGCGAAGAGATCGGGATGAGCCGACACGTCCACGCTGTCCGGGGAGACGTAGATCGGCACGTCTCCGAAGAGCGCGATCCCGCGCCGCGCGGCTTCGTCCCGGAGCCTCTCCCACTGACGGTAGAAGAGGAGCTGCAGGAACTCCTGGTAAGCGACCTCGTCGGCGAGATCCCGCGCTCCACCCATCGATCCCGTCGCGCGGCGCGCCGCGAAGAGCGTCCAGTCGGAAAGCCAGCTCTGCTGCTCCGGCGCGCTGCGGAATCGGTCCAGGTCCGCGGAAAGCGCGGCGGATTTCTCCGACCGGCTCCAGGTGCACCGCAACAAGCGCTCCTTCCAGTCGCGCGCGGCGTCCCACTCCACCCTCTCCGCCGGAAAGTCCGGAACGTCGGAGATCGCGGAAGCCGAGACGAGCCCGTCCTCGACGAGCCGCTCCGGGGAGAGGAGGAGCGGGTTCCCGGCGAACGCCGAAAGGGCGCCGTAGGGAGAGGAGCCGAAGCCGGTCGGTCCCAGCGGCAGCACCTGCCAGATGGTCTGGCCCGCGGAGGAGGCCCAGTCGAGAAAGCGATCCGCAGACGGTCCGAGGTCCCCGACTCCGAAAGGCCCGGGGAGCGAGGTGGGATGGAGGAGGAGGCCGGCCGCGCGGATGCTAGGTCCCCTCGACGAGCTGCTTCGCGCGACTTCCGTTCACCGCCACGAGGCGTTCCGCTGCCGGCAGGTAGCACATTTCCAGATACTCGGTCATCATTCGATCCGAGGAGAAGAGCCTGGCGATCCGCTTCGCGGAGAAGACCATCTTCTCGACCCAGCGCCAGGGAATTCCGTTCTCGTCGCGATCGAAGAAGAGCGGGACGACCTTCTCCTCGAGTGCCTCGTAGAGCGCGGTCGCGGCGTCCTCGCGGACCGACTCGTCGGCTCCCTCTCCGATGACGAAGCCCGCGTCCTCGTAAGGCGCCTCGTCCCACCAGCCGTCTAAGACCGAGAGGTTCAACCCGCCATTCATCGCAACTTTCATCCCCGACGTCCCCGACGCCTCGTGCGGCCGGATCGGGTTGTTCAGCCAGACATCGCAGCCCGCGACGAGCGCGCGGGCGACACCCATGTCGTACTCGGGGAGGAAGACGACGCGGTCCCGGAACTCCGGGCTTTGCGACCATCGCACGACTTCGCGAAGGAGCTCTTTGGCGGGATCGTCCGCGGGGTGAGCCGCTCCGGCGAAGACGAGCTGCACCGGCCGCGAGTCGAGGAGGCGCTTCAGCCGCTCCGGATCGCTGAAGACGAGCGTCGCCCGCTTGTACGCGGCGAAGCGTCGCGCGAACCCGACCGTCATTGCACCCGGATCGAGCACGCGACCCGCCGCTTCGATTTCCTCCTCGGGCCGGCCGAGCTCGCGCTTCCAGGCGACCAGCCGGTCGCGGCAGAACGAAACGAGGCGCGCCCGCAGCCGCTCGTGCGTGTGCCACAGCTCGCTCCGCGCCTCGGGCCCCGGATTGTCGGGCAGCCGCAGCATCGCGATCTCCGGGTCGGTCCAGGTCGCGCGGTGCACGCCGTTCGTGATCGATCGGATGCGGACGTCGACGTCCGCGAGTTCGGGGAGGAGCTCCATCCACAGCCGGCGGGACACCCGGGCGTGGAGCTGCGAGACCGCGTTCGCGTGAGAGGAGTGGCGGAGCGCCAGGACGGCCATCGAAAAGGGCTCCCCCTCCCGCTCCGGAACCTCGCGCCCGAGACGCATGAGCTCCTCGATCGTGATTCCGCAGTCCCGGGCGACTCCGGACAGGTATTTCTCGATTAACGGCATCGGGAAGCGGTCGATGCCCGCGGGGACCGGGGTGTGCGTCGTGAAGACGTTTCCGGCGGACGCCGACTCGCGGGCATCCGCCAGCGACATGCCTTCTTCGCTGACGAGCTCCCGGATCTTCTCCAGGACGGCGAACGCGGCGTGTCCTTCGTTGATGTGACGGATGGACGGAATGAGGCCGAGCCGCTTCAGAGCCTTCAAGCCCCCCATTCCGAGGACGATTTCCTGCCGGATCCGCATCTCCTGGTCGCCTGCGTAGAGCCGCGCGGTGACCATGCGGTCATCGGGATGATTCTCGGGCACGTCGGCGTCGAGCAGAAAGAGCGAGATGCGTCCGACCCGCGCCACGCGGATCAGGAGCTGTACCGGCCGGTCGCCGAGCTCGAGCACGATCGCGGGTGGACTTCCGTCCTGGGTCACCGGTAGGGCAAGGGGGAGGTCGGCTGGATCGAGAAGCGGGTTCTCCTCCCGCTGCCAACCGTCCGCGTCCAGGACCTGCCGGAAATAACCTTCGCGGTAGAAGAGGCCGACGCCGACGAGCGGCAGCTTCAGGTCGCTGGCCGACTTCAGCACGTCTCCCGCGAGAACCCCGAGGCCTCCCGCGTAGATCGGGAGCACTTCCGTCAAGCCGAACTCAGCCGAGAAATAAGCGATTCGATCCCGGCGAGACGCGAGTCCGCGGACGCCCGGGTGGAGCGGCTCCGCATTGTCCTCGAACGCCAGCTCCGAGGCGAGGCCGTAGAGCGTCGTCAGAAAGGCCGGGTCGGCCGCCGCGACCTGGAGCCGCTCGGGCGAGACGCGCCGGAGAAATGCGGCCGGGTTGCCGCGGACCGCCGTCCAGAGGCCCGGATCGAGCGAGGAGAAGAGCGCCCGGATCGAGGGACGCCACGTCCACCGCAGGTCCCGGGAGAGCCGGAGAAGGAGGGCGATATTTGGAGGAAGGGCGGGGCCCGAGTCGTGCTGCCCGAAGACTTCCATCGACTCGGCCGAGAATAGCAGATGGGTCCGGAGGTACCGTCCGTCAGCTCGGCAGGACGGCCGCGGCCGGCGGCAGAGGCGCGCGCAGCGTGCGGTAGAGCTCCGAAGCGTCCCGCCGTTCGCCCAGGCTGGAGCGCACCCGCTCCAGGAGACGGAGGAAGAGCGGCTCGAGCGAACCGCCCAGGTGTTCCTCCGCGAGCTCGAGCGCGCGGGCGGCGTAGCGGAGAACCTGTCGCGTCTCGAGACCGGCCGGATCGTCGAAGAACCAGCCGCAGCTCGTGTACATCAGGAGAGTGTTGCGCTGGAGCTCCAAAAGGCCGAGCGCGGTCGATCGGTCTTCGGCGGAGAGCGGACCGATCGCGTGGCGGTCGAGGAACCGAAGGACGCTCTCGCCCGAAGGATCGAGCACGATCTCGATCGAGTCGTCGCGCGCCGCCCAGGGATCGCGGAAGACCCCGGACGCGGCGGCCTCGTAGAGCGGATCGACCGTGTCGCGCAGCCAGTCGAGCGCCTCGCGCAGCGGTCGGCGCCACGGGTGACTTGCCGCGCGCCCCGCCGAGCATCCGCAGTCGTCCATCCAGCGCGTGATCCCGTGCGAGCAGCTCCAGGAGGTGTTCGGAACGATCTGCGCTTCGCGCCGGGGCGGAAAGCGCTCGAGGTGCTCCCCGTAGTTCGTCAGCGTCGCGAAACCGGAGGCCTGGATCGCATCGAGCGCGCCGGCGAGCGCATGGTCGCCCTGGCGGAAGTGGTGCCCGTACGTCTCCCCGTCCGTCGCGACGTGGACGAGCTCTCGATCGGAGTCGTCGCGGAAACGGGACAACAGCGCTCGCGCGAATTCCGTTCCGTCGCGCGGCAGCTCGCCGAACGCCACCGCGTGCGCGAGCGTGCCGTCGTAGAAGAAGACGGAGATCGCTCTCCCGGATCGAAGGGGAACCCGATAGGCCTCGCGGGGGTCGATCCCGCGGGCGTCGAGGTCTCCCCAGTCCTCTCCCGGCTCGCGCACGCGCGCCGCCTGGGACGGAGCGAGGACGGTGAACCCGATCCCCTGCTCCGCGAGGACTTCGAGCGTGTCGCCGTCGACGGCGGTTTCCGGGAGCCACATCCCCTCGGGCCGCCGGCCGAAGCGGAACTCAAAGTCGCGGATGCCCCACGCGACCTGCGTGACCTTGTCCCGGCGGTTTGCGAGCGGAAGGATCGCGTGGTTGTAGGCCTGCGCGAGCGCGGAACCGTGACCCGAGAAGCGGGAGCGGCTCATGCGGTCCGCCTCGAGAATGGAACGGTACGTTTCCGGGGAGTTCGCGCCGAGCCACGAGAGCAGGGTCGGTCCGAAGTTGAAGCTCATGCGCGAGTAGTTCGAAGGCTGCCCGAGACCGTTTGGCCGGTAGCACTCCGCCGTGATCCGTTGGTTCCAGTCGTGGTACGGCTGCGCGGAGATTTCTTCGTCCACCTCGCCCGTCCACGGGTTCTCCCTCGGCGGCTGGTAGAAGTGACCGTGGACGCAGACGAAGCGGTTCATTCGTCTTCTCGTTCGGCGGGGCGCGAATCCGGCTTGAAGAACACGGCTCCGAGAGGGGGCAGCGTGATCTCCGTCGAGTACGGATGCCCGTGCGCCGGCTCTTCCGAAGCCTCGCATCCCCCGAGGTTGCCGACGCCGCTTCCGCCGTACTCGACCGCGTCGCTGTTGGCGAGCTCGCGCCAGAACCCCGAGGTCGGCAGCCCGATTCGATACCCGTAACGGGGCACCGGCGTGAAATTGAAGGCGGCGGCGACGACGTCCTGCGGCGAGTGGCCGCGCCGCAGGATCGCGACGACGCTGCGCTCGAAGTCGGTGCAATCGATCCACGAAAAACCGGCGGGCTCGAAGTCGCGCTCGTGCAGCGCGGGCTCCTCCGCGTAGAGCCGATTCAAATCCTGGACCCAGCTCTGAAGGCCCGCGTGCGAGGGATTTTCGAGGAGCGCCCAGTCGAGCTCGACGTCGTGGTTCCACTCGCGCCACTGCCCGATCTCCCCTCCCATGAACAGGAGCTTCTTTCCGGGCTGGGCCCACATCCAGGCGAACAGTAGGCGGAGGTTGGCGAGCCTCTGCCAGTCGTCGCCCGGCATCTTGGTTGCGAGCGACCCCTTCAGGTGCACGACCTCGTCGTGCGACAGGGGCAGGACGTAGTTCTCGGAGAAAGCGTACAGGCCGCGGAACGTCAGCTTGTCGTGGTGGTACTTCCGGTGGACCGGATCGAGCTTCATGTACTCGAGCGTGTCGTGCATCCATCCCATGTCCCATTTCATTCCAAAGCCGAGCCCTCCGACCCAGGTCGGCCTGGTGACCATGGGCCACGCGGTGGACTCCTCGGCGACGGTTTCGGCGCCGGGCTGCGCCCGATAGACCTCCTCGTTGAACCGGCGGAGGAAGGCGATCGCCTCGAGGTTCTCGCGGCCCCCGAACCGGTTCGGCTCCCACTCTGTCCCCGCGCGCGAGTAGTCGAGGTAGAGCATCGAGGCGACCGCGTCCACGCGCAATCCGTCGGCGTGGTAGCGCTCCAGCCAGAAGAGCGCGGAGGAAAGCAGGAAGCTCCGCACCTCGTCCCGGCCGTAGTTGAAGACGAGACTCCCCCAGTCCGGCTGATACGCCTTGCGCGGATCGGCGTGCTCGTACACGTAGCTCCCGTCGAAGTAAACGAGGCCGTGCTCGTCGGACGGGAAATGCGAAGGCACCCAGTCGAGGATCACGCCGATCCCCTCCTGGTGCAGGTGGTCGATTGCGAACATCAGGTCCTGCGGCGTCCCGTAACGGCTGGTGGGAGCGAAGAAGCCGGTCGTCTGGTATCCCCACGATCCGTAAAACGGGTGTTCCATGACGGGAAGGAGCTCGACGTGGGTGAAGCCGAGCCGGCGCGCATAGGAGGCGAGCCCCGGCGCGATTTCGCGGTAAGTGGGCAGGCGGCCCCCGGGTCGCCGCCACGAACCCAGGTGGACCTCGTAGACCGACATCGCCGACTCGCGCGAGGCGTGCGGAATTCGTCGCTCCATCCACGCCGAGTCGCCCCAGTCGTAGGAGAGGTCCCAGACGATCGATCCGGTCTTCGGAGGCGTCTCGCGGAAGAAAGCGAAAGGATCGGTCTTGTCCACGCGGTAGCCCCGGTGTCGCGACCGGACGTGGTACTTGTACACGGCCCCGCGCTCGACGCCCGGCAGGAACCCCTCCCAGACTCCCGACTCGCCGCGCGGGGCGAGGGCGTGGCCGTCGGAGTCCCATCGGTTGAAGTCCCCGATGACCGAGACGCTCTCCGCCTCCGGCGCGAAGACGGCGAAGTTCGTGCCGGGGAGACCGCCCGGCGAAGCCGGGTGCGCACCGAGCCTTTCCCATAGCCGCGTGTGCGACCCCTCGTGGAAAAGGTGAAGGTCGTCCGCGGTCAGGAGAGAGAAACCACGGGTGGTCCGGCCGCTCGCGGCCTTCCCGATCGAGCCGACCGTCACTGCGAGCGGGACCGGAGGAGCGTTCGGTAGGTCTTCAGATGCCGGATCGCGGCGGCGGGACGGCCGGCCCGTTCGCAGACGCCCGCGAGGTTGAAGTACGCGTCCGCGTGATCGGGATCGAGCGCAACCGCGGTCTCGTATGCTTCGATAGCCTCGACGTCCCGCCCCAGGTCTTCGAGCGCGACACCGAGGTCGAACGCGGCGGTCGCGTCGTCCGGGCGCGCCTCGAGCGCCTTCCGATAGTGGTCTTCCGCGGCGGCCGCGTCGCCCTTCTCGTGGAAGAGCCGACCGAGGTTGACGTGCGCGTCGGCGTACTCCGGGTCGAGGGACACGGCGCGGCGATAGGACTCTTCGGCCCCCCCGGGATCCGTCACCTCCAGCTCGCATCCGCGCTGGTACCAGGTCAGGGCGTTCTCGCTCGCTCCGCGATCGGGCGTTGGCTGGGGCGGAGACGGCGCGAACGGAAGATGCACGCCGTCATCGGCCCCATCGAAATCCATCAGAATCTGGCCCGACTCCGGCTGCCAGCGGGCCGAACCGTCCGTGACCACGATGCGCTTGCCGTCCGCCGTGATTTCCAGCGTGGCTAAGGAATCGGGCCCCGGGATCTGCTCGCGCAGCTTCGAGAGCGCGCGCTCGATGCGCTGCGGGCCGATCCGCGTTCCCGCCAGGCCCCGCGCCGCGGAGAGGAGCGTCAGATCGCGGGACGAAAACCGCATCTCCCCTCGCGGACCGCGTTCCGGCTCGAGCAGGCCCGACCGGACCCAGGCCCGCACCTGCGCGACGGAAAGTCCGAACATCCGGGAGACTTCGCGCGCGCCGTATCCTCCGCCAGGATCGGTTCCGGGCGACGGTTTCATGCCCGGAGAGACCTCACGCGACTACTTGCGGGAGGACGCCGTCCGCTTTTCAGCGGCCGAGAGAGCGCTTCGGGGAGGCTTTCTCTCGGCAGCCGACGCGGAGCGAGTCGCGGACGCTACGGCCTT
>Ga0207684_10005536_pt1 | contig 11630 bp, 11 predicted proteins | sample KBSK5501metaG_FD_184342 | JGI IMG/M metagenome (GOLD analysis project Ga0207684, IMG submission 184342) | Corn, switchgrass and miscanthus rhizosphere microbial communities from Kellogg Biological Station, Michigan, USA - KBS K5-50-1 metaG... | ecosystem: Host-associated > Plants > Roots >... | reverse complement strand
ACTATCAAGTTCAGCGCCCAGACCACGCCCGATTTCGACACACAATGGGAAACACGCGGTTGGGACCCATGTAGACTTTGCCGATCAAGATACGTGACATCTCGACAATGCGCTCGAAGCAAGTTGACGACAGGGAGAACAATGTACTTTAAGTAGCTGTGATGAGAAAGTGCGGCTGTAGTGCCACCGAATGTTAGCCCGAAGGCCAGCCCGAAGAGCAGCCCGAAGGCCAGCCCAAGGTAAGGTATACTTAGAAGTGGCCTAAAGAATGTCCAAAAAAATGAACTAGTCATGCTATTGTTACCTGACAGATTGGACAGCCCGATGAGCAGCCCTAAAAGCAGCACAGAAGGCAGTACAAAGACCAGTATTATACGAAGAGCATTACGACCAGATGTTAATATTCCCTGATTAGGTCTGATGCGGATGTGTTCGTCGATTTGCGTACTTACTAGTCCGCCGAGCAGCCCGAAGAACAGCCCAGCGAACAGCCCATCGAGCAGCCATACAAGCAGCCCGGTAGGCAGCTTGAAAGACGTCCCGTAGATCAGTCTGAAGAGCTCACCGAAGATCTCTCTGAACAGCACGGTGAGCAGCCCGAAAAGCAGCCCGAAGAGTAACCCGAAAAGCAGCCCAATTAAAAAGAGTTTCCATGACAACGATAGCTTTTCTGATGGATTTATTTCGCGTATCGGCAAGACGGTAAACTGCTTGGAAAACCGCTTGGTGAGACTATCTCTGATACCTTTGGTGATGATCACGGCGAATAGCCCGTAGGCCAGCCCGAAAAGCAGCCCGGCGAATAGCCCGAAGAGCAGCCCGAAAAGCAGCCCGTAGAGCAGCACACCAAGCAGTGCACCGAGCAGCCCGAAGGACACTCTGTAGATAGTCTGTGCTTGTTTTGTCGGGAGCCAAGTGGGTTGAAGATGCTCCACGTAGAACTCCGTAAGCCCATGTTGCTTCATTCCCTGAGCCAGCCAAATAAGCCAATGACGTGTTTTGTGGGAGGCATAGTGCCATTTCCTTGCTCGTTGCTCTAGCATTCGGATGACATAGCGTTCGAACACTTGAAGCTGCTGATCCTCTGCTGAGCCAAGCTGCGGCAAGTCCTTGACTGTCTTCCCACGGTAGGCCAATGTGATAATGCTCAACATCAGAGGAGTCGTTATTAACTCACGCAGAACTGCATTGTTCCTCAGAGTAGCACGTACAGCTGCTAGGAAGTTACCGGCACCTTTGAGATAGCTATTAACTTGATCAGTGGTGAGTGGTCGAACCTCGACCGCAACAGATAGTCTCAATCGTTCCCCTTGTTCTTGGTACTCGCGGCTGCGGGAACAGACAACGATAGGAATAATGTGCTCTTGCTTTGCTAGATAATCGTTAATTGTCTCGATGCATTTTGTACGAGCCGATGCCTCTACTTCGTCAAGTCCATCAAGTAGAAACAAGAGTTGATTTTGCTTGATGAGCGCCTGACTCATATGAGGTGGAATATTGTACGTCTCCCATAAGCGATCTCTCATCCAAGTCACAAGGGAGGGGATTTTGATAGACCAGGATGAGAGATTGACGTTTACAGGGATAGGCTGCTCGGTATCATCCTCAGCTCGGGCGAGCAGTTCAGAGGCAAGTTCCCGCAAGAGGGTACTTTTTCCTGCCCCAGGAGCGCCGAGAACAAGTAATCCTCTACCAGCATCGTCGTATGCCTGAATAATCGAAGCTGGAGCAGGAAGGGAAGTTTCTTCAGGCTCATCCATGCGCCAGGAAACGAGTGGAGCAGAGGAACGAACCATATCTGTTCGTTGTTGCAATGCCAAGGCCATCAGTGTCGTTCCCTGCAATGACTCAGTGGTCTGCCTGTGATACTCTCTACGTAGCAGGCGGATCACAGCACCACGACTTCGCTGTATATCAGATGCTGAACTAGTAGCCAGTCCAGATTATTATTGACGACGGGATAAAGATCATGGAGTTTGTCACGAGCATCGTTGGAGGTAAAACGCCACGAGATAGTAGAGCGCTGAGCATTGCGCTCGGCCTCCAAAGTGGCGAGACGCTGGCGCAAGTCCGGCATACTGGCCACCCGACGCGACAAACAGCCACGGGCGAAAATACTAATTTCGATCTCGGCCATGTTGAGCCAGCTCCCATGCTTGGGCGTGTAATGGAACTCTACCCGCTGCAAAATGCGCCGGGCCTCGGCTGGCTCAAAGGCTTCGTAGAGGGCAGCGGCTGTATGGGTGTTCAGGTTATCTTGCACGATGCGCACGTAGTCAGCGTGCGGATACACGGTCTCGACCAACCATTGGATGCAGTGGGCGTAGTCGATCTTGGTGCGGTGCTGGGTCATCTCCACATGACGCCAGCCCGAAAGCGGCTCAACGAAGAAAAACAGATTAGCCGTGCCCAGCCGCTCATACTCGTAATCGACGCGCTCTGTCTGCCCCGGCTCCATCGGCTCGGCAGGCCGCACGTCCGCCTCAGGTGCGACGAGTTTTTCGTCAAAGCAGACCGTGGGATAGCGTGGATCGTACTCCTCTTCGTAGAGGTCCAGCACATCTTCCATCGGCGCCACAAACTCCGCTCCTACGGCTGGGATACACCACTGCTCGTGTTGCCACGGCTTGAGTGCATTTTTTTGAGCAACTGGCGGATGGTTTCGGGTGAGATGGACTCGACAAAACCTAGTTCGACCGCTTTGCCAGCCAACAAACGGACGGTCCAATGGTCGTGGCCGGTGGGAACGGGACTGCACGCAATGGCGATCAGATGGGCCGCCTGTCCACCGCTCAAGGCCTGGCGATATCGCGCTTGTCGCTTGTCGTGCAGCACCGCCTCCAATCCACCGTCCAGGTATAACTGCCGCACGCGAATGGAGGTGTTGCGACTGATGTCCAAAGCAGCGCAGATTTCTTGGTCGGTCCAGCCTTCGGCAGCTTTGAGCAAGACGCGGGCTCGGGTGAAGCTGCGGGCATTGGCTTTGCCTGCATGGATGAACGTCTGCAACGAGGCTCGATCGGTTTCGGGGAGTATAATCGGAATGGGATGTTTCATGATGGCTCTCCTGCTTTTTCATGATCATCTCACTCCTGTCAATATCAAACTGGACTGACCACTAGCGCGAGTGGAAGCATTGGCCAAGTAACTGACAGTGCCAACAAACAGCGTGAAAAAGAGTAAGCACGCGCCGATAAAACCAGCGAAGAGGAGATGATCTCGTAGCCAGAGCAGAATGGTTCCAAGCGGAGTTCCTGTGAAGATTGAAGTCGACGATGTGAGCCAGTTTACAGTAACACCTAGGATAATGCCCACGACCAGGACACCCCAAACGAAATTTCGTCTGGCCCAGCACCACTGACAGAAGCGGATCCACCCCGCTAATGCGACTGCATTTTGCTGTTCAGGCGATCTAGACATCCCTCTCCTCCATAAATCAAACCTCTCTCGTCGCAATATGTTCCAGTATAAATTGAAAAACAGAGATTAAGAGTCATAAAAAGTTTTGAAGAAATTCAATTATTCGAGACGTTTTACAGCCTACTTGAAGTTGGCTCAAAAGTCAATACATAAGCAGTAAACTTGCCTGATCATGGAGTCTCATATTTAGCTTTCTTAATTTTCAAGGTGGAAGCTCCTGCGTGCTGAAAGTCCATATGTTGTACATCAAATCTCCTGGGCGATTGTTGGATTTGGAGTCGACCGTGTGAAGCCCCTTCATATGTCGTTTTGTTTTGCTACAAGTGTAGCCATATGCTGTCATGAGGACAAAACGAGTCAACCCCGCTCGTCATCCATCTCATCGTCAGCACCTTCCCCAAACACAGCATCCCACTTGCCCATCGCCTCCACTTGCATGGTAGGAAACAAATGCGAATACGTGCCGAGCGTAATCGACATCTCGCTATGCCCTAACAACTCCTGTATCACCTTGGGGTTCACCCCCATACTCAATAGGATCGAGGCAGCACTGTGCCGCAGATCATGAAAATGCATGTGAGGTATGCCAGCTTCTACAAGCACCTTGCCAAACAGCTTTTCGATGAAGTGGCATTATGAGCGCGGTATTGATGTAGTACATTAACGTCCGTGTAGAGTAGAGTCCGAGTTTGCCATTACTATCCCTTTCATCCCTTCAACCTCTACTAGCTCCCCTTCGCCCCAGCATACTCCTGCAACCGTCTCTCCCGTTCCTCCCAATCGGGCAAAGAGGCATGCATAAACAGGTTGAAGAGTTTGCCATGTTTTGGTGCAAGCAGGTGAACAAGTTCATGCACAATCACGAACTCTCCCAGATCTTTGGGCATGGTCAAGAGCATGGGATCGAGCGTCAGCCAGCCTGAGGGGGTTATCGTGCCCCATTGGGAGGGCATCATCTGGAAGCGGACACGTGGTGCTTTGACGCCGATACGCGTGGCCCATTGCTGAATCGCCCAGCGCATTTCTTCATCATTGTACAATATTATGGATGCTGGTTCGCTCGCTAGACTAGCACATTAATGTCTTACATCTGAACAACGTGTCTGAAGAATGCGATAGCGAGATTGATGATTTATTCAGCAGCACCTAGTGAGGGTGGAGTTACCCTGTTTATCATGTCTCTGGAGACTGCCCGCTCCAGGAAATTCAGAATATCGGGACTTCCCTCGATAGCATCACGAACAATTATTTGATCGAAATCATCCCAGGTCGTACCGTTGAGCCATTCGAGTATCTTGTTTGCCCCTTGTTCTGTGGTAGAGTACACAGTCTTTTGCTGTAGAACTAAGCTCAATACCTGCTGCGCTAATGGCTCTCTCTTTCTCTCAATCACAATCTTCCATAGTTCCATCAGTTGAATGTAACTGCGCCCTCTCAGGAGAGATTGCAGCGTTTTCTCTGCAATCGCAGTGAAATGATGTGTCACAAACAACGCGATCAGGCTATACGGGGATTTCGCTTCAAGTTCTTCTAGTGGACTGAGCAGGTTATGAGGGATATCGCGCTGGGGATCAAGACTCTCGACCACTCGCTCCAGCACATCTTCCTCTGCAATCCTGGCTAAAGCGGAGATAGTATCTATGAGTATAGCCTCCGACAGTGTAACTGGAGGAAGATTGGCATTGGAAAACCAATGATTTCTACGTAAGAGTTGCAGTAACAGGTGTGTACCTTCAGGACGATTTGCAGTATCAATATCAGCGCCTCTCTGAATTAGGCGAATAAATTGATGGAGGAGCTTCTCGTTTGTCTCGGTTTCAATGAATTGGTTCAGCGATTGCTTATCGGCATGGCGCTCAATATTGAAGAATGCCGTATTCGGTAGCAACTCTGCTGCTTGCAAGCGAAGATTGACATTCTGTTCAGCGACGAAGATGTCATACAGTTGCTCACTGATATTTTCATTGATGTCTATTTGTGTTGAAGTCATTTGTTTTAACGCAATCAGAGCACGTTGGCGTTGAAGAAGTCTCTCCTTCTTCTTCAATATTTCTTCGATTTCGCTTAAAGTGAGGGAGATTTTTTGTGGCTGCGTGTCAGTTGGTGTCAGGTTCAATGGGCGACCGGTGAGTGTATAAAAAGAAGATGCGACCGTGAATTTCTGAAAACCGCCAGTTGTTTGAGGAAATTCTAGCGAAAAGAGCTTTATCTCACCACTGGGATAAGATTGGGCCAGGAGACTTCCCGCAGCGATTTGTAGTTTGACATGTTGTAGTGCATTGACAAGCCGATCGAGTTGGGTTTTGAAGTCAGAAAACGAGACCATGTTGAAATTCGTGGTGTGTATCTTCTTGAAGATTTCTGCTTCCGGGTTGATCTCTGCACTCTCCTGATCGAGTAGCTCTTCCACGAGAGCGTACAAACCTCGTTTGACCTGTTCCCGTCGAGCCTCGTTTGTCCAGGTATGCTCCGGCGCTACCGTTGGCATCATTGTTGCGTCGGCGGCAGAAGTTTGAGTAGCGCTCATTGTAATGATCGGCAAAGTTGCGGTTGTACTGGTGGTATCCAGTACATTTTCCAATGCTGCTTGAAGTTCGGCATACACGAGAACTGCTGGATATTGCTCGAAGCGATCGGTGAGATATGTTTGCAAGTCCTCCTGCACCCACTGCCTGATGGATTGTAACTCACGAATAATATCGCGTGGAATACCTCGCGCCCGGTATGTCAAATAACGAGCGAATGTAAGGATAAAGTCCTTCTCGTCTCTCGATAAATCCTTCTCTTTTATCGGGATTAATCGTTTCAAGAGTGAGCTAGTCTCTTCGGATGTAAACAGTGGCAGCATCTTGATCCAGCTAAAGTAGCTTGATAACACAGCGTCTTCCTCCTTACGTCCCTCCCACCAGCGGTAGTAGAATTCCTTGCTAGTGACAAGCAAAAAGACGGTATATCGTTCGAGGAAGAGGTTTTTCAATTGATTGATGAGTTCGCCTTGCTTCCCTGGCTCCATTTTGTCCATTTCATCAAAGATGAAAATCAGCTTAATGCGACTAACAACTTTATCTTTACCTCTAGTTTGCGTCTGAGAGAGCATCCTGATCAGGCGAACAATATCTTCCTCGGCCTTGTCCTCATCATAATCGGGCAGAGCAATAGTGCTATCAGCGCTCGTTCTCCACTCTCTATTGGCGCTCGCATCTGCTCCAACCGAAAAAGTCCCACCTATTTTGTCATCACCAAGCTTTAATCCCAGACCAGCTTGAGCTCCAATCCGCTTTAAAGTTGCGACACTGTCACCTCGTTGTACGTTTATTGTAAATGCTGAACGAAGGTAGGCCAGTTCGAGATGGTCTTTTTCCTCTTCAGTCAGTAACTCTCTGTAGACTGATTGCTGATCCAACAGTGTCTCGTAAAGCCTGCGTATGCAGAGGCGCAAGACATTGGTTATGCTAGAAGCTTTGGCGAGGCTAAGGCAGATGGAGATTGTTCGCCAGGGCTGGCTATTGTGCTGCTTTTCTTTCTCTTCCAATGCTGGTAGCATTGACAAAGACTCAAAGATAAAGCTTGATTTTCCTACGCCACGATACCCTGTAATCAGAAAAACGCCATCACCTTTGATAATCAGGCGAGCAAGTTGCTCCGCATCTTGAGTGTTTCTCGCATAGAAAGCGAGGTCTTCCTTTGTTAAAGGTGCTGTTACCAGTGAGCTAAAAGGTAACCAGATGTAATTGTCTGCGCGAGCAATTTGTATATAGAGGTCTCTTAATGCTGTGCTGTGATCTCGTGCAGGGTCGGAAAAGACGAATTGTTGCTGAAGCCTGTCAATTGCAATGAGAATACTCTGCAGAGCCTTAATGGTGGTCTCCGGTACGGGTTCGATACCAAAAAAATAGCGTGGTGGAATAGCAATAACTACATCCTGAATGGCAGCAGCAATAACAGCAAGGATTTTACGTAACTCAGGATACTGGGTTCTATTGACTCCTTTTATCTTGCTCTCATCCTGTGAAAACACGTCTGACAGGGTAGAAAGAAAAATATGGAACGGTGTATGTTGCTGGATATGCTGGAGAAAAGAATCCAGTACCACATTCGCAATATCAAGTGGAGAGCTTACATTCAGACGTTTTGCAACACATTTGTTAAATTCATCATGAAAATCGCTGAGAGCGTTCTCTTTTGCTTGCGCCATGTTCTCCGGGCTAGAGGCAAATTCTTTCTTCTCTGCCTGCAACTGAGCAAGTGAAGTAAAGTAGGTCGTTGAGATGGTTGTAAAAAGTTCGTTGAGTTGTTCTCTAAGGGAAACTTCGTTTATGAGTTTAGTTTCGTCTTTCACAGGTTCGGGTTGGCGTCCCGCAAGGATACGCCTCATAACTTGTAGAATGTTCTCTTGAGGACTATTTACCATACACTCACCTGCTTAATTACCCTGCCTAATTGAACCTGGCATTTTTATCACTCGTATAGACGAATATGAAGCATATTTTTAGGGCTTGTGAAAATATATTGTGTCAAAAACTCTTTGCACAAAACTTCCTTAAAAAGGTCAATCAGTGCCTTTTGAGGAAAAGATCGAGCGAATCGTCGACTTATGAACCTTCTTCACGGTGTGTAAGGTAGGTTTTTAGCGTTAGTAGTAGCCCTGCTGCTCTCTTCCCACTCAACCAAAAGAGAGAGGAGGGACGATGTTCTTCCCGCCTCCTCTGATGATCTGGGTAAGGGGAGAGGGAATCGTTGATCAACATTGCCTGCTGCGCAGTAGCCTCTGGAACGGTTTATTTGAGTTGCAGGTAGATGCATCACCATCCCGTCCCTACACTTCATGCATCAATGCTCCATACATCTATCATTAAATTATCCAATGTCCTGTAAGAAATTGAGTCAGCAAGAAGAAGAGAATGGCACCCGAAACCATGAGATAGCTCAGGTGAAATGTGCGGCTCTTGCCTATGCTCGCCAGGACGATAAAGGCCGGGAATACCTCGAGCAAATAACGAGAAACCGATTGCAGAGGGAAAAGTCCTGTGCCTCCAACGGGAGATAGTTGCAGGAAAAAATAGAGGACAGCAGCATAAAAACCATACGCCCAGTGGCTTTTGGGAAACTTCCATGGGCCGATAAAGCTGAGTAGAATAACTGCAAGGAATATAAGGTCAGGTACAAGATCAAGCATATTGCGCAATGCCTGGAAACTCAGCAAACCCTGGCTGGTGAGAATAGCACGAATCGAACCCCCTATGCCATGCCAGGGGAACGCCAGATGGCGCTGCCAGTGGCTCTGTGCATGAGAGAAGGCCAGGGGGTCATGAAAACGGATGTAGCAATAGAGGGCAAAGAGACCAATACCTGCTGGAATCAGGAGGCCAGCGAGGATGTCCACACGAAGCACTCCCCATCGTAGTATAGCCCTGGTTCCTTGTGGTCGTCCTGCTCCTGCCGTCGACTCTGCCTGGGAAAGACGTCTCCCTAACCCAAAATAGAAATCATGTTGCCGCAGATATTCATAGCAGAATGGGAGCAGTAGGAGAAGACCGGCTGAGCGTGTGAGGCTGGCGAAGAAGCCAAAGAGGCCTGCCAGCAACCAGTGGCCCCGGCGCATATGGTAGAAACTCAGGATGGAGAGGCATAGGAACAACGACTCGTTATAGGCGGCAGCGAAAAAGAAAGCTGTAGGAAAGACGGAGAAGTAGAGTACTGTACGGTAGGCGCGTTCACGATCAAAATCTTCTGCGACCAGGCGATAGAGCACGACAAGCATTACCAGCCCTGCGACGTTCGAGATAAGCAAACCGGCCGTAAAGGGGTTACGGGTTAGAACCATTACGACTCGTTCGAGCAAAGGGTAGAGAGGAAAGAACGCAGTACGGTATGGAACATCGTACCCATGTTGAGCTATACTCAAGTAGTGACCTGTATCCCACCGGTGCCAGGACTGCCACAATGTATATATGGGCATGGCTTGCCTGGAAAAATCTCCCAGAGTGAATAAAACTGATAGACAAGAAATAACGAAAAATGCCAGGTGAATGGCAAAATAGGCAGGCAAACTGCCTTTCAGGGCGCCATACCACTGCATCCATGCATTCTGTACAAACGAGCGCTTATCATGTTTTGAGAGAGACGTGCTATCGACAGGAGTGTCAAGGGTCGTACCGTTTGCCTGGTCTGCACTCGTCGAAATATGCTCTGTGCCGGGTGATTGCATAGTTAATCCTAATTTCTATCTCTTTTGTATTGTAACTCTACAGGACTTCCCACTGCCTGTAGAAGATCGCACCCTCCAAAAACTTCTTGCGAACTGCCTACAGCAGTGAGGAGTCAACAAAAAAGAACCTGTACAGTTCTAACATCTCCAACTCCAGAGACGTATATCTTAAGAAACCGGAGAACAACGTAGTTATTATTTCTCAGGCCGGTTAGAGTTATTAGAGCTCGTTCGTCGCGCTTCATCGGTAAGGCGTTGTTTTGATTGGAGTTATTTGTTGGCGAAGTTATCAGGTGTTGGAACTCCTCCTAAAGTTAACTCCATGAGCATTTTGCCGTCGTTCATCACATATTGGACTGACTATTAGGTAATTACAACGCGCAGAGATGGAAAACGTCCTCTGCGCATATACTGCCAACAGATATACAGAAGCAGCACATGCCCCACCACGATGATGATCAAGAAGAGCGTCAGCAGCACCGCGCTCAAATTAATCAGCAGGAGCACAGTATTACTAATCGACGTAATACGATCCTGCGTGTTCGTCGCCTTTCCTTGATACTTGTTAACCGTATCCTGAATCTGCGCCAGCGCGGCGTCTATCCTGGTCGTCAGATTGGTGATCGCCTTTTCGACGGTGGTCGCAACGCCCGTTTTCACCCCTGCCAGCGTTGTACGCAAATCTTGAACCGCTGCCTGCGCATCTTGTGCGCGATCGGACATTGCGCTCAACTGGCCGGAAAGCGTCGGCACCGTGACGCCTGGTAGATGGTCGAGCGCCACCAATATGCTATTAAAAGAAACAACAGCGTCGTGAATGGTAGAAGCGGTCGTGCGCACATTTTCAAGGCGTGGGGCGAGATCATTGTTAACCAGTTGGTTGAGCTTGGTGACAACTGGACTGCCGGTTTCGATTCGGTTGCCCAGTTTCGCAGCCGCATCGTTCACCTACGGAAGTTTTTGACGCGCGTCTTGCACCTGGGTATTCACACGCCCCAGACCGTTGTTCACGACCACAAGTGTGTGCGTCATTGTCGAGGTAACATCGGTCACGGCGCTGTATGCGGATGCGTGGATGAACCATACTCCCACCAACACCCCCACGTTGAGAATGAGCCCCACCACGACGATGAACATGAACACCGCGACCAAAATCCGCGTAGAGACATGGAGCCAACGCTTGCTTGTTTTGGATGGCTTTGACGAAACGACTACACTTATACAAGGAACCTCCGAACTGGATTATTCCACAACATAAATTTAACGGAGCCCGATGATAGCCTGACTTTCGGCACACAGTCTAGCGGCGCGCCAGGCGGGATGAGCGGCTCGTGCTTGACTCTCTCTCCTGGATCTCCAGGAGAAGTCGCCCGAAATGAGCAATACGATGGAGGTCATGCACCGCTACACGTCTCCTCACAGAGAGCACACCGGTCACTGCTACTAGTGTACCTGAAAGGGAATGAAAATGCATCCTCAGTATATACTATGTTTGCACCTGGTGGGGCACAGTCTAGAACATACCTGACACGAGGTCATATGGTATATTTGCACTACTGGTTTGCTCAGGTATTTCCTATATGTTGACTCCTATTGTGGTTGGTAGTACTCTTCGAACAATTTTCTGAGTGCTGCCAGTTCTTCTCCTATAGCTACCAGTTCAGCATCCCGACTAGTAGAATCGTCTTCATCTTGCTCGTTTTCTTTGTCATCATTGCCTTCGTCATTCTCCTTCCTTTTTCTTCAGCTTCTGTTCTCCCAAGGGAAATAAATAGAGTCGAGAGGTAGCTTGCTAACACACCAATGATACCGAGGCCGAAAAACATTAGGATGACTGCCCCGGTTCGTCCCACGGTGGTAACGGGATAGTAATCACAGTAGCCTCTGGAACCGTTTATTTGAGTTGCAGGTAGATGCATCACCATCACCGCCGCTTCAGTTCATGCGTCAACGCTCCATACATCCATTCTTAAAGTACCCAATGTCCTGTAAGAAATTGAGT
>Ga0207684_10005533_pt1 | contig 11637 bp, 10 predicted proteins | sample KBSK5501metaG_FD_184342 | JGI IMG/M metagenome (GOLD analysis project Ga0207684, IMG submission 184342) | Corn, switchgrass and miscanthus rhizosphere microbial communities from Kellogg Biological Station, Michigan, USA - KBS K5-50-1 metaG... | ecosystem: Host-associated > Plants > Roots >... | reverse complement strand
ACCCCCGTGATGTGCGCCTTGATCTCCTCAGGCATTGAAGGCTCCTTGTTCGAGCATCTGCGTGTGGACACGGCCCTCGCGGAACTCGGCGCTCGCGACGACCCGGCGCAGGAACGGGATCGTCGTCCGGACACCCTCGATCACCGAGCGATCGAGCGCGTCAGTCATGCGCTCGATGGCCTGCGCCCGCGTGGCTCCGTGGGCCACCAGCTTGAGCAGCAGCGGATCGTAGTGGACGGACACCGTGCTCCCGGTCTCGATCCCCGACTCGATCCTGATTCCTTCTCCCGACGGCAGCTCGAGCTTCTGGACCGTGCCGGGCGACGGCAGGAAGCCCTTCGACGGGTCCTCAGCATACACGCGGCACTCGATGGCCGCGCGACGCTGGACGATCTCGTCCTGGCGCCAGAGTAGCGGCTCGCCGGCCGCGGCGCGGAGCTGGGCGACGACGAGATCGAGCCCGGTCACCTCTTCCGTGACAGGGTGCTCGACCTGCAGGCGCGCGTTCATCTCGAGAAAATAGAATGCCCCGCGCTCGTCCACGAGGAACTCCATAGTCCCGGCGTTCGAGTAGCCGATGGCGCGGGCGCCGGCGACCGCCGCGGCCGTCAACCCGTCTTTCGTCGCCGCCGGCAATCCCGGCGCCGGCGACTCTTCGACGAGCTTCTGGTGGCGGCGTTGGATCGAGCACTCGCGCTCGTGCATGTGCACGACCGTTCCTGCGTCGTCGCCGAACACCTGGATCTCGACGTGGCGCGGCCGCTCCACATAGCGCTCGACGTAGAGGTCGGCGGTGCCGAAGGCAGCCTGAGCCCGTCGGGCCGCCGCGGCGAACGCGGTTCCGAGATCGGCGGGCTTGTCAACACGCGCCATGCCGATGCCGCCGCCCCCGGCGGCGGCCTTGAGGATCACCGGGTAGCCGACCTCACGGGCCACGGCCTCGGCTCGGGTGACGTCGCCCACGGCATCGAAGCTGCCGGGCAACACGGAGACGCCGGCGGCGGACATCAGGCGGCGCGCCTCGATCTTGTCACCCATCTTGCGGATCGCGTCCGGCCGCGGACCGATGAAGACGATCCCCGCCTGCTGCACGGCCTCCGCGAATCGCCAGCTCTCGGAGAGAAACCCGTAACCGGGATGGATCGCGTCGGCCCGCGCTTGACGGGCCGCTTCCAGAATGCGCTGCGCGTTGAGGTAGCTTTCGCGCGCGGGCGCCGCACCGATCTCCACCGCCTGGTCGGCGTCGCGCACGTGTGGGGCGCCGCGGTCGGCCTGCGAATACACCGCGACGGTCATGAGCCCGAGCTGGCGACAGGCGCGGAACACCCGGCGGGCGATCTCCCCTCGATTGGCGACGAGGACCGTGCCGAACAACGAGGCTAGGCCGGGCGGACGGCGTCTCGCCCGGCGACGTCGAGAGCGGCGATACGCCAGCCCTCCGGAGACGAGGTCCAGCGGGCGAGCACGGTCGCGGAGCTCGACGGACCCTCGAGCCGCGTTTTCACGAGCCGCTGATAGCCGAGCCGCGCGAACGCGACGGTCAGGTGGCGGGAGTAGCGGGTGCCGCGCAGGGAACTCCACGCGGTGGCCTCGAGCTCGAGACCGGGCACGAGCCAGCGCGCCAGGGCGGCGTCGTCACCGGCCACGAGCGCCGCGGCGAACGAGCGCTGCGCCTCTTCGAGATCCTCGGGGACCGGCCACGTGCCGGTGGCTTTCTCGAGCCGGATGAACTCCTGCGCGTCGTCGGAGAGATCGGTCTGGCGCCGCGCAACATCCGGGGCGTCGCGCGTCGCAAGTCCATCGCCGGTCACGCCACCGGCGGCGGCCAGCAGGCCTTCCAGATGTCGGCGCCGCGCGCTCACACGCTCGGTCACGCGCGGGCCGGCGGCGAGATACTTGAGGATCGTCTCGCCCGCCGCGATGTGTCGCTCCTCGTCGTCGATGCAACGGGCGAGGATGCGGCGGGTCGGCGGCTCGTAGACCGGATTGGCGCGGGCCAGATGATCCCGATACGTCGCGAGGAGATGGGGCTTCACCACGCCGTACACACCGACCAGCCGCTCGACGGTCTGGTCGGGCCCTTCGGCGTCCTCGAGCGAGTCCATGAACGTGGCGACCGCGGGGTTCGCGGCTTCCGAGACGTGGGCGCGCGAGCGGAGCTCGGGCAGACGCTGCCCGAAGGCGTCGCACTGCTGGGCCAGGTCCCACACGTGCCGACCCATCAGGAGCTTGGCCGAGAGCTCGGGCGTGAGGGCGATCCAGCCGCCGAGCGCGCGCATGGTGCGCTCGACGACGTAGCGGTAGTTGCGGAGTAGACGAGCAGAATGCTCGGCGCTGAACGTTCCTTCCAGGGGCTCGGCCACGAGGTCAGTAGACCTGAGATCGCTGGGTCGTCTTGATCAGACGCTCGATCTCTTCGTCGGTGAAGCCGGCCATCCGGCGCACGTCCGTCGCGATCGAGATCGACACCACGTCGTGGTCGCCCTCCCGGCGGACGCCACCGAGATTGAACCGCTCGTCGATGCTCTCCTGGAACTCGATCGCGCGACGCCGACGCTCGGCATCGCCCTCGGTCAGCTTGGTCAGCCACTTCGAGCCCATGCGGACGTGGGTGATCTCGTCGGCCAGGACGAAGTCGACCGCGCGCTCGAGGATCGGATCGCCGATCTTCCGGGCGATGTGCACGAGCTGGTTGAAGACGTCGCACGCCAGGCCTTCGAGACCGCGGTTGACCCCGGCGACCCGCGCCGCCGCGTCCTCGGCGCACGCGCAGCGCCAGAGGATGGTCGTCTCGGGGAACTCACCGGCGTAGCCGCCGAGGTGCTCGAGCAGTCTCAGATAGATCTCGACGTGGCGCGACTCGTCCCATGTCTGGCGCGCCATGTCCATCGTGAACTCCCAGGGCGCGTCTGGAAAGTCGCACACGCTCCGGCCGGCGCCCTCCATCGCCTGGAGCTCGCCGACCATGATCCCGTGCACGCGCTCCTTGATCGACTCGCTGCTGGACAGGTCCGGAAACGGTGGAAGTCCCTGAGAAACCTTGATCTCCGCGACCTCGCGCGCGCGCATTCGGACGAACCGTTCTTCCCGCGCGAGCTTGTCGTAGGCGATCGGACGATCCATCGAGGGCCTCCTGGGGAATGAACCGCGGTTCATCGAAGTGTAAACGAGCCGCCGCCGCGAGGCAATCCCACCGGCGCTGGCTTTGAAAGGAGCATTTCGGCTATAAACGGAGCATTTCGGTCGTGGCGCGGCAATGGCTGGCGCCCGGGCCGGCGAATCCGAGGAGGGCGTCTGGACACGATCCTGCAGCTCGTGCTGAACGGACTTGCGGTGGGCTGCATCTACGGTCTAGTCGCGCTCGGCTTCGTCCTCATCTACAAGGCGACCGAGCTGGTGAACTTCGCGCAGGGCGATCTCCTGATGCTCGGCGCCTTCACCTGCTACATGTTCGTTGTCTGGTACGGCGTCGGCTACTGGGCCGCCCTCGCCCTGGCGGTGGCGCTGGTCGGGCTCTTCGGCGCCGCGCTGGACGCAACGATCCTCCGTCGAGTCATCGGCCAGCCCCAGTTCTCGGTGGTCATGCTCACGATCGGTCTCGGCGCGATCTTCCGGAGCTTCGCGTCGATCGCCTGGGGCTCGGAGATCTATACGCTGCCGACCCCGTTCAGCGCGCGCGCGACTCGGGTCGCCGGGATCGCGGTCAGCCACGAATACCTCTCGATCATCGTGGGCACGGTCCTCCTCTGCGGTCTGCTCTACGCGTTCTTCACGTTCACGCGGGTCGGCCTGGCTATGCAGGCCGCCTCGCAGAATCAACTCGCCTCCTACTACATGGGCATTCCCGTGAAGCTGATGTTCTCGCTGATCTGGGCGATCTCGGCCGGTGTCGCGGCCATCGCGGGAGTCCTGCTGGCGCCCGTGTCCCTGATCGACATCAACCTCGGGTTCATCGGGCTCAAGGCGTTCGCCGCGGCGGTGCTGGGCGGCTTCGGCTCGATCCCCGGCGCGCTGGTCGGCGGCATCACCATCGGGCTCATCGAGCTCCTTTCCGGCGCCTACCTGCCGCAGGGGTTCAAGGACGTCGCCGCGTACGTCGTCCTGCTCGTCGTCCTCGCGGTGCGGCCGCAGGGAATGTTCGGCAGCATCGCGCGGAAGAAGGTCTGAGCGGTGCGCTTCATCTTCAAGACCTCCTACACGCAGGACCTGGGAATCTTCCGCGACGACGTCCAGCGCAACTGGTATCTGGCTCTTCTGGTCGGTCTGCTGGTGCTGCCGTTGCTGATCCCGGCCTATCTGGTCGACGTGAGCCTCGTCTTCATCTACGGTCTCTGCGGTCTCTCGCTCATGGTGCTCGCGGGCTACACCGGCCTCGTCAGCCTGGGGCACGCGGCGTTCCTCGGGATCGGCGCGTACACGCACGTCTACGCGATCCACGACCTGGGGTTGCCGTGGATCGTCGGGGTCGCGCTCGCCTGCGTGGTGACCGCGGTGGCCGGCGTGGTCGTCGGCTTGCCCGCGCTGCGCATGACCGGCGTCTATCTCTCGATCGCGACCCTGGCCTTCGCGCTCATCATCCAGGAGGTGCTGACGCGCTGGGAGCGAGTGACCGGCGGCCTCAAGGGCAAGCCGGTGGACAAGCCCGTCGTCTTCGGCGTCTATCTCGGCGGCGACGCCGCGTTCTACTTCCTGTGCCTGGTGTTCCTGATCGCCGGCCTGTGGCTGACCGGCAATCTCTTGCGCTCGCCGACGGGCCGGGCCTGGGTGGCGATCCGCGACAGCGAGATCGCGGCGCAGTCGATGGGCGTCAACCTGGCGGTCTACAAGACCAGCGCCTTCGCCTACTCGGCGGCACTGATGGGAGCGGCCGGCGCGCTCTTCGCGCACAAGATCGGCTTTCTGGCGCCGGACATCTTCAGCGTGCTGCTGTCGATCCAGTTTCTCTTGATGGTGGTCGTCGGCGGCCTCGGCAGTCTGCACGGCGCGTTCTTCGGCGCCGTCTTCGTGGCGATGCTCCCGGTGGCGATCTCACAGGCACGCGACCTGATCCCGGCGTGGGCCGGCGCCCTCGTTGGACCGTTCGGGAAGGATGCGGGCCCGGCCGCGTTCCTCGCCGTCGATCAGTTCGTCAAGAAGCCGGGCCTGGAGCCCGGGCTCTTCGGGCTGATCCTCGTGCTCTTCATCCTCTTCGAGCCCCTCGGCATCTACGGCCGCTGGCGGAAGATCCAGCTCTACTTCTCCACCTTTCCCCTCTACAAGCGCGCCACCTTCCGCCGGCAGAAGGCCTACATGCGGTCCGAGCGGCTGCGGTGAGCCTCTTCGCCGCGGAGGCGCTCGTCATGGACTTCGGCGGCCTGCGGGCCGTCGACGGCGTGAGCTTCCAGATCGAGCCCGGCGAGGTCTTCACGATCATCGGCCCCAACGGGGCCGGCAAGACGACGATCTTCAATCTGGTCTCGCGGATCTACGATCCGAGTGAAGGCCGCCTGGTCTTCGACGGCGAGGACATCACGCGCGTGCCGCCTCACGAGGTGGCCCGGCGCGGCATCGCGCGGACGTTCCAGAACATCGAGCTGTTCGAGCACGCCACCGTGCTCCAGAACCTCTTGCTCGGCCGCCACGCTCACACGCGGTCGCGCTTCGTGGAAGAGCTCCTGTTCCTGCCCCGCGTGCGCGCCCTCGAGCTCGAGCACCGGGAAGCGGTCGAGAAGGTGATCGACTTCCTCGATCTGCAGCCGCACCGCGACAGCCTCGTCGTCAACCTCGCCTACGGCGTCCGCAAGGTCGTCGAGATGGCGCGCGCGCTCTGCACGCGGCCGCGTCTCTTGCTCCTGGACGAGCCGTCCTCGGGGCTCAGCGTCGAGGAGACCGAGGACATGGCGTTCTGGATCCAGGACATCCGAACGATCCTGGGCGTCACCGTGCTGATGGTCGAGCACGACATGAGCCTGGTCAGCTCGGTCTCCGACCGGGTCCTCGCCGTGAACTACGGGCGGCCGATCGCGCTGGGAACCGCCCGCGAGGTGCAGGAGCATCCCGACGTCATCAAGGCCTACCTCGGCGGCTGACGGCATGGCCGAGACCCTCCTCGCCGTCTCGAATCTCGAAACCTACTATGGCCCGATCATGGCCATCCGGGGCGTCAGCTTCGACGTGCCGGAGCGCGCCGTGGTCACGATCCTCGGCGCCAACGGGGCCGGCAAGAGCACGATCCTCAAGACCGTCTCCGGTGTGATGGACCCGCAGAAGGGCACGGTGACCTTCGCGGGCCGAGAAATCCAGGGCATGGACCCCGACAAGGTCACGCGCCTGGGCATCAGCCACGTCCCGGAGGGGCGCGAGGTGTTCCCGTTCCTCTCGGTCCGTGAGAACTTGATGATGGGCGCCTTCACGCGGAGGGACGCCGGCGGCGTCGCCGAGGACCTGGAGCTGGTCTATTCGTACTTCCCGATTCTGCGATCACGCGCCGAGCAGCGCGCGGGCTCGCTTTCCGGGGGCGAGCAGCAGATGCTCGCGATCAGCCGCGCCCTGATGGCGCGGCCGCGGATGATGCTGCTGGACGAGCCGTCGCTCGGCCTGTCGCCGCGGCTGGTCAAGGAGATTTTCGAGATCATCGCGCGGATCAATCGGGAGCGCGGGGTCACGGTGCTCCTGGTCGAGCAGAACGCCAACATGGCCCTGCACATCGCGGACTACGGCTACGTGCTCGAGGTTGGCCGCATCGTGATGGAGGACACGTGCGCGCGACTCCTCGAGAAGGAAGACATCAAGGAGTTCTACCTCGGCATGAAAGAATCGGGCGTCCGCGGTACGCGGCGCTGGAAGAGGAAGAAGACATGGCGGTGACGACCGAGACCTCGACCACCGTCTTCGGCCAGGACACCCTGCCGAAGCTGTTCCGCCACGTCGTCCGCGAGCGGGATAACCGCGTGGCCATGCGCGAGAAGGACCTCGGCGTCTGGCGCGCGGTCAGCTGGCGCGAGTACGGCGAGCGGGCGAAGCACGTCGGCCTGGGCCTGGTCGCGCTCGGCCTGCGCCCCCGCGACGTGGTCTCGATCATGGCCGACAACTGCCCGGAATGGCTCTACACGGATCTCGGGACGCTCTCGGTCGGCGCCGTCACGAACGGGATCTACACGACCGACTCCGCCAAGCAGGTCGAGTACATCGTCAACGACAGTGGCACGCGCTTCTTCTTCGCCGCGGACGAGGAGCAGCTCGACAAGGTCCTCGAGGTCCGCGCCGGCTGTCCCCAGCTCGTGAAGATCGTCGTCTTCGATCCCGAGGGGCTGCACGCCTTCAAGGACGAGCAGGTCCTGTCCTTCGAGGACCTCCTGGAGGTCGGGATCCGCTACGAGGCGGAGCATCCCGGCGCGTTCGAGCGGATGATCGAGATCGCCCGACCGGACGATCTGGCGATCCTGGTCTACACCTCGGGCACGACCGGGCCGCCCAAGGGCGCGATGCTGAGCCACCGCAACATCCTGTTCCAGATCGACTACTCCGACTACGTGGCCGAGCTGCGCGAGGGCGATCAGCAGCTCTCGTTCCTGCCGCTCTGCCACATCGCCGAGCGCACGGTCAGCGTGTTCAACCCGCTGCGTACGGGCGCCACCGTCAATTTCGCGGAAAGCATCGACACGGTCCCGGAAAACATCCGTGAAGTCGCCCCGGCGCTCTTCTTCGCGGTGCCGAGGATCTGGGAGAAGTTCTACTCGGCGGTCGCGCTCCGGATGCGCGACGCGACCGGTCCGGGCCGGCTCGCCTACCACTGGGCGCTTGCGATCGGCGCGCGAATCGCCGAGCATCGCATCGCCGGCCGGCGGCCCGGCCTGGGCCTCCGCCTGTTGTTTCGGATCGCCGACTTCTTCGTGCGCGACAACGTCAAGCGGTCGATGGGGCTGCACCGCGCCCGGGGTGCCGCCACCGGCGCCGCGCCGATCGCGCCGGACCTCATCAAGTGGTACATGGCGCTCGGGATCGACATGCGCGAGGTCTACGGCCAGACCGAGAACTGCGGCCTCGCCACCGCCATGCCGGCCGATCACATCAAGCTCGGCTCGGTGGGTGTCGCCCGTCCCGGCACGGAGGTCCGCATCTCCCCCGAGGGCGAGATCTTGCTGAAGGGTCCCCACGTGTTCCTCGGGTATTACAACAATCCCGCGAAGACCGCCGAGACGGTGGTCGATGGCTGGCTCCACACCGGCGACGTCGGGCTCATGGACTCCGAGGGGTTCGTGCGGATCACGGACCGGATGAAGGACATCATCATCACCGCGGGCGGCAAGAATGTCACCCCGTCGGAGATCGAGAACCAGCTCAAGTTCTCCCCTTACATCTCCGACGCCGTCGTCATCGGCGACAAGCGGAAGTTCCTGTCCTGCCTGGTGATGATCGACCACGAGACCGTCGCCCAGTTCGCGCAGGAGCGGAACGTGCCGTTCACGAACTTCGCCTCGCTCTGCCGCACCGAGGAGGTCCAGCGCCTGATCGGGGGCGAGATCGACCGCGTCAACCGGCAGCTGGCGCGGGTCGAGACCATCAAGAAGTTCCGGCTGATCGAGCAGATCCTCACCGCGGAGGACGAGGAGCTCACGCCGACGATGAAGCTCAAGCGCGCGTTCGTCAACCGAAAGTACAAGGACGTGATCGACGCCATGTACGCCGAGGCGTAGCCGTCATGGGCGGCGGCGCCCGGGCATGGCGTCACGACGAAAGGAGCGAAGGATGAGGATGCGACTGGTCGCGGTGGGGGTGCTGATCGGCGCGGTCGCGCTGGCGGGCGTGGCCACCGCGCAGCGGGAGATCCGGGGCGTCAGCAAGACCGAGATCGTGCTGGGGATGCACACCGACCTCTCGGGTCCGGCCGCCACCTACGGGGTCTCGTCGTCGAACGCCGTGAAGATGCGGTTCGACGAGCTCAACGAGAAGGGCGGCGTCCACGGCCGCAAGATCCGGCTGGTGGTCGAGGATACCCAGTACCAGGTGCCGCGCGCCGTGCAGGCGGGTACCAAGCTGATCAACCGCGATCACATCTTCGCGATGGTCGCGGGGCTCGGCACGCCGATGAACAACGCGCTGTTCAAGGACATGTTCGATGCGGGCGTGCCGAGCCTGTTCCCGCTGTCGGCCGCGCGGTCGATGTACGAGCCGTTCCACAAGCTCAAGTTCTACAGCGCCGCCTCGTACGTCGACCAGGTGCGCGCCGGCATCAACTATTTCGTGGGCAAGAAGGGCAAGAAGGCGCTCTGCGTCATGTACCAGGACACCGACTTCGGCAAGGAAGTGCTCGACGGCGTCCAGATGCAGGCCGACAGGATGAAGGTGAAGATCGTCGAGACGACCACGCACAAGCCGACCGACCAGGACTTCACGGCGCAGATCACGAAGCTCAAGGCGGCCAACTGCGACCTGGTCGTCTTCGGCACGATCGTGCGCGACTCGATCGTGCCGTACGCGACGGCGCGCAAGATCGGGTGGACCGACGTCGACTTTTTCGGCTCGACGGCGAGCTATGACCTCTTCGTCGCGGGGGCGCAGGGGGGCGTCACCGAAGGGCTCTACGCGATGGGGCTGACCGACATGCCGTACCGCGACACGCTCGGCCCGACGGCGCAAGCGTGGTTCGATCGCTACAAGGAGCGCTACAAGGTCGATCCGAACATCGGCGCCGTGTATGGCTGGGTCGCCGCCGATCTGACCGTCGTGGGGCTCGAGAAAACGGGCCCGGAGCTGACGGTCGACAACTTCGTGCGGGGCATGGAGTCGATCAAGAGCTACAAGGACATCTTCAACGGGCCCGAGGCGAGCTTCGGTCCCGACAAGCACCAGGGTGCGAGCTCCGCGTTCCTCGCCGTGGTCAAGGGCGGGCGCTGGGTGCGGCTGACCGAGCCGCTCAACTTCTAGGTCGGATCACACCGACGAGCCGGGGAGGAGTCGGCCGAATCGCCGACCTTCCCCGGCCCATCACTCGTCGTCGCGCGCGCGGCCCAGGAGGGTCGCGGGGACGACGGCGCCCTCGCCGAATCGCGCGGTCAGCCGATCGACCACCCGCGCCAGTCGCTCTCGCCGCAGCGCCGCGGGATCGAGCAGATCCATCTGGCCGGTTCCGCCAGCGGAGAGGCGGGCCGCGGAGAGCCCGATCAGGCGCACCGGCCGCGTGACCGGCTCGCGCTCCAGCTGCGCCAGGGCCCGACGGTAGAGCTCGAGGCCGTCCTGCGTCGGCTCACCGGTCACGCTGCGCGTATGGGTCTCGAACGGGGCCAGCCGCAGCTTGACGGTGACCCGAGCGGCCGCGAATCCCCCTTCCCTGAGCTCGGCCGCGACCCGCTCGGCGTGAGCGCGCAGGGTGGTCTTGAGCTTCTCGGGATCCGTGCAGTCGACGCCGAACGTCTCCTCGGCGCCGATCGACTTGGGCACGCCGAACGGCTCGACCGCCCGGTCGTCGCGGCCGAAGGCGAGATCGTAGAGAGCGTCGCCGTGCTTGCCGAAGCGCCTGGCGAGCACCGCGCGCGGCGCCCGCTGGAGCTGGCCGATCGTGGTGAAGCCGAGCTCGCTCAGCTCCTTCCCCATGACTTTCCCCACGCCCCAGAGCCGCTCGATCGGCAGGGCGCCCAGGAATCGCGCCTCGTCGCCGGCCGGGACGACCACGAGCCCGTTGGGCTTCTCCAGATCGGACGCCACCTTCGCGACGAACTTGTTGGCGGCGAGCCCCGCCGACGCCGTCAGCCCGGTCTCGTCCAGGATCCGGCGCTTGATCCGGCGGACCGCGTCCGGCGGGCTTCCGAACAGGGACTCGGTCCCGGTGAGATCGACGAAGGCCTCATCGACCGAGACCGGCTCCACGAGCGGCGAGAAGTCGGCGAGGATGTGCATGACCTGGACCGACACGCGCTGGTACTTCTGCATGTCGACCGGCAGGAACGCGCCGTGAGGGCAGAGCCGCGCGGCGCGTCCGATCGGCATCGCCGAGCGCACGCCGAACCGTCGCGCTTCGTAGGAGGCCGCGGAAACCACGCCGCGTCCCGTCGGGCTCGCGCCGACGATGACGGGACGGCCGCGCAGCTCCGGGCGATCGCGCTGCTCGATCGCTGCGTAGAATGCGTCCATGTCGACGTGGGTGATTGCTCTCGTCGCAGACGCCGTGCCGCCGGGGCCGCGGGCGGGGGTGCCTTTCGCGACCACGCTAGCGGACTTCCCGCGCCGTTGGCGTACGACGCGCGAAACAGCAGTCAACCCTGACTACACGGGTCGCGAAAGGGACCCCCGCCCGCCGCCCCTCCGGCACTCGGTCGGCGGTGGGACGAGCAGCTCGTCGTGAGTCCGCCTCAGCCACCGCGGTAGGGCCATGAGCGCGTCGAGGGTCTGGCTTAGGCACGGGCGGTGGCGCGATCGGCCCGTCTCGAATCAGGCTGAGGCACACGCGGCGGGGCGATCAGCCTGCGAGTTTGGCTTCTCGGGTCTGGCTTAGGCATCGGAGGCGCCAGCAGCGAGCCTCTGGACGGGTCAGATACGGGCGAGGCCGATTTCGGGGGCGACTTCGGTCAGGGCGGAGATGACGAAGGAGATGTGGGCATCGAGGTCGACGCCGAGCTCGGTGGCGCCGCGATAGACGTCGTCACGGTTGACGGTACGGGC
>Ga0207684_10005532_pt1 | contig 11638 bp, 14 predicted proteins | sample KBSK5501metaG_FD_184342 | JGI IMG/M metagenome (GOLD analysis project Ga0207684, IMG submission 184342) | Corn, switchgrass and miscanthus rhizosphere microbial communities from Kellogg Biological Station, Michigan, USA - KBS K5-50-1 metaG... | ecosystem: Host-associated > Plants > Roots >... | reverse complement strand
CCCAGGCTCGAGATCCCCCCCGGCGGGCGTCTTTCCTCGGAAGCGGAGCCCGGAGAGAAGTGACGCAACAGAGCGAGGTTGTCTCGAAGCGATTCCTCGTACCCACTTCCATGGCTCGTCGTCGTAACCCCTCGCGGGCCCCCATTATTCCTGGATCGCCGTCCGGAATAAGCCCCCCCGACAGGTGCGTTGACTCAAGCGGGAGGTTGCGCCATGACCGCCCCGCGCGTCAGTCTGCTCTGGTCGCTGCTGTTTGTGGGTGGCGTGCTGGCAGTATTCCTGCTCACCGCGCAGGAGCTTCCGTTTCGCCACGCGGGCAGCGAGGCGCCCCCTCAGACCTGTGCGCTCGATCGCGCGCCTGCAACCCCCGCGTGGTGCGCCGAACTCGCGCAGGGCGACCCGCCGCGTTACCGCCCTGGCGAGGCAGCCTGGTTCACGCAGTGCTGAGGTCTCGGCGGGAGCCACGTGCTCTGGGCGATTCCGGTCGTCCCAAGCGGTGGCACGATTGCCAGAGTACATAGGCTAGCTATTCTCGGTCTTTTGCGTGGCATGATAGACACGCGGGGTGAGTGCTCAACGTGAGGACGGAATGTCCCAACACGCGGGCCTAGAACGTTGCGCGGCATGCGGGCGGGCATTCGGTGAGCGCCTCGCGTTCCAGTTTCAGACCTCCAGCGGGATCATACTCAAATGCCTCGCGTGCGCCGTGCGCCATGGCCCCATGCTCCGACGTTCCGGGTTCATTGCGCTGGTCGTTGGAACAATTCTGGCGGCGATCAACCAGGGTGACGTGGTGCTCGCGGGGAACTGGCCGTCCGCGCTCTTCTGGAAGCTTCCCCTCACGTACCTAGTCCCGTTCGTCGTCGCCACGCTGGGAGCGTTGGGAACCGGCAGGCTTCCGAACAGGCGTTAGCCACTACTTGCGCTTGAGCAACGAGTCGAGATGGGCGGCGATCCAGGCGTCGTCCGCCGGTCCGAAATGGCGCGCAGCGATGTTCCCCGCACGGTCGATGATGACGGTCAAAGGCGTGGCTGCGTAGCCGAAGCGCTTGGCGATCGTCAGGTCGGGGTCGAGCCCGGCCGGATAGGTCGCCTTGTGGGCGCTGAGAAACCGCCGGGCGTTAGCCTCCTCGTCCTGCACTTGGATTCCTACGAACTCCACGCCCTGCGCCTTGTACTTCCGGTAGGCCTGCTCGAATGCAGGAGACTCCTGCACGCAGGTCGGTCACCATGAGGCCTGGAAGCGGACAACCAGGACGCGCTTGCCGATCTCGGCTTTGGAATCGAACACCTTACCGCCCTGGATCAGGGACAGCGTGAAGGTCGGGGCTGACTCCGCGGCCCAGCTGACGGCCAAGCCCACGCCCAACAGGATCGTCAGGATCAGCGCGCGTCGCGTTGCGGATCCCCCTCTGCGGTCATCATCCACGGATACCCCGTCTCTAGGAGCTCTGCGCCGTTAGGGTAACACTGCCGTGACGCCGGATATTCCCGAAGAGCCGCGCCTGGAAGTCATGACTCCATCACGAGCGCCGGCGCGTTCCGATCATGCGGGTAAAGGCCGGCCCCCTGACCGCGGATTGAAGTCCGGCTGGAGCTGCAGCGCGTCAGCGATCTTTGTTACGGTATTGAACAATTGGACCACCTCGATGGCTGGCCTCCTTGAAATCAGCTGCAGTTTACGCGACACGACGACGCCCCTCCGTGGGGAATATCCGATGCCCGCGACGGGTTTAGGATAGCGAAGCCATGGCCCGCAGGCGGCTTCTCGGCTGGGCGACGGGTGAAGACCGGAGGGGCGAGTTCGAGGAGGTGGCGTTAGTCCATCTTGACGCGCTCTACCGCAGCGCCCTGCGGATGACCCAGAATCGGGCCGAAGCCGAAGATCTCGTGCAAGAGACGTACCTCCGGGGCTTTCGCTCTTTCCACCGCTTCAACCCGGGAACGAACTGCCGCGCCTGGCTCTTCACGATCCTCCGGAACGCGTTCCGGAGCCGCTGGCGCCGCCGAGGCCATGAGCTCGTGGCCGCAGACGCCGCGACCTTGGACGCGGAGTCCGAGAGCGCAACGGTGGACGGAGCGGCCGGGCATCCCGAGGACGAATTTTTTCAGACGGTCCTCCATGGGGACGTGGACCGGGCGCTCAAGACGCTGCCGCTGCCCTTCCGTGAGGTCGTGATCCTGGCGGACCTCGAAGAGCTGAGCTACAAGGAGATCGCGCAAGTCGTGGATTGTCCCATTGGGACCGTGATGTCGCGGCTGTCGAGGGGACGGGCGCTGCTTCGCCAGGCTCTCGGCCGCTTCGGTCGCGAGCACGGGTATCTGAAGAAGCCGGAATGAATTGCGCGGAGCTGGAGGGCCGGCTGCATCCGTTCCTGGACGGCGAGTTGGACGTAGCCGAGATGTCCGAGGCCGACGCCCATGTCACCGAATGCCCGGGCTGTCGGGGCCGCGTCGCCCGGGAGCGTGAGTTCCGCCAGCTCCTGCGGCGGCAGCCTCGGGAGTCGGCGCCCCCGGAGCTCGGTGAGCGGATCCGCGCGCGGATCGGGCGGTCCGCCCGCTGGGCCGCCGTGCGGCCCTGGCTCGCGGCATCGGCTGCTGCGGCCGTCGCCGCTACGACCGTGCTACTCCTGCCCGCGCTGCGGGCCCCAACGCCGCTGGTGAGCGAGCTCGTCGACAAGCACATCGCCTTCACCCAGATGGAGGAACCCGCCGAGCTCGCCTCGGGGGACCCCGAGGCGGTCGCACGGTGGTTCCGCGAGCGGGCGGGGCTCCGCGTGACGGTCCCCGACTACTCCATGGCGGGCATCCGGTTGATCGGCGCGCGCATCGCCGAGGCCCGTGAGCATCACGCGTCCTACGTCCTGTACGAAAAGGGGCATACACCGCTCTCGATCTTCATGGTCCCGATCCCAGGGCGCGAGGCGGACCTGCCAGGGACGCGCGTCACCTACCGCGGGCACGAGTACGTCACGCTGGAGCGCAAGGGCTACCGGACGGTGTCCTGGGCCGACGGGCAGGCGACCTTCGGCCTTGTCTCCATGCTCGACTACGACGCTCTCCTCGAGTGCGCCGACAAGCTGCGCGCCGGGCGTGCCCGCGAGGCGCGGCTCTAGGCCCGCGCATCCAGCCCGGTCATGGGCCGCTTCGTCCTGCTGACCCTGCTGTTCGCCCTGGCCGATGCCCATGGCGCGAGCGCGGGATCGCTCCGCACCGACTTCAGCAAATCGCTGGTCCCGCTGGACGAGATCGTCTCGGGCGGCCCGCCGCCCGACGGGATTCCCGCCATCGACCGGCCGGTCTTCGTGCCGCCGTCCGCTGCCGACGGCTGGCTCACGCCAATGGAGCCGGTGCTGGCGATCGAGATCGCCGGCGATGCCCGCGCCTATCCGCTTCAGATCCTCATGTGGCACGAGGTCGTCAACGACACGGTGGGCGGCCGGCCAGTCGCCGCCACCTATTGCCCGCTCTGCAACTCAGGGCTCGTCTTCAGGCGCGTCGTCGACGGCGTCACGCTGGACTTCGGCACCTCCGGAAAGCTCTACAAGAGCGACCTCGTGATGTATGACCGGCAGAGCCATTCGCTCTGGTCCCAGATCGAGGGTCGCGCCATCGTCGGTGAGCGCGCCGGGACCCGCCTGGCGCTGGTTCCCGCGAACACCATCGCCTACGGCGATTGGAAGACGATCTACCCCGGCGGGAAGGTCCTCTCCCGCGACACGGGGCATATCCGCTCCTACGGGCGCAATCCCTACGACGGCTACGATCGGCTCGACTCCCACCCGTTCCTCCTCCGGGGGGCGGCCGACCGGCGGCGGCCTCCCAAGGAGCGCGTCGTCGGGGTCGTGCTGGGCGCGGCTGAGCGCGCCTACCCGTGGCCCGTCCTCGAAAAGGCCCGCGTGATTCACGACACTTTGGGCGGTCAGCCGCTGGTCGTCTTCCATCAGCCGGGTGCTCGATCCGCTCTCGACGACGCCCGCATGGACCAATCGCGAGGGATCGGCGCCACGGCCGTCTTCGACCCCGTGGCCGCTGGCCGGACGCTGTCCTTCGAGGCCGCGCCCGACGGGTTCCGGGACCGACAGACGGGGACGAAGTGGAATCTGCTCGGCCACGCCGTCAAGGGTCCTCTTGTCGGCACGCGCTTGAAGCCCATTCCCCACGTAGATGCCTTTTGGTTCGCGTGGGCGGCCTTTCATCCGTCAACGTCCGTTCACGGAGCGCCGTAAGCGCCTTCGAGTCCGGCCGGCTGGGCGCCTGACACGGTCGGGTTGCCGGTTGCTAGAGTTTAGCCCCGCACTCGGGAAGGAGCCCGATGGACACGCAGCGCGCGGGTGGCGCAGGCTGGCTCTCGGTCACGGCCCCGCTGTGGCCGCTGGCGCTGGCGCGGATCCTGTTCGGCCTGATGTGGTGGCAGCAGTCGAAGTGGAAGGTGCCCGCCGATGACTTCGGCCGGAAGTCCGGCGGGGGGTTGTGGTACTGGGTGCAGCAGGAGATCCAGTATCCCACGGTGGGCGCCTACAAGGACTTCCTGGTCATTGTCATGATCCCCCACTGGACCTTCTTCGGCTACCTGACCCTGGTGACGGAGACTTTCATCGGCCTCACCTTGATCCTGGGCCTCTTCACCCGGCTCGGCGCGCTGGCGGCCCTCGGCATGTCCGTGAACATCACGATCGGGATACTGAGCGTACCGCACGAGTGGGGCTGGGCCTACGCGATGATGATCATGTTCTCGGCGCTCTTCCTGCTCACGGGGGCGGGCCGGAGCATCGGCGTGGACGCCTTCATGGGGCCCCGGCTGGACCGGGCCGCCGCGGGCGGGATCCGCCTCGCGCGGCTGCTCAGCTGGCTCACGTAACTAACCTCTGACAGGAGCGAGCCCATGGAATTCAGCGTCGGGGTGGGCCTGACCAATGCCTGCGACCTCGCATGCGCCCACTGCTACCGTGAGGTCGATCGGATCGATCAGCTGACCCCCGCTCAGGTCTTGAGCGTCTGCGATTGTCTCCCGGTGCGCTCCATCAATCTCGGAACCGGGGAGAACGGCCTTCACCCGGACTACGCGGCGATCGTCGGCTCCCTGGCCGCCCGGGGCGTCAAGCTCTCGCTGACCTCGAACGGTTACACCGTCGAGCATTCGCCGGACGAGACCCTGAGAGCATTCCGGGAAGTGGAAGTGTCCATCGACTTTCCCACCGAGCGGGAGCAGGATGCCTTCCGCGGCGCCGGCAACTGGAAGCGGGTGATGGCCTCCATCGAGCGCGCGCGGCGGCTCGGGATCACGGTGACCGTGCTCTCGGTGATGATGAAGCCGAACTATAATCGGCTGGCCGAGATCGCTCGCATCGCGTTCGCGGCCGGGGCGAACTATCGGGTCAATGTGTATCAGCCGGTGCGGACGGACGCCTTCACGCTCAGCTATCGCGAGTTCTGGGAGGGATTCCGGGGCCTGCTCGGCGCGACTCGGCTGGTCAGCACCACGGAGCCGATTCTCAACGCCATGCTCGGCGAGCCGTTCAAGAACGGCTCCGGCTGCGGCAGGCAAACCGTGCGCGTGACGCCGAGGGGAGAGATCATTCCCTGCGTGTACTGGGACAAGTCCGACCTCCGGCTCGCGGACCTGGCCGCCTGCGGGGGGGAGGGCGTGCTCGCCTCGCCCGAGTTCGCGAGAGCGAGGACGGTACCCCAGGTGTGCCGGGAGTGCCCATTCGTCGAGACCTGTCAGGGCGGGTGTGCCGGCCGGCGCGTGCTGGCCGGGGATGTCGCAATGCCCGACCCGTATTGTCCCCTCGTGCGTGGCGACACAGTTGCCCTCGATTGGGCGCCGGCAGCGCGACATGACTTGCTGAAGACGGGGAGCGCCTGCACCACGGTCCTGGCTCCCCGGTAGCCGGCCGAGCGCGGCCAGATTCATGACCCCTGAGCGAGCGACGCACCGAATGACCGTGACCCTCATTATCCCGGCCCTGAACGAGGCGCTGGCAGGAGCGCTCGACATGACGAGCCTGCCGCTGACGCTCAGGCCGCCCCTGCCGCGGTCGCTCTACCTCGAGACCACGAGCCGGTGCAACTCCCTCTGTGAGACCTGCATTCTGACCTTCGGAGGCCGGGAGCCGCAGAAGGATCTGAGCTGGAACGAGTTCCGCCGGGTGGTCGACCAGTTTCCCGTCCTCGAGCGGGTCCTGCTGCATGGCATCGGCGAGCCGCTCCTGAACCGCGAGCTGCCGCGGATGATCGCCCACCTGAAGGCCCGCGGCGCAACGGTTCTCTTCAACTCGAATGCGATCACGCTGTCCGCCAAGCGGGGGCGCGCGCTCAGCGACGTGGGGCTCGACGAGCTCCGGGTGTCGCTCGATGCCAGCACGCGGGCCACCTACGCCCGGATTCGGGGCGTGGATGCGTTCAATCGCGTCGTCGAGAACCTCGAGCGTCTTGCCGGTGACAAGCGCGCGCGCGCGGCCTCGCAGCCGCGGGTCTCGTTGTGGTTCACGGCCTTGAAAGACAACATCGACGAGATCCCCGGGCTCGTGCCGCTCGCCGTCCGCGCGGGCGCGTCCGCGATCCATCTCCAGCGGCTCGTCTACAACGGGCTCGGCCTGGCGACCGAGGAGCAGTCCCTCTATGGCCGCCTCGAGGAGCGGGAGGCGGGGCTGATCCGGGCGACGGCGGCCGCCGCGCGCGCCGAGGGCATCGAGTTCTCCGCCTCCGGGGCGACGGCCCCCGAGGTGAGCCTGGCGCCGGCCCGTGAGGGCCAACCGTGGAGCGCCTGCCGGCGCCCCTGGACTCTGGTCTATGTTACCGTTCACGGCAATGTGCTTCCCTGCTGTATCGCGCCGTGGATCACGTCTCACTACGACGGGATCATCCTCGGCAATCTGTATCGCGACTCGCTCGAGGACCTCTGGTGGGGTGACCGGTACCTCGCCTTCCGGACGGCGATCCAGACGGACGTGCCGCCCGAGCCATGCCGCGGCTGCGGCGTGAAGTGGAGTCTCTAGTGGTTGCAGGACGGCTCGAGCCCGATTCCGACCGCGGCCGCGTCACCCTCGTCCGCCTTGCCACCTGAGTCGCATTCATGCGCCGCTTCGGTGGAGTTGCGGCCCTCTCGGTGCTCGGCGTGCTGTCGGCGGCAATCTACGCGGGCGCGTTCCCGGCGGCGGCGTGGCTCGGGGTTCAACCGCTCGCGGCCCACCCCATCGTCACCGCCGTTCTCTTCGCGCTGTACCTCCCGGCCCCGTGGCTCGCCGCCGTCCGGGTCCGGCCGACCCGGAGCGCTCTCGTCGTCGTGCTCGGCTTCGGGCTGCTCTTCCGCGCGCTGATGCTGCCGACGCCCGTATACCTCTCGTCCGATCTCTACCGCTACCTCTGGGACGGTCGTGTCCAGCTCGCCGGCGTGAACCCGTATCGCTACGCTCCCGCGGCGCTGGAGATCGTGCACCTCCGCGACGGCGAGATTTATCCGCGGATCAACCGGCCGGCCGCGCGGACGATCTATCCGCCGGCCGCCCAGTGGCTCTTCGCCCTCGCGACGGCGCTGGCGCCCTGGTCCATTGTCGGCTGGCGCCTGCTGCTCCTCTTCTTCGAGGTCGCGACGGTCGGGCTGCTCTTAGTGCTGCTCCGGCGGCTCGGCGCGCCGCCGACTGCCGTCATCATGTACGCGTGGTCGCCGCTCGTCGTCTTCGAGGGGGTGCAGGCGGGGCATGTCGAAGTCGTGATGATCACGCTGGTGCTCCTCGCGCTCGTCCTGCGGCAGATGGGATCGTCCCTCGGCGCGGGGGCGGCGCTCGGCGTCGCCATCCTCATGAAGCTCTACCCGGCCGTACTGCTGCCCGCCTGGTGGCGCCGTGACGACTGGCGCTTCCTAGCGGCAACAGTCGCGACCGTCGGCCTCGGCTACCTGCCGTACGCAGCCGCGCTCGGCACCAGCGCTCTCGGGTTCCTCCCCGAGTACTTCGCGAGCGCCGAGGACCACAACATCGGCCTGCGCGCACTTCTCACGCACCCGTTCGGCTTCACGGGCGAGGTGGCGAGGAGCGTGGCCATGGCGCTCCTGTTCGCGACGCTGGCGGCCGCGCTCGTCATCATCGGACGGCGGGCCCGTCACAACCCGGCCGGCCTCTGGCAGACAAGCGCGCTCGCGGTCGGCGCCTACCTCCTCCTCGTACCGACCGCGATGCACCCGTGGTACGTCGTGTGGGTGGTCCCGTTCCTTTGCGCGCGCCCGTCACCGGCATGGCTCTGGTTCAGCGGTGCCGTCCCGCTCTCGTACGTGGCGTACGTGGTCGCGCCCGCGCCGCTCCCGTGGTGGGCCTGGCTCCTCCAGTACGGCCCGCTCTATGCGCTGCTCCTGGCCGGCGCCGTGGCCCGGCTAGTGCGTCGCGCGCCCGCCACGGTCGCGCTGAGGGCGTCATGACGCTGTCGTGGGCGATCCTGTGGCAGGGCGCGCTCGTCCTCCTGTACCTCATCACGCTGTTCGGGCTCCTGGTGTACGGGAGCAATGCCTACATCATGGTCGCCGCTCACTGGCGCCACCGCCGCGAGGCGCGAGCGGTACCGCCGCTGCCCGATCCTCTGCCGTACGTGACCGTCCAGCTCCCACTCTTCAACGAGCGGTATGTCGCCGCACGGCTGGTCCGCGCCGTCGCCGGGTTCGACTATCCGGCCGACCGCCTCGAGATCCAGGTACTCGACGACTCGACCGACGACACCTCGGAGATCGTCGCCGGCGCCGTCGCCGAGCTGCAGGAGCGTGGGGTGCAGGTGGCGCACTGCCGCCGCGCGGTGCGGACGGGATTCAAGGCCGGGGCGCTCGCCGAGGGCCTCGCCACGGCGAGGGGCGAGTTCATCGCGATCTTCGACGCCGACTTCGTCCCACCGCGGGACTTCCTGCGCGCGACGCTCCCGCACTTCACGGAGCGCGTCGCGGTCGTCCAGGCGCGGTGGGGTCATCTCAACCGCTCGTACTCGGCGCTCACGATCGCGCAGTCGCTCGGCATGGACGGCCACTTCGGCGTCGAGCAGTCGGCCCGCTCTTGGAGCGGGCTCCTGCTCAACTTCAACGGGACCGCCGGCATCTGGCGCAAGGCCGCGATCCTCGACGCGGGGGGTTGGACCCACGACACGCTGACCGAGGACCTCGATCTGAGCTACCGGGCGCAGCTCGCGGGCTGGACGATCGTGTACCGGCCCGAGATCGTGTGTCCCGCCGAGCTGCCCGTCCTCGTGACCGGCTTCAAGTCGCAGCAGCGGCGGTGGGCAACGGGCTCGATCCAGACGGCGCTCAAGCTCATGCCGGCCGTGTGGCGGGCGGAGCTGCCGCTGTGGACGCGCTATCAGGCGTGCGTGCACCTGACCTACTACATGATCCATCCGCTGATGCTCACGGGCGCCCTCCTCTCGATCCCCCTCCGGGCGTCGAGCGACCTCACCACCGACTCGCCGGTGCGGCTCGTCGCCGGCATCGTATTCGGGCTCGCGACGCTGGGCCCGGCGACGATGCTCGTCTACGCCCAGCGCGTGCTCGACGTGGCCTGGGCGCGGCGGGTGTGGCAGCTCCCGACGATCATGATCATCGGCGTGGGCGTCGCGCTGAGCACGAGCGTCGCGGTCGTCGACGCGTTTGTCGGTGGCCGACGGGAGTTCGTCCGCACGCCGAAGTTCGGGATCGACGGCCCGTCAGGGGGCTGGAAGGGCAAGCGCTACGGCGAGAGGGCGCTGTGGGGCGGTCTCGCCGAGCTGGCGCTCGGGCTCTACTGCGCCTGCGCGGTATGGGTTTTCTGGCGGGATGGCCAGTACGCGGTGGCCCCCTTCCTCGCGCTGTACACTACCGGCTTTCTCACGGTCGGGTGGCTCACGATCGTGCAGTCGCGCGCGGTGCGGACATGAGAGCGGCACTGCTGCTGGCCGCGCTCGGGCTGCCGGCGCTGGCGCTCGCCGGGTCGCCGGATCTCGTCGAGGAGGGCGAGCGGTGGTGGACAGTGTCCGCCGATCCGGCGAACCCCGTGGCCTGCGCCACCTGCCACTTCGACCCGGCCGCGACGCGCGGCTGGGCCGCCAGCTTTCCGAAGTGGAAGCCCCTCCCACCGCCCCACGCCCGCGTCATGACGCTCTTCCAGGCCAATGCGGAGGCTGTCGCGCGCCACTACCGGCTGCGCGACCCTCGGCGCGTGGCGGCGGCGATCACCGCGTACCTGGCCGCGCACGGCGTTGGTGTCCCGCTCTCACCGGGAATCAGCGCCGGCCAGCCGGTGTTTCCGGAGCGGCTTCGGGCGCTCGTCACGAGCGTGAAGCGCGGCCGTTCGCTCTTCGCGCGGCGGTGCGACGCATGCCATCGGGCGGGTGAGGCGGCGCGGGCGCTGGCCGCCTACCCGCGCGTGACGGATGGCCGCGTCGAGTCGCTCGAGGAATTCCTCGAGCGCCACCGCGGAGAAGAGTCGCTGGCATGGGACAGTCAGGTCACCGCCGACCTCATCGCGTACCTCACCGAGGAGTCACGATGATGCTGAGAGCTTCCGTCACCGCGATCGCGCTATTCTCCGTCGTGCTCGGACTTGCCGCTGCCGGAGAGGCGAGGACCGTCATCACCGGCACCGTGAAGAGCAAGGCGGGCCAGCCGCTTCCGGGGCTCGCGCTGTTGGAGAAGGGTGAGATCCACAACAATGTGTGGGACCGCGGCGCCCTCGTGGACGCCAACGGCCGGTTCACGATCGAGCTCGCCGAGGGCGGTCAGTACGGCCTGCACGTCTATTCGAGCGGATACATCTACTCGCCTCAGGCGGTGCGGGTGGAGACGGGCAAGACCCTCGAGGTAACGGTCACCCTCGTGCCGGAGCCGACACGGGCGAACGATCCCGTGATCACGCGGGCGGGATTCTTCCCCTGGGAGGAGCGCCGGGCCAAGGTCACGTTCGTCAAGCTCGAGGTCTCCGACCCGAATGACGACCTCGGTCCCCAGGTGCTGGCCTTCAACGCGGCGACGGGCCGCGTATACGCGATGGACCCCCCCCGCAAGGTTCTCCATCTCAAGGCGAACTTCCCGCAGGGCGTCTACCAGCTCGGGATCGACTCCTCGCAGGCCCCGATCAAGCCGCGAGACTGGTACTTCGTCGTGGCCGACCACCAGTGCAACACGACCGACATCCTGAGCTTCCCTCACGAACCGAGACCCCCGCGTGTCATCCGCTAAAATCGCCGGGTGCACAGAGCTATTGACACGACGAAAACAGGCATGACAAGAAACGGGACGTCGGCCGCTGGCCCCTATTTATCGCTCTTCGCGATCCCCGATCCACATCCCGACGCCGCTACCCCGCGTTTCTCCTGAATTGGCTCTGCGGTGCCTCTCTCTCGCCGCCCGCTATAGACATCTCTAGCGGGGGCTGTGTCGAGCTGGCGGCGCCTCGTATCTGAAGGGCTGAGTCGTTGCACTTTGATCGATTGGGCGGACCAGAGCGCTATGCGGACGTCGCCGCCCAGAATCTTCTACCGGTCCGGACGGCGGGAATCCCAGTCCGATTCCCAGTTTCCCACCGAAGTCCCGGCGGCATCCCCAGCCCTGAAAGCGGTACGGTTGTCTTCGAAGCCGCGATGACACTCGATCGCGTAGCGGACATCGGCCAGACCCAGTACGGACGCC
>Ga0207684_10005531_pt1 | contig 11638 bp, 11 predicted proteins | sample KBSK5501metaG_FD_184342 | JGI IMG/M metagenome (GOLD analysis project Ga0207684, IMG submission 184342) | Corn, switchgrass and miscanthus rhizosphere microbial communities from Kellogg Biological Station, Michigan, USA - KBS K5-50-1 metaG... | ecosystem: Host-associated > Plants > Roots >... | reverse complement strand
ACGTTGACCACGGGCCAGCCGACGCGCTTCAGCGATAGCCGCATCGTATTCGGCCAGCACGTTGGGCAACGAATTGGCCAATGCGTGTCCGGCATCGGTCGGACGGATACCAGCGGTAGTGCGTTCAAGTAACGCTCCCCCGATCTCGGCCTCAAGCGCTTGCATCTGTCGCGAAAGCGCCGATTGCGACATGCGCAGCCGAGTAGCAGCACGATTGAGGCTTCCTTCCTCAAGAGCAATCAGGAACGCCCGCAGCTGAGCTAACACAGCCACTAGCATATGCGAAAACCGCATAACGGCAATCTTCAACCAACATTAGTCGAGCCAAGCCGACCAACTAAAATTGAGTCATTCGAAAACACGAATTTCACAAGACATGAAAACATTAAGTCTCCTGTTCAAAACTGACGATAAGGTTTCCAATCTCCTGCTTCGATTAGTCCTGGGCGTAGTCTTTTTTCCGCATGGCGCGCAGATGGTCCTCGGTTGGTTCGGTGGCCACGGATTCAGCGGCACAATGGCGTTCTTCACTGGAATGCTGCACATACCGGCGCCGCTGGCCTTCCTGGCTATTGCTGGGCAGTTTGCCGGATCGCTTGCGTTGATTCTCGGCTTGTTTACCCGGCTGGCGGCTCTTGCCATTGCCGCCAACATGCTGGTTGCCGTGGCGATGGTACATGCGCAATTCGGCTGGTTCATGAACTGGTTTGGTAACCAGAAGGGCGAAGGCTTCGAGTATCATCTGCTCGCGATCGTTATCTCCGTCGTTCTGATCCTTCGCGGAGGAGGTAAATGGGCTGTAGATACAGCCATAGAAAATGCGCTTCGCACAACCGGCGTAGCCCGCGCAACCGTCTAACCAGCACCGATTGTTTAATCCAATGAATATCTCTGGTCTTCATCATGTTACGGCTATTGCCGGTGATCCGCAGCCTACCCTTGATTTTTATGTCGAGTTGCTCGGGTTACGACTGGTCAAACGCACCGTCAATTTCGACGATCCTGGCAGCTACCACTTTTATTTCGGTGACGCCGTCGGGACACCTGGGACGATCCTGACGTTTTTCTCCTGGCCGGGAGCTCGGCGTGGTGTTCGCGGTTCCAGTGAAGTTAGCGCCATCGCTTTTGCCATTCCGCCAGGTTCAGCCGGTTACTGGCTCGAACGATTGAAAGCATCGCATGTCAGCGCTGAGCGAACGCCGAAGCGATTCGGTGAAGAAGTGCTTCGGTTTGCTGATCCGGATGGAACGCCGATCGAGCTGATCGAGTCGGCACAGGGCGACGCGGTTGTGCCATGGAGCGAAAGTCCGGTTCCGACTGAGCATGCGATCCGCGGATTTCATAGTGTTTCACTAAGGCTGCGTATCTATGAAAAGACAGCGCAACTGATTACCGACACGTTTGGATATCGCTTCGTTGAGGAGACCGGAACCCGGTTGAGATTCGCGGCACCTGGTGAATCGGGAATCGGCAAAACTATCGATCTGATCTCCGCTCCCGATGTGAGTCCAGCACACATCGCGGTCGGTTCGGTTCACCACATTGCTTTCCGCATTCCGAACGATGAACAGCAACGTTCTTTACGGGAAAAACTGATCAGTCTGGGTTACCAGGTCAGCCCGGTTATGGATCGAACTTATTTTCATTCTATTTATTTCCGGGAACCAGGCGGCGTGCTGTTCGAAGTGGCTAGCGATCCGCCAGGATTCACCAAAGACGAATCGGTCAACGAGCTAGGCGCAAACCTCCGGCTTCCGCCCTGGATGGAACACGCCCGTCCGCAGATAGAAAAAGTGCTGCCGAAGATAACGGTTCCGGGAAAGGCGGCCGTATGAACCAGGCTGAAAAGCTGGATTTCGTGCATTCCTTCGTGCCGGGTCGTTCCGGGCGCACCTTGCTCCTATTGCATGGCACCGGAGGTAACGAAAACGATCTGATTCTATTGGGACGAGAACTCGATCCTGATGCGAACTTGCTTAGTCCACGCGGCAAAGTTCTGGAAAACGGTATGCCACGTTTCTTTCGGCGCCTTGCGGAAGGGATTTTTGATGAAGAAGATTTGATCCGACGGACGCATGAGCTTGCCGACTTCATCAAGCAAGCGACGACGAAGTATAATCTCAACCAGCAAAACGTATTCGCGGTCGGTTACTCCAATGGCGCTAATATTGCCGGAAGTCTGCTCCTGCTTCGGCCAGAAACCTTATCCGGCGCGGTCCTTTTGCGGGCCATGGTGCCGCTGGTTCCCGAAAAGCTCCCTGATTTGGAAGGCATACCGGTGTTGCTGGCCTCAAGTCGCTACGATCCGATCATCCCAGCGGATGAGGCTCTTGAGCTCGCTACCATGCTTGGTAAAGCGGGCGCAGATGTCAGTGTTTCGTGGGACGATGGGGGACATCGGCTGACCATGGAAACGATTGAAGTTGCTCGGCGTTGGTTGCAGATGGCCAGTCTCACCAAGGAGGCCAAGATTTGAAGCGGAGGAGATGAACAAAAAGGGAATGGTCAGGGCTTATTCCGCGGCTACATGAGCTCCTTTCTGGGCAACGGAGCGTTTCATCAGCAGCACCAGGAAAGCAAGCATAACGCTGACCACCGCGAAAATCAGGAAAGCATCGAAAAAGGCTAGTGCTTCGGCCTGCTGCTCGCGCAAATTCTCCAGAGACTGCCAGGCCATCTGTTGGGCTGCGGCTGGGTCTCCCGTCTGCTGAAGGAATCCGGGCTGGGCTTGCGCAATGTAGGAGTTCACGGCGGGGTTAAGCGGATCGAGATTCTCGTTCAATCGTAGAGCGTGGAATATTTCGCGGCGCTGAGTAATGGTCTGGCCCATGGAAGTCCCAACGCTACCGCCTTCATTGCGTAACAGCGCAAGGAGACCAACGGCGGCGCCGCGTAAAGCGCGCGGTATATACAGGTAGGCAGCTACATTCAACGGCGCGAAAACCAGACCTAAACCGGTCACCGTGACCACTCGCGGCCAAACAACCTGCCAAGGCGAAATATCCAGATTGAGCTGAGACATCCAGAAATTGCCGGCGGCCAGGATCAGTAGGCCGGTAGCGATCAGCCAGCGTGCGTCGAGGCCACGACCCAACAATGCACCGACGATGATAAGCGCCATGATTGTGAAAACCCCGGACGGAGATAAGACCAGGCCGGCATGGAAAGCGTCGTAGCCAAAAAGCGATTCCAATAAGCTCGGCAAAAGGGTGCTCGTGCCGTAGAGCACCCCAAATGAACAGAAAATAATAATGCAGGAAATGGCAAGGTTACGGTCGCGCAGTGGCCGAAAATTGACTATCGGACTCGCTTGACGGGTCTCCCAAAACACCAGGGCGGCAGCGCCGACAATGAATAGAGTGGCCAAGATTTGTACGCGGCCAAAGGCATCATTGAACCAATCCCACTCTTGTCCCTTGCTGAGCAGCACCTCCCAACAGACCAGAGTGAGGACGAGGAATCCCAGACCGAGGAAGTCGAAATTGAGCGGGCGCTTTTTCAACTCTGCCCGTTGGTCGCGCAGATATTCCGGGTCCCGCACCATCAGCCAACAGAAGAAGAACGCCAGGGCGCCCACCGGGAGATTAATATAAAAGATCCATCGCCAGGAATACTGGTCGGTAATCCAACCCCCAAGGGTCGGGCCGACTACCGGAGCAAGCAATGCGGCGACACCAAAGAGAGTCTGGGCAGCGCCCTGCTTCTCCGTGGGAAAGCTATCCAGCAGGATCGCTTGGCTGGAAGGTTGAAGGCCGCCTCCAGCAAGACCCTGCATGACGCGGAAGAGGATCAGTTGCCCCAGGCTGGTTGCCATGCCGCAGAGCACCGAGCTGATAGTAAAGATCGCGATCGAGAGCAGGAAATAGTTGCGCCGCCCTAAATGCGCGGCGAGCCAGCCGGAGATTGGCAGGATAATTGCGTTAGCGGCCAGATAACTGGTGATAACCCATTCGCTATCGGTCACGGCTGCCGACAGCCCTCCGGCAATGTAGCGCAGCGCCACATTAGCAATAGTGGTGTCAAGCACCTCCATGAAAGTCGGAACTACAACGGCCAGCGCGATGAGCCACGGATTGAAAACTCGCGGGCTGGCCGGCGCAAGCGGTGCAGCGATTGCAAGTGCTTCGGCGCTCACAGCCAAGGTCGAGCAAAATGGTCGTTCGATAATTTCATAGGAAAACCGCCGGTCCTCTCTGTTGGTTGCTTAGACTCCACTTCGCGAAGACGGACCGACTTCTCCCCGCAGGAAACGTCAGCAGCCTGTCATCGTGGCCCACTCGTCGCTCGCTTGATTTGTATCCAGAATCGCGCTCCATCCTAAATCCTGACGGGCTCCTAGGGGGTGGCGGACGTGGCAGGCCCGCTTGGTTCCTGAAGAAACTTGCCGGCGTTCGGGCCACTGGGCGCGGTTTTTAGATCCACTGTTGGTGTGACCGAGAGACCAACAAAGAGCGGCAGCCTGTCAGGATCATAGTTCACCAGATCGATTCGCACGGGCAGTCGCTGCACCACTTTCACAAAATTGCCGGTTGCGTTCTGGGCAGGCAGCAGTGCTAGCGTCGAGCCGGTACCAAAGGTAAATCCGGAGATGCGGCCTTCGAATTTGTGTTTACCGCCATACATGTCCGCCTCCAGGTCTACCCGCTGGCCAATCCGCAAATTGCGAAGCTGCGTCTCCTTGAAATTTGCGTCGATCCAAATGTCGCGAAGCGAACGGATAGCCATAAGGCTTTGACCAACCTGCACGTTGTTGCCGGCATTCACGTTGCGGCGAGTGATAACGCCGTCAATCTCCGCCACGATTCTACAGTAACGCAGGTCGAGCTTCGCCTTGTCCAGATCGCGCTGTGCCTGCAATAAGTTTGTTTCGGCTTGCTTTAAACTCGGAGCGTTTTGGATGACACTGGCATAGATGCGATCGAGATCGCCACTAGGGTCACGACGGTAGAATTCGTCCAAGGTCTCCTTTGGTGTGAGGTTATAGGATGATGGTTTAAGGCCGAGCTGCGCTGCGCTCTGAAGCATGTCGGCCAGCGCCTGGCGAACCGAGGAGAATGTCTGGTCGAGATCTGCCGGTACATCAGCCAGACTCATTCCTGCGGGTGGTTGAGCGGGTAATCCAAGAGCAACCCGTGCCTGAAGAATACTTTCCAGCGCCTGGGTGACTTGCGCTTTGGCCACGTCCAGCGACTCGCGTTTTTTGTCGTATTCCTCGGCGCTCACTACCTTGGTCGCACGCAGGCGTTCGGCGCGATCAAACTCAGCCTGGGCAAGCACCAAAGTGGCCTTAGTTTGTTCCCAGGTAGCAACCCGGGCTCGTATCATCGCGATTTGATTGTCGACGTCTTCGATTGCGCGGGCCAATTTGAACCGCTGACTCCTCGTCTGACCAATTAAGCCTCGCACGTTGGCCTGGGCCAACACCAGGTTCGCCTGGGCGGTATCGACGGTCGCTTGTTTGATCGCGACCTGGACCTGATTCGGCTCCGGATCAAGTTCGACCAGGACGTCGCCTATTTTCACGCGATTATTGTCGTCAACCAGTACGCGTGCCACCTGACCGCTCACCCGCGGCGCGACAAAAGTCACATAACCATTCACATAAGCGTCATCGGTTGATACCGTGTTCAACGTGTGCAGCAGCCATGGGACTCCGAAGAACAACACGAGCGCAACGACCAGAACGCCAATTAGAATGCGCCAGAGGCGAACTCTGCCAACTGGTTTGAAAACTGGTGTCGGCGCTGGTTCGGAGACAGCCGGTTTTTGGAGAGGGGCGGCTTTCGGTTCTTCACTCTGCATGGGTGATGGTGTCTTTTAACATATTCGGCGCCAATGTTCACGATCCATTCCTATGCATGTCCTTCCCACTAACGGCGCCACTTTTTGTATGAGTTTTGTCAGTTCATCTATTCCGTTTGGTTAGCTCGATAGCTAACGTCGTCAGCATTCCCCGAAGTAGCAGAGCAGGCCGGCTACGATGGGACTCCCCCAGAGCATGAAAGCACCTCATTTGTTGATAGCCAATGGATTGTGCGCAAGCACCCGGTCTCTTCAGCTCGCGCTTACCGCCGCAAGTGTTACGATACTTAGCGCTTTATCACTACCTAATCGGGTAGCGGGCGAAACCGATTTATCGGCGTCGGCCCCGCCACTGGATTGGACTGCGCAATGGATCGGACGCAATAATCCTCTGTTGGTTCCTGCGTTCGGGTTGCACGCTCGAGCGCCGACCTTGCGCAAAGAATTCGTCCTCGGGAACTCCGTCACGAGCGCGACACTCAGGATATGTGGCCTTGGCTTCTACGAGGCGTTTATCAACGGCCGGCGAATTGGAGATCAGGTGCTCGATCCGCCACCGACTGTATACAATGAGACGGCCTTGTACGCTACGTTCGATGTCTCCGATCTCTTGCAGCGGGGCGCAAACGCAATCGGTGTGACGCTCGGTCGCGGGTATTTCGGCGCGACCGCCAGCGATGGCTTCAATCTTGGTTTTGCCCCCTGGCGCAACGAACCGCGACTGCTCTTGCAGCTGGATATCACGTATTGTAACGGCCAAACCGAGCGCATCGTAAGCGATGGCACATGGCAAATGGCGGACGGCCCGGTCATGGATTCGATGACCTTTGGCGAACACTATGATGCTCGGCTCGAGCAACCCGGATGGACGCTCCCTGGCTTCAACGCATCGGCATGGAGCGCGGCACCGGTGCAACCGTCACCGACAAAAAAGCTTCTCCCGAGGGCGATGAAGCCGATCAAGATCGTCGACACGCTGGATCCCGTGGCTGTTTCGACGCCGCAGCCTGGTGTTACGGTTTATGACTTCGGCCGCACAACTGCAGGCTGGGAGAGGATCTTTACCCGTGGGCCGCGCGGCACAACAATCACTCTCATATCAGGAGAGACGCTTAATTCCGACGGGACGGTATACCAGCTGGCGCCGCAGGAGCATCTTGATACCTACACACTCAGCGGTTCGGGAAACGAAATCCTGGGAGCCGCAGTTTATGCGCCATGGCTTCCGCTACGTGCAAGTCTCCTATAGTCCGGCTGCACCGTCATCGTTCCGGATCGAGGCCAGAATCAATCACACCGCGGTCAAATCCACCGGTGACTTTATCTGCTCCAACGATGTACTGAATCAGATTCCCAAAACCAGCGAACAACGGTCCTGAATAACCTTTGGGGATTCCCCACCGACACACCATGGCGCGACCGTCAGGGTTGGACGGCCGACGCCTATCTATATATGACGTCGGCTATTGAAAACTTTGGAATGAGGCGGTTTTACCATCAATGGCTCCGTACATTCCGCGAGTCTCAGCAGTCCGATGGAGGTCTGCCTGTCGTAGCACCCTTCGCCAACTCTTTCCCGTTGTATACAGACCCGTCGTGGTCGGGAACTTTGATACTCGATACCTGGCAGTTCTACCAGGAGTACGGCGACCTTCAAATAGTGAAGGACAACTACGATGCGATGAGTCGCTGGATGAATCTGATGGCGTCAACTATCGCCAGCACGGGGAATCTGTACAAAAGCTTTTCCTTTGGTGATTGGGCCGCACCCGGGAGCGAGACTAATCCCAGTGGGGCTCTTTTCCCGCCTGAATCGGGGATTCTTCCTAATATCGTGCCGCTAGTCTCAGCGAACGGCGATCTCTATCACGAAGCGCGCCGGCTCGCGGAAATGGCCTCGATTCTCGGCAAACCGGCTGATGCAGCGAAATACAACTCGCTCGCCGATCAGCTCCAGACAGAGTTGAACGCCGAATTCTTTGATGCCACGGCCAATGTTTACAACAACGCCGTGAACGTTGGATACCGGCAGATATCGAACCTGGTTCCCCTCACGTATGGTTTCGTTCCTGCGGGTCATGAGGAAGCCGTCTATGCAAACCTTGTTGCCGACATTCACTCTCACGGTGATCACCTCAACACCGGCGCAATCGGCACGAAGCAACTCTTACCAATGTTAACTGAGCACGGTGACGTCGATCTGGCGTACAAGATCGCGACACAGACTACCTATCCAAGCTGGGGCTACTGGCTGACCCAAGGTGCTACGACCAGCTGGGAAACATGGTCTCACACTTCTGCCGGACAAAGCGAAGATCACGCTTTCCTCGGAACCTTTGAGGACTGGCTGTATCAATACCTCGGCGGCATCAAGCCGGCGGCACCCGGCTACGCCAAGGTCCGCATCAAGCCGTTTATGCCGACTGGTCTCGATTTCGTCTCCGCTAGAATCACCACGCCACACGGCGAAGTTTCCTCGACTTGGTGGAGAGTCCAGGACGGTGTTCGGCTCGAAGTAAAAATCCCAGATGGCACGCCGGCGGAGATCTTCGTTCCAGTCTCAACTGCTGGCGTGCACGCAGCAGCGGGCCAGGCAAAATTCGTGCGCAACGAGAATGGTTATCGCGTTTACGAACTCGGGCCTCAGCACGATCGACAAATTGTGTTCGAACCTTGAATCTGAAGGGATGGCCCTGGTTACGCGTTCGGACGCGAGCCGAGAATGAGAATGTCCACCAATCTCTTTGCGCTTTGCACCCAGTCCGGTCCGGATGCCACATTCGAAACGCCAACCAAAGCCCGGAGCAGATCGAGTGGATCGAGATCAGGACGGATGTCGCCGCTTTTGACTGCTCGTTTGACCAACGCTTCGATAGCTCCTTTGATCTGAGCGGCCGTGGTTTCAAATAGCTTCGAAGGTCCCCCGACAATGTTGTTTAAAGCAGGCGCGATGAGGTGCTTCGCCGCAATATAATCAACGAAAAGCAACATCCAGGCGCGCAACGCTTCGACCGGAGGCATTGACCCGGCAAATTTGCCCTCTGCCGCGGCCAGCTTTTCCACCTCAGTGCGGTAGACTGCCTCAAGCAGTGAATCGCGGGTAGGGAAGTGACGGTACAACGTACCAGGACCTATACGCGCACGCCGCGCAACCTCATCCAGGCTGACGTTCGCACCTGATCGGGTGAATGCATCTCTTGCTATCTCCAGGATACGCTCTCGATTGCGTTGCGCATCGGCCCGCGGTTTCCGCGGGTGCGGTTTTGGACGTTTCAAAGGCATACGAAAATCATTTGCAATCGGAGACAGTCTCCGTTTAATTCATTTTACGGAGATACTCTCCGTTTATCAATAGACGCGGCTGCTGGTCAAGAAGCTGCACTCAAAATTCTCAGCAAAACAGGAGCAAGAAATGACAAACGTATTTGGCGCGACTTCAACCACCAACGAGGTGTTGTCCGGTGTGAATCTTCAAGGCAAACGTATCTTAGTTACAGGCGTTTCGGCTGGGATCGGTGTGGAAACGGCGCGTTCTCTATCAGCGCATGGCGCCTCCGTCGTAGGTGCGGTCCGGGATTTGGCCAAGGCGAAAGCAGCCACCACTCAAGTCCAGAGGGATGCGGAGGAAAACGGCGGAAGCTTCGAACTTGTCGAGCTCGATCTCGCCAATTTAAAGAGCGTGCGTGCCTGTGCCGACCAACTCATCGCTAAGGGCGAACCCTTCGATTTGGTCATCGCTAATGCGGGCGTGATGGCTACACCCTTCGGACACACAGCGGACGGCTTTGAAACTCAGTTCGGTACCAATCACCTGGGGCACTTTGTTCTGGTCAACCGGATTGTGTCCTTGCTGAGAGCTGGGTCACGATTGATTAACCTCGCTTCCTCTGGTCACCGCTTCTCCAATGTTGACCTGGACGATCCGAACTTTGAGCGGACGCCTTATGAACCATTTGTTGCGTATGGCCGATCGAAGACTGCGAACATCCTGTTTGCCGTCGCCTTCGACCAGCGACACCGGCAGCGGGGTGTACGCGCTGCGGCTGTGCATCCGGGAGGCATTCACACCGAGTTAGCCCGTCACCTGGACCCGGCCCGAATTCAAGCTTTGATCGACCAAATGAACCAGCAGCTTGCAAAGGAGGGGAAACCGCCCTTTCAATGGAAAACGATTCCGCAAGGAGCTGCGACTTCGGTCTGGGCCGGCGTTGTTGCGCCTGCCGACGAGATCGGCGGCAAGTACTGCGAAAACTGCCACGTCGGCCATGTCGTTGCCGACGACGTGATCATCAGCGCCATCAGCGAAGGCGTGCGTGGATATGCGCTCGATTCGACTAACGCCGCGGCGCTCTGGAAGAAGAGCGAGGAGATGGTTGGAGAGTTCTTTTAACAGTATGTGAGGTGTCAGGCGGTCGGACTTTGGAGCTTGCTAAGAACAAGCATTATTATCTCTCAGGTAACTGCGGCCCGGCGCCCAGAATTCAAATTCCGTCATAGCGTGAATACCCGCGCTTTGCCCAATAGTCCGGCGGTTCGTCCTTGGTATAGGTAATCCGCGTAATCGCCTTGATGTTCTTCAGGCCTAGTTTGACGGGTACAAGCAGTCGCAGCGGAGCCCCGTGCTCCACTGTGAGAGGCTTTCCGTTCAGGTGAGTCGCCAGTAGAGTCTGCGGATGTTGTGCTGTCAGCAGATCAATCGAAACGAAATATGGATCCGGATTTCCGTTTGCATCTAGATTGACGGACGATTCGATGCAGGCCCACTTTGCCTGGGAGACCGGCGGATAAGCGTGCAAGAGATCATGGAACTTCAAACCGGACCACCATGCGATTGCGCTCCAACCCTCCACACACACGAGGCGAGTAATCTGGTCATGGATCCGGTGGCGTGCGAGAAGAGCTTCGATGTCGAGAGAAACGGCCAAGCCGGAGGACAGCCCATCGAGAGTTAGACGCCACCCCGGAATATAAGCCGGATCTGGCGTGGCGCCGTTGTAGTTGTTCTTGAGCGGAGTAATCTGCGATTTGGTATAGGTCGGTACCAAATGATGCTGCGAATATAGAGCTGTCGACACCTCATCGTCGAGTTGCAGTGCTTTGTTCAGAAGCCATTTGTTTTCAAGTCCGGTCGTGCCACCTTGATCGAGACCCAGCCGGTTCAACACCTCGCGGGGCAGCTGCGATCCGCCAAGTGCCAATGTCGCGAGCGCTCCCGCACCGAAGAGCAGCAGATCGCGTCGAGTCCAGAGGTGCAGAATCGAGGATTCGACTTCAATCGGTTCGATCGGCCGTTCGCTGAATGCGCCCTGAAACTTCTTCAGGGGTGCGGATCGCATGGTGGACTTTGGTTCCGCGCCATTCTGTTTAAAGCTCATGATCGGAAACATCCGAGCGCGTGAATTTTGTGGACCAGCCGGTGATCATGCTCCGCAGTGTGTCCCAACCGGCAGCGATAACCAGCACAACGTGCGGAGTCACAAAGACGATAAAGAACCACATCAGCCAAAAGTGCCACACGCGGGCGTTGTCAAATCCGCCGAAGATCGCGGTGAGCCAGGAGAGTTGCGCCGGCTTGTGAATTGCCCATCCCGTGGCGACAGCGAGGAATCCGGCAACTGCAACGGCAAAATAGGCGAGCCGCTGGAGGGGGTTGTATTTTGTCCGGAAGCTGGGATGGATTTGCTGGTGCCGAGCCAGTATGGTGTACGGTAGGCCCAGGTAATATCTCGCCATCTGCAGAACGCCACGAGCGTCGCTCAACCGGGGCAGCAGTGAGCGCCATCCGCCTCCGATGCCGAGGCCCACAAGATACACGAGTCCGTTGAGCATGAATAAG
>Ga0207684_10005529_pt1 | contig 11642 bp, 13 predicted proteins | sample KBSK5501metaG_FD_184342 | JGI IMG/M metagenome (GOLD analysis project Ga0207684, IMG submission 184342) | Corn, switchgrass and miscanthus rhizosphere microbial communities from Kellogg Biological Station, Michigan, USA - KBS K5-50-1 metaG... | ecosystem: Host-associated > Plants > Roots >... | reverse complement strand
GGCTCGGCATGACCTGAGGGCCAAGCGCGTAGTCGTCCCAGCGCTCCGCGTTCCGATACAGAACACGGACGTCGCGGACGCCGAGGACCTGAACGTCGGAGATGCGGTCCGCCGTCCAGCGGGCCACTGTGCCGGGCATCGCGGTCCGATCCTGCTGCCACGCGAACCGGACATCACTGGCCGTGATCGGGACGCCGTCCTGCCATTTGGCGTCGCGCAGCCGAAAGGTCGCGACGAGGCGGCCGTCAGGCGCGTCGGGGTCGTCGGTCACCACGCGAAGGCCGCCGTTCTCGAGAGTCGGAACGGTTTCCGCGAGCCGCGGCGTGAACTCGTCGTGTGCGTCGCGTCGGACGAGCGTTTCGGTGACCGCGGAGGCGATGAAGCGCGCCGACGGATCTTCATCGAACACGGTTTGCGGCTCGCCGACGAGGCCTACGACGACGTCGCGTCGGGTCGGAGGCGCGGTGGAGCACGCCGTGACGAGAGCAGCGACGACCACGACGAGCGCGAGCGATATGGCGCCGCGCGGCGTCAGATCAGCGCGGCGAGGCGCCCGGGTCCTTCGCGATTTCGACGGGCTCGTAGTCGAAACGCCCGCCGACGGGAAGGCGCGTGGGGTCGGCGACGGACGAGGAAGCATCGGCCTTCACGAGTCTGAGCCAACGGACGTAATCGATCTCGGCCATGGGAGGCTGGACCCGGAAGTACTCCTGGACCACCGAGCGAGGCGCCGTCGGCGAGGGTGGCTGGCGCGTCGAGAAATCCATCGAACTCCCAACCGCGAAGAGCGTCACGCCGACCATGACCGACACCTCGGCGAGCCGAGCAACGAACCGCGGCGCGCGAAGCCATGGGTTCGTCGCCGCTGTCGCGCGCGGACCGACGGCCAGCCGAACGCGGCCGGGCGCGATGATCGTCCGGCGCTCGCGAAGTGGCGCGAAAGCGCTCCGGAGGGCGGCGTCGAGCGGTCGACTGTTCCGCAGCGCGTCCGCGCATTCGGCACACGATGCGGCGTGCACTTCTAGGGCCATCCGCTCGCGCCCACCGAGACGCTCCGCGGCGATGAGATACGCCGCTTCGCCGGATTCGCAGCCGCGCGAGAAGAGTTTCATTCGCCCTCGAGTGGCACGGGTGCCGTGATCGGCTTGGGTGCCCTTAGACCAGTAGCGACGACCTGGCGGCTCGGTTCGATACCCAGCTCCGGGTGTGCCGCAAGATGCGTTCGGAGCCGGCGAAGCGCGTAGTGCAACCGAGACTTCACCGTCCCGACCGGACAATCGACAACTTCCGCGATCTCGGTCAGGTTCAGGCCGTTCAGGTAGTGCAGCATGACCACGAGCCGGTGCTTGGGTCCGAGCTCGTCGACCGCGCCGAGCACGACCCTCCGGAGCTCCGCTTGCTCCGCGAGATGCGATGGCGAGCCATCTTCGTTCGCGAGCGGCTCGTCGACGGCGTCGTCTAGGGAGGAAAGGACGACGCCTTTGCGCGGGCGGCGGTTGTACGAAAGGTTGACCGCGACCCGATACAGCCAGGGCCGCAGCGAGGCGTCCGGTTCGAGTCGGGCGAGCGCGCGGTGTGCACGGGCGAACGTGTCGACGACGATCTCTTCGGCGGCGGACGGGTCTTTCGTGATGGCGAGTCCGAGACGGAATATCCCGTCGCGGTAGCGGTAGAAGAGCGCGTCGAAGGCGATCGTGTCACCGTCGCGCGCCGCGTAGACGAGATCGTGATCGGTGCGGCCATCCCCGGCGGCCGGGTCGCGGTGGGTCTTCATCCCGTGGGAACGTCCGGAAGGTAGCGCCGGATCCCGAGAAGATTGCGGCCGCGGCCGAGCCGGCCGTGCTCGACCGCGCCACCGGCCATCGGCGCGTGAATGAACTCAGTCGCGCTGGTGGCGAGCGCGACGTGGGTGACGCTCTCGGCGCCGAAGAACAAGAGGTCGCCTGCTCGCGCCTCTTCCACCCTTCGGCCGAGCATGGCCTGTTGATCCGCGTCGCGCGGCAGGGCCACCCCGTTCAAACGGTACACCTGCTGCACGAGCCCAGAACAGTCCAGACCTAGTGCCGTCGTACCGCCCCATAGGTACGGAACGCCGATGAACGTTTCCGCCGTTTTTAGGTAGTCATCGGCCGTCGGGTAACGGTGCGGGAGTTGTCGAACGTCAACCAGATCAGGCAAAGCGACATACCCGGTCCGCCACCCTGGTCCGAGGTGGGTCTCCCGCCAGCCATCGGGGTGGTCGTACGGCATCGAGCCGTACGTTCCATCGGGCTGTTCGATGCTTGCCACGATCGGAGGCACGCTCGTTCGGGCCGGCAGGCGCGCGATGACCTCGGCATCCTGGCGAGGGGCGTCTCGAACGTCGGCGAGGAGGACTGCGACCAGGTGGCGCTCGGCTAAGCCAGTCAAAACAGCAAGGTCGTCGAGACGAGCCCAGCCGAAGTACTGATCCGCCCCCTGCACGTAGCGCCAATCGTCAGATTCGCCGAGGACCGCGACGTTCTCGCCGTAGTGCGCCTGATCGACGAGCTCCGAATCGGCGGAAGGCATCGCGCGCAGGTCGGCCACGTCGCGTCGCACGATCGCCGTCTGCGGCCAGACCATCGCCACGCGTGTAGACGCGCGGACTAGGTCGGTCGCTGCCACTTGAGCTTGGGGTTGCGCGCCGCGTGCACCTCGTCGAGTCGCGCGAGCGGCGCGTTCTTGGGAGCGGCTTTGACCGACGCAGGATCGGTGCTCGCCTTCTCGGCGATACGGACCATGGCGGCGGCGAATGCGTCGAGTGTCTCGCGCGGCTCCGTCTCGGTCGGCTCGATCATCAGCGCTTCGGGAACGACGAGCGGGAAGTACACCGTCGGCGGGTGGAACCCCTCGTCGATCAGAGCCTTGCCGACGTCGAGCGCGGACACGCCGAGCTTCTTTTGGCGCGCCGCCGACACCACGAACTCATGCATGCATGGACGGTCGAACGCGACGTCGTACGAGTCGCGGAGCTGCGCGAGGAGATAGTTCGCGGCGAGGATGGCGTCGTTCGACGCCTCGGCGAGCCCTTCCTCCCCGAGCGTTCGCATGTAGGTGTACGCGCGGACAAGAACGCCGAAGTTCCCCGCGAACGTCCGGACCCGGCCAATCGAGTCAGCCTGTTTGGTCTCGTAGCGATAGGGCCCCTGCTCGTCGTGCACGATCCAGGGCTTCGGCAGAAACGCGCGCAGCGGCTCCTTGACGCAGAGCGGACCAGCGCCGGGACCACCGGCGCCGTGCGGCGTCGAGAAGGTCTTGTGCACGTTGATGTGGATGCAGTCGAAGCCGAGATCGCCGGGACGCGCGATGCCGAGCAGCGCGTTCATGTTCGCGCCATCCCCGTACACCAGTCCGCCGACGTCGTGGACCGCATCGCACACCTCGCGTAGGCGCTCCTCGAAGAGGCCGAGCGTGTTGGGGTTCGTGAGCATGAGGCCGACCACGTCGTCGCCCAGCGCGGTCTTGAGCGATGCGAGATCGATGTTCCCGCGAGCGTCGCTCTTGACGGTCGTGACCTCGAAGCCGCACATCGCAGCCGACGCCGGGTTCGTACCGTGCGCCGTGTCGGGAACGATCACGCGATGGCGTTTCGCGCCCTCGCCGCGCTTCCGGTGATAGGCCTTGAACATGAGGATCGCCGTGAACTCCGCGTGCGCGCCGGCGGCGGGCTGGAGCGTGACGGCGTCCATGCCGGTGACTTTGGCGAGCATCGACTCCAGCTCGGCGAGGAGGGCGAGCGCGCCTTGAACGGTGCTCTCTGGCTGCGTCGGGTGGAGATCGCCGAAGAGACCGGCCACGCGATCGTTGATCTTCGGGTTGTACTTCATGGTGCACGAGCCAAGCGGATACATGCCGGTGTCGACGGCGTAGTTCAGCTGCGCGAGGTGCGTGAAGTGGCGCACCACCTGAGGCTCGGTGAGCTCCGGCAGTCCGAGCGGCGCTTTCCGCGCAAACGCGGCAGGGATCTGCGCGTCTGCCTCGTCGCCTCCGCGGACATGCCGGCCGGCGCGGCCACCCTGGTGGATCTCGACGAGAAGCGGCTCGAGCGCGGGCATCGCGGTCGTCACGCCTGAGTCGGGGATCACCTGCGTACGGATCGTCATCGGGCGGTCACGGTTTCGCGCACGCTCGCCGCGATGCTCTCGATCGCTGCGACAAGAGCGTCCATCTCCGCATCGCTGGTCATTTCCGTGCACTGGATGATCAGGTCGTCCCGATCGCCGTAATGGACCGCTGTCGCCTCCACCAGAATGTTGTCCGCGAGAAGCGCGTTGCGCACCGCGTAGCCGCTGCCCTCACCGCCGGCCGCGAGTCGCGGGACCCGGAGCGCGAATCGATCGAAGAAGTCGCCCTCCGTTGAAACGGTGCAACCCGGCAGCGCGCCGAGACGATGCGCGAGCGCGTGCGCCTTCACGACGCCGAGTCGCGCGGCCGCCTTCAGGCCCTCGGGTCCCATGAGCGCGACGTAAATCGCAGCCGAAATCGCGGCGATCGCCTCGTTCGTGCAGATATTGCTCGTGGCCTTTTCGCGGCGGATGTGCTGCTCGCGCGTCTGCAGCGTATTGACGAAGCCGCGCATCCCGTGCGCGTCGTGTGTCTCGCCGACGACGCGGCCGGGCATCTGACGGACGAGCGCGCTGCGGCAGGCAAGGATGCCGAGGTACGGCCCACCGAAGCTCATCGGGATCCCGAGCGGCTGGCCTTCCCCCACCACGATGTCGACGCCGAGCGCTCCGGGCGGCTCGAGCAGCGCGTTGGCGTGCGGCTCGGTCACCTGAATGCAGAGCGCGCCCGCGGCGTGCGCGGCGTCCGCGATCTGGCGGACGTCGACGAGGCCGCCGAACGCGTCGGGGTGCTGGACGATGAGGCAGGCGGCCCGTTCGGCAGCCGACGCGAGGTCGCGTGTCGGGACTTCCACGATCTCGAGGTCCGGGCCTTTGGCGTAGGTGTGCACCGTGCGACGGAACTCGAAGTACACCTCGCTGGCCATGACGACCTTCTTGCGTCCGGTGGAACGAACCGCCATGAAGGCCGCTTCGGCGACCGCCGAGCCCCCCTCGTACATCGATGAGTTGGCGACGTCCATCGCAAGCAGCTCGCAGACCAGCGACTGGTACTCGAAAATCGACTGCAACGTCCCCTGGCTCACCTCGGGCTGGTACGGCGTGTATGCGGTCAGAAACTCGCCGCGCAGCGCGAGCACGGCCACCGCCGCCGGTATGTACCGACGCTGCACCGGCCCGCCCAGGAAGAACGGCCCGGCCCCCGCCGTGCGGTTCTTCGCCGCGAGGGCCTCGAGGTGCGACTGGATCTCGAGCTCGGACATGCCCACGGGAAGACCGAGCTTCGGGCGGAGCGTGTCCCTGGGGATCGCGGTCAGGAGCTCATCGACGCTCCTGATGCCGACGCGCTCGAGCATCGCGGCACGGTCAGCCTCGGTGTGCGCGGAATACGGGTTCTTGTTCAGGGACTAGTCCCCGCCGGCGCCGGCCGTCTCCCCGATGTGGGAGCGGTAGTCGGCTGACGAGAGAAGCTGCGCGAGCTCTCCTTTGTCGGCGAGCCGTACCTTGATCAACCACCCGTCGCCATACGGCACGGTGTTGACGAGCTCCGGCTTCTCGATGACCTTCACGTTGCGTTCCACGACCTCGCCCGAGATCGGCGCGTAAATGTCGGAGGCCGCCTTCACAGACTCGACGACACCGAGGCTGGCGAACTGACGAACCGTCGCGCCCTTCTCCGGAAGCTCGACGAAGACGACGTCCCCGAGCTGCTCCTGCGCGAAGTGCGTGATACCGATCGTGGCGACGTCACCGTCGGCGCGCACCCACTCATGCTCCTTGGAGTACTTGAGATCGTCGGGGACAGTGTTCACGCTTCTCTCACCCTGCTGTACCTCCGGCTCGCTCCGCTCGCCTCCGGCAGTCTCGTCACTTCGTTCCTCGACTGTAAAAAGGCGTCTTCACTACCGTAGCGGGAACGTCCTTGCCGCGAATGCGGACCCCGAGTGGCGTTCCGATCTTCGAAAGGGGCGTCGGTACGTAAGCGAGAGCGATGTTCTTTTCCACCGTCGGCCCGTACGTGCCGCTCGTGACTCGGCCGACGACCGCCCCGTCCTGGGTCACCTCGTGCCCGTGGCGCGCGACACCGCCCTCGATGACCAGACCGGCGATCTTCCGCTTCGGTCCCTCGGCTTTTTTTGCGGCGATGACGTCGCGGCCGGTGAACTCCTTGTCGAGCTTGCAGGTCCAGCCAAGGCCTGCCTCGATCGGGTCGGTGGTCTCGTCGATGTCGTTGCCGTAGAGGGAGAAGCGCGCCTCGAGACGGAGCGTGTCGCGCGCGCCGAGACCGATGGGCTTGATTCCCTGCGCGCGCCCGGCCGCGAGCAACCCGTCCCACACCTTGGCTGCGTCAGCGTTGGCGACGAAGACCTCGAAGCCGTCCTCCCCGGTGTATCCGGTGCGCGCCAGGGTCGCTCGCGCGCCGGCCGCGCGACCGTGCGTTACCCCGAACGGCGGCAGCGATCCCACGTCGGCGTCGGTCTCGGACGCGAGTATTTCGGCGGCGCGCGGACCCTGGATCGCGACGAGAGCCGTCGAATACGAGCGATCGTCGAACGTGACGTCCTCGGAGAGATGGGCCAGAACGTGCGCCCGGTCCTTCGCAATGTTCGCGGCGTTCACGACCATCATGTATTCCCCATCGCTGATTCGGTACACGATGACGTCGTCGACGATCGTGCCTCGCTCGTTCGTGAGAAGACCGTATCGGGCCTGGCCCACGGCGAGACCGGCGATGTCGCTCGAGACCAGGCGGTCGATCGTCGCGCGGGCCGCGCGACCTTTGAAGAAGAACTCGCCCATGTGCGACAGGTCGAAAAGGCCGGCGCGTCCGCGCACCGCCCGATGCTCGGCGACGATGCCTTCGTATTGGATCGGCATCTCGTAACCGGCGAACGGCACCATCTTCGCCCCGAGCGCGGCGTGTCTGTCGTAGAGCGGAGTGCGCCTCATGGTCGGCGCCTCGGCGGCCATCAAGCCGCCTCGCCTGCCGCCGCGAGCGCGCGATCGAGTATTTCGCGATACGTATCGAAGGAGAGGAGGCGTCGCGCCTCGTCCGCGGGCACCCAGCGGACCTCGTCGTACTCGTGATCGTGCGCGGACGTGTCGCCCCCGGTCGGCTCCATCAAAAAGAAGTGCACGAACTTGTGCACGCGCTCGCCCGGCGCAGCGAACCAATAATCGGTCGTCCCGATGTCGCGAATGATGCGGACCTTGAGCCCGGTCTCCTCCTCGACTTCGCGGAGGGCGGTGTCCTCGATCTCCTCGCCCCTGTCGGGCGTGCCTTTGGGAAAAACCCAGGTGCCGTCCGCGTAGCGTCCGGTCAGTACGACCTCGCGCGTACCGTCTCGGTCGCGAAGGACGACGCCACCTGCGGCGATGGCGTCGCGGACGCGTGAAGGCCGGCGGGTACGGATCGTCGGCATTGATGGATCCTCCCGAAACGTGAGAAGGCGAGTTTAACTAAAACAAAGCAGAACGAGCGACGAGGGATTCACTCCCGAGGAGCGAGTCCTTCAGCCTTGAGCCCGTGGCGAGTCACGGAGGCGCAGCCGACGGGACGAGCTGCTCAAAGAAGACGTGTGTTGTTGATGACGAGGGCGAAGCTACAGTGGAGGAACTCGGCAGCACGACGCGAGAGCATCATGCGCGGCAGGAAGATCTCGAAGTACTCCATGATCGGCGAAACCTCGGTGTCGACCGAGAGCTCGAGCGTGATGAGCTTTTCCTTGCGGCTGACCTTGATCTCGGAGGCCGTGACGGCGTAGTTCACCCGGTCGTGGATGTCGAACGAGGTCGACTTCGGGTTTCGCACGCGGCTCCGATGCACGTCGCTCTTGTCGGCGATGATCACCGCAGCGGAGACGGCACTCACCGGGAGGCCGCCCTCGTCCTCCTCGTGATTGGCGACCGCGCCCATCATCGTCGCGACCTCTTCGAGCGCGAACCCGAGGTCGATCAGGATGTCTTTCGCGAGCAACGCCCCCGTCTGCGCGTGCTTTTCTCTCGTCACGACGTTCCCCATATCGTGCAGGTACGCGGCGACTGCTGCGATCTCGCAGCGCCGCGCATCGTGGCCGAGCGATTTCAGGATGAACCGTGCGCCGTCGGCTGACGTGTTGGCGTGGCGCTCGCCATGCTCGGTGTAGCCGATCGCACCGGTCTGCTGGTTGGCGGAGCGGATGAAAACCTTCACGCGCTCGTCGCTCTTGACCACCTCGAGAGTCGGGCCTTCGCGCTTCGCCTCGACGGGCGTCCTCGTCTTGGTCTCGGAGCGGTGGGCCTTCTTGAGCTCGTCCGGAGCGTTGGTGTCGTCGGGCCGCGGCGTCTGGATCGCGTCTGTCATCGACGAAACTCTAGTTCACGACGCGATCGCCGCACCCTCGCCGCTGACCTGGTACGCGATGTTGATCTCGCCGCTGCGCGCGTAGTGGATCGGCGGCATCTCCATGCCGGGCCGGATGCTACTCGGCGTACGCCTTCTGCAGTCGCTCCGCGACCTGTTGCAGCCAACGGAGCTCGATGAGACCCGCGCGACAAACGACCATCCCGCGCGTGAAGGCGAGCCACGGCTTGAGCGTCCCGCCGAGGAGCCCGAGCCAGGTCGAGCTCGTTGCGTCGACCTTCGGTCCAGGTCCCTTGATGTCAGCGATCTCCGCGCGCAGCTCGCCCCCTCCCGCCTTGAACTCGATCGCGCGGCCGATGTCCGTGAAGCGGAGCAGCGCCCGACCGGCCTTCACATCCTTCAGCGCGTCGCGCACGGTGTCGGTCCCGCTGGCCGCAGTCAGGATGCGCAGCACGAGCTCGGGGACATCGTTCCCGGACCCGTCCGTTTTCGCGCGCGTCTTCGCCTCGGCGAGTACGGCGGAGAGCTCTTCCTTGGTCACGTCAGGCGAGCTTGAGATCGCTGCGCGCCGAGACCGGTATCTCGGTCCCGCGATGGCGCAGCACGAAGAACGCGGCGGCGCCGATCATCGCGCCGTTGTCGGTGCAAAGACTTGGGCGCGGCACCCGGAGCGGATGACCGATGCGCCGCGCGATCGCCTCACGGAGAGCGAGGTTCGCGGCGACACCGCCCCCGAGGAGGACGGTCTCGACCGCGTGTTCGGCCGCGGCGCGCGCCGTCTTCTCGGCGAGCATCTCGGTGATCGCCTTCTGGAACGAGGCGGCGACGTCGGCCACGGGAACGTCGCCCTTCCTCTCGAGGTCGCGCACCAGGCGCAGAACGGCCGTCTTGAGGCCGCTGAACGAGAAGTCGAAACGGTCCGCAGGGAGGGCCCGAGGGAGTGGGAACGCGTCAGGGTTCCCATTCTTCGCGATCCGCTCGATCACGGGGCCGCCGGGAAATCCAAGATGCAGTAGTCGCGCGACCTTGTCGAAGGCCTCGCCGGCCGCGTCGTCGATCGTGCGCCCGAGCGGCCGAAAACGGCGGTGCGCCTCCATCAACACGAGGTCGCTGTGCGCGCCGCTCACCACGAGCACCACCGCGGGGAGCTCGGGCTCGGGTGGCGCTTCGCGCTCGGGGGCCCCTGCCCCCTTGTCCTCGGTGTCATAGAGCCAATTCGCGTAGACGTGACCCTCGAGGTGGTTCACGCCGACGAATGGGAGCCCCGCCGCGAGCGCGAGACCGCGCCCGTAGTTCGCGCCCACGAGAAGGCAACCGATGAGGCCGGGCCCAACGGTCGCTGCGACCGCGTCGATCTCGGAGAGCTGCCGTCCCGCGTCGCGCAACGCTTTCTCGGTGATGACATCGAGCGTGCGCAGGTGCTCCCGCGCCGCGACCTCCGGGACGATCCCGCCGGTGTCCTGGTGCACGAGCTGCGACGCGACGATGTTCGAACGGATCCGCCGGCCGTCCTCGACGATCGCGACGCCGGTCTCATCGCACGACGTCTCGATCGCGAGAATCCTCAACCCGTCTCCTGGAGCTCTGCCTTGAGCTTCGCGAGGCGCTCGCGCACGGGGCGCTCACGAAGCCGTTCGGTCCACATGATGAGCGCGTCCTCGTTGTTGTCCGAGTAATAGCGGCGGCGTACGCCAGCGCGACGGAACCCATACTTCTCGTAGAGCTTCTGGGCGGGAAGATTCGAGGCGCGGACCTCGAGGGTCAGCCACTCGGCGTTCAACGCCGCCGCGAGCTCGAAGACTCGCACGAGCATCCGCTCGCCGATTCGCCTACGGCGCTGGTCCGGATGCACCGCGAACGTGGTGATATGCGCCTCGTCGACCATGAGCCACAGCCCCGCGTAGCCGACGATGCGACCGCCGTCGCGCGCGACGAGGTAGCGCGCGTTCTTGTTCTGCGTCAGCTCGTGTCGGAACGCGTTCGCCGGCCACGGGACCGGGAATGACGCGCGCTCCACCTCTTGCACCCCGTCGATGTCGTCAAGCGTCATGTCCTCGATGACTATCGGAAATGTCGCGACCATATCTCTTGAAACTATCAGGACCGCTTGGGGAGGCCGAGCGCGCGCTCGTCCGACGGCGGCGCCGCGAACGGCTGCTCGAACGAAACGCGGATGGATGGCTGCCGGACGTAAAGCGGCTCGATCTCGTTGATCTTCACCTGCGTGCGCGTCTCGAGCTCACGCCAGCCGAGCTCCGCGAGGTAGCCTGCTCGGCGGACACGCGAGGCGGGCGACGCGAAAAGCGCTTTCGCGCCGAGGAGGTCACGGAGCGCCGCCTCGGTCTCCGCGTCGATCTCGCCGACGAACAGGGTGTGCGTGCCGATTTGCCGGCAGATCTCGTCGAGGGTCGCGACGAGAAAGGGCGAGCGGCGCATCCATTTGCGATTCCGGTCCTGGTAGAAGGCGGCGTAGAACGTGTCACGTCCGGCGCGCAGCAGAGGACAGGTGCGCTGCTTCGACGGCGCGTGCGGATACGCGAGCACGTCGAGGGTGGAGATGCCCACGAGCGCGGCGCCGTTGCCGCGCGCGATCCCCTGTCCCGCGGCGATCGCGACGCGCAGACCGGTGAACGATCCGGGGCCGACCGCGACGGCCACGCGATTGACGGAGGAGAGCGCCGTTCGCGTCGAGAGGAGCGCGCGCTCGATCGCCGGGAAGAGTTCGTCGCCTTGCCTCCGCTGTGCGCGCCAGGTCTCCTCGGCGAGGACGTCGCGGCCGTCGAAAAGCGCGACCGACGCCCAGTCGGTCGACGTGTCAAGCGCTAATAACACTCGCTCGCAGCTCCTCGACGAACTCCGCAGAACGTGGTCCCGTCGCCGCGACGACGATGCGGCGCTTCGTGTCAGCGATGTGCTCGAGCTTCACCTCGAGCCGATCGTCGGGCAAGAGCGGTCCGGCACGGTCGGGCCATTCGATGACGGTGACTCCGCCCGCATCGAGGCATTCCTCCCAACCGGTGTTCGCGAGGTCGACGCCCTCGAGGCGATACAAGTCGATGTGAAAGAACGGAAGCCGGCCGCCGCCGTGCTCGCGCATGATGATGAAGGTCGGGCTCGAGATCTCCGCTGCATCGATGCCGAGACCGATCGCGACGCCGCGCGCGAGGACCGTCTTGCCCGTGCCCAGCTCACCGGAGAGCGCGAACACGTCGTTC
>Ga0207684_10005525_pt1 | contig 11645 bp, 10 predicted proteins | sample KBSK5501metaG_FD_184342 | JGI IMG/M metagenome (GOLD analysis project Ga0207684, IMG submission 184342) | Corn, switchgrass and miscanthus rhizosphere microbial communities from Kellogg Biological Station, Michigan, USA - KBS K5-50-1 metaG... | ecosystem: Host-associated > Plants > Roots >... | reverse complement strand
GAGATTCTTGGCGCGGCGCGGTTGCCGTGCTGCCGGTGGCCGCGGGCGGTTGTTTGGCTTGCGCGCAGAGCGTTGACGCGCTCCAGGCGACTCGCTATGCCGCCGCCCTGCGCGAGCAGGGCATCAGCTTTACCCGCAGCCCACGCCATGCCGACATCGTGCTCATCTCGGGCACCGTCACGACGGCCTCGCTCAACGCATTGCGCCGCTATCTGGATGCGGTTCCTCAGCCGCGCGCGCTCATCGCGGTGGGCGATTGCGCGATTGACGGCGGCGTGTTCGCCGGCGCGCCGGGGCTTGTAGACAGCCCGGCGGAGGCGCTCGATGTGAATGTGGAGATCGCCGGCTGCCCACCCTCTCCCACCGCCATTCTCACGGCCATAGGCGAGGCAGTCCAGCTGTTGGCGCATGCCGTAGCGGACGAGGCCGCGGCAGCGGAGGCGGACGCCGACAGGGAGGTTGAGGTCGAAGACGCCAGCGACGAGCTAGACGCCAGCGAAGTGGCCGACCTGGAGGAAGAGCTCGTGACGACCGACGAGACCGCCAGCGACGAGACCGCCGCCGGCGACGAGGCGGATGCGGACGTGGGCAGAAAGACGAAAGGGCACGACGAGGCATGAACGGAATACTGGCATTTGTGCTGGCGGTGCTCGTGTACCCAGGTCTGCTGGTGGCGGGGCTGGCGGCGCTGGCCCTCGGTTGGGCGCGCGACTCGGCGCGTGGCGCGTTGGCCCACACAGGCACGCCCCATCCGCTACAGAGTGTCCAGCAGGTGCGCGGCGCGCTGCAGCGCGACACCATCGCGCCTGAAGGCGTGTATCCGCTGGCGCTGACGCTCACCTCCACGGCGGCGGTGCTCTTTCCGGTGGCAGCGCTCGTCCTGCTGCCGGTGCCGGGTAATCCGCTGGTGCAGGCGCTCAGCTTGCAAGGCGATCTGATCGCCGAAGGCGGTTTGCTGCTTGGGCTGCCACTGACGCGGCTGGCGGTCGGCTGGGCCATTCCCTCGTCCTTTACACGCCTGGCCGCCGATCGCGGCGCGCGGCTGCTGGCGGGCGCCGCCGTGCCGATGATTCTGGCGTTCACGGCCAGCGCGGAGCAGGTGGCGACGCTCGGGCTGAACTTCCCAGTGGTGAAGGGTTCGCTGCCGCTCATCGCGGTGGTCACACGCATCCTGGCGGCGCTCGCCTTTATCTTCGCATTGCCCGTCTTGGCGCGTGCGAGCCACCTGCGCGCGGACGATGACGAGGAGCTCGAGCTGGTGGCCGGCGAGCTGACGGAGCTGAGCGGGCGCGACCTCGCGCTGTTTCGCATCGGCGAAGCCTTGCAGCTCGTCGCCGTCGCGGCGCTCTTCGTGGCCGCGTTCCTGCTGCCGATCTTCGCCACGCTGCCCGCGGGCGCCGGCCGCGGCATCCTCTGGATCGTGGGCCTGATCGTGACGGCGGCCGGCATCGGCCTCTGGGAGGGCTTCGCCAGCCGCCAACCGGCGACCGCCAACGACCGTCCCCCGCTCACCTGGTGGATCGGCTGGCCGGTACTAGTGGCGCTGGTGGCGCTGGTGGCGGCGGCCTGGGCCACGCGCGCCGGCTAGCATTCCGCGCTCGCGCGCTGGCGGTGAGTCACCCATGCCGACCTTCGTGCATCTCACGCCCGCGAAGGACCTCAAACGCATCGTGCGCTCGGGCATCAAGCACGGCGGGCGCGGCGTGTTTTGCATGCCCGTGCTGCCCAACTACTACATCTCGCATCAGTGGATTCGCGAGCTGAAGCGTGGCGGGCAGCGCACCATCGTCGGCGTCTACTTCACGTGGCCAGACGAGGAGCTGGTGTGGGTCGGGCATTACTTTCAGGCGCACACACAGGTCACGGCGGCCGAGGCGAGTCGTGTCATACGAGACGCCCCGCGTACGGAGGGCTACGAGGTCATCGTCACGCGAGCGATCCCGCTCGGCGACATTCAGAAGGTGCGCGCCGTGCCGCAGGTGATGGGCTGGCGCTACATGCCGGACTCGCACAGCCGCGTGCCATGTCTGTGCCCTTACTGCATCCGTGGCGACATCAAGTCGCAGCGACTGCGCCGGCGCACGCGGAGCACGCGCTGATCTAAGAGGCGCGCCCATCCGGAGACGACGGCGAGCCACGCCGACACGCACTGATACACGATGACATGCGCCCGAGCAAGCCCTACCGCCAAATACGTACAGGCAATCTGCCTATGCATCTCGACACGAGCGGACGGTTCAGGTATCCTGGTGCAACTGAGGCGGTGGCCTAGCCAGCCACTCGTGGGGGGAGGATACCGTGACCACGACCCACTATCCCGTTGCGCTCGCGACGACACACAAGCGGCGTGTCACATCGGCCCCACGCCCCATCCTGCTCGGTGCGGACCCAGACGTGGTCGCGCGCGCCTGCGAGCTCTTGCGCGCGCTGGACCGCGCCACGAGTGCGCTGACCGACGCGCTGGATGTCACGGGCTTCCCACAACGCGAGCGGCAGTCGAGCCTGGCCCTACTCTCCACCCTCACCTCCGGCCTGCCGGCGATCACGCTAGATGACCTGATCGAGTCCCTGCGCTTGCTCGCCGTCGTCTCCGGCCCAAGCACGCTTTTCCCGGAGGCCCAGGCCGAGATGTCGCTGCCGGACGAGGCGCGCGAGCTCCTCTATCTGCTGGAGCCGATGGCGGCGGCCGTGCAGGCGGGCGGCAGGCTGCCGAAGCACGCGGGCGCGCGCCTGCGCGGCGCGGCGCTCACCTTCACACTCAGCCAGCCGAAGACCAGGGCGAGTCTGGTCGAGGTCATTACCGTGCTGCGTCTGTTGATGCGCCTGCCGTTGCAGCCCCGCGAGCTGACCACGCTCCGCCGCCCGCAACGACCGCGCCAACCACCGCCGCCGCAGCGGTCGCGGCGCGGACCCCGCGTGGCGCGGCGCTCCTTGCGCCGTGCGGAGCCGACGCAGGGCGCCGCCGTCATCCTGTTGGCCATGTTGATTTTTGCGCTGCTGGCGGCGGCGGCCTTCTTCTCGCTGGTCTCCAGCGGCTCGCTCCCTTTCGGGCTCAGCCTCTAGCGCTGCCGGCTACAAGCCGAAGTCTGGCGGCGCAAAGATCGCGCGCACCAGCCGGTCCGCGTCGTGGCGCACCAGGTGGTCCTGATGGATCGCCAGCAGCCGGTCCACGATGACATCCGGCACGAGCTGGCGCACGTTGGCCTCATCCGGCTCGACGGGGTGCTGATGCTGCGCGGCATAGCGGCCGAGCAGGGGTGCGGGAAACGAACCGTCGTGCACGATCACTCGATCCACGCGCGCGCCGAGATAGCGGTGAATCTCGCGCACGAAATCGGAGGCGCGAAAGTTGTCGGTCTCGCCCCGCTTCGTCATCAGGTTGCAGATGTAGATTTTTTCGGCCTCGGACGCGCGAATCGCCTCCGCGACCCCATCCACCAGCAGATTCGGTAACACGCTCGTATAGAGGTCGCCCGGGCCGAGCACGATTACGTCAGCCCTGCGGATGGCGCGGATCGCGTCGTCACAGGCAGGCGTCTTCTCCTTGAGGAGCACACGAGAGATCGTAGGCAGCTCGCCGTTTTGCCGGCTGCCGCGCGTGTCGATCTCCGTCTCGCCACAAATGACCTCGCCATTGGACAATTCGGCGCAGAGCGTCGCATGCGAGAGCGTCACGGGCAGCACCTTACCGGCGGTATCCAGCAGCTCCTGCGCATCTTCGATGGCGCGCAAAAGGTTCCCTTCGTTGAGCTCTTGCAGCGCCGAGATGATCAGGTTGCCGAGGCTGTGGCCGGTAACGCCCGCCTGTTCCGCCACCAGTTGGGCATGCGAGTCGCCGGGGTCGCCGGCGAGCGGATTGACGGGGCGCTGGCCATGCCCCTGGCGGAAGCGGAACGTGAAGACATCGCGCCACAGCGCACCCTTGCGCGAGAGAGCGATGAGCGCCTGGCGCAGGTCGCCCAGGGGAAGCTGGCCGAACTCGTCCATCAGCCGGCGCGAGCTACCGCCGCTATCCGCCATTGTCACGATGGCGGAGATAGAGCAGGGATAGCGTTTCAAGCTGGAGAGCACCGCAAAGGGTCCCGTGCCACCCCCAATGGTCACGACGCGCTTATTGACCAGTTGACTCAGTGCACGTGTCTCCCGCTCGCGTTCCAATTCGTCCAGACTGCGCTCCACTTGCTGCTCCTTTATAACGCCTCGGCCATTCGCCCGGACCAGACCGGTCCGCGTGCCGCGCGGCATCGCCGCCGCGCACTGCGCTCCCTTGGGCACAGGCACTACGTGTGCTGCATCCCATCCATTGTACCGATGCGCTGTTGTGCTTGCAACAAGCATAAGACGGGCAGGCGCGAGATTACGCGCCCCCGGCGGCCACACTGCCCGCTGCTGTTGTAGAGTCGCACGATTGTTGCCAAGTTCACTGCCACACCCTGGCCCGCATACCCGGCACGCCAGTGGTCACGCCGGAGGAAAAAGTGCGGCGCGCGCTCAGCGGCTGTGTTACAATGCGAGCGCGACAGGCGACCATCCTGCCCGCACCTGCGCTGGCGCCCCCAGTGCGTCCGGCATCGGCGACCGGCACAACGGGAGACTTCATGGAGACGTTCACGCACTGTGGCCGGTGTGGTCGTCAGGCGCCTTCTGGCGCCCATTTCTGCCCCGGATGTGGTCTGGACCTGCGCGATGGACGAGCGCGCCAACCGACCGGGCTGCTGCCGACGAATCGCAATCTCTTCGATCGCTATGTGGTGATACGTCTCTTGGCGCAGGGCGGCCAGAGCGCCGTCTACCTGGTACAGGATGCGCTGAGCGACGGCGCGTATCGCGCGGTGAAGGAGATGAGCGAGTCCAGCCTCGGTCCGACAGAGCGCGAGCAGGCGATCAACGACTTCAATCGCGAGGCCCTCATGCTCAGCCGGCTCAATCATCCCGCGCTGGCGAAGGTGTATGAGACGTTCGTCGAGGGCCAGAAGCACTATCTTGTGATGGAGTATGTGGGTGGCCACAATCTCGAAGACGAGCTGATCTCCAAGGGGCGGCCGCTGGAATGGCAGCGGGTGCTGGGCTGGGGCATCGCGCTCTGCGATGTACTCGCGTACGTGCATGCGCAAGAACCGCCCATCATCTACCGCGATTTGAAGCCCGCCAACGTCATGCTCACCGCAGACGGCGCCATCAAGCTCATTGACTTTGGCATCGCGCGGTGGCTGCATCCGATGCGTGCGCGCGACACGACACAGCTTGGCACCGACGGCTACGCGCCACTCGAGCAATACAGCTCGCGCTCAGAGCCGCGCTCGGATCTCTACGCATTAGGGGCATCACTCTATCACTTGCTGACGGGGCGTGTGCCTGAAGCAGCGCCGGGCCGTATCGCGGGGCACCCACTCGTCGCCATTCGCGCGATCAACCCCCAGGTGCCCGAGAATGTCGAGCGGGTCATCATGCGCGCGTTGCAGCTGCAGGCGCGCGACCGTTTCGAGACGGCGGCACAGATGCGCGACGCGTTGGATTGGACACTGCGCCACGAGACCGGCGCGCCGCTTCCGCATAGGGCGACCTATGCCCCCGCACCCGCCTCTGCCCGGCTGGGCATCCGCGCCACCAGTAGCATTGGTGGCACGGCGCGGGGCGGCGGCACTCCTGCCGCTCTGCCGCCGCGGCTGCATCTCTGGCCGCTGCGGCTGGATGCCGGATTCCTCGAGATAGACGGCTCGGCGGTGATGCTGATGGAGGTAGGCAATCGCGGCGGTGGCGAGCTCACGGGCATCGTGGAGACGAACATGCCAGCGTGCCTCGCGGCGGAGCCGCGCGTCATCGAGCCCGACGTCTCCAGCCTGCAAGTTCACATCGAAACCACCGGCTTGGGACCTGGCCTGCACACGTTCCACCTGGCCTTTCGCACCAATGGGGGCGACCAAATCGTCCCCGTGCGCTTTTTCGTGCGGCCCCCAGGCGGACCCGTAGAGCACTTCCGCCGCCCGACGAGCTATTGAGGCCGGCGCAGCACGTGCTGCGCCGCAATACCATACGGGCGCTCGCGCGGGGGCGGCGATGCCGCCCGCGGCAGCTATCCCGCGACACCACACAACACAACCGGCGACATACCACGCGACACAATACCCGGCACGAACAGGAGAATCACTAAATGGCGACACCAACGGCGCGACTCGGCGTGATCGGCGGCAGCGGTCTCTATGCCATGGAGGGCCTCAGCAATGTGGAAGAGGTAAGAGTCCCCACGCCATTCGGCTCCCCGAGCGACACTATCACTATCGGTACGCTGGGCGACGTGTCGGTGGCATTCCTGCCGCGACACGGGCGCGGGCACCGTCTCAGCCCGAGCGAGGTGCCCTCGCGTGCCAACCTCTATGCGCTCAAGAGCCTCGGCGTCGAGTGGGTGCTCTCCGTCAGCGCCGTCGGCAGCCTGCGTGAAGACTATGCGCCGCTGGACCTCGTCGTGCCGGACCAGCTCTTCGACCGCACCAAGAGCCGCCCCAACAGCTTCTTCGAGGGCGGTATCGTCGCGCACGTATCCTTCGCGGACCCGTTCTGCCCGCACCTGAGCGGCCTGCTCTGGGAGACCATGAGCGGCCTGGGCGACATCCATGGCCATCACGGCGGCACCTACATGTGCATCGAGGGACCGCAGTTCTCCACCAAAGCGGAGTCGCGCATCTACCGCCAGCTCGGCTGCGACATCATCGGCATGACGGCCATCCCCGAAGCCAAGCTGGCCCGCGAGGCGGAGCTGTGCTATGCCACCATCGCCTGCGTCACCGACTACGACGTCTGGCACGAGAGCGCCGAAAGTGTCACCGTCGAGATGGTGGTCGCCAATCTGACACGCAACGTCGCTAATGCCAAGCGCATTATCCGTGCGCTCGCCGACCGCCTGCCGGCGGACCGCACGGCCTCCACCTGTGGCTGCGCCGGCGCGCTCGTCAATGCCATCATGACGGACCGCTCGCTCATCTCGATGCCGCTGCGTGAGAAATACGGCTTGCTCATCAACAAGTATCTGGAGGTGTAAGCGGCAGGCTACAGGCCCATCACGCCGATCAGCTCGCGCACGGAGTCGGCAGACTTCTGCAGCTGCGCGCGCTCCTCCTCGCTGAGCCTGAACTCGACGATCTCCTCGACACCCGCCGCGCCGAGCTTCGCGGGCACGCCGACGAAGAGGCCGCTAATGCCGTACTCGCCCTCTAGATAGACCGAGCAGGGGAGGATCATCTTCTTGTCGAGGATGATCGAGTCGATCATCTGCAGCACCGAGGCCGATGGCGCATAGTACGCGCTGCCCGCCTTGAGCAGATTCACGATCTCCGCGCCGCCGTCGCGCGTGCGCTGGACGATCTGCGCCAGCCGCTCCGCCGAGATCAGCTCTGGCAGCGGGCGGCCCGCCACCGACGAGAGGCGCGCCAGCGGCACCATCGTGTCGCCGTGGCCGCCGAGCACGAACGCCTGCACGTCCCGCACCGAGACATTTAGCTCCTGCGCGATGAAGGTGCGAAAGCGCGCGGTATCCAGCACGCCGGCCATGCCCATCACCCGCTGCTTAGGGAAGCCACTCACCTTGTACGCGAGCTGCACCATCGCGTCTAGCGGGTTGGTGACGCAAATCAGGATAGCGCCCGGCGAGCGCCTCACGACCTCTTGCGCCACCTGTGTCACGATGCCCTGGTTCGTGCGGACCAGATCGTCGCGGCTCATGCCCGGCTTACGCGCGATGCCCGAGGTGATGACCACGATGTCGGAGCCTTCCGTCTCGTCGTAGCCATTGGTGCCGATGACCAGCGAGTCGTAGCCGAGCACCGGGCCTGCCTCCAGGATGTCCAGCGCCTTGCCCTGCGGCATGTCGGGCACGACGTCCACCAGCACCACGTCCGCATAGTCGCGCTCGGCCACGCGCTGGCCAAGCGTTGCCCCCACATTGCCGGCGCCGACGACGGTCACTTTACTGCGCATCTGTCTCGTCCTCTCTTCATCGCGGGCGGACCACCTCTGCCATGCCTCCACAGCCTCAGCTTATTGTAGCGTACGCAAGCACGAGCGGCGTACGCCGTTCGTTCGGCCTGACACGCCGCCCCGGCGACGCGTATGCTACGATGCGCGGCAACGGGGGAGACTTCGACCTGGCGGAGGGAGAGGCAGCGCATGACCACCGCGGACGACACGGCACCACTCAGCGTGCAGCCGGACGCCGGCAACGGTGCTGGCGCGACACCTGCCCCGACACGACGCGTGCTGTGCTTTGGCCACCGCGGTGCGCGTGGGCACATGCCCGAGAACACGCTGCTCGCCTTCGACCTAGCGTTCGATCTCGGCGCAGACGCCATCGAATGTGACGTGCAGCGCAGCCACGACGGTCAGCCCGTGATCATCCACGACGGCACGGTGGACCGCACCACCAACGGCAGTGGACTGGTCTCCATGCTGAGCTTTGCCGAGCTGCGCGCGCTCAACGCCGGGCGCGGGGCCACGCTGCCGCAGTCCATCCCCACGCTGGAGGAGACGCTGAACGTGGTACGCCGGCGCGGCGGCCAGCTGAACCTCGAGATCAAAGGCGAGTCGGTGGAGGAAGCCACTGGCACGTCGCTGGCGGTCGAGCCGTATCTGCGTGCGTTGGAGGGCGATCAGGGCCGGCGCATCCTCGTCTCGTCGTTCGCGCATCCCGCCATCGCCGTGCTGAAAGAGCGGCTGCCCTGGCTGCGTGTGGGCGCCCTCTTCAGCGGCAGCGAATGGCGGCGGCAAGACATGCTCGCCGCCGCCCAGGCGCTCGGGGCGGAAGCGATCCACCCGAGTGTGCGCCTGACAGAGAGTGCCCTGGTCCAGCGCGCGCATGCGGCGGGCCTGCGCGTCAATGTGTGGACCGCCAATCGCCGGTCCACCATCGCTCGCCTCATCGAGTGGGGCGTGGACGGCCTGTTCACGGATTACCCGGAGCGCGTCATCATCGCGCGGGCACAGCTGTGGGCGCGCCTGGGCCGCCCGGCGCCGGAGTGAGACAGACACGCCGGCGCTGCTGGGCGGCTGTCACGCGACACGTATGCTATAGTGCGGTAAAACGGGAGCGGATCGTGTTGACCTCGGCGTGAAGGGAGCGCAGACAGTGATTCCCGATGAGACACAGGCCCAACAGGCCCCAAGCGCGGGCGACGCTAACGGGCAGGTCGCGACGACAGCGACGACAGCGACGGCAGCGCCAGCCGACCATATCACCAGCTACAATCCGGCGACCGGCGAGCGCCTGGCCGAGATCCAGATGGACGACGAGCGCGCCGTACGCGCCGCGCTGGCGGCGGCGCGGGCCGCACAGCCCGCCTGGGCCGCGACGCCGCTCGCCGAGCGGGTGCGGGTGATGCGCGCGTTTCGCCGTGTGATGATGCGCCGGGCAGACTGGCTGACCGAGCTGATCTCGCGCGAGCAGGGCCGCCCGCCAGTCGAGGCGCTCACGCAAGAGCTGCTGCCCATCGCCGACCTCATCACCTATTACGGCAAGCATGCCGCAAAGTTCCTGCGCGATGAGAAGCTGCCGATGCACCTACTCAAGTATAAGAAGAGCTTCGTGCAGTTCAAGCCTTTCGGCGTCGTCGCCGTCATCTCGCCCTGGAACTATCCCTTCGTGCTGCCGACCTCCGAGGTCGTGCTCGCGCTGCTGGCCGGCAACGCCGTGGTGCTCAAGCCGTCCGAGTTCACTCCGCTCATCGGCCAGGCCATCGGCGAGCTCTTCCTTGAAGCCGGGCTGCCCGAGGGGCTACTGGGCATCGTGCAGGGCCACGGACGCACGGGCGGGGCGCTGGTCGCCGCCGTCCCAGATAAGATCGCCTTCATCGGTGGGGGTGCAACGGCCAAGCGCATCCTGGCCGCCGCCGCACAGAACCTCACACCGGTCACGCTGGAGCTCGGTGGCAAGGATCCCGTGCTCGTCCTGGGCGACGCCGACCTCAGCCGTGCCGCCAATGCCGTCGTCTGGGGTGGCTTTTGCAACGCCGGGCAGGTCTGCGCCTCCGTGGAGCGCGTCTACGTGGACAAGCGCATCGCCGCTCCCTTCATCGAGAAGGTGGTGGATCTGACACGCCAGCTGCGCGTGGGGCAGGCGAGCGGGCAAGATGCGCCGGTCGAGATGGGGCCGATGATCAGCGAGCGGCAGCTCGAGATCGTCGAAGGGCACGTACGCGACGCCGTGGCGGGCGGCGCCAGGGCACTCATCGGCGGCACGCGGCGCGCGGGCGACGGCCACTTCTTTGAGCCGACCGTGCTGGTGGATGTGCGCGACGACATGCCCGTCATGCGCGACGAGACGTTTGGGCCAGTGCTCGGCATCGCGACCTTCGAGACCGAGGAGGAAGCGATTCGCCGCGCCAATGACAGTCCCTTCGGCCTCAGCGCCTACGTCTTCTCAGAGAACCGCCGGCATGCCGAGCGCGTGGCGCGCCAGATCGAGGCTGGGTCGGTGCTGATCAACGACGTCGTCGTCTCCTACGGCGCGCCGGAGACACCGTGGGGTGGCGTGAAGCAGAGCGGCATCGGTCGCATCCACTGGGGCGCGCAGGGCATCCGCGAGTATTGCCAGCCGCGCCACATCATGCTGGAACGCTTCCGCCCGCTGCGCAACGAGCTGTGGTGGTTCCCCTACAAGCCGGGCACGTACCGCCGCATGCTGCGCCTCATGCGCCTGATGTGGGGTCGCTAGCGCAGCCAGTCGCCGCAAGGGCAACCAGGACAAGGTGCTCATGCGGCTCGTATGCTCCCCCACCCTGCTAGCAAAGACGGCCCCCTTTCCTCGGCTGAGGGAAGGGGGCTTGCGCTGCGCCAGGTAAGCGCTTGCCGCGTGACTACAGCACCTCGACTGGTTTGAGGTGGCTGTAGGTGAAGAGGTGGTGCAGGGTGAAGTTGAAGGCCGTCACCAGAACCAGCGCGATGGCCTGCGCGCCGATGGCCGGGATGTGCACCAGGTGCAGGCTGAACGAGATAGCCAGCGTCAACAGCGTGCCGGCGATACACGTGATGTGGAAGCGAAAACAGCGCATGAGCCACGAGCGGCTGTGACCCGGCAGATGGCTGAAGGTGATGCGGTCGTTGGGGATGAAATTCGCCAGGATGGACACCTCGGTCGCCGTGAGGAAGGCGATCACATAGCGCGCCAGATGCTGCAGCGGATACGCGTCGTTGAGCGGTAGCTTGACCACGTCATACATCAGGTAGAAGGTGGTCAGATTCACCAGCGCGGCGAAGCCACCCACCATCAGATAGGTGGCCAGACGCTGCAGAAAGCCTGCCTTGCCATTGGTGACGCGCTCGGCCACTTCCAGCGTGCTGTTCAGCAGCGGCCACCTCGTCAGATGGTAGCTCGGCTCAATCTGCTCTGGCTGCCCGGTGAGTGGCAGCGGAACCGCCCGTGCCAGGGTCGCCATCGGCTGTGTCGTCCCGCGCGTTCCACTCACCTCCGGAGACTCCACGGTGTCCTCCCGCTCGTCGAATTCAACATACGCCCTCCGCGCCCGCTGCGCTGATGGTTCTCTGGCTGGATCCTCGCATGGCAGCTGGCTGCATCCGCAAAGAGCGCACCCAAGCGGCCCACCCGCGGTCGGCGAAGTGGATCTATCGCGGCACGCTGCCTACGCAAAGTAGGACGCGCG
>Ga0207684_10005522_pt1 | contig 11651 bp, 18 predicted proteins | sample KBSK5501metaG_FD_184342 | JGI IMG/M metagenome (GOLD analysis project Ga0207684, IMG submission 184342) | Corn, switchgrass and miscanthus rhizosphere microbial communities from Kellogg Biological Station, Michigan, USA - KBS K5-50-1 metaG... | ecosystem: Host-associated > Plants > Roots >... | reverse complement strand
GCCGCGAGCGACGGCGCCTCGACCGACGTCCGCAGCTGCTGAGGAGCTTCTTTCGGCACTCGGCCTTGTCTTTTCGTGTCTGATATAGGACATTACTTACGCATCTATCATTAGCAAAACGCCGAGAGCGAGCATGGCGCGTCTCATCGGATTAGCGGACCTTCCTCCGGCTGCTGGCGTCCGTCGCCGCCTTGCGAGGCCGCCGTGCGCTCCGCACCGACGAGCGTTTCGCAGGCGCCTCGAAGCTCACGGGCGCGCGCCGGACCAGACCGTGAAGCAGGCCGAGCGCCTTCTCGCGTTTACGCGTCGGGTTGCCTGCATATGGCGATCGGGATCCATTCAGCGTGACGCGATCGCCGCGCTCTGAGTTCGAGTGCGAACTGGATTCCTGGCTCGCCCCGGTTGCGCGCCGGAGCCACGCCAGGCTCGGCAGCTCACTCGGGACGAAGAAGCGGATGACGAGCGCCAGATATTCCTTCGCCTCCTCGGGAGTCATGGACGCCACGCTATGCGCGTCGAGGCCGGAATCGGGAACCCATCCGAAAGGAGTGTCACTCATTTGCCCCAACTCCTCTCCGCTCCGTAGCTGTGCCCGTGATCCCCAAGATGAGCCCAGTCCTCCTCGGGTAATCCGCGGAGATACCGATCTATGTCGGCCAACGCGTCGTGCGCGTCGGCATACCGGATATGCTCGTCCAGGAGCATCATCTTCATGAGCGCAGGCGTGTCCCACCAGGCGCCCAAGATGAGCGGAAGCGGCGGCTGCCAACCGTGCCCGACGCGCCGACGCGCCGGCAGCATCTCCCAGAGCTCGTGCCATCGTCGCGGCACGGGGCACACCCTACCCTTGTCGCGAACATGTTGAAGAAGCGCGTCACGCATCGCGGCTGTGTCCGGTAGCGGATCCGGCTTAGCGATGTCCGTGCCCATTGCGGCTGCCTCCGTCGAACAGATCGGGACGTTTGATCGTGCGCCGATACGCGAGCACCGGGCTCCGGCACTCGTCGGCCTCGAGCACGAGCCCCGGTATCGTTCCGACCAGTTCGAGCAGTACTGCCTTTGCCGCGTCCGGCGTCATGCCGGCCACGCGCGCACGCGCCCGACGCACGTCATCACGGAAGCCCCATCCCGGGTCAAAGGCGCCAAGCTCTTCGCTCATTCAATCCTCCCTCCAGTCGTTCTACAGCGGATTCAGTCCCGATTGCCACGTACGAGTCGATCATCCAAGCACCGGTCGAGTCGTCGGAGCGCTGCGCTGAGCGTCTCGCCGTTGACGGCATCGACCTGCGGGCATCCGAGGTCGGCTGCCGTCTCGTTAAAGCCCTCGGCGGTGACGAATTCGCCGAGGTAGAGCGGCGGTCGCTCGGCCGCGTGCAGGCTGAGCCCAAGCACGAGACCAATGAAGATGCCCACCATCAGTCCGATCACTGCGGAGCCCCAATGGTCCGGATGCCGGAACGGTCGTGCGCCGAAGCGCTGTGCTCGGAAGAACGCCCGTACACGAACAATCGCCTCGACCACCCTGGTCGGGACCACGATGTCGCGGCCGCACGTGCAGCGTCCCAGCCACATGTCAGGCGCTCTGCTCCGAAGATGGCACCGACGGCCATCGATACTTCGCCGGTCCATGCACAACGTCGAACGTGAAGCGTCCCTCACCCAGCGGGGTGACGATCAGCCGACCGGCGGCCAGCGGGGCGTCGGTCTGATCGTGGCAGGCGCGGCAGAGGGCGACCAAGCGATCGCGGTCGAAGTCAGACCCGCCACGCGAGCGCTTGATCATGTGATGCACGTCGAGGCGGCCGCGCCGGCCGCACGCCTGACAGCGCCAGCCCGCTCGGCTACGCACTTGGCTCTGGATCGCCTCCCATTCCGTCCGAGAGGCCGCGGGACGGCCGCTGACGGGCGCTGTGTCCGGCGGACGTCGCCGGAATGGTGTGCGGCGGAGCGGTCGTCGGCGTTGCATAAGCCGTCTCCTGTGGCTTTTGCCCACGTGGGCAAAATCAATAGATCCGTTCAAGCTCACCAGAAATACCGGTAGGTCGATCGCCGGTACACGTCTGAGCGCGGCGCTGCGCGTGGACTTCCCAGTCGGCCAGGCACTCTCTGCAGCCGGCCAGAAAAATCCCGATCGGATGGTCGGTACCAACGACCCGCCGTCCGACGTCGAAGAACTGCTCGACAAGTTCCATCGCTTCGATGTCGGGCATGGCGCTCAGGACGGAGCGACGGAATCGTTCGCCAGGAGCGAGTGGCTCCCGGCCTCGGGGCTGCGCCTGCAGCGCCTCGGACACGCGCATCTGCAGCGTGACAGCCGGCAACTGTCGTGCGAGCTGAATCCACTGAGCCCATTGCCCGCTACGCTCGATCGCCGCGGCTAAGCACGCTGTTTCTGATAATGACCGTGTTCCATTTCCTGGAACATAACCACTTTGTGGAACAGGATGCGTTCAGAACGCCCAGCGCTTTCGCCGCTTGTAGAACTTCACGTCCTTGAAGCGCTTGCGCCGGCCGCCCTCGCTGAGCCCCAGGTAGAACTCGCGCACGTCGTCGTTGCCGCGCAGCTTGGCGGCCGGACCGTCGAAGACGATCCGGCCGTTCTCCATGATGTAGCCCTACTCCGCGATGCGCAGGACCATCTGGGCGTTCTGCTCGACGAGCAGGAACGTCGTCCTTCGCTCCTCGTGGATCTTGCGGATGATGTCGAAGATCTCGCGCACCGGGAGCGGCGCGAGTTCCAGTGACGGCTCGTCGAACAGCAGGAGCTTCGGCCGGGCCACGAGGGCGCGGCCGATGACGAGCTTCAGGGCCTCCGGGGATGTTTACGGGCCTGGCGTCGGGAGGGAAAAGACGATCACTGTGGCCGAGCCCGGCGGTGCTCTCCAGAAGAACGTCGCGTTTCCAGAGGTGGCGGCGACGTATTGCTTTCCGGCCACCTGGTAAGTGACGACACCACCGTTCATCGCGCCGCCAGTGTTGAAGCGATAGAGGACAGCGCCGTCCCGGCCGTCGAGCACGAGGAAGTCGCCCTCCAGCTCTCCTGTAAACACCAAATCGCTGGACGTTGCGGTGACCGCGGCCAGCATCGGGCGACGCGATCGGTAGCGCCAGCGAATCGCACCGGTCGAGGCATCGCTGGCGGTCAGCCAGCCGTGGCCGATCTCACCGAGATCGGGGGTAAAGCTTCCGCCCATGTAGTTCCGTCCCATGACGTGCTCGAGCTGCTGGGCCTTCTTGAAGGTGCCGCACCAGTCCACCGAGGCGACGTACAGCGTATTGGTCCGCGGGTTGAACGCCGGCCCGTTCCACTGAACCCCGCCCAACGGGCCGGGGCAGGCGCGAACTCCCTCGGGCGTGGGCGGAAGCTCGACGTTCTCTCGGCGGGTGACGGCCACCTCGTAGAGATGCTCGCGGCTCTCCCGGTCCAGCACGCGCAGCAGCCCATCCTTGCCGACGACCGACACGAGCCGCCGCTCCGCGCCGTTCACCTTCGCGCTGAAGAGCGGGCTGACTTGCGTCAGATCCCAGTCGTGCAGATCGTGCAGGACCGCCTGGTAATGCCACGCGAGCTTGCCGGTCCTCGCGTCGAGGACGACCAGCGAGTTGGTATACAGATTGGTCGCCCTGCCGGACGTCGCTGTAGAAGTCCGGCGCCGGATTGCCTACCGGGACGAAGACCAGCCCCTCAGCGGGGTCGAGCGAGAACGGCGTCCACACAGCGCCACCGCCGGTTAGCGCCTCCGTCATCGCCCATGTCTCTGCGCCAGGCTCGCCGGCTGCCGGCCTGGTGTTGAAACGCCACACAGGTTCTCCGGTCGCCACTCGGAAGGCGCCCACCCACCCGCGCACCGGGACTTCGTTGCCAGCCGGGCCGATGATCACGAGATCCTCGAAGACGACTGGCGGCATCGTGAACGTCTCGCCCTTCTCCGCATCCGCCGCCGCTCGTTTCCCAGAGCAAGCGGCCCGTCGACGCGTCGAGCGCCACGAGGTATCCATCGGAGGTACCCCGGATGACGATGCCCTCCTTCAGGGCGACGCCGCGGCTTTGCGGCCAGTTCTCCTTGGCTTTCGGCTTCCAGACGTGCCGCCACTGGACCCGGCAAGTGGCCGCGTCCAACGCGATCGTGGCCTGCGACGTGGTGAGGTACATGACCCCGCGGTAGACGAGCGGGTTGGAGTGGAACGGGCGCATGTCCACGGCCTGGTAGACGCACACCGCGCGGAGCGAGCCCGCATTGTCGCGGGTGATCTCCGTCGCGTCCACGAAGCGCTGCCCGCCATAGTCGTGGTTCGTGAGGAGCCAGTCCACCGCGTTGGAGGCCGCGGCGTTCAGCTCCGCCTGGGTCGGGCCTTGCTGCGCGTGGGCAGGCAAGGTCGCGACGGCGATCAGGAACGCGACCGCGAGGAGGGTAGATCTCGGACTCATGGATTCGATCGAGACCCGGACGATACAGCGCGGGCCGCCTGTCGGCAACCATGAGAAATTGCCGCCGAAGTTAGCGGCTGCGACGTCCGTGCGCATCATGTCGAGCGCGCTCTGCTGCATCTGCATGAAGATCCGCGCGCTGTCGCCGGTCTCGTTGCCGCACTGCGCCGCGATCCTCCACCCGATGAGCGATACTCTCCATTGAATGGACGGCGTCGCCGCGACGAAGCGTGATCCGCTACCCGTCCAGGGCTTCCGCGGCACGCCCGAAGAGATCGAGCGCCAGTGGTACGAGCAGGTCTATCGCGGGCGCGGCGACAGCATGCGCCAGCTCACGTGGCGGGCCGTCATCATGGGCTCCGCGCTCGGCGGCGTGCTGTCGCTCACCAACCTCTATATAGGGCTGAAGGCCGGCTGGGGCTTCGGCGTCGCCATCACCGCCTGCATCCTGTCGTACGCAATCTGGACCACGCTGCACCGCATGGGCGTGGTCGGCACGCCCATGACGATCCTCGAGAACAACTGCATGCAGTCGACGGCGAGCTCCGCCGGCTACTCCACGGGCGGCACGCTCATCTCGGCCTTCGCCGCGTACATGCTGGTCAGCCAGAGCACCCTCTCGCTGCCGCTCATGCTCGCGTGGGTGTTCTTGCTCGCGGTGCTCGGTGTGACCATGGCCATTCCGATGAAGCGGCAGATGATCAACATCGAGCAGCTGCGCTTCCCGAGCGGGATCGCGGCCGCGGAGACGCTCCACGCGCTCCACTCGACGGGCAGCACAGGGATGCGCTCGGCGAAGGCGCTCGGCTGGGCGGCGTTCGTCGCCGCGACCGGCAAGCTCTGGGCGGACGGCCGCGCGGTCCTGAGCCCGAGCCTGGCGCCGTTCACGATCGGCACGTGGATGACCGCTCTGAACCACCGCCTCTTCGGCCCGGCCTGGATGGGCCGGACGGTGATGCTCTCGTGGGAGCCGATGTTCATCGCCGCCGGCGCCATCACCGGCCTCCATGTGTGCTGGAGCATGCTGCTCGGCAGCGTGACGGCGTGGATGGTCTTCGTGCCGCTGCTCCAGCATCGCGGGATCATCGAGGGCACCGGCTACGCCGCCCTCGTGCAGTGGACCCTCTGGGGCGGCGTCGGATGCATGGTGACGTCCAGCCTGCTGTCGGTGGCGCTGCAGTGGGAGACGGCGAAGCGCGCGTTCACCGATCTGGGCGCGATGCTCGGCGGGCGCGCGCGCGGTGACGATCCCGTGGCGGCGATCGAGACGCCGTCGTCCTGGTTCATCGCCGGGCAAGGCGTGGCGCTGATCGGGCTCGCCTGGCTCGGCCACGTCACGTTCGGCATGCCGTACTGGGAGACGGTAGTCGCCGTGCTGCTCTCGTTCGCGCTGGCGCTCGTTGCGTGCCGCGTCACCGGCGAGACCGACACCACGCCGGTCGGCGCCATGGGCAAGATCACCCAGCTCGTGTTCGGCGTGCTCCACCCGGGAAACATGACCGCCAACTTGATGTCCGCCAACGTCACCGCCGCCGCCGCCGGCAGCTCCGCCGACCTGCTCACGGATCTGAAGAGCGGCTACCTGCTGGGCGCACATCCGCGCAAGCAGTTCCTCGCGCAGTTCGCCGGCATCTTCGTCGGCACGCTGGTGAGCGTGCTGTCATTCCGCCTGCTCGTGCCGGACGCGAGCGTGCTCGGCACGGACCAGTTTCCGGCGCCCGCCGCCCAGACCTGGCGCGCGGTCGCGCTGGCGCTCTCGCAAGGTCTCCGCGAGCTCGGCGGAGTGAAGATCTGGTCGATGCTGGTCGGTGGCCTCGTCGGGGTCGTGCTCACGGTGCTGCCGAAGGTCTTCCCGGCGCGCCGCCACCTCATCCCTTCCGCGGCCGGCGTCGGCCTCGCGTGGACGTTTCACTGGTATTACGGCGTGCTGTTCTTCATTGGCGGGCTGCTCGGGTGGTGGCTGGAGAAGACGCGCCCGCAGCTTTCGCAGGAATTCACCTTCCCCGTGGCGTCGGGCTGGATCGCCGGCGAGAGCCTGATGGGTGTCGCCCTCGTGCTGTGGGAGAACGGCCCCGAGCTGGTCCGCCGACTCGTTGGCCGCTGAGGCTTACCGGGACTTCGGCGCGCTGCCCTGCCGGAAGGCGACGGCGCTCTTCGATCAATTGACCCCGTCGGCCTCTCGGTGCCCGGCGCCGGCTTCAGCGTCCCTGCGAGCGACCAGAGCTATGCTCCGGCTCATAAGCTCTGCATCGACGCCTCGCGCGCCCCGTCCTTATTATGGTTGGCACCACGGGCCTGCCGCCGGCCGCTCAGCGGGCGGCGGCATGATCGTCGACGAGAGCCACCCGCGCCACCTCGACGTGGCGGCCGGGACGTACCCCGAGTGGATCGTCATCGCCTCCAGACTCAGTTCGGCGCAGTCATTAACTCAAGGAGTCTGCTCAACATGAATGGCCACACCGCACGTGGGGCTCGAGCACTCGAGCCACCTGTGGCACTACTACGCCCAGCACAAGGACGGCTGGTGATTTCACGAAGAGTTCGAAGGCCTTCTAAGCCTCGCTTGATGTGTACGGCTATTTGCCGTACAGTTGGTTCAGAGCTGGGCCGAGCAGGAGGCAAGTCATGATCAAAACGGGTACAGCGAAGAGGCGTTCTCGCTCGCAGCGGCTCGAGGCACGCCTTAGTGAGGAACAAAAGGAACTCTTCGTGCGGGCCGCCGAACTGCAGGGCCGATCGCTGACCGATTTTGTGATCGCGAGCGCCCAGGAAGCCGCGATCCAAACCGTACGCACGCATGATGCCCTGCGCCTGAGCGAGCGTGACCGCCAAGCCTTTGTGTCGGCGCTGCTCGCTCCTCCTGCGCCAACTAAGACGCTGAAACAGGCGGCACAGCGCTATCGCGAACGTATGGGACTGTGAGTGCCAGCGGATCCCGCGGACTATCGCGTCGAGGCGCTTAACAGACAACACGATCGAAAGGATTTTTCCTGCGGCGTTGAGGCGCTCGACCGTTACCTGCGGCAACAGGCGGGGCAGGACGCGCGCAAGCGTGTGGCTGCCCCGTTTGTCTTATGTGAACGCAAGGGCAACGTCGTTCTTGGCTACTACACGCTCTCAGCGATCAGCGTCGACGTCGGTGTGTGGCCCGCCGACGTGACCCGCAAACTTCCACTGTATCCGGTTATTCCTGCGACGCTGCTTGGCCGGATTGCTGTGGACAAGCGGTTGCGCGGCCTGGGCATGGGCGAACATCTTCTGATGGACGCGCTCCGCCGGGCTCTTGTTACATCCCGCGAGGTGGCATCGTTCGCAATTATTGTCGACGCAAAGGACGACAATGCGGTTCTGTTCTACCGGCGCTATGAATTTATTCCGTTCGCCGACCAAGCAGACAGGCTGTTTCTACCGATGAGGACGATCGAACGGCTGTTTCCACCTTAGACTCGGCGCGAAGACCGCTGCGATCTCGTGCAAGAGCCGCCGGTGCCTAAGCGCACTTGAGCGGCGGCCGCCGGACGCCATGGCCACCGCGTTCTGCACGCGGCGGCCATGACGCTCCACCTTCCGTGCTACTGTGCCGCGCGCTAACGCCTAGGCGGCCTCCTTCATTCGTGACGCGGCGGAGGTCAGCGCCTGCTCGATGTTGGTGCCGGCCTGCTCCGCCGACGATTGCAGCCGGTTCACCGACTCGGTCACGGCTTCAGACGTCGCGTTGATCGCGTCGAACGCCTTGCGCGCGCCTTCCATGCTCTCCTGGGCACACCGACTGATACCAGTGCATCGGGTCCTTGAAGGCCTCGGGCCATGCCATCTGCGCGCGCAGCGCGGCGGCCTGGCCCTCGCGCAGCATCTCCAGCGCGTTCTCTGCGCAACGACGGGTTTTTTTAATGATCTCCTGCGCGGCACGCAGGATCTCGACTTCCATCGTCTTGCGGCCCAGCGCCCACTCGAGTTCTCGGATCTCGGCGTAGGCCTCGCGCAATTGGCTGGCGGGGACGCCGTCCTCACTTGGAAGGGCGGCGGCGAGATCTACCGCAAGGCGTGATCGGTCGGCGGCCTACGCTGTCGGCCGCATCACCGCCGCCCATGTCGCCCGCTGGGTCGCGCACCACGCGGTCGCCTGTCGGATCTTCGCCGGGCGAGGAGCCGCTTTACGTGCCGCTCAAGCTTGTCCGGCAGGCACGGCTTCGTGAGGAAGTCGTCTGCGCCAACCTCGAGCGCCCCGCCCTGGACGGCATGCAGCGGTAGGCGGTGAGGATCAGAACAGGGATGTGAGATGTACGCGGATCTGCCTTGAGCGCGTGTGTATGTGATCACGTATTGACCCGAGGGTGCACCGCGCGAAGAAGGAGGACGAGATCTACCGCGAGGGTTGATCAGTTCCGTCGGCCAGGGCGCCCTGTAGGCGACCCAGGTCGAGCGGCTTGCGCAGCAGCGTGAACCCGAGTCGGCGCGCGGCGGGATCGAGGTCGGTACCCGACGACGTCAGCATGATGACGCGCAGCGCGCCGTCACGTTCCCGCGCGCGTTCCACGAGCTCGACACCGTTCATGCCCGGCATCCGAAAGTCGGTCAGGAGGACGTCGTAGGCGCCGCGCTCCAGCCGCTCGAGGCCTTCGACCGGCGTCGGCACACCCTCGGCCTGGCAGCCCAGGTACGCGAGGAAATCGCAGAGCATGAAGCGCACGTGGCGCTCGTCATCGACCACGAGCACGCGACGCGGGCGTCCTTCGAGGATGGAATCTGACATGGCCCAGCGAGCCTAGCCGGGGGGCGTCGCCTCGATCAACGCTCCAGATGGCCGCTCCAGACGCGGTGATTCGCACCGCAGCGCGCGCTCGACCGCCCGGGCCGCGGCGAATCGACGTGCCGCTGATGCGTCGCCGCCACGGGCGCGGCCAGCAACATGCCTCGGCTCGCGAGACCGCACCGCTTCGGTCGAACTTCGATTTGGGGATCGCTGTGGATACGTGGATGAAGTGCGATGCTGACCTACTCGATCGAGGCGTCGGCAATCCCGGCCGGGTGGGCGCAAGTGCGCGCATCGTGAAGGAAGGCCGCTGGACGACTCGTCGGCTTACGACTCCGCATCCGAACTGATGCACGGTGGGTGCAGCGGACCGTGGATAGTCTCGACGATCTCTCGATTATCGGCGACCGAAGACGACCCCGTGCGCCGCGTGGGCGAGTGCGGATGACTAGTGGACCCCGCTCACCTGAAGATCGCGGGCGCGCGCTTATCGCCGATTAACGAATTCAGGTTACATTCATGCGATGAAGCATGGCGCTTCCGGTCTGTTCCAGTCGTCGCACGCGACGCGACAGTACTGTAAGCATGCGTCGTACTAAGTCAGGCGTCTCATTGAGCAGCCGCCAAAAGTGTAATCGGTCAACGACCAGAAGCCGCAGCTCCGTCATCGCGGTGACGGTTGCTGACCGGGGCTCTCCGTCAAGTAGGCTCATCTCTCCGAAAAAGTCTCCGGGATGTAGCCCCTCGCCCCCACCGACTGCGGTCTGCACCGACACACGACCATCGATGATAAGAAAAAACGAATCGCCGGGTCTTCCGATCTCTGTCACAACCGTCCCGGCTGGGGTTTCGACGATTCGAGAAATTTCGGCCACCCGACGAAGCTCTTCGTCAGTGCAATCGCCGAACAAGGGGACTCGCTGAAGATGGTTGATCCGAGCGTCTTCGGAGGCCCATGCGCCGGCATTCCTTGTCGCCGACTCGCTAGGACCCTGCAACCGCATGTCGTCGGGATGATACAAGGGGGATTTATCGTCGAACGGATCAGTGGATTCCATGACCGTGATCCCTTCGTGTGCGGGACGAGATTCGGCGGTCGTGCCGCTGGATTCGGCTTCGCCGCCTTTGCATTCACGCAAGCCAAGCTGACTGAATCGTAGGGTCGCCTTCTCCAGTAGAGCTTCAAGTGGCTCCGCTTCGCGCTCCGCGAGCGTAGCGCCGGCCGGCGCCACGGGCAAGGGCCGTGGCGGCGAGTGACGGACGGGCCCTTCTAAACTGTCCTGGGTCGCGTTGGTTCGTCGAGCGACTCCAGCAGACGATTCTTATCGAGCATTGGCGCGTGGTCTTTCATCGGCACCACTTCGCAGCTAGGCGGCGCGCCGGCGCAAGTCCGCGTCATCCCCAGGCAAACGTCGCGGACGATTGGAGTTGAAAGCGGCCCGACCTCTCCTCATATGATGGACGCTATGGCCGATAAGCCCAACGTCAGCCCGTTCAGCCGCCCGCCCGCGCCGCCCAAGGTGTTCGCCCGGCCCGCCGTCTCAGCGTCGCGTCCCACCATGGTGTCGAGGCCGGCCGGTGCCGTGGAGGCGGCCGAGAACCTGCCACTTGGCTTCATGGCTGGTCTCGTCGCCGCGGCCATCGGGGCGGGGCAGCCTGATGCAGGCCTCGTTCAGGCCGATGCACGCGCTCTTCTACTTCGTCGCGATCCTCGAGGGGTATCGGTTCTCGATCGTTCGCGGCCGCTGAGTCGATTTCCCGATGTCGCTGACAAGTGCTTTGCCCGCTGGCGTTTGATACGTGATCTGACCGCTTTGGCTACGCGGTAGCGCTCGTCTTGCGTCGCCAAAGCAATGGCGAGATCGCGCCGGAGAGCACGCGAGCAGGATCGGGTGCTCGCGCGGCTTCTGCGGAAAGATCCGCTCGGCCAGCCCCGGCAGGAAGACGATCTCGAAGGATCGCCCGGTGTTTGCTTCGCGAGCGTCCAACTCCAACATCGGCAACTCCGCCGTGGCCTCGTCGATCGACGAGGAGGTGGAGAAGATGACGTCGGCGATCCGCTGGGGCGCCGAGACGGTCATGGATCTCTCCACGGCAAGAACATCCACGAGACGCGCGAGTGGATCCTGCGCAACAGCCCCCTGCCCATGGCACCGTGCCGATCTACCAGGCGCTCGAAAAGGTCAGCGGCAAGGCCGAGGAGCTGACCTGGGGACTCTACCGCGACACGCTGATCGAGCAGGCCGAGCAGGGGGTGGACTACTTCACGATCCACGCGGGCGTGCTGCTCGGCTACGTGCCCCTGACGGCGAAGCGCGTCACGGGCATCGTCCCGCGCGGCGGCTCCATCACGGCCAAGTGGTGCCTCGCGCATCACCAGGAGAGCTTCCTCTATACCCACTTCCGCGAGATCTCCGAGATCATGGCCGCCTACGACATCTCCTTCTCGCTCGGCGATGGGCTGCGCCC
>Ga0207684_10005519_pt1 | contig 11652 bp, 9 predicted proteins | sample KBSK5501metaG_FD_184342 | JGI IMG/M metagenome (GOLD analysis project Ga0207684, IMG submission 184342) | Corn, switchgrass and miscanthus rhizosphere microbial communities from Kellogg Biological Station, Michigan, USA - KBS K5-50-1 metaG... | ecosystem: Host-associated > Plants > Roots >... | reverse complement strand
TCGGGACCGAACCGGAAAGGCAAGCCGGTGCCCCCGCAAGGATACGGCTCGCTCCGGTACTGCCCGGGGTGCTTGGCATGCCCTCCCCCCCTCCACCGTGCGCTCCCCCTCCCCTCTAGTCCCAACTGTTCTTTCGAATCGGCGGGAGTGGGCACAGCCTGTCGTGGTTGTGAAGAAGGCGGGCGCTCTGCTGCGGCGCGCGTGGACCTCAGAAGGAGCTGGCGAAGTCGGTCCGCCAGCCGGCACCATCACACCGCTGCTTCTTGCCAGTTGCGACTTCTCCCATTGATAAGATCTGTCAAGGACGAGATGACTAGTCCCGCGCGGCGCTCGTCGAGTAGTGTGGTCGAGTAGTGCGAGGGCCTCTCCTATCAGCGCCGCCGTCATTGGGTGCTCGACTCTCTCTTGACGTCTCAGCAAGGAGACCTATGCAAACACTGGTTGTCGCCTAGTCACATACGGTCCATCACAGGGAGGCCATTCAGTTGCGTGATATCAACGGACGCGAGTAGCGTGTCCTCGTCCAGTTGCTTCAGCAGGTAGGGGAGCCCACAGCGCATGAGTGCGCGCAGTGCATACCTATTCCCGCCGCTCATCAGGGCGATGAATGTCGTGTAGCCGCGGCTGCAGCCATATGCCGCCAAGCGGTACAGCAGGATGGGACCAAGGCCGCGTCCTTGCCAGCGATCGGCGACCACCGCTGCCATCTCCGCCACCTGTGGGCGTACGCGGTCATAGCGCGCGATTGCGATGATCTCCTCGTGAGCATGGTCATCCTCGGCGTTGGTCGCAACGAAGGCCATGCGCTGGTCGCCATCGACGCAAGTGAGCCATGCTGCCAACTCCTGCGGAAACTCGCCAAGCAGATGCGCGAACCGCAGAAAGATCGTTTGAGGGGAAAGTCTGAGATGGAACGCCCGGAGTCGTTGCACGTCCTCGTCGTGGATCGGCCGCACAGTGACCACGACACCGTCGTGCAGCATGCAGGGACCAGCAAGGTCCACAGGTTGACCAAAAGCCCAAGAAGGGGCCGGTAGAAGCGGAGACGAGGCTGGTATGCTGGCAATGTCACCGAACGGTAGGGAGTCCACGACTACCTCCCGGGTGCTGCAGTGCACCCCGCACGCAATTGCCGGGCCGGGGCACGCTAGGCCTAGCTGAGTCGCAGGTCCGCCGCACTCAGCGCCTGCATGGCGCCCAAATTCAGCACGAAAGCAAAGGGACCGAGGCCATTCACCTGCGCGTCGCCTGCTTGGACACCATACACAGAAGCGGGTCACGGGCCGTCAACATGCAGGGAACGGTGGTGTGCAGTACCTGTCTCCCGCTGTTTCCCCGCTGTGAGGTTCTCGCTGCGTTCCTCCACTCCTGTCCTCCAAGGCGTGCCGTGCATCGCACAGGATTCTGCTGCGCTCAGTGGAGGTTGCTGGGTGTAGTGTATCATACCGCCGAAAGCAAGGTATCTGCTCGGCTTGCAGCGTGAGGTACCCCGTCAAACGCCGCCGCTTCACTGGCGCGCTCTGAGCAGGAGCCATGCCTGAACCAAGAGAAGATACTGGGCATAGTTGAGCAAAACGTGCGCAAACGTCTCACCCATTAAAACCTACGCCGGTTGACGCGACAACTCGGCGGGCGGTTGGACTACGGCCAACCGTTGTTGGTTCTGCAACCAGTCCTGGTGTCGTCTCGCCAGGAGTACTTTGATCGCCTGACGGTCTGTGCAGGCAGCAAGCTGGTGATCATGCAGACGACTCGCCAGGTTCTCTGCCGCGTTCACGTCGGCATGGGTGGTATGCCCGCAGACCCTACAGCAAAACGTTTGCTGGTTGGGGCGATTCTGGCGGGCAACAAAATGACAGCGATGGCATTCCTGGGAACTGTAGGCACTCTTGACCTTACGGGCACGCACGCCCCGTTTGGCCGCACCCCACGCCAGTTGCTCAGGTACATGGGCCAGATTGGAAGCGCAGAGGTACGCATTCATACGCCTGGCCTTGAACTTCATCCCCGCGATATTCAAGTGCTCGTACGCAATTTGTGCCTCAGGATGGTCGGCATACAGTTCGTTGACGGCACGATTGATCTCTTGCCGGACGTGCCGCGCCAGCTTCTTGTTCCGCGTAGACGGCAACCGCTTGACGCCCTTTTTCTTCGGACAGGCCCGCAGCTTAGCCTTGCGGCGGCGCTTGGCGCGGTCCCGTTTGTGGCGCTCGGCAAGCTTGCCATGGAACGTGCCATACTGCTTCCCGGTCGAGGTAGTGATGAAGTTGGCGATGCCCACGTCGACGCCAAGCACGGGCGCGTTGTGGAGGGTCACTACTGGCACCTGCTCGTCATAAGAGAGCGTGAGCCACCAGCCAGTAGGCTTGCGCGTCAAGGTGGTATTGCTGTTCAGCGTTTTGCCGGCGAGCGCCTGCCGATGATAGGCTGCCAGTTTCACTGGAAGCAGTACGGGCTGGCCCGTCTCCAGGGTAGACAAGCGCAGCCAGTAATCGAAGCTGCTGTCTTTCGCTGGCTGGAGTAGAGCCACATTGGCGTTGGCCTGTATCACCGTCTCGTTGAGAACTGGCGTGTTCCATTCCTTCCAGGCTGGCGGGTCGCCGTATGGTGCTTCCTGGTATTCAGCCAGCAGATCCAAGTAGTCCTGATAAGCGGCAGTGTAGTTACTGCGCCAGGACTGGGCAATGCCAGCGGCCTGTTGGATCGCCACCCGCTGCCACCGCTGCGACAGCGGGCTTGCAAAACAAGGTGCGGCGTATTTATCGGGCTGGGCCTCGGTACAAAAGTAGGTGGTGTACTGCTGGCAGAGACTCTGGTAGTCCATTGCCACAGCGTCCAGCGCCTCTATCTTGGCATGGTTGGCATCGCAGAGGCGGATATGGGTAACAGCACGGGTCAGGCGCATCATCTCATCCCGACTCCAGCTCCAGGGCGGCTAACAATTGGCTTCTTTTGCGACTGGCCTGCCTGCGGCCATACAGCCGCGTCGTAAATGACGTGATGATGGCAACGAAATCTTGCAGTAGGTCGTTTTGCTCGTTGTCAGCCTCGTGGACGATCACCAGTTCCCGGCCTTGCGTCGCAAGCAAAGTCTGGATGTAGGGCACGCCAATGCATGAGCAGCGGTCCTTATGCTCTACCACGAGGTGACTGATGCTGGTATCTGCTAAGAGCCCCAGGAGGAGGGGACGCTGGTCATTGACGCCAGAGCCACATTCCTTGACGATTTTGGCAACTTGCCACCCCCGCGCCTGACAGAATCCAACCACCCGCTCCGCCTGTGACTCCAGATCCATGCGGTTCTCAGCTGACGACACGCGGGCATAGACTGCAACCTTCTGCACGTGGGCGGGCATGGCAGGCACTGGAGCCTCCACAATGATGGTGCCAGAGGGCAGTTGTTGCCCGGCCAGTTCCCCACGCCGCCACATGCGCCAAGCGGTATCATAGCTGATGCCAAGGTGTTTGGCGTAGGTGGACAATTTCATGCCTACAGTGTAGCATGGAGGCGCGGAATTGTTAATACTTGCAGATAAATGCTGCTACTTGCGGCTATTCTGGAAGCCTGAATCGTATACCTGTTTCCCCTTTCGAACCAGCCAAGTGCCTACGCGTCGAGTGCCATGTAACAGTGCGATAGGTTTATGTTACACTATATCTAACCTGGTTGCTACCCACTCAACCCGCTGCCAGGCGCATGTACCACGAATGTTATGTGAAGTGGCCTGCTGTGTGGACCCTGCTAGCTCATCCATAGGGTCACTACAGGGGTGGCGACTTCAACGTGGAGAGGAGGTATCCGCAGCACCCCGCGCTTTCCCAGCGACAGAGTGATACGGCGTCGTATTCGATCTCGGAGAGGAGCGTCCGTCGTGACAGAGATGAAAATCGCGAACCCGGGTCCGCTCGGCCTCAGTGGCTTTGCACTTACGACATTCATCCTGAGCCTCGTCAACGCTGGCATCCTGTCCTCGTCCCACGTAGGCATCGTCATTGGCTTGGCGGTCGCGTACGGCGGCATCGCGCAGTTCGCCGCTGGTATGTGGGAGTTCCGCACGGGCAACACGTTCGGCGCGACCGCTTTCACTTCCTTTGGCGCCTTCTGGATCTCCTTCGCGGTGCTCCTCATCGGCACCGGTATTACGAAGGACAACGCACCCGACAACATGGCGGTGGGCTACTATTTGCTGGCGTGGGGCATCTTCACTGCCCTGATGATGCTCGCCTCGTTCCGCACGAATCTGGCAACCGCAGCGGTCTTCGTGCTGTTGGCCGCCACGTTCATTGTGCTGGCAATCGGCAAATTCCAGGACAGCACGAACATCACTGGCATTGGTGGCTATCTCGGTTTGGCTACCGCTGTCGTTGCCTGGTACACCGCGCTGGCAGGCGTGCTCGCCAGCGTCTTTGGCGGACGTAACATCCTACCGGTAATTCCGCTGGGTGCCAAGTAGGTGTGCCACGCCGCATCGTAGGATAGTAAGCTCTCGCTAGCCAGGTGCCCGTGCCCGCCCATCTCTCGGGTTGAGCACGGGCACTTGTTCATGACTGGGCCCATTCTGCGCGCATGATAGCCGCATATTGGGAAGCGGCCCCAGGGGAAGGGCTAGGCGTCCTCGACGGGCGTGCGGCCGGCCGCCGACGTCCACGACCTGATCGGGGCGCTCAACTATAAGCAGGTCAACCTATACGGCGTCTCCTACGGCACGCGGTTGGCGCTGGCTACTCGCCGTGGGGAATGGTGAAGCTGAAGGTGGCGCCGTGGCCGGGCTCGCTCTCGACCCAGATGCGCCCGTTGTGCTGCTCGACGATCAGCTTGGCGATGGCCAGCCCTAGGCCGTAGCCACCCGTGCGCGAGTGCGAGGTGGTGTCCGACTGGTAGAAGCGCTCGAAAATGCGCGCGTGATCCTCTGGCGCGACGCCTATACCGGTGTCGGACACGGCGAATCGCAGCGCCTGCTCCTCGGGGTACACGCCCACGCTAATGGTCCCGTTCGCCGGGCTGAATTTGATGGCGTTGCTGACCAGGTTGGAGAGCACCTGCTGTAAGCGCAGCTCGTCCGCGTGTAGGAGTGGGGCGTCCTCTGGCAGGGTGACGACTAGCTGTACCTCGGCGTGCGCCGCCGCCGGCTGCAGCGCCTGTGTCACCTGGCTCACGAGCTTTCCCACATCCACCGCGTCCAAACGTAGGGTAAACTGGCCCGAATCCGCCTTGCTAATGAGCAGAATATCTTCGACGAGCGTGGCGAGCTGCTGCGTGCTCAGGTGGGCATAGCCGAGGAACTCCTTTTGGCGCTCGTTGAGTGGCCCCACCTGCCCATCCAGCACGATCTCGAGGAATCCATTGACCGAGTTGAGCGGCGTGCGCAGCTCGTGCGAGACCATCGAGATGAAGTTGGCGCGCATGCGATTGGCGGCGTTGAGCAGTGCCACGTCCCGCGCGACGATGACGGCGCGGGTGTCGCTGCCCATGCGCTGCACGGTGAAACTCGCGGCGACCTCACACAGCCGGCCAGAGCGAGACTGCCAGCTCACATCACGCACGGGCGTCGGCTCGCTGGCGTCGAACGCCTGCCGCAAGGGACAGCGCGGCGTGTCGCAGAGCAGCGTGCGGCGCTCGTCACGGCAACGAATGACCTCGGAGCAGCGCAGCCCGGCGGCGGCGAGCTCGGTCCAGCCCGTCACCTTGAAGAAGGCGGGGTTGGCCTCTTGAATGGTGAAGTCTTCGGCAACTGTGAGAATGGCCTCGGACGACATCGCGAAGATCGCCCGCCGCGCCGAGACCTGATGCTCGCTATGCGCCGCCTCGTCCAGCACGTGCGCAGGCCGGGTCGCCATGGCCAGCGAAGGCGCGAGCCGGGTCAGGATCTCCTCGGTGCAATCTGTGCGCTCCCCTGCGGGCACCGCCCAGTGCGCTACCAGCACCGCCCAGGGCGCCGCCGTTCCGAGCGGCAGTGCAAGCGAGCGGCTGCTGGACTGGCCACCGTCGGCGTCCTCCCGCAGATCGCGTCGGGAAACGGGCCGTGCCGCGCTGAGCGCGCGATACGCCTGTGCCTTCATGTGGCGCGCACGTGTGGGGGCGAGCTCGCCCGCAAGCGAGAAAGCGGCGACGCTATAGAGCGCCGGCCGCGGACGCCCATCCGGTCGCTCGCGGTGGCGGCACCAGAATAAGGCGGCCTCTTCGAGGCCCAGCGCGGGGCCCATCAGGTCGAGCAAATCTGTCGAGAGATTGCTCAGCCGGCTGTGCCGGGCGGCGCGCTCAGCGATGGCGAGGCCCAGTGCTCCAACGCGCGTGGCGACATCCTCGTCCGCGTGGCGCATGGCGGGAGGGAGAAAGCGTGCTTCGAGTGTTGAGGCTGTGTCGGCCATGCCGTTTTATGCCTTGGTGAACTTGTAACCGATGCCGCGCGCCGATTGTATCACGGCGGGTGTAGTGGGGTCGCGTTCAATTTTGCGGCGCAGCCGTCGAACGTAGACGTCCACGATGTTGCTCTCGCCGCCATAGGACTCACCCCAGACGCCTTCCATCAAGACCTCGCGCGAGAGCGCCTGGCCGGGGTGCTGCGCGAGCTGCAAGAGCAGCTTCATCTCGGTGGGAGTCAGGTGCGCCGTGCGCCGGTCCGGCAGCTGGACCGTCAGCGCGGCGACATCTATGTCGAGATCGCCCGAGCGCAGGTGCTGTTGCTCGCTGCCCGCCGACTTACGATAGCGCCGCATGACGGCTTCGACCCGAGCCGTCAGCTCCGCCGGCTGAAAGGGCTTGCTGATGTAGTCGTCCGCGCCCATGTTCAAGCCCTGCAGACGATCTTCAAGCTCACCTTTCGCCGTGACGAAGATGACTGGGATGTCCACATTGCGATCGCGCAGGCGCTGATAGATCTCAAAGCCGCTCAGCTGGGGAAGGTTGACGTCGAGCAGCATCAGGTCGGGCGGCTGGCGTTCGACCATGGCGAGCGCACCGCGAGCGTTGTCTACCGAGTCTACTTGGTAGCCCTTGTCGGAAAGGAGGAAGTGCATCAGACGGCTATTACTCAGGTCGTCTTCAACTATCAGGATACGCAATCGCATCCCTCCTGCCTATGGCCATCCTCATTGGAGCGACCTCGCCGCTGCGCCAGCCGCTCGCCATTTCCTGCGCCCGCTTGGATACACCCGCATGTTTAGTATGCACACCGCCTTGGCTCGTCGGCCAGCCGCTAGGCTCCGCGGCGCGCGTGGCGCCGCTGCTCGAGATGGACGAGCAAGACCGAGATATCGGCCGGCGTGACTCCCGGCACGCGCGTGGCCTGGCCGAGCGTCGCGGGACGCACACGTTGCAGCTGCTGGCGTGCTTCGCTGCGCAGGCCGGCGAGCGCCTGATAATCCACCGACGTGGGCAGCACGGCGTCTTCGAGCCGGCGCGCGCGTCGCACGCTCAGCTCTTCCTGCCGGATGTAGCCGGCGTACTTGGCATAGAGCTCCACGTCGGCTGCCACCGCCTCGTCTAGCTCCGGCAGGGGAGCGGCCGTCTCTGGCGCCGCCGCACTGCCCTCCTGCCGTACGGCGAGGGCGCGCACCTGCTGGTAGCGGACCTCGGGGCGGCTGAGCAGCTCGGCGCCCGTCATGCGCTGCGCCAGTGGCCGCAGCCCCACTGCCACGGCACGCTCCGCCAGGGCTTTCGTCGGCGTGAAGATGGCCACGGCCAGCGCCGCCGAGGCGTCTTCGATGCGCCGCCGCCGTGCTGCAACCTGGCCATAGCGCGCGTCATTGATGAGGCCAAGACGGTAGGCATGGTCGGCCAGCCGCAGGTCGGCGTTATCGTGGCGCAGCAGGAGGCGATGCTCCGCGCGAGACGTATGCAGGCGGTAGGGCTCGGTCGGCGGCTGGGTCACGAGGTCGTCCACGAGCACGCCGATGTAGGCTTCGTCGCGGCGCGGCGTGAACGGCGCGTCGCCCGTCGCCGCGAGCGCGCAGTTGATGCCGGCCACGATGCCTTGGGCGGCGGCCTCCTCGTAGCCGGAGGTGCCATTGATCTGCCCGGCCAGAAACAGGCCGCCCACCGCTTTGGCCTCCAACGCCAGCGTGAGCTGGTCTGAGGGCACATAGTCGTACTCGACGGCGTAGCCGGTGCGCATCAGCTCGACACGCTCGAGACCGGGGATGCTGCGCAGCATCTCAAGCTGCACATCCTCCGGCAGGCTGGTGTTCATGCCCTGCACGTAGACCTCGCTGGTGCGCCAGCCCTCCGGCTCCAGGAAGATCTGATGCGCCTCCTTGGCGGCGAAGCGCACGACCTTGTCTTCGATCGACGGGCAATAGCGAGGGCCAATACCTTCGATGATGCCTGTGTACAGCGGCGAGCGGTGCAGGTTGTTGTGGATGATCTCGTGCGTGCGCGGTGTGGTGTGGACGAGGTAGCACGGAAGCTGGCGCCGCCAGGGCGTCTGCACCGCGTCGGGCAGCGGGTATACCGGATTCGGCGGTCCGGGCGGCAGCTGCACGTCGGCATGCGCCGCGGCATCCACACTGAAGTAGAGCGGCGCCTGGCTGCCAATCTGCGGCTGCGTCTGCGAAAAGTCTATCGTGCGCGCGTCAATGCGTGGTGGCGTGCCCGTCTTGAAGCGACGCACCGCGAGGCCGAGCTGACACAGCGCATCCGAGATGCCCAGCGCTGGGCCCTCACCGGCCCGCCCGCCGGCCTGTGTCTTCTCGCCGACCACTAGCCGCCCGTTGATGAACGTGCCGGTGGTGAGGACGACGCCGCCGCGCGCACAATACACTGCGCCGGTGCTTGTCTCGACACCCGATACACGTGGGCGCCTATCCGGTCCACACTCCGAAAGCAAGCGCGCCACCGTGGCCTGCTTGAGCTCCAGCCGGGGCTGCGACTCGATCGCATACTTCATGCTGAGGCGATACGCCTGCTTGTCACATTGGGCACGCAGCGCCTGCACGGCAGGGCCTTTGCCAGTGTTGAGCATGCGGATCTGCAGGAAGGTGCGGTCGGTGTTGCGGCCCATCTCGCCACCCAACGCGTCGATCTCACGCACGAGGTGCCCCTTGGCCGGCCCGCCAATCGACGGATTGCACGGCATGAGGGCGACGCTATCCAGGTTCATGGTGAGGAGCAGCGTGCGCCGGCCCATGCGCGCGGCGGCGAGCGCCGCTTCGCAGCCGGCGTGGCCCGCGCCCACCACGATGACGTCGTAGGCAGGCGCAACGAGTGTGAGAGTGTCTGGCGTGTCTGCATTCATCTCAGGCATGGTCCATCGCAAAATAGGGTCGGGCTCGCGGGTGGCGCAGAGAAACCAAATGTAACAAAATGGGAAAGCCGCACCCATGGCAGTATGTCGCCCACGGTGCTCCAACGTCAACTGCGGGGCCGCTGCGAGAAGCGCCCGCGTGTCGGCTCCACGGCCGGCTGCTGAGTGAGCTGCTGCTGCTCGGCGATGGCCTCGGGCCAGCCCGGCGCGACGGCCAGTGCCTGCGCGAGCGTTTCCTTCGCTGCGGCGACGTACCCGAGATCACGTAGCGCGCGCGCTTGCCGCAGCAAGGCCGGCGGGAGGTTCGGGTCCACGCGCAGGGCTTCGCGGAAGGCTGCCTGCGCCTCGAGCTGGCGGTCGAGCGCGAGCAGCGCGCCACCAGCGATCAGATGGACCGTCGCGGACGGCGCTGCCTGCTCGGTGAGCCGTTGGGCCAGCGTCGCCGCCTCGGGCGCGCGGCCGCGCAACAGCAGCCACTCTGCCTGATATTGCTGTATACGCCCAGTCTGCACCCCGTTCTCTTGTGCGGCCCGCAGAAAGCCGATGGCGTCGTCTAGCCGGCGTTCCATCACGCACAGACCGGCGAGGGTCTCGTACGCCGCCTCGCTGTCGGGCCAGAAGAGGGCCTGCTGGCACTGCTGCTCCGCTTCCTCCAGCCGCAGCCGCGCGAACAGGAACGCGCCGTACTCCGCGTATGGCGTGCCGTTGCGCGCGTCACTGCGTAGCGCCAGGCGATATTGCTCCTCCGCTTGCGGCGACCGATCCGCCTGGGCCAGCACGCGAGCGTAATCGAGGCGGAACGCAGTATCTGTGGCGCCGAGCCGCTCCGCTTCCTGAAAGGCGCGCAGCGCATGGGGGAGCCGGTTCTGGGCCACCATGAGCGAGCCGAGCAGGCGAAACAGCACCCACACATCTGGCCGGGCGTTGACCGCGGTCACCAGCTCGCGCTCTGCCTCCTGCGGCTGCCCGATCTGCTGCAAGAAGAGCGCGAAGGTGGCGCGTATAGCAGCCTGGCGGGGCGCCGTCTGCGCTGCCTCGGCTAGCGTGCGCTGCGCCTCGGGCAGCCGCTCCATGCGCCAATACAACGTGCCGAGTGCGCACTGCACCCAGGCATCGCGCGGATTCGCCTGGAGCGACTCCTTAAACGCACGCTCCGCGGCCTTCTGGTCGCCGTTGGCCTGCAAGGCCTCGCCGAGGTCGCCGAGCAGTCTGCTATCGCCGCGATGATCGGACCGCGCTCGGCGATAGAAGCGCACCGCGGCGGTGACATCCACAAAGCCAAGCGGTCGCACATCCGAGATCCCGTCGTCCCAGTTGCTCAGACGCTCGAAGAGCGAGCGCTCGACCTCACTGTCGCGCGCGGCTTCCACCAGCAGGCGGATGCAGTTCGGGCGGGCGGCAGCAGCCTGTGGATCGAAACTCAGTGCCTCGCGCATGCACGTGGCGGCGTCCGCGGCATTCCCTACGGCTTCCAGCTCGACGGCCTGGGCGATGAGCAGCAGTGCGGCATAGGGCGCAATGTGAGCAGGAAGCTGGTCGCCGTCGCGGCGCAAGATTTGCGAGGCACGCTGCAGCTCGGAGACGGCCAGCGTATGCTCGCCGCGCCGCACGAACAGTGCCGCCTGCACAGCGCGCATGCGAGTGTCGCTCGGCACACGATTGAGGTGGGCGATCAGCGCCTGCTCCGCCTCCTGGAAGCGCTGCGCGTCGAGCAGGGCGAGGGTATAGCCGCGCAGTGCGCCCGGCGCGAGATCGGCATCCGTCGCCAGCATCCGCTCGTCTCCGGCGCCGCGGCCGGTGCGCAAAATCAACAGCGCAGCGCAGATCACCGCAACCGCGCCCATCAAGCCGAGCAGCAGACCTGTCGGCGGCGCCTGCGTGGCGACAGCTTGCAGTGCGAGCGATAGACGCGCGTGCGCAAGTATCAGATCCACGTATTGCGCCTCCCCTGCTTCCTCGCATGTCCGGACACCCCACGAAGCGGCCGTTTCATCTTAGGGGAGTAGCGCTTGGACGTCAACGCCGCGGGACGAACGTGTCAACACAGCCGTGCGGGTCGCGTCTGGTGGGGGGTATCCGCCATATCGCGGCTGCGATCCGCAATTATGCCGATCATGCCCGCACTTGTCCTTACGTGTGAGCTTTCAGACAACCTACACGCTGCGCCAACCGTTAACACTGATAATCGTTATCACCTGTAGCAGAGTCACAGTTATTCTCAGCACGCGACTTCCCTAGAAGGTGGAGCACGTGCCATGGCTGCGGAAGGCTTGCATGCGCCACCGCGCGGCGCGGCTCTCGTGTCGCAGCACGTGAACTCATTCACATCTTCGGAAGGGACAAAACTGATGACTCCGCGAACGCTCATGTCGCCCCGGCGCTGCGCCACACTGGCCGTCGCCGCCACTCT
>Ga0207684_10005518_pt1 | contig 11653 bp, 11 predicted proteins | sample KBSK5501metaG_FD_184342 | JGI IMG/M metagenome (GOLD analysis project Ga0207684, IMG submission 184342) | Corn, switchgrass and miscanthus rhizosphere microbial communities from Kellogg Biological Station, Michigan, USA - KBS K5-50-1 metaG... | ecosystem: Host-associated > Plants > Roots >... | reverse complement strand
ACGGCCCTTGACATGCTCAGCCGCCGCAATGGTTTGAGCAGTAAACGCTTCCGGATGATGCAGTATCTCGTAGCCGATTTTTTTCTCGTTCAAATAGTTAATCAGTTTGTTCGGTATTTCCATAAACACCTCCACTGGATCTCCGTACATTACGCTCACGGAGACGGCCTGCCAGATTTTATCCGCCTGGAGTCCAGATTGGATTTCATGAAACGGCCGGGCTAACCCGAAGGGCGCAAATGGGCAAACGGCTAAGCGTGGTCATCGTTCGCACGCATTGTCACAAAAAGATTCCACCGAGTGCCGCACCGATCACGACCAGGATCCAGGGAGCGATCTTCCAGAACGTCATGCACGCGGTCGGCAGCATAGCCATCATTGCCATCGGATCCATGTTGCGCATCATCTTCCAGCGCGATATGCAAACCTGAGCGATTAAACATGAGCGCCGACTGTGACAACAGAAGCACCGATCTCTTCGAGCAAATTCGCGCGTTATACAACGATCTAGCGTTGCATCCGGAGAAAGACTTCGGTTGGGGCAAAGGTAAGGAAAATGCCCGTTACCTCGGCTATGACCAATGCTGGTTGGAACACTTCTCCGCGAGCGTCCGGGAGTCGGCAGCCGCTGTGGGCAACCCTTTCAGCCTCGGTCCAATCCGCCCAGGTGAAACCGTGCTGGACTTCGGGTGCGGCGCGCGGGAGCTGATCTCTGCGTCGCTGTGTTGCTGAGCGGTCCGACGGGACACGTCATCGGATTCGACCTGACGCCCGCGATGGTGCAAAAAGCACGCGCCAACGCGGTGCGAGTCGGATTGGCCAACGTAACCGTATACGAAGCCGACATCGCCACGGTGCCTCTACCAGATTCCTGCGCCGATGTCGTGATCTCTAACGGTGCCATCAATCTCCTGCCTGACAAAGCCTGTACCTTAAAAGAGGCTTTTCGCGTGCTCAAGCTAGGCGGGCGCGTCCACATCGCTGACATGATTCGCGACGAGTCGGCTCTGCGATGCGAAAGCGCGGCCGGCGAGTCTGGGCAGACTGCGTTGGGGGCACGCTGACTGCAGGCTGCTTTCTTCAAATGCTTGCTGACATCGGATTTGTACGAGCGGAGTGCGTCAAACCCGCTCCCTACTGCACATCAGCATCGACCATCGGAGCACTTTTTTTGCACACAAGCCTCCAAAGTGAAAACCCGTGGCTATCACCAGCAACGCGTGACACCGGCCATTGGCAGCAGGCGGAGGTCGCCTAGATTATGCATGGGAAGCCGTCAGAAGGGGTAGGAAAAGAATGAATTTCCTCCGCGGAGCTCCAGGAGCCTGTCGAGAGGGCCAGAGGCTTTCGAATTAGATGAGCACGCTATCGTTCAGCTCCGCCTTCAAATCCGACAGGCTCTAGGCCGTTACGCCTTGGTCTCGGCTAATATTTGGAGAAGAAACGACAATCGGTGGTTAGCTGAGATTCCCTCCGTTGGGGAATATCGGAGTTAAGAAAAGGAGAACACGAAATCGTACCTCACGTGATAGTGGTTGGTGCCGGATCAACCGGCTCGGCGACTGCCCATGATCTCGCTTTGCGCGGCGTGCGCGTGACTGTGATCGAGCGAGGGGAAGTAGCCTTCGGCACTACTGGGCGCAATCATTGCCTGTTGCACTCCGGTGGTCGTTACTGCGTCACCGATCAAGAATCAGCCATCGAGTGCATCGAGGAGAACATGATTCTGCGCAAGATCATGCCCGATCTCCTGGAATTGAACGATGGCTTATTCGTCGCAATCACTGAAGCCGATCTGGCGTTTAAGGAACGATTTCTCGAAGGTTGTGCTGCCTCTCACATTCCGGCGCGCGACATATCCCTCCAGCACGCGTTGGCCATGGAACCGTTTCTCAATCCGAAAGTCCTCGCTGCGGTTCAGGTGCCTGACGGTGTATTTGAACCATTCCGGTTTTGTCTCGCTTTTTTGGCGACGGCGCGGGCGAACGGCGCGGTCGTTCGGACTTACTCGGAGGTAACCGATTTGCTCTGTTCGGGCAAGAATGTGACCGGCGTCAAGATCAAGGACCATCGGACGGGCAGAAACGAAACGTTACATGCCGACTTGATCGTTAACGCAGCGGGCCCGTGGGCAGGAGAAATTGCTGCCAAGGCAGGAGTATCGGTCCCGGAAATACCGACTGCCGGCGTGATGGTGGCACTCGACTGCCGCCTCAATAACATGGTTCTGAACCGGCTGAACAAGCCCTCGGACGGCGATATTGTGGTGCCGCAGCGCGCTACTTCGGTCATCGGTACCACCTCGTGGGCGGTTGAAGACCCCGACCTAATCACCATACCACCTGAACACGTCGATCGGATGATCAGCCAAGGCGAGCAGCTAATGCCCGCCGTTAAGAAGGTGCCGATGCGGGCTAAGATGGCAGTTGCTCGACCGCTCATTGCCAAGGGAGGAACCGATGCGCGAGACGTCAGCCGCACTTTCGAATGCTTCGATCATGAACGAGACGGGATGAATGGCTTTGTCACCATAGCCGGCGGCAAGACGACGACAGCACGCGCTATGGCCGAGAAGGTTGCCGATATCGTTTGTCGCAAGCTCGATATTGCCACAGCATGCCGCACTCGGGACACGTTGTTGGTTTCCTACCGACTATTCTTTCAGCAACCAGATCCGCGGAACGGATCTTCCATGACTAGAGGCCGGGACCGATCTTTTCAGGGGAGTGCAACCAATGAACATGCTTAAAGTCCCACTGCAGATCTTCCGCTATAAGCCGGACCAGCCGCCTCGCTACGATACATTCACGGTGGAAGTCCCGGATACCGCCCATGTGATCGACGCGATCGACGCCGCCTGGGCGGTACACGATCAAAGCCTCACTTTCCGCCGAGCATGCCATCACTCCTCGTGTGGCTCTTGCGCTTTTCGAATTAATGGGGTCGAGAAATTACCATGCGTTACCCGGGTGACCGACGTCTGGGATGGCCTCACACCGCTGCGGCTCGAGCCTCTGCGCAATTTTCCGATCGTGAGCGATCTGGTCGTAGATGTCTCCGATTTCTTCCAGCGTATGTCGGCGGCCGATATGACGATTACCTGCGAGGCAGAGGCGTTCCTGCCATTCACCGTCGACAGTTTTGCAGTTGCCGAACTGGAACCGAAAGTAGTCGAACTGCCGGAAAACTTTTCTCGGTTTAACCGCTTTGAACAGTGTATCGAGTGCGGTATCTGCATGAGCGCTTGTCCGACCATGGCGGCAGACGAGAGATTTCTTGGGCCAGCCGGTCTCGCCGCGATCTATCAGGCTCGCAATAAGACCGATGATCCTAAAAAGGTCGCGCACTTGCTGGGATTAGCAGATGGCGAACATGGAGTCTGGCGATGCCACAGCGCATTCGAATGCACGGAGGCGTGCCCGCAGGCGGTTGATCCGGCAGGTAAAATTATGGCGCTCCGGCGCGAGCTGATCGCGCGCCGATTCAGCAAATTGTTTGGAAAGTGATATGCACGATTACCGCAAAGTGAGCCGCGCCAGCCGTTGGCTGGACGTACGGCGTCGAAAATTGGGTATGTGGGCATACGCCCTCAACCGAATTACTGGCATCGCCCTAGTGGTCTATCTTTATCTTCATTTGGTTGTTTTGAGTTTGTTGTTGAGAGGACCAGGCGCGTGGGACTCTTTCGTCGCACTGGCTCGTTCACCGTTCTACTTAACGCTCGATGTGATTCTGCTGGCCGGCATACTCATCCATGGCCTGAACGGCTTGCGCATCGCGTTGACCGGTTTTGGCATCGGCGTAGGCGCCCAAAAAGCGCTTTTCACTATTCTCATGATAGTCAGCGCTATCGCTCTCTGGGTGGCAGCACTAAAAATCTTCCGCATTTAATATGACTGAAAATCCATTTGCCGAAGAACCCAAACCGACGTCCGCCTGGCTTTGGCAGGTATTTACCGGCGTTGGCCTAGTCATACTGCTCGGTCTGCACTTCATCGCCAATCATTTTGTCGCGAAAGGTGGTTTGCGTGATTTTACGGAAGTAGTCGCCTACCTGCGCGACCCTCTCATTTTGTGTCTCGAGGTGCTTTTTCTTCTGTGTGTCACTACGCACGCCCTTCTTGGTGTCCGGGCGATTTTCCTGGACTTTGGACCCTCAGAGCTTGCGGAACGCCGGCTGGACCAAGTCCTTAAAGTGGTGGGTGTGCTGACTGTCGCCTATGGCTTAGGGGTGACCTGGATGGTTATTCGGTGAGTGGTCGGCAGGGCGAAAGCCTAATCCCGTCTCCGCCGTCGCAGCGGTCTCGGTGCCCGCAGCGCACGATTGCTATGGCGGACGAGTCAGCGGGATTGGCTTGAGCCTTCGTGGCCAACGAATTGTTTCGCCCTTCAATTAATACGCGTATTCTGAACGTGGCTCAAACCATGCGCGACACGGCGCAATCAAATGCAAACGTTTCCGGCGCGCTGAGGTTTCGCCCTACCTGAATGGCCGATGGTGCGCCTCTCTTATCTATCGTTTGCGCTACTGATTTACCGATTAGCGATCACTGATCACGGATTGCTGATCGGATCCCAGCCTATTCCTTTTGCGCTCGATGCGACGTCCAGCGAGCAGCGTACGCGATGAGCTCGGCGGTCGTTTTAATGTTCAGCTTCGTTTTGATATTCGCTCGGTGGGCATCCACCGTCTTCGCACTTAAATGCAGTTTCTTGGCTATTTGCTGAGAAGATAGACCCTCACCCAACGACTCGAAGACTTCGAATTCACGATCGCTCAGTTTTTCGATTGAGGAACGATCGAGCCCAGTCTGTCCACCTGAAAAGATCTCCAGGATATGAGCAGACATGCTCTCGCTTACGTAAATCTTTCCGCTGAGGACACGGCGGATAGCTTCCATCAGTTTTTCGCCGCCTTCATGTTTCGTGATGTAACCTCGAGCACCGGCACGAAGCACACGATCGGCATACAATGATTCATCGTGCATCGAAATCACTAGCATGAGAAGCTCGGGGTGCATTGCTTTGACGTCCTTGATGAGCTCTAGACCGCTCTTGCCGGGAAGTGTGATATCGATCAGCAAAAGATCGGGCTGGCTCGAATCGAGAATATCAAGAGCTTGAGCGGCGCTCTCCGCCTCGCCGCACACAATCAGATCGGGCTGATGGTTGATCACGTGGATCAGCCCTGCCCGAGTCATTGGATGGTCATCAACGACGAGTACCCGGGTCTTCTTCACAGTTGCTTTGGCTGCTCTCATTGGGCCACCTTCAATCTGCAAGCGACCGTCGTGCCTTTGCCAATAGTCGAGTCGACTCTCAGCATGGCGCCAATCATGTCGGCACGATACTCCATGATTCGCAATCCCATGCCTTCCATCACACCCCTCCCCTTCGCAAACCCGTGGCCATTGTCTTTGATCGTCAACGTTAGTTCGCCATCCGATTGTTTCAGACTCAGGACAATCGATTTCGCTTGAGCATGTTTGATCGCGTTACCAATCGCTTCCTGGGCGATCCGATAAAGATGCGTAGCAACCGTTGGATTCTCGACCAGTACCGGCCGGGGACACTCAAACGAGCAGGCTAGGCAGAAGAGTTTCGCAGCGTTTGCCGTCAAATTATTCAGCGCCGCCATCAAACCATTGGGTTCTATCTGGACCGGTGATAGACCGCGGGCGAGCGAACGCGCCTGGCGAGTGACATCGCGAATAGACTCACCGATCTTCGCCGCCTCGGCTTGGGCGGCCGGAACGTCTTGGAGCTGCTGGACAAGTACCGAATTCCGAAATTCGATTCCGACAAGTTGCTGGCACAAGCCGTCATGCAAATCTTGACCAATATGCCGTTGCTCTCGGCTACTAATATTAAGCAACTCTTCTTCTAGTCCTCTGCGCTCGATCGCTGTAGCCAAGACGTTGGCGACTGACTGAAGAAAATGGACATCGTCAGCGGTAAACTTTCGTTGTTGGGCGGAGTGTGCTCCCAGGACTCCGTAAGGCTTTCCGCGGCCATGGATAATCACGCTGATTCCACTACGGATCCGGTGTTCGAAGAAAAGCGATGGCGCGTGGAAGCGAGTCTCGGTTTGAAAATCTTCGACAATTATCGGCGAGCTAGACAATAGGCTGAAGCCTCCATGCGACTCCTTGCCGGTGGGCAAGGCTGCCTGTCCCACATAGCCCTCCTTCCAACCGGCGCCTGCCCGCAAGAGAAGAGCATCTCCTTTTGGGAGCAATTCCAAAACTTTACAGAACTCCACCTCCAGAATTCGCCGTACGAAGGAAATCGCATCGTTCAGGAGAGAGGCAAGATCACGACCCTCCAACGCTCGCTGACTCAGTTCAGCAACGGCGTTATGCTGCCGAACACGCGCCTCCAGCGCGGTGAGCGCGCTGGTGTTTGCCTGCCTCAGCTCAGCAGTTCGTTCCTGGACGCGCACCTCTAGTTCTTCTCGCGACTTTCGCAGACTTTCTTCGATACGTCTTTGCTCGGTCACGTCGCGCACGGTAGCGATCACGCTTCGGCCTTCGAATGTCTCAATTGGGCTGAGCATGATATCTACGGGAAACTCCGAGCCGTCCTTGCATTGAGCATACAATTCCAAGCCGGCACCCATTCGCCGGAGCCGTGGTTCAGCCATGTAGTGTTTTTGATGCTTCACATGACGCGTCCTGAACCGAGCGGGCATCAGCATCTCAATTCGCCTACCTATAAGCTCTTTGGCGGTATAACCGAACATCGCCCTGGCCTGATCATTGACGCGTACAATACATCCGCTCTCATCGACGATGATGATGGCATCAGGAGCGAATCGGAAGAGAACGGTCAGCGTTTCGTTCAGCTTTCGGAGTCTTTCTTCGGCCTGTTTATTCTTTTCAATGACGGGAGCAGGTTTCTGAGGCCGAGAGACACGAACGAGTTTTTTCCGGGAATTCCCACCCGTTGGGACGGAGAGCCCTCCGTTCTTTGAAGCATTTTCTTGTCGCCTCATCATAACGGGTTTTTTGGATTCCAGACCAGCTTTGGTACGCCCAGCCACGTGGCAGACCATATCAAGAGCCCTCGACCAGGACAATTGATGATTAAGATCAAACAACCGGCGCGAAGATCGATAGGCCAGACTGTCTCAGATTGGGAGCATGAACCACAAAGAGCGGATGGGATGCCTTAAGCAACACGGGGTTGTCGAGTAGGAGAGCGCAATGTTTGGGTGGATGGATTATTTGGCCCCAGGAATGGTCGCCCATGCGGTTCTTGCGCTGAGCGTTGTCGCAGCTCTTGGTCTGGTGCTTGGAAGTCTTGGGCTTCGAGGCATTCGACTCGGCGCAGCCGGCGTGCTGTTTGCCGGACTCGTTCTCGGACAGGCAGGTCTCCATATTGACCAAAATATACTGGAGTTCGTTCGGGATTTTGGTCTCATCTTGTTCGTGTACACAGTTGGCCTCCAAGTCGGGCCAAGCTTCTTCTCTTCCTTGAAGCGCCGCGGCCTTCAGCTCAACGTTCTTGCTTCCACGATCGTTCTGCTTGGCGGTCTCATTGTGGTGGCTTTTCGCTTTATCTTTCACTTCTCCTTGCCCACGGCGGCCGGTCTCTTCTCTGGAGCTACCACAAACACGCCGAGCTTGGCTGCCGGACAGGCGGCACTGCTGAATCTTAAAGGACTACCTCCTAATAGCAGCGATCTGCTCGGAATGGCTTACGCGGTAGCTTATCCCTTCGGAGTCGTTGGCATCATATTAACCATGCTGTCGATCCAGAAGACGTTCCGAGTCGACCCCAAAACGGCGAGAGATGAGCAAGATTTAGCGGTGGAAACCGATTCGCAAATTCCAGATTACATTGATCTGGAAGTAACCAACCCAAATTGCGACGGCATCGCCATCCGCAATTTGCCGTTTTTGGCGGAGTCCGGGGTCGTTTTTTCGCGACTGTTCCGAAATGGAAAAGTCATTGTTCCGGAAGACGATTCGGTCATCCATGTTGGTGACTCGCTTCGCCTGGTTGGCCCCAAAGCGAAACTTTCTGAGTTCGAAACCGTCATTGGTAGGAAGAGTCGAATCAATCTCAAAGATGTCCCAAGCGAACTGACTACAGAGCGCTTACATGTTACTAAGCGCCAGGTTTTAGGGAAGAGTTTAGCCGACCTTAATTTCGAGCACCACTATGGGAGCGTCGGGACTCGAATTAACCGAGCCGGTATTGAGTTCGCTGCCAACGACTCTGTTCATTTGCAGTTCGGAGACTCGCTTACCGTTGTTGGGCCGAAAGAGGGAGTCGCCAAGGTTGCCGAATTGGTTGGCAACACGGCCGATGCTCTGAATCACCCTCATGTGCTTCCGGTCTTTGTCGGAATTATGCTTGGAGTTGCCCTCGGTAGCTTACCAATCGCGCTGCCGGGGATGCCCGCCCCGGTCCGCTTAGGACTAGCTGGGGGTCCGTTGTTAGTTGCTCTGTGCCTAAGCCAACTAGGTAGACTGGGACCCTTGATTTGGTATTTAACTCCGGGCGCCAACCTTGTGCTACGAGAGATAGGAATTGTGCTGTTTCTTGCGTGCGTTGGTTTAAAGTCCGGAGGCCACTTCCTGGAAATGCTCTTTTCTGAAAGCGGATTGTCCTGGCTTGGGGCAGGCGCATTTCTGACGCTAGTTCCTCTCTTGCTGGTCGGATTTTTGGCCCGAGCTTTTCTCAAGATCGACTATCCAACCCTGTGTGGCGTTTTGGCTGGGAGCATGACCGATCCTCCGGCTTTAGCTTTTGCCGGTAGTATCACCAAGTCGGATAGACCGCTTCTCGCTTATGCAGCAGTTTACCCGTTGGTAATGATTCTTCGTGTATTCCTAGTGCAGATCTTGGTCCTAACGTTGCCAATTTAGCTGGCTGTACTACGCTAGCCCCGGATATTGCGTGCGCCGTGAAGAAGGGCGCACGGAAAAAGCCGACTAAACCCTCACGGTAGCCACAAGGACGCGTCTTCTAAAACACAGCTACGGCATCCATGAATGCTTGATCTATCGAGTTAAGGCGCTGAGTCCATAGCGCTTGATCTTGTATTGCAGTGCTCGGCGGCTGATTCCTAATTTTTTGGCCGCTTCAGTCCGGTTCGGAGTGACATTTACGAGCGTCTGCCGGATCAGTTCTACCTCTACTTGAGCTAAAGACATGCCAGGTCGAACCGAGAAGGTGCGCTCGGGCCTCACAGAGCGGATGAGTGCCAACGGCAAATCTTCCGCGGTAATCGTCTGTCGCGGAATAGTGACAACGAGCCGTTCGACGACATTGCGGAGCTGGCGGACGTTTCCTGGCCACGGCAGGGTTTGGAAGATGTTGACGACTTCCGTAGAGAAGCGCTTATTCCGCCGCTGGTGCTTTGCGCAATAGTGCTCTGCGAAAGATTTGACTAGCTGCGGGATGTCTTCTGCTCGCTCGCGTAAAGGAGGGACATGGATCATTACCACATTGAGTCTATACAGAAGGTCTTCTCTAAACCGACCGTTCATGCTTTCTGTTTCGAGCGACTTGTTGGTTGCCGCGATGACACGGGCATCGGCTCGTTCAACTTTTTGGCTTCCCAATGGACGAAAGATACCATCCTCCAATACGCGAAGCAGATCGGCTTGCCCTTTGGGAGGTAGATCCGTGATTTCATCGAGGAACAATGTTCCTTGATGGGCGAGCTGAAAACGGCCTTTTCGATCGCCGATAGCACCAGTGAAGGCTCCACGGACGTGTCCAAAAAGCTCTGATTCCAATAAATTGTCATGCAGCGCCGCACAGTTGACGGCTATGAAAGGGCGCGCACTTCGGCGGCTTCTTTCGTGTACGGCGCGAGCGACAATTTCCTTGCCCGTACCGCTTTCTCCCTCAATCAAGACGGTTACATCCGTGGTAGCGATCTGCCGGATGAGTTGATCGATCTCTGACATGACGCTGCTGCTTCCCGCGAAAATGTCGGGGTCGGAGCGTCTCCGCAGACGCATTTTGATCTGTTGGTCCTCCGCGATCACAGCTTGGAAATCGAGCGCTTTCCGGACCGATTCGATCAGTTGGGCTGGGTTGATAGGTTTCGACAAATAGTCGTATGCACCTTTGCGGATGGCGTCCACAGCCACTTGAATCGACCCCTTTTCGCTGATGAAGATGAATTGGGTATCGGGCGTAATCGCCCGAATGCGATCCATGAGGGCTATTGCATCCACCGCGTCGGGATCAAAAGCCTTCACCACCAAATTAAAGAGCTTCTCCTCAGCGAGAGCTACCGCCTCGGACTGATGGGTGGTAACAAATACTTGGTATCCGATAGACTTGAGAATTAGCCCGATGGAGTGAGCCGACTTTGGATTTCTATCGAGAACAAGAATATGAATTTTCGCGGGATCCACACCGCAAGTTGTGTGCACAGCGATTGGTAAACAAGCGCAACTTTTGCGCATGTCGCTTCTATCGACAAAGACCACGATCGTCTCGAGCTTCTGTCTAATAATGTAACCTGCTATAAATAAGTCACTTGCAAAAGCATCCTGGTTCGTGGCGCGATTGTTGCGCTTAGTCAGATTCATGAATCAGGCGGCGGACATACTTAAGAGGCTACGTAAGCTGGCCCAGTTCGACGCAGAATTGAGGAAACTGTCTAATGAAACAGAGGAATACGAAGAGATGCGGGATAAAATCGAATCTCTAAGAGCACCTTTACCCACTTCAATTCTGAGCCATTACGATGGGCGCGAGGCGCGCGGCAAATTGGCCATCGCGCCAGTACACCGGGGAGTTTGCGGAGCCTGTCACCTATCAATCCCGAGTGGCCGGCTAAGCGATCTACGTCGAAAACCTGGGGAGCTCAATGTCTGTGATAATTGCGGAGTATTTATCTATTTGGTCGAGGATGAATCAGCACCGGCAAGTTTTTCCGCTTCGGACCGAGTTCCAGTCCCGAAACCTCTCAAACCAAAGCGAGCCTATGCTAAGCGCTCGTAGAGATTTTGGGCTTCTACTGGCACCACCGAATGATGCAATACCGATGACATGGCCGTTTAGATACCGATGAATTTGCGCCTTTCCAGAGCCGTAACGGTACGCCTCGCCCAAGGAGAGCCGGTGATCCCGGATGTCGCCGCGGCGATTTTGCCTGAGAGATTTCGGGGTAAGCCGAAGATTGACTCTTCGCGTTGCCCGGAGAGTTGTTCGAAGTGCGTTGATGCGTGCCCAACCGGCGCCATTTCTTTAAACCCGCTCAGCATCGATCTTGGAGCGTGTGTATTTTGTCCCCTGTGCATCGAGGCCTGTCCAGAGGGCGCTATTACTTACACTAACGATTACAAAATGGCGGCCACCTCACGCGAAGGATTGCTGCTGCGCGAAGGCGGCGACATTTCACCGGAAGGCTGTACGCAGGAAATTCATCGGCTTTTCGGGCGGTCACTCAAGCTGCGCTCAGTGTCGGCAGGCGGCTGTAATGGTTGTGAGTCGGAACTGAACGCACTTGGCAATGTAAACTTCGACATGGGGCGTTTCGGCATCGAGTTTGTCGCCTCGCCGCGACACGCGGATGGCGTTGTCGTCTCCGGTACGACCACACGCGCGATGGCGAACGCGCTGGAAGCGACCTACCAAGCCGTGCCGGGACCGAAACTGCTGATTCTCTTCGGCGCCTGCG
>Ga0207684_10005517_pt1 | contig 11654 bp, 9 predicted proteins | sample KBSK5501metaG_FD_184342 | JGI IMG/M metagenome (GOLD analysis project Ga0207684, IMG submission 184342) | Corn, switchgrass and miscanthus rhizosphere microbial communities from Kellogg Biological Station, Michigan, USA - KBS K5-50-1 metaG... | ecosystem: Host-associated > Plants > Roots >... | reverse complement strand
TGATCCGTCCTATCTCAGGTACTTCGCGCGCAATGGCGGCTTCCAGCCGCTCAGAATAACGGTGCGCCTCCGCCAATGTCTGTGTCTCAGACAATTCGAGATCGAGTTCTACGCGCCGTTCTCGCCCCACCAGGTAAATGTTCAGGTTGTGCACCTTCAAACCCAGCTTATCGGCGATGGCACGAACGGTGGCCGCGCAAGATTCGTCCGGCGGCGCCGCTGGCTCAACGTGTACGATCGCTTCGGCATGGTCCAGCTCGTCCCGGATTGTTTTCTCTACCTTTTCTGTGAGCTGATGCGCGGATTCTAGCGATGTTCCACGCGGCATCCCAAGTACGACTTCTACATGGGGCCGTTTTCCGACATAGCGCGTCCGGAGTGTGACCGTGCCGGGGACAACGCCGTCGACCGATTCCACTCGTTTGCGCAGTCGGTCGCCAAGCTCTGGCGGTACGTCGTCCATTAAAGCGCGCACGGCTCGCGATCCAATTTTCCAGACTGACCCAAAAGCAATTGCCGCAACCGCCAACGCCGCGACGGCATCTGCGCGCCCGATAAACCAGGCAGGGAGAAAGACCAAATGCCCAAAAGCAACGATCAAAAGTCCGATCACGACTGCGAGTGATCCGAAAAGATCGTTGGCGAAATGCTCGGCATCCGATGCGAGTGCATCGCTTGCGTGCTGGACGGCTGCTCGCCGCAGAGTGCGCGCCCTGAGAAAATCGACAAGGATAGAAATTAATAATACTGCAAACGACCACGGCGTTACTGCCGGGGGGCCGGGATGGAGCAGAATCTTTTCCAGCGCATGGTAGACAATGAGTGCACCGGTACCGGCCAAAAGGAACATTCCGGCTAGAGCCCCGAGATGCTCCGCTCGCTCGTGCCCGTAAGGATGATTTCGATCCGGCGGAGCTGCGGCGACACGAATGACCAAAAAAGTAATCAGCGTTGAAACCAGATCGAGAAGCGAATGCGCTGCTTCGGCGAGAAGTGCAAGGCTCCCTGTAAAAATGCCAACGAAGAATTTGAGCAACGTCAGGCTGCTGCTGGCAACCATCGACGTCTTGGCAATTACCTCTTTGTCTTGCGTCCGAGGTCGTCGTTCTGAGTCCGGCTCTCTTGGCATTCCGTAAGTTGTCTCCAAATCGTCAGTGTCTGAGGGCGCTCCCACTCGGTCAAGCGAATCGCAGCGCTTTCCGCGCTGCGGTTTCCGGTTAACTGTTTCCGGTTAACTGTTTCCGGTTTTCGGTTCATCGCTTGGAGAAGTCCGGAGCCCGAAAAAACTGAAAACCGAAAACGGAAACGGAAAACCGGCAACCGCGGCACTGAAAGTGCCGCGCTTGGCAAAACGCCGAAACCATGCATCCTTTCCCGAGTGTCGACCAGTAAAATTGTGACGTGCCCGGGTCGCGCCTCGTCTTAAAGGGATGAATTGATATGCGTAAACTGTTTTTCTGCGGATTTCTCTCATCGGGAGTGCTCCTTTTGTTCTCAGCCTGTGCAACTCAGTCGAGAACTGCCGGCGGTGCGCCGGTCACCGGACTCCCGGAAGAGGGGGACGAAGTTAAGATAGGTCCATCGACCTACGATCACCAGGCCCGTAGCTATGAAGAGCCCTGGCCGCTGGGCCCGCTCTCTCGTTAGATAGCAACGCCGTCATCGCCGGCAACGAAAAGCCCGGAAAACGTCGGACACTAATGAGCGACGCTTTGTGGCAATGGTCGCATTTCCGTTGTCGGCGCTGACGGCGGTGTCGGCGATGACGGCGTTCCAAGTCGGCGGTCTCAGCCGACTGGCCGGACTCCGACCTCATCAAGGTGTTCTAATAGATCAGATGGATCCTGGTAAACGCGATAGGCGCCGGCTTGAATCAATTCTTCCTTGCCGTAACCGCCGGACAAAACGCCGACACCGAGGGCCAGTGCGCGCCGGGCGGCAAGCAAATCCCAAACACTGTCGCCGACGACGATGCATTTTGTGATGGGGATGTTCAGGCGCTCGGCCGCAGTCAAAAATAAATCCGGGTTCGGTTTTGCGTACCGCACCTGATCACGCGTCACAATCGGCACTCCGTCTGCAAGCTCGAGCAGCTTGAGTGTTTCTCCAGCCGTCTCGAGCTTGCCGCTGGTAGCGATAGCATGTGGCACTCCGGTCTCGGCGAGGTAACGGAGCAATTGTTTTGCGCCTGGCAGGGGGCGTATACCCCTTGCCAGTCGGATATATGCCTCGGCATGTAGCCGGCGAAGCTGATCCGCTTTTTTCTCGGTGATATCACACTTCGTCTCCCGCAGGAGCGCATTCACGAACAAGCCGCCGCTCATTCCAATGCGCCGATGGATTCGCCAGACAGCAAGGTCGATGCCCATTTCTTCAAGCGCTTCCCGCCACGCCAGGACATGCTGGTAAACGCTGTCAACCAGCGTGCCATCAAGGTCAAAAAGAAATGCCGGCAACATTGGATCATCGGCAACTCGGGTGCCTTTAGCAGGCGCACTACGCAGAGCAGTTTTCATGGCGTTCCATTAGCTTCAATGTTCGCGCCCGTTTCGGCAAATGCTTGTTGGAAAACGATTTTTGAATCTGTCCACGAGATGATCCTGGCTCCCATCATCGGTAGGGCTGAGCTTCCGCCTTCGCTAAAGCTTTTGGCGGACAGGTCAGCTCAGCCTCGTGCGGCTGCCACGCCAACGAGGCCGAGCTGAAGCTCGGCCCTACCGACCATAGACGCTGATCACGGGTTCTCTCCTATTCCGTTCTCGGCGCTGTCGGCGATTTCGGCGTTCCTCAGCCTTGTCTCTTCGGCCTTTTTGTGCCTTAATATGCCCGCTTCGTTCGGCAACCGGATAACGGATTAATAAGTTATGCGATTCTTTTTGTTCACCCTCCTTGTCCTGGGTGCAGTCCCGGTTCTTACCGCCCAGGATGTCGATGGATTGATTGATGAGGGTTTACAACTCGAGAAGCATGGCGACACAGATGCCGCAATCGTTGTTCTACAGCGGGCCGCCGATACGGCGCCGGAGAATGCGTTGGTCATCAAATTACTCGCGCGCCAATACGTCCTCAAAATTGAAGACGCAACCGACGCTGCCTCGCGCAAGAAATATGCGCAGCTTGCAGTGAGCGTGGCCCAGAAAGCAGCGGACAAATTACCAAACGACGCCGAAGCACAAGCAACGCTCGCCGCTTCCTATGGTAAGCTGTGCGAACTGGTAAACCCCAAGCTAAGAATTGAATATTCGAAACGAGTTTACGCGGAAGCAAACAAGGCCGTCGCTTTGGATCCGAACAGCGATTTTGGTCATTTAATACTCGGCTGCTGGAATGTCGACATGGTTGTCCTTAATCCTTTTCTGAAAGGCTTGGTTCAGATCGTTTACGGTCAATTTCCTCTCGCTTCAAAAGAAGGAGGAATCGCGCATTTCAAGAGAGCGATTGAACTTGCTCCACAGCGAATTGTTCATCATGCCGAGTATGCGAAAGCGCTCGATCTTCTGGGAGACAGGCAGGATGCGGACCGCGAATGGACCAAAGTAACGGAGCTTAAACCGATTTACGCCCAGGACCGCCGGTATCAGGTCCAGGCAATCGAACGTTTGAAACGTTAGAATTGTGCGCGCGCACGATTCAAGCGGCTCCATCGTTTCTCGTGCCGGATCGCTGCAGGCCCTCTCGAGTCCTTTTCAGATAGCTTTAGCCCGGCCTGCGATTGAACATGGATTGCGCGGCGCCCTTGGCGTTTGGGTACCAATCGGTCTGGGCCTCGCTTTTGGCAATCTCAGTTTTGGTGTGCTCGCCGGGTTTGCGGCGGTTAACGTTTTATCGGCTGACGCAGGAGGCGCCTATCGCACAAAGGCTATCGCGCTCTCGAGTGCTACGCTCGGGATAGCGCTTGCCGTATTCGTTGCGACTGTTACGAACCCGTATCCTTGGGCCCGTGTTATCGTGATGTTTCTCTGGGGCTTTGGCGCAGGCCTGACCGGCCTTTATGGGAATGCTGCATCGGTGGTCGGCTTTATTACGGCGATATCGTTGGCAACCGCTGTCGACCTGCCAAATCCACCCGATGCCGGCCAACGTGTCCTGCTCTATCTCGGCGGCGGACTCTGGGCGATGATTCTGTCTCTTGCACTGTGGCCCCTGCGAACGAACACCCCGGTATTTCGCGCGGTAACGAACATCTTTGAACGTCTGGCGTTATTCCTGGAGTCGGGTGTGCGGCACGTCGCGGAACAAGGCGCCCTGGCGGAAGCGAGCCGGGAAGCGTTCACGCAAATGTATGATGAGTTGGTCGTCCAAATCGATGTGGCGCGTTCGATCTGGGCGGAAACCCGCGCACAGCGCAGTGGCGCAAGCCGGCGCGGAATTCAGCTCCTGATCCTGATCGAGAGCGCCGCGCAAATGGCGAACGCCATCGTCACGATTGTGGAGCTTTTCGAAGCGGCAACGGCTCACCCTTCTTTATCGGATATCCGCGCGCAGTTCGTGGAACTTTCCAGACAGCTCAGGGACGCGCTCCGTTCACTGGCGTTAGTGGTCAGTAAGAGAGGCGGCTCCAACGCTGATCTTACCGCATTGACGCATACGTTGGACTCGGTCGACGCAAAGCTAGCGGTGCTTCGGCGGTATATCCGAGGAATCTCGGTGGAGGGGCAGGATGCGGATAACATTCATAAACTCCTCACCCGGGTGGAACTTTTCACTCAGAAAGTCCATCGCGACGCCGAAATTGCCGCGACGCTGAGTGACAGAGCAACCGTCGAACCACTCGATTCCGAATTTATACGGGAGATCGTTCGCGAACATCCTCCGATCTGGGGGACCCTGCGCGACAATTTTAACTTCCGCTCCCTCGGATTCCGCCACGCGCTTCGAGTCGGTATCATCGCTGCGCTTGCATCGGCCCTGACGCTACTCCTGCAGATGCCCCGTGGGTATTGGGCAGTGCTCACCGTTCTCGTAGTCTTGAAACCCAATTTTGGTGGTACCTTAACAATCGTTATCCAACGAATCGCAGGAACGATCCTCGGTGGACTGATTGCGGTAATCCTCGGTACATTTATCCACGACAAAATCGCACTGCTGTTCTGCGCCGGACTGCTTGCGTTTGCTGCCTACAGCTTAAGGCCTCTGAACTATAGCCTGTTTGTCTTGGCTCTGACCCCGATGGTCGTCCTGATATTGAACCTCTCTAGCATCGGCGATTGGTGGATCGCTCTACTGCGAGTTTTTGAGACCTTGCTGGGAGGATTTCTCGCGGTACTTGGAGGATGCGTCTTATTTCCCATCTGGGAACGACAACAGTTACGACCCCGATTGGCGAACGCCATACGATCGACTCGCGACTATTTTTTGCGAGCTAGCGAGTTTGTCCGCGGCGAGCCTGTTACAGATACGACTCTGGACGATGCCCAGCACCGCGCCGCACTGGATATTTCAAATGTTATCGCCTCGGCCCAACGCTCACTAACCGAACCCGGCCGCTCGCGCCAGGAGATTGAGCTTGTTCTGACATTGGGAGTCTACATTCGCAGCTTCTTTAATTCAGTCACAGCTCTGGTCGACAGCGTCCGAGAAATGAAAGATGAACGGCCGAATTATCGGGTAGACGAGCTGGCCAGAGAAATTGAACCGGTCCTCAGGAACTTGGCTGACGTCCTTGAGCAGCGCGCACCGCTCACCAAGCTTCCGGAGTCGGAAGAACGTTTGATTACGAGATCGATGGAAGAGCAACCGGCCGGCCGCACGCTAATCGATCTAGTTGTGCAAAGAATTGCCGCAACCGTCGCAGTCATGCACAGCACAGTGGAGCGAACGGAAAGAGAAGCGGGTCTACTTACGTAGAAGCGCCGACATCGCCGTCAACGCCGGCACCGAAACGCCGGGAACGCCGTGATCGCCGAGAACGACGTGAATTGAAGACGGACCCGCGCCCAGCGCCGGTAGGGTTCGCGCTCCGGCGCGACCTGAACCCAGCGATTTGAAGGCGAAATTGGCATCGGCATCGCGACGCTAAAGAGCATCGAAGTGGAACGCGAGGGGTTCAGGTCGCGCAGCAGCGCGAACCTACCACAGTGGTCCAATCTTCAGTTCCCGGCGATTCCGGCGATGTCGGCGGCGTCGGCGATGACGGCGTTGCTATCTGGGCTCCACGAAAACCGCCGTCGTTCTTGGCGGAATCGTGAAGGTGGCGGTCCCAGCATCGTACTGAGACTGTCTCGCGATCGGATCAGCGACCGACTGTTGTAGAATCGGATGCAGCATCAGCGGGATTCCCAAGTAGTCTGGAACGCTGACAGTTTTCGGAACTTTATCGACATTGAACAGCAAAACCACACTCTTGGCGTGGGGATCGAGTCTGTGGCCGACTTTATCTGATATTGCCATCACGATTAACGCCGGCTGCTGATTCGGTCCGACATTGTAAAACTTCACCCGCCTTTTCACTTCCTCGCCGGTGCGAAGCCGGAACAATGGACTCGACTTTCGGATCCGCAGTATATCCTCGAAATAGAGATGGGAAGAATGAATGGCGTCGAAGCCAGGCTTGATTGCAGAATTCTTCAGGAACGGCTCCATTATAGGCCAATCGCCTTTGTTATCTTCTTCTTGTGGCAGACCGACGGCGAAGTTGTTCGTTTGATACGTCCAATCGATCTTGTTGAACCAGTCGCCGGAGTTATAGCTGTTTTTGTCGAAAGATTTCGAGCGCAGCAGATCGTCACCCGCGTGGAAGAACGGTATACCCTGAGAAAGGCTGACGAGCGCAAGGCCCAGATTGTTTATCCGAACCCGATCAGACATCGTTGTTGCTAACGGGATCTTGTATTGATTGTTATCAAACAAGGTCTGGTTGTCGTGAGCAGAGATGTAGTTAATGACATCCGGCGGGTCCAACGTATAACCGGCTGGCTGGCCATTGTAATTTAATTGTGCGCCGGTCACGACATTACCGTGATTATCCGTCAGCACATAATCCTTGATCGTGCCGGCAAGGGCCAACTTAACGAGATCGCCGTCGTCTAATAGTTGTTGCAATTTCTGCGCGGAGGTCAGAGTCGAAGCGCCGTTATCGTCGTACCAGAGACCGTTGATGAAACCCTGGTTTGCGGCCAACGACTGTCCCCCGTCGAAAGGGCCTCCTCCGCGGATCGCGTCTCTGCCACGATCACTGAACGTCCCGATTCCCGTCCCGGCCATGTTCGCCTGCGTCGCGTTGATTCCGAGAGCGTTGTTGGCTACCTCGCCGAAATTCCAGCCTTCGCCATATAGATATATTGTTGGATCGATCTCATGGAGCGCCTCCTTTATCTTGAGCATGTTGTCCTTGAAGCTGAAGCTCATTAGATCAAACCGAAATCCGTCAATGTGGTAGTCTTTCGCCCAGATCTTTAGCGTATCCAGCATCAGTTTGAAGAACATGTGGTGCTCGGAGGCGGTATCTGGGCAGCAAGTGTTCGTGTAGATGTCACCGTTATCATCGAGCCGGTAGTAATAGCCCGGAACAATGCGATCCAGAACTGAGCGCGGATCCTGACCTGCAGCCGCTGTATGATTGTACACCACATCCATTACTACCCGGAGCCCGATCGAGTGAAGAGCTCCAACCATCTCGCGAAATTCACGAATTCTGGTGATTCCATTCGGATTGGTCGAATAGCTGCCTTTGGGCGTTCCGTAATGATGCGGATCGTAACCCCAATTGAAACCGTCCTGATCTTTCACCGCGTCAACTGCGTCTTCCGGCTGTTCGGAATCCGGCGCTGAAACGGGAGTTATGATTTGGGGAATCATTTGCTCGCTATCTAAATCTGGCACGGAAGAAAAATCGAATGCCGGAAGCAGGTGGACGTGCGTCAATCCTGCTTGGGCCAGACTGCGCAGATGAAGCATGCCTTGGGAGGAAAAGTAATTGAATGCGGTGTATTTTCCGCGATCACTCTGAGGAACGCTGTCATCTGAAATCGAGAAATCGCGGATGTGTAGTTCGTACAAGGCGATATCGGTAGGACTCGCTAACGGTGGCTTTGGAATCCAGTTCCAGTAAACTGGCTTAGTGAGCGGCGAGTCGAGATCGACAACCAGGCTCATCTGTGAGTCGGCAGAGAGTCCCAGTGAATAGGGATCAGTCACCACATTTGTAACTACCTGGCCTTCGATACGGGAGAAAACTTTCACCTCATACAGATAGTATTTGGAGTTCAGCCAGCTGGGGTCTCCGGCTCGCGTTTCCCAAACACCTCGCTCCGTTTCATTCATTGTAAACACCGCTGGCGTCGACGAGCTGGGGTCGTCGTAGACAAAAAGCCGCACAGACTGCGCCGTGGGCGCCCAGAGACGGAACCGGATATCGTCACCCGCACGCCGTGCACCCAAGTGCCCATCGAAAAAGAATAGATCATCTAAGACGCCAGGAATCTGGAGCGAAGTAGCATCCAACGGCTGGGAACCATTGGATTTCACAACGACCAATTGACCTTTCAACAGCTCGGGGATATTTCCCAGATCGCCATCTGAGATCTTAAGGGCGGTCGCTCCTTTCAACTGCGGAAATTTGTCGATGACAGATTGTGGAAGTCCGTTGGGATCAACCGAGAGCGGAATGAACGCGCCTCCCTGTACTCCGCTGGTTTCCACACTTATCCCGCCGGTCGACGAATAATAAAGCTGGTAAGTATCGGACGCCTCTGCGCCAAACCACGCAACCGTGTTGCGATTTACCCAATATGCCTTCGCTTTCTTAACGTCGCCCACACGATTGAGATCCGGTTTCTGGGAATAGATTGTGCAATCGTCTTGTAGCAACCAAATTTCCGACCCTTGGGTTGCGAAAGTTAAGACCATGTCGTTCGGACAATTTTTGACCGTGCCGTCCGCGTTTCGCACGATGAAAAAAAGTTGGGTTGCGCCATCGGCGAGAGCGATGTCCCAATAGACGCCGAAATCATCGCTGCCGGTCTGGGGATTCCCTGGTTGTTGCCAACTCGGGGCTCGGGTTCTTGGCGCCTGTCCAGTCGTAGATAGCCCAGCCTGTATAATCCCCGTTCGTACGATGATAGTGAATGCGCGCCGTGTTGGGTGGTACGGGTGATTGTCCATGCGCAATAGTTGCAACAATAGCGAAAAAAGAGATCAGGCAGAGGACCGCGCCACGACCTGAAAAGACGAGCCGGCGTTTAGCTTTCATAGAAGAGGGAACGGCGATTGCAGCGAAAATCCCGCGCAGATGGGGCCACAAACTGTAGTGACGACGGGAAACTCTGGCGACGGAGTCCATTCCGGGGGAGTTAAGCGAGCGTAGCCGATGGCTCGGAACAAGCAATTCGAAAGCGAAAATCTAGACCGTAACGACTTCTACCTTTGCGCTTCGTCTTTGGAATCTTTTGTGTGATGCTTGTGAAGATTTTCCAGTATGGCCGATCCGAATGTTCCCAAAGGCAAGAGTCCGGACCTGGCCCAAGGTGCTCGTGCTTTACCCCAGGAAGGAGTTCTGCTCAGGATTTTTATTGGAGAAGATGATCGGTACCAGCATCGACCGCTTTATGAGGCCATCGTTTTTAGAGCGCGGGAACTACATCTGGCGGGCGCAACGGTTCTTCGCGGACCATTGGGCTTTGGCAGATCTAGTCATATTCACACCGCCAATATTCTGCGGCTGTCGACTGATCTGCCGATGGTGATCGAGATTGTCGATACAGAAGAAAAAATCAGCTCGTTTCTTCCATATCTGGATAAAATGCTTGAGGGCGGCCTGGTTACGATGGAACGAGTCCAGGTTCTGCACTACCGGCAGCATGAGAGTGAGAGGTGAGAGGCGAGAGGTGAGAAGTGAATATGAAGATTGTTTCTACATTTCGGGACTTGGATGTTTATCGGCTTGCCCGAGAGGCAAATCGGGAAATTTTCACAGCGACGAAAACATTCCCGAGAGAGGAGCGATATGCGTTAGTTGATCAGATACGTCGATGTTCACGCGCGACCAAGGCTTTGATTGCTGAGGCGTGGGGCCGTCGGAGGTACAAGTCTGTCTTTGCAAATAAGCTGGACGAGGCACTAGGCGAGGCCAATGAGGTTTTATCCTGGCTCGATGATGCTGTCGACTGCGAGTATATCGCAGCAGAACAGCACGAGAAGATGATCAAAGATTGGGATTCAATTGCGGCCAAGATTTCGCGAATGATCGATCGCGCATCAGATTTTTGTCGATACGATTCCGACATGGATTACCGATCTGTGACCCAAGAAACCCCTATCGATCTCGAATTTCCTCCGAGCGAGGACTAATCACCTCTCACTTCTCACTTCTCACCTCTCACCTCTCACTTTCACCATCTCACCTCTCACCAACCAGCCACCACCCCAGACCAACGCAACCTAAACAAAGCGCCGTCGAAAGAACGATATTCAAAAGTGCGAACCCCCATCGTCCCGATCGTAGCAGGTTCCAGGTTTGCAAACTGAACGACGAAAAGGTGGTCAACCCGCCACAGACACCCACGCTCAAGAACGGCTGTAACCAGATGCTGGCCTTTGGGTGATGACTTAGCGCGCTGGCAAACAAGCCGATCAACAGTGAGCCGGTAACATTGACGACTAACGTGCCTAACGGAAAGACCTCTCCGAAACTCTCCGCGACAACCCCCGATAACCAATAGCGCCAAACGCTCCCGATCGCGCCTCCGCCGAAAACAAGGAGTATGATCAGGGCCAAGCGCATTATCGTCGCAGCCAGCGGGGATAGGCACGAGCAGCGGCGGCTCCCAGGATGACGCTGATTAAACAGAGAAAGTGCGAGAATAGAATGTTGATCCAGAGTTCATCCGATTGGCCTCGCGTCGCCGCCAAAAATGAGATCAGGCTGAAAGAGCTGAAAGTTGTGTATCCGCCGCAGAATCCTACAAGCAAAAACAGACGATGATTAGGACGGAGGTAAATCTGGCCGGACGGATCAGAGACAAAGTGAAGGAAAGAAATCAGAAAACATCCCGTGACGTTGATGAACAGAATAGCGGCCAGAGCAGTAAGATGGAGAGCCGACCCTAGTTCAGCAATTCCGAAACGAACCAACGTGCCAAGTCCGCCACCTGTTGCTACAAGGAAATATTGCCGCATGGAATCGATGAGTGTGTGTGCGAGTGTGAGTGTGAGTGCGAGGATTTGCAACGGGAATGGAATGCCGACAACGCGGTCATCGGGACGCCGTCAACGAAAACGCCGTCAACGCCGACCTCACCGACATCGCCGTCAATTAAACGCCGGGAACTGAAGATGGGCCCTATAGCAACATCTCGTTTCCAATGTTGGCAGTGTCGGCGATGTCGGCGATGTCGGCGACCTGTCCTCCGTAGCCTTGGCGAAGGAGGACGACGGCGTTTCACAATTGTCACTTGCACTCGGCTGCCGAAACGTCTTATTCGGGTCGCTGATCGTAATATGAAAATAGCGCGCGTTCTTTGCCTGGTGGCCATTATCGCCTTGTCGTTTGCGCACTCTTCGTCTGGTCGCAACGTCATCATCTTTGTCGCCGATGGCCTTCGCAGTGGCTCTGTCAACATGAAGGACATGCCGACGCTTTACGCGCTGCGTCAGGGCGGAGTCTGGTTTGCCAACAGTCATTCGTTGTTCCCGACCTTCACGACGGCAAACGCCTC
>Ga0207684_10005515_pt1 | contig 11655 bp, 9 predicted proteins | sample KBSK5501metaG_FD_184342 | JGI IMG/M metagenome (GOLD analysis project Ga0207684, IMG submission 184342) | Corn, switchgrass and miscanthus rhizosphere microbial communities from Kellogg Biological Station, Michigan, USA - KBS K5-50-1 metaG... | ecosystem: Host-associated > Plants > Roots >... | reverse complement strand
CTCGAACAGATGGACATCGTCATCGCCAGCGTGCATTCCCACTTCAACCAAAGCCCAGCGGAGATGACCGATCGCCTGCTTAAGGCAGTGCAGAATCCCAATGTCTCGCTCCTGGGACATCCCACCGGCCGCCTGCTCCTCCGGCGCGATGCTTACTCTTTCGACATTGACGCCGTGCTAAGAGAAGCTGCTCAGAAGAGAGTGGCCATGGAACTGAACGCCTATCCCGACCGGCTTGACCTCAACGACCGCCATCTGAAGTTGGCGAAACGGCACGGCGTTAAGATCGTAATTAATACCGATTCCCACCACACATCCCATCTGGATAAGATTCGCTTCGGCGTGTTGCAGGCCCGCCGCGCCTGGCTTACCAAAGAAGACGTGTTGAACACGTTGCCAGTGCAGACGTTTGCCAAGGCCATGAAACACGCATGGTAGTAGTGTCCTAAACATTCTGTCACGCCATCTTGAACTTTCATCAGCGGCACAATGAACCGGGAGCAGAGCATCGAAACACACGTTTCGGGTGCGCCGGTTTTCCCGGAGCAACTCTCGCATCGCTTTCCGCCGAGTTGCATCTATTGAACAATGGAGTTTAGACAGCTTGGTCGTTCGGGACTGAAGGTGCCCGCGCTCAGTTTTGGCACCGGGACATTTGGTGGGGGAACGGAGTTTTTTCGCGCCTGGGGCGCAACCGACGTAGCTGAAGCCAGCCGCCTCGTCTCCGTCTGTCTGGAGGGCGGCGTCAACCTCTTTGACACTGCCGACGTTTACTCCAAAGGCCTCTCTGAAGAAATTCTTGGGAAAGCAGTTGCGGGGCGCCGCCACAATGTTCTGATCTCTACCAAGACCACGTTTCGAATGAGTGAAGACCCGAACGATCTGGGATCGTCGCGGCATCACCTGCTGCAGGCCTGTGAAGCCAGTCTGCGTCGTCTGGCCACCGATTACATTGACATCTACCATCTTCACGGATTCGACGCGCTCACTCCTATCGATGAAGTCCTGAGCACGCTCAACCATCTGATTGAAAGCGGGAAAGTGCGCTACATAGCCTGCTCGAATTTTTCCGGCTGGCATTTGATGAAGTCGCTGGCGGTTTCAGAACGGTATGGTTGGGCGCGCTACGTAGGACACCAAGTCTATTATTCGCTCATCGGCCGGGAATATGAATGGGAACTCATGCCGCTCGCTCTTGATCAAGGGGTGGGAGCCCTGGTATGGAGCCCCCTGGGTTGGGGTCGCTTGACGGGGAAACTTCGTCGCGGCCAACCCTTGCCCTCCACTAGCCGGCTCCACCAGACCGCCGAGCAGGGACCGCCGGTCGCCGACGAGTATCTGTACAGAGTGGTCGACGCTCTGGATCAAGTGGCCCGCGAAACCGGCAAGACTGTGCCCCAGGTGGCGCTGAACTGGCTCTTGCGGCGGCCCACCGTCTCCAGCGTCATCATCGGAGCGCGGAATGAGGAACAGTTACGGCAGAATCTTGCCGCGGAAGGATGGGGGCTGTCTCCGGCCCAGATCACCATACTGGACCGCGCCAGCGAGGTTAAGCCGGTCTATCCGTACTGGCATCAGCAGCAATTCGCTGAGCGTAATCCTTTCCCCGTTCCACTGGAATGCTCAAAGAGCTGATATACACCTCTGTGGCGAAGCCTATTTGGAGGCGTTCTTGTAGACTTCGCCGCCCTTCATCACAAACACAACTTTCTCCATGACCGTAATATCCGCCAGCGGGTCTCCGTCCACTGCGACGATATCGGCGAACTTTCCCGGCTCGAGAGTTCCAATTTCACTCGATCGTCCGAGCAGCTCGGCCCCGTTCATGGTGGCGGCGCGCAGCGCCTCAATCGGCGTCATGCCTCCGCTTACCAGCGCACCGAATTCCTTCGCGACAAAATCCGCGTCGTCATCTACGCCATAGGCAATTTTCAGATGATGGGCCAACGCTCGATGAAACGCCGAGCCTTGTTCTCTCACGATCGCCACGCCCTTGGCGAAGCTGGCCGGGTCGCGGCCTTGCGAAAGTCCAGTCTGGAGATCGTGTTGAAAACAGAAAAGTGTGGGCACAAGCCACGTGCCCCGCTGTTCCATCAGGCGCGCCCCCTCTTCATCCATCACGGTGCCGTGCTCGATTGAGTCGACCCCGGCGCGCACGGCGGCCTTGATCCCTTCCGCTCCCTCGGCGTGCGCCATCACTTTTTTCCCCGCTCGATGCGCCACCTCTACCGCTTTGGCCATCTGTTCTTCGCTCAACTCCTCGACGCGATAGTCGCTGATCGGATCCATCACTCCGCCGGTCGCTATCAGCTTGATCCAGTCCGCCCCGTACTTGATGTCGCGCCTCACCGCGCTGCTTACGGCGTCGACCGTATCCGCAATATTGGGCCGCCTTGGCAACTGCTGATCGGGGGCCAGAACGTCCGCGTCGCCGTGTCCTCCATTCACCGATACGAAGTTTCCCGCTGAAACCATGCGTGGCCCCCGGATCAGTCCCTTCTCAATGCTGTTACGCAGCGCCAGTTGACCGTAGCCCAGATCGTCCTCTCCAGCATCGCGGAGCGCGGTAAATCCATGGTCAAGCCAGGTTTGCAGGTTGTGCACTCCCCAGAGCGCCTTTTGCGCCGATGACATCCGCAGACCGGCGGCAGAGGACTGATCCTTCTGATTTCCCAATACGTGCGCGTGACAATCAATCAACCCCGGGACCACGGTGTATGGGGAAAGATCGATGGTTGGAATGTCTGTGGGAGCGGAATCCGCAAGCCCCACGATTCGATCTTTGGCAATCGTGATGTAAGCGTTGGCGGTCACGCGGCCGGTTCGCACATCAATCAAGCGGCCTGCGTGAATGGCTGCGGTCGCTCTCGTGGAATCCTGCTGCGCGGATGAGGCCATGACTACGAAGAAAACAAGCATTAATGCGCATCCGGCCTGTCGACACAATTTCGGTGTGACCATCTAATTCCCCCCTGGTTCAAAAACAATGGTTCGAAAGACAAGAGGTTCAATAACGAATTGAAGAAGCGAGCCAGCAGAATACGAGGTGCGATGCGAAGTAGGCAATGCAATTTACGTCGCCGCAATGATCACCGAGAATGCTCGCGGGTATGTTGCCTGCGGCAAACGATATAGAATCGGTGCAGACGAGGCTATTATGGCTGACGACACACCCTCTCTACCACCCGCCGCGCCCGGTACTGCTGCGAAACCGGCTCCTGATGCGCCTCCCGAAATAGCCACCCAGTTAGCCCAGGACCTTGGCCCCGGCCCGGGAATCAATATCGGCGAGGAATTTGGCACCGCCAAACGTAATCTGCCTCCCGCGAAGATGGTGGGCATTGTTCTGGCTGTCGCCGCTATCGTCGTGGGAACGCTGGCATTCCTGGAGCGAGCGAAACCGCAGGGCGGGGGTTCGGTTGACAATATTGCGGTCGCAGAAATTCCGGACCAGAACGCAGTGCTGGTGGCAGTGAACGTCACTGTACACAATTCCGGTCAGAAGCCTCTGTGGATCCATGACATCAAGGCCACCATCAAGACCGACAGCGGCGAATTCACCGACGAAGCCGCGTCCGCAGTGGACTTCGACCGTTACTTCCAGGCCTTTCCGAGACTGAAGGAACACGCCCTGGCAGCCATACCACCCGAGACCAAGATACCTCCCGGCAGCCAGGCACAAGGTACGGTGGTAGTGCGTTTCCCGGTCACGCAGGACGGGTTCGACAAGCGCAAATCGTTGAGCGTGGCGATCCAGCCTTACGATCAGCCGCTGCCCCTGGTACTCACGAAATAGCGCTGCTCACTAAATAGGCGCTGGCCAAATAACGATTTCGTACGATTCCCACTGCCGAAGAGACATCCTGGCTCGCTGCGAATGGTCCTAGTTCTCTGCGTCGAAGTCCGCTCCACTCTCATCTAAACTGTCTGGAGAAAACGTAAACTGTGAGGTCGCGAATCGCTGCCTTTGTTGTAATCATTCAATTGGTTCTATTCCTGGCACATTGGTTTCTGTATGAGACATGGACGGCTTTCTGGGTAACGCCCGACCCTCCCGGAATTTCGGGATTGCAATTAGCTTTGGCGCTGCTGTCGGTCAGCTTCGTGGTCGCGTCGCTGCTGGCCTGGCGTAGCTCGCATGTGGCCGTTCGCGTCCTATACAGGATTTCCGCAGTCTGGCTTGGAGTCCTGAGTTTCTGCGTTCTGGCCGCATGCTCATGCTGGACGGTTTACCTGGGGGCGCGTCTTCTCGGAATGCACCCCAGCCGGCGCGTGCTGGTGACCGTGCTTTTTGGGCTGGCCTTCCTGGCGAGTTTGTACGGCGTCGTCAACGCAACCTGGACGCGCGTGAAGCGAGTCGCCGTCAAATTGCCCAACCTACCGGAATCCTGGCGCGGCCGGGTTGCCGCCCTGGTCAGCGATACCCATCTCGGTCACGTCTGGGGCGCCAGATTCCTGCGGCGAATCGTGGCTACGCTCGCGCGGCTGAAGCCAGACATCGTCTTCATCGCGGGCGACATGTACGACGGCACCGTCGCCAAAGTGAATGAACTGGCTGCCCCCCTAGCCAGACTTGCGGCTCCATGGGGAGCATATTTTGTCGCCGGAAATCATGAGGAGTTTTCCGACTCCACCAAGTATTTTGACGCGGTGAAGCAGTCGGGCGTGCGCGTGCTGAGCAACGAGAAAGTGACCGTCGATGGGTTGCAGATTGTCGGAGTGCACTATCGGGATTCGACCAATGACGACCGCTTTCGGGCCGCCTTGCGAGGGGCTGCGGTCGATCGCAGCCGGGCCAGCATCCTGCTCACTCATGCGCCGGACCGGGTGGGTATTGCCGAGGAAGAAGGCATTTCGCTGCAACTCTCCGGCCACACGCACGGTGGACAGTTTTTTCCTTTCACATGGATCGCGTCCCGGCTTTACGGCAAATTTGTCTACGGATTGCAGCGCCTGGGAAATCTCATGGTGTACACATCCTACGGCGCGGGGACCTGGGGTCCACCCTTGCGGGTTGGGACCAAGCCTGAGATTGTGCTGCTGCAGTTTGAATAGTTCGGAATGTTACTGATGCTTCTTCAGAAACTTTCTGTGTACCAGATGAGTCGCAGCCGTAGGCTTGATCTCATCGTACTTCAGGCAACTGATGGACCCATCCACTTCGAGCACGGCCAGTGCAACCTCGTGAAGGCTGGCGATTCCGTGCTCACGTAGAGCCTGTTGCAAATCATCCATACAGACGTGTTCTCGAGCCATGTGCGCCGTGATCACCTTGCCATCGTGGACCAGCAAACTCGGTTGGCCCTGGACCAATTTTCTGAAGCGGCGATTCCCCCCGGCGGCTTCAGCAACGATGTAATTCATCACCAGCAGCGTGGCAGCGGCGACAATTCCGCCCAGGACTGACGTGTCCGGGCCCGTCATTGCGTTCTGCACGGCGTTGCTGAGAAGCAAGAGCAGAGTCAAATCGAAGGGCGTCATCTGCCCGACCTCGCGCTTGCCGCTCAGCCGCATGCCCAGCAGGACTACACCGTAGATCACCGCCGTTCTCAGTGCGATGCTGATCAGAACGTGCCCGCCAGGATACATGGCTTTTACTGGGACGCCGTGGCTGGAGTCGCTGTAACCGGCGTGGGGGCGTTCTTCGGCGTGCTCAGATATCCTGTGGCTTTATTCTTGTCCACCGACCAGACCACCAGCTCATACAGCATCCGGTCGCGCCCGCTATAGAACTGGATCGGCTCGCTAACGTTGCGATCCTTCTTCTCGATGGTCTTGTCGTCGGAGGTGACGTTGAGGGTAAACTTGCCTTTTTTCGCGTCCGTCTTCTTCAACTGCAGTCCGACCGTAGATACTGGCTGCGACTTTGCTCCTTTGATCAAGGTGAATTCGTAGTAGTTGCGATCGCCCTTGTGCTTGAGGACTTCAAGATCCTCCCGGGTGTTGGCAACCAGGCCGCTCTGCACTCCCAAGTCGCCAATCGTGCTCTGCAACCTGGCTTTGGTGGCTTCCAGGTCGGCCTTGGTGGACGCGACGTCAGTTTTAACCCCACCGACATCGGTCTTGACCCCGGCCACTTCCCCGGTTACGGCGCTGATCTGCTGCTTCTGCTGCTCCGCCAGACGCGCTTCCGAGGCTCGCTGCTGCCGCATCAGATCCGCCGAACGAGCCGCCATCTCTTTCTTGGTCAAGCCAACCTGATGGGCCAGGGTTTCGTCATCGGCTTCGGCTGACTGCATTCGCTTGCCCAAGTCAGCCAGCTGCGTGCTGCTGGCGGCCTGGTCTTTGCTTACCCTGTCTAGGCGTCCGCGCAAATCGAAGATGAAATAGAGCGAGCCTGCGACATAGAGCACAGCAAGCGCCAATAGAATCCATTTTCCAGTACTACCTTCCGACGCTTGTACGCCGTCGTCCGCCATAGGTGTCCTCCACCGGTTGGAATGAAATGTTAAAGCAATTGTTGAATATGGAACGCGGAGTGTCAATTGCCAGGATGGTGCAAGCCGATGACCGATAGCAGCGAAACTGCCAAATACTATGGTGAAATGGCACTAAGACCACCATTATCTATCACAATCGGTTTGGGCAGGACCACGCGCCCGGCTTTATCGGTGCGGGATGCATGGCAGATCAGCCGCGGTGACCGTTGGGACGGGAAAGCTCTGCGGCCGGATCATCTTGCGCTCAGCGCAGGGCAGGGGACGCAGGTACAGAAAGCACGGAGCATGAGTCTTCAATTTTGATGAACCGCTGCCCCCAAACGTTGCTCCCAGCCTTGCAGAGGTGGCGCAGCCTACAGCTTGAGCTTCTTCAGCCGCAATGAATTCGTGATCACCGAAACCGAACTCAAGCTCATGGCGGCCGCCGCCAAAATCGGACTCAGCAACAAGCCAAAGAACGGATAGAGCAGGCCCGCCGCAATCGGCACACCCAGCGAATTGTAGAGAAATGCAAAGAACAGGTTCTGCCGGATATTGCGCATAGTCGCCTGACTCAGTTTGCGCGCCCGGACCATGCCCGCGAGGTCGCCTTTTACCAGGGTCACGTCCCCGCTCTCCATTGCGACGTCGGTACCGGTGCCCATGGCGATCCCCACGTTGGCCTGGGCCAGAGCCGGCGCATCATTGATACCGTCGCCGGCCATGGCTACGATTCGTCCTTCGTTCTGGAGGCGCTGGATGACCTCGGCCTTCTTTTCCGGTAGTACTCCGGCCTCGTACTCTTCGATACCCAAGCTTCTCGCGACGGCTTCCGCAGTGGCGCGGCTGTCGCCCGTGAGCATCACCAGACGCAGGCCTTCGGCCTTTAGATCCCGCAACGCCTGACTTGCCGAAGATTTGATCGGATCGGCAATGCCGAGCAATCCCGCTGGTTGCCCATCAATGGCGACGAAGATCACGGTTTGTCCGTTGCGGCGCGGCTCTTCCGCTTTCTGCGTCAGCCCGGCGGAAGAAATTCCGTTCTCCTGAAGCCAACCGTCATTGCCTGTAAGAACCTGCCTACCGTCCACGCGGCCGCTTACGCCTCGTCCGGTAGCAGCCTGAAACGCGTCAACCGCCGAGAGGGCGACTCCGCGATCTTTGGCTGCGCCCACGACCGCTGCGGCGAGCGGGTGTTCGCTTCCCTGCTCTACGCTGGCCACCAAGCGCAACCATTCGTCCTCGCTCCGCCCCGGCAGAGCCACCACGGATATCACGCGCGGTTTACCTTCCGTGAGAGTGCCGGTTTTGTCGATCACCAGGGTGTCAACTTTTTCCAGTATTTCGAGCGCTTCGGCATTCTTGATCAGCACACCGGCTTGAGCTCCGCGTCCCGCTCCCACCATGATCGCGATCGGAGTCGCCAGACCCAACGCACACGGGCAGGCAATAATCAGCACGGCCACCGCATTCACCACGGCGTGCGCCAAACGAGGCGCGGGTCCGAAGAGACTCCACGCCATGAAAGTGACCACCGCAATCGCGATTACCGCTGGGACGAACCAGGCCGCCACTCGATCGGCCAACCGCTGAATAGGAGCGCGGCTGCGCTGCGCCCGGCTGACCATTTGCACGATCTGTGCCAGCAACGTTTCGCTGCCCACGCGCTCGGCGCGCATTACCAGCGATCCAGTTCCGTTCACCGTCCCCCCGATCAAGCGGGCGCCGGGTTCCTTGCCCACGGGTATGGATTCGCCAGTGATCATGGACTCGTCAACCGCACTGCGCCCTTCGAGCACAGTGCCATCTACTGGAACTTTCTCGCCGGGACGCACGCGTAGCCGGTCACCGGGCCTGACCTGATCGAGTAGAACGTCTTCTTCTTCGCCATCACGCAGCAGGCGAGCCACTTTCGGAGAGAGATCGAGCAAAGCGCGAATGGCGGCGCCAGTCCGGCTCCGAGCGCGCAGTTCGAGCACCTGACCGAGCAGCACCAGCGTCGTAATCGCCGCGGCCGCTTCGAAGTACACTGGAGGCGTGCCGCCCATCTCAAGGAAAGAGGCCGCGAAAGCTTGCGGAAAGGCCGTCGCCACCAGGCTGTACAAATACGCCACGCCCGTCCCCATCGCGATCAGGGTGAACATGTTGGTCGCTCGGTTGACGATGGACGTCCATCCACGCTGGAAAAATGGCCAACCACCCCACAGGACTACCGGCGTCGCCAAGACCATTTCAATCCAGGGCAACCAGCCATTCGGCAACATGTGCTGCACGGGCATTCCCGGCAACATGTCAACCATCGCGACCGTCAGCAGCGGAGCGGTTAGCGCGAGGCTGATCCAGAAGCGCCGCATCATCTCGCGCAGCTCGGGATTTTCTTCCTCCTGCGCAGTGACCGTGCGCGGCTCCAGCGCCATGCCACAGATCGGGCAACTTCCCGGGCTCAGCCGGACGATTTCCGGATGCATGGGGCAGGTGTATTCCACGCGCGTGGCTGGAACGGGCATCTCCGGCTCGAGCGCCATCCCGCAGCGCGGGCAGGCGCTGGGCTTGGCCGACCGGACTTCGGGACACATCGGACAAACGTAGGCGCTCTGCCGTCCAGGCGTTCGACTTGCCGGCGTCGAAGGAGCGGCCGCCACGGGTGCGGTCTTCTCCTCCAGCGTCCTGGGCCCAGAAGCGGGTGCAATGCTTATCATTTGCATTCCCGAGTGCGTGGCTGGGTGCATCCCCGAGGCAGACGCTGGGCGCGGTGACAGGTAACGACTCGGATCGGCGCGGAATTTCTCCAGGCAATGGGGGCAACAAAAATAATAGGCTTTCGCGCCGTGCTCAAATTTATGTTTCGAGCTGGCGGAGTCTACGGTCATTCCGCATACCGGATCCTTCACCGCAGTCTCAGACTTGGCAGAATTGTCCATCACGATGGCAGCCAGCTCGTGGGAGCTTGGTTGTCCATATTAGATTCATTCGCTTATTCAGTCGATTGTTGTATCTTCAAAGGCGGAGGCAGAAACGTTCCATGACGCAATTGGAAGTGGCTTACCGCTACGGCACGCCCCCAAGCGAGGCGACCATGCGAGCACTCGACAACGTGCGCGAAGTCTATGGCATCCGGCGGATCAGCTCCAGCGAAAGCGAGCAGATCATTCGCGTCGAATTTGACGCGTCGCGATTCAAGGAGCCTGTCATTGCGGGCTTACTGCGGCGTACCGGCCTGGATCTGGGTGAACAGCTGGTCCTAGCCTGACTGGTCCGAGGCTGAAAAAGACGCAGACCTGAACAGGCTCAGGGGCAGAGGGGCAGATTGAAATTGGGGGAGGTAAGCAGGGGAAGGACTAGGCTCTGACAGAAATGCAAGGGGCGCTCAAGAAAACCTCTGGCCGAAGTTTTTTCTCTGGAGCGCCCCGTTGCGCGCCACTTCGTCTGTTATTTTGTTAAAGCATCCCCGGTACCACTCTCAAGCTGCTGAAAACACTACGTCCGAATCTTCCAAATCGCGTAGGAATTGCCCCTTAGGGGGAAAGATTTACCGCCTTTGAATCCCTTCGCAAGATCCCTGCCGAATCCCTGTGGAAATCCTCCAAAAGCCGCTATGGTAGCCAGATTTAGCTTACCTGACCAACTCTCTACTCCACACCTCGTAGCGTCGGCGTCTCGCCGGCTGTCCGAGGGCGTCTCGCCCTCGGATCTCGCATTTCTTACCGCCCACTGGCCGGCGAAGCCGCCGGATGTTCCGCCTTCCAACGCATCGCCGCTGTGATTCGGGTGCGCCCGCTGGGATGGTCGAAAAAGATGAATTCCTCCACCGGGCCCGGATCGAGTTTCCGGTACTCGCCCAATTTTAGATCCACCTCGGCTTCTCCATCGGGTTGTTGGCTGGCATTGATGCCAAAAATGTCGGCCTCATACTCCATGGTGCGGGTGATGGTGTTGGACACCGGAGTCAGAACAAAGAAAAACACTGATAGAAGCAGCACCGCCAAAGGTACAACCGCCACGTCGGTCATTCCCCTTATTCCCCAACTCTCTCCCCAGCGCGCCAACGAAGCATTGACGCCCCAGTTCAAAAAAGCGAAGGCAATCACTACCAGCACTCCGTTCAGCACCAGGCCTTTGAACTGATGGTTCAATACATAGTGTCCCATTTCGTGGCCCATGGTTGATTCGATCTCGGGCAGCGTGCAACGCTTCAGCAGATTGTCGTTGAGCGAGATGCGGGTGGTTCCAGCAAAGCCGCTTACGTTCGCGCTCACCCGGTTGGACTGGCGGGAGGCGTCGAACTCGTACACTTCGGTCGCAGGAATACCGTTGGCGCGCGCCAGGCTGAGAATCGGATCCTTAATTCGCGGGTCTTCCAGCTTGGTGAACTTGTTGAACAAGGGGAAGATGAAAACTGGGGCGATCAACGCTACGAAGGCAATGAACACTACCGACACCACCGCTCCCCAAACCCACCAGTTCTTTCCCAGGCGTCGTACCAATCCGAAGAGCACGGCTAGCAGTAGTGCGCCCAGCACCGCACCCACTGCCAGGCCGATGGCCTGGTCCCGCATCCATGCGGCAAAGGTCTGGTTGGAGAGGTCGTACTTGTGTTCGCGGAAGAAACCTTCGTACACCGTCAACGGAAACGTAATGATGCTGACCAACGCGACGAATTGCACCCAGTAAAGTGCCGCTTGTAGCGGTTTGAAGCGGGTAATGCGCTCCGCCAAATCGCGCATTCGCGCGGACCAGCGAAACCGCAACAACATCCACATCACTAAGACGGTGGAAAGGAAATCCCACAGCAGGAGCCAGTAGCCACCTTCAAAATAGGCGTCGCCGCGCGCTCGCTGTTGAGGAGGAACTTTAGCCAGATAGGCGTCCACCGCAGCTTTGACGTCGAACGGTTGCGCCGAAACGGTGCTCCCGCCCTGCCCCACAGGAGCCGGAGCGCTGGTCTGCGCGGAGGCTGGTAGGACGAGTGCTGCGGCAAGAAGCACGAATGAAAACAAGAGAATCGCTAGTCTGGTCCGGAACATTGCGTTACCTCGTGGTACGGCCACGGAAATATAGCAGAATGGTCTTGCGAAGCGCGATCAGCCTTATCAAGTTCGCGGAGTTTCGCTATAATCTAATTCGCTGCTGCTCATCTCATCGCAATCGCGCCCTTAGCTCAGCTGGATAGAGCGTCTGGCTACGAACCAGAAGGTCGGGAGTTCGAATCTCTCAGGGCGCACCATTCTTAAAACCT
>Ga0207684_10005513_pt1 | contig 11657 bp, 12 predicted proteins | sample KBSK5501metaG_FD_184342 | JGI IMG/M metagenome (GOLD analysis project Ga0207684, IMG submission 184342) | Corn, switchgrass and miscanthus rhizosphere microbial communities from Kellogg Biological Station, Michigan, USA - KBS K5-50-1 metaG... | ecosystem: Host-associated > Plants > Roots >... | reverse complement strand
CACGAGGCGCGCAAACGGACGCTCGTCGAAGCGCCGCTCCGCGTAGCCCACCGAGAAGGTCCGGATGCCCGCCCGTTGTCGTGCCGCCGTCGCGGTGACCGCCGTCGAGTCGATGCCTCCGCTGAGAAAGCAGCCGAGCGGCACGTCGCTCGCCATGCGGAGCCGGACCGCCTCGTCGAGGCGCCGCGCGATCTCCCTGCGCCAGGTCCCGGCATCGACGGTGACGTCGGGGGAGGAGGGAATGTCCCAGTACTGTCGGGTCGCGATCTTGTCATGGGTAAGAGTCAGCGCGTGGCCGGGGGGCAGCTTGGCCACGCCCCGGATCATCGAGTGGGGAGCCGGCACGAAGTCGTAGGCGAGATAGCGGGAGACCGCGTGCGGATCGAGCTCGCGGCTGACCGCCGGGTGGGCCAGCACCGCGTGCAGCTCGGAGGCGAACACGATCCAGCCTCCACTCGCCGCATAGTAGAGCGGCTTCTCGCCCATCCGATCCCGGGCCAGCAGGAGCTGCTCTCGCTTCGAGTCCCACACCGCGAAGGCGAACATCCCGTTGAAGTGGTCGACACAATGCTCCCCGTACTCCTCCCACGCGTGCACGATGGCTTCCGTGTCCGATCGGGTGACGAAGCGATGGCCGCGCGCCGCCAGCTCCCGCCGAAGAGCCTCGAAGTTGTAGATCTCTCCGTTCTGAACCACGTGGACGGATGCGTCTTCATTGGTGATCGGTTGATCGCCGGTCTCGAGGTCGATCACCCGCAATCGCGCCGCGCCGAGGGCCACGCGTCCGTCGACGTGGTAGCCGACCGCGTCGGGGCCGCGGTGGCGGAGGGCGGCGACCATCCGCTCCAGGACGCGCCGGTCGGCGCGTGCGTGGGGTGGGGCGACGAAGCCGGCGATGCCGCACATGGCCTTAGCGTTCGACCTCGAGCGTCGGGCGGGTGACCGGCGGCGCGGTGCCCCGCAGGGTGGTGAGGGCCAGGAACCCGATCCCGGTCCAGGCGGCCTCGCGCACCCGCTGCGCCAGGGCAAAGGTCAGGCCGGCCGGCGCGCCGAGCCCGAGGGCCATGAAAACGGCGACCTGGCCGGCCTCGGCCGCGCCGAGCCGCGCGGGCACCAGGAAGGCGGCGAACCCGACCCCACTCCCGAAGGCGTCGATCAGCACGGCGGTGGACAGGGACACCGGCAACCCGAGGGCCCACAGGATCAAGTAGGCCTCGAGCCCCCCGAGCGCCCAGCCGAGGAAGTGGCACGTGACGGAGAGGGCGAGGCGCCCCGGCTGGCTTCGGTAGAAGTGGGCGAGGGCGCTGTCCATCTGGCCCATGACCTGCGCGCCCCCGGTCGGAGCCAGGAGACCGAGCCGCTGGAGCATCCGCCCTCCGGCGCCCAGCAGCCCGAACACCTGGACCGCGACGAAACCCCCGACCCCGAGAAGCTCGAGGCCGAGCAGCCACTGCATGACCTGGAGGAGCGTCGACGTCCAGGGCAGGACCGCCATGGCCACCACGAGGCCGGTCGCCAGGTAGAGGGCCTGCGCGATGGTGATCGTGGTCTTGGCGATCACGACACTCGGGAGGCTCTCCGCGAGGGGCATGTACGGGCGGATGAACCAGGCCTTCACCGCTTCCCCGCCCACGGACGCGGTGGGCGTAGTCATGTTGAACGCCTCCCCGGCCAGCCGCGCCGCGAACAGCGAGCGGAACGGGACGGCATCCCGGCGGAATGCGAACCGCCACCCAAGCGTGTCGAGCATCGTCATGAGGGCGAAGGGGAACACGACGATCAGCGCCAGGTACCAGGAGAGCTGAGCGAGCAGTGACGCGACCGCCTCGGGCCCCACCCGGATCAGCAGCGCGGCGAAGAGCACCGTGCCGAGCATGAGGAGCAGCGCGCGGACCGTGCGCATCCTAGGCGTCCAGCTCCCCGATGTCCCGGATCGTCTGTCCAAGGTGAGCTCGAAGCACCCGTTCCACGTCGGTGAGAGACGGCGGTGCGTCCCAGGAAAGGCAGGCCATGTGCTCGCGGTCGCGGTAGCGCATCCTCAGCGAGAGCCGCCCCTCCAGACACCGGACGCTGACCGCTTCCAGGACCCCATCGGCACCGAACGCGTCACTGGGCTCGCGGCCGCCGGGCACCCAGACGGGCGGCCACGCGCGGACGTGGTGAGAAAATCCTTCGAACCGGTGGGTCAGCTCGCGAAGCTTCATCCCCGGACCCAGCGCAGCATTCGATGCCGGTAGTAGTAGAGCGGCAAGGCGACCGCCACCGTGATGGCGGTGAGGAGAATCACCTGAAAATAGTTGCCGGCCGCGGTCTGAGCGCCCTGGGCCGACAGGACCCAGGTTCCCGGGGTGCGACCAAGAGTGGAGACGAGGGCAAAGACCCACAGCGGCATGGGACTCATCCCGAAGAGATAGCAGACCATGTCCTTCGGCAGTCCGGGGATGAGGTAGATGATGAAGCAGACGATGGCGCCCTCGGCCTCGACGATGAACCCCATCCGGTTCCAGGTTTCTTGACTGACCAGGCCACGAACGTAGTGAGTCCCGAGCCAGCGGCCGCCCGCGAAGGCGGCGACCGAGCCAAGCGTCAAGCCTATGGTGGAGTAGGCGAGGCCCAGCCACTCGCCGAAGAGATAGCCACCGAGGATGCCGGTCACTTCGCCGGGAATGGGGGCGATCACGACCTGAAGGGCCTGGAGCAGGATGAAAATGACGGGGGCCAGGACGCCCCACTCGCGAAGCGTCTGCTTGAGGAAGTATCGATCGACGTAGAGGCGAACCAGGAATCGATACGACGGCGCGTCGGTGAGGATGAGCCAGGCGCAGTATCCGACGATGCCGGCGGTGATGCCGGTGGCGATGATGCCCCAGCGGCGCTTGGACGTCAGCTGACACTCCGGTGACGGTCTAGCTCTTTCACGGCACGCTCCGACCGCTCCAGACACCAATCGGTCCCGGAGCGACGTCAATGAGATGGTGTGCACGCGGCGGCCTCGACGGCGCGACCTCCGGCCGACCTCGAAGCGCGCGGTGCGTCGCGAGAGGAGGTGTGCCGCCGCTACGGCGAGGAACGCTTAGGAGATTGGAGGAGCGCGAGCGTCTGCGGAGGAGGCGACCAGCGAGGGCGACCAGCTCGAATCGTCCAGCGCCACCACCGGTCCGAAGGCCGGCAACGGTGTCCAACGGCACGCCGGGAACGGATCGATTGTCGCCAGGCTCGAGGTGACGAGGAACACACCGTTGTCGTTGTCGTCGTCGTCGAAGAAGCCGCTCACCCATACCGGGTCGGGAGGAGTGGCATAGGCGAGCGGGGTGAGCGCCACCAGAACAAACAGCAGCGCGATGAGAAGGGCGAGGGTGGCAGCCGGGCGGGTCATCCTAGTAAGACCGGATACGCGGATTGCGCAGCCCTGTCAAGCTCATTCAGGCGCCGGTCTTGCCGATTGCCGAGGTCTAGAGCCGGGACCGGGTGAACTGGTGGGCCGGAGTGAGATAGCGCGCGACCGCCAGCCGAACGAACAGCATGGCGGCGATGCCGGTGGCCGCGGCCTGCATGAAGACCACGACCAGCTGGTACTTGATGGCGAGAAGGGGAGACGAGCCCGCCAGGATCTGCCCCGTCATCATGCCCGGCAGCTGGACGAGGCCGACCGTCATCATGCCGTTGACGGTCGGGATCATGGCGGCCCGGAGTGCCGCGCGGACCACCGGCTGGACCGCTTCGCGCCCCGAGAAGCCGAGGGCCAGCCGCGCCTCCACTTCGTCGGCCCGGCTGCGAAGGTCACTCTGGAGGCGATCACCGGCCAGCGCGGCGCTGGTCATGGCGCTGCCCAGGATCATGCCCGCGATGGGAATGATGTACTGCGGCTCGTACCATGGGCGCACGCGTACGACGACACCGATGACGTAGAACAGCGTGACCGCGGTCGACACCGTGAGCGCGAGCGCCGCGATGACGCCGCCCCCCGGGAGCGGCTTCCCGAGGCGCCCGGTCGCGGCCTGGGCCGCGACCGCGGTCATGACGACGAGTATCAGCAAGACCCAGTACCAGCGGGCGGCGCGGAAGACGACGGCCAGGATCAGGCCCACGAGGTAGAGCTGGACCATCGCGCGAAGGGTGCCGACGACGACGTCCCCCGCGATGCCGAGCCGCTGGTAGATGGAGATCGCGATGATGACGCCCACGAGGAGCAATGCGAGCCCCAGCTGCGGGAGGGACAGGTCCAGGACCGCGCCGGACGAGGTCATGGATGACGGGTCGGCGGAGAGGCCTGTGCCCCGGAGAGGAAGGCGTGGAGCCTCGAGTCGCTGACGGTGCCGTCGGCGCGCTCGTAGGCGAGGACCGCCCCGCCCACCAGGTAGAGCAGACCGCCGCCGAGCCGGCGGACCAGGTCCGGCTGGTGCGTGACCGCGACGATCGTGAGCTGGTAGCGCTCGCGCAGCCGCGATACGGTCTCCGCCACCAGCGCGACGTTGGGCGGGTCGAGGGCGGAGGTGGGCTCGTCGAGGAGCAGGGCCTGCGGATCGCCCAGAAGCGCGCGGGCGATGGTGACTCGTTGCTTCTCGCCGCCGGACAGGGTCGCCGCGTCCCGGTCGAGCCACTCGGGATCGAGGCCGACGTCGAGCAGGGCCGACGCTAGACGGCCGGGCGAGAAGTCGCCGGACGCGTCCGGGGGCCGGACGAGAAGGTTGTCCCGCACCGAGCCTTCGAAGAGCACCGGGGTCTGCATGACCAGCGCCGCGCGCCGCCGCAGCTCGCGGGGGTCGAGGGAGCGGATGTCTCGACCGTCGAACTGCACGCGGCCGGCGGTCGGCTCCACCAGACGGTTGAGACACCGGAGGAGCGAGGACTTGCCCGAGCCCGACGGGCCGACGAGGACGAGCGCATCGCCCCGCTCGACCCCGACCGACACGTCGTTGAGGATCGAGACCGGCGAATGGTTGGAGGCTCCCGGGTAGGCGAGCGAGAGGTGCTCGACCTCGAAGAGCGGGTCGCGCAGCGAGGGCGGGGCGGCCACGGCGCCCGCCAGCGTAACACTAGTCCTCCCAGGCGGACGTCACGACCATTCCGCCAACGATGCACGCCGCGATGACGAGCGCCGAGGCGATGCGGCTCAGGCCGAGGCCCCCGGGACGTCGGTGCTGCGGTTGTCGATTGGCAAGGGCTACTCCCTGACGAGGAGAACGAAGCGGCGACCGGCTATCGGCCCGGCGGCAAGGGCTCGCAGGTGGTCCGACGTCGGTAAGCGCGAGGCGCTCCAATCGGGCACCAGCAGATACCGCGCCTCCGGCGTCTGCGCGAAGGTCTGGTAGTCGGGTGTCACCAGGACCGGGCGCCTCAGATAGAACTGGAAGACCAGCTCGGGGGCGTCGAGCGCGAACAACGACCCAGGGATCCGTCCGGCTTCCGGGGCAAAGGCTTGCCAGTCGGTCGCCCGATTGTGCCGTGTCGTCAGCATGGTTTGGCCGACGGTCAACCCGACGGCGACCACGACCCACGCCACGGCAAAGGCCTGCGTACGCCGGGGCCATCGCAGGTCACGGACCCAGGCCGCGAGGAGCAACGCCACCGGGGCGCAGAGCGGGAGATAGTAGCGCCATCGCTGGCGATGCGACAGCGCGACGGCGATGAACATCACCGCCGCCCAGACTATCGCCAATCGGGTACCCGGCTGGCGCTCCGGCTCGACCCCGCGCAGCGTCCGTGCGAGCGCGATCGGCAGGAGAAGCGACCAGGGCAGCAGGATCGTGAGGGCGTGCCCGAGGGGCTCGAAGAGCCCGCGACGTACCGACGAGCCGGCCATGAAGTAGGCTCCGTAGTCGTTGACCACGACCTCGGTGACCATCGTCCCGCGTCCCACGCCCAAGGCGAGGCCCGACCAGGCCACCACGGCCACCCCCAGGAGCGCCAGGCCGGCCGGCGAGGCCAGACGCAGCGGCCCGGCCCATCCGTAGGTCGCCATCTCGTACAGCGCCGCGATGACGAGCGGCAGCAGCCCGACCGGACCCTTGATCCAGAAGGCAACGCCGACCAGCCCATAGAACGCGATGAGCGCGCCGGGTCGCTTCTCGAATTCGGCGGCCACGAACGCGGCCATGGCGGCGACCATGGCGCACGACAGGGTCATGTCGGGAACCGGCGAGCGCGCCAGTGAGAAGACGCCCGCCGTCGTCACCGCGATCAGCCCGGCGGTGAATCCGACCCGGGCGTCGAACGCGCGACGGCCGACCCAGTACGTGCCCGCGACGAGGGCAAGGCCCCCGAGGAGGGAGGGCAACGCCGCGGTTCGTTGCGTCACCGCGCCGGTCGGCCACGCGGCGAGGGCGATCAGCCAGGCGTGGAGCGGAGGCTTGTTGAGCATGGGGGCGCCGTTGACCTCGGGGAGCAGCCAGCGCCCTCGCGCGAGAATATCGCGGGCCATGAGCGGAAATCGCGTCTCGTCATTGGTCGACAGGACGTGCGCGCCGAAGTCGAAGAAGAGCAGCGCCGCGCTTAGGGCCATCACGACCACCCACCCGCGGTCAATTCCAGCGTTCATCGGGCACGTAGTGATCGCACCACGCGTCGAGCATCAGGAGGCTCCAGAGGATCTTCCGGTGGTTGGCCCGGCCCGACAGATGCTCGCCGATGAGCTGCGCGATCGCGGTGGGCTCGAACAGGCCACGGCGCGCGATGCGGTCCGGAGCGAGGCGCTGCCAGAGGGTGTTCCGGAGCGGCCCGCGCAGCCAGGCCGCGATGGGGACCCCGAGGCCCTGTTTACGACGGTTGACGATGGGGGAAGGAAGGAGGTCGTCGATCGTGCGCTTGAGGAGGTACTTCGTCACTACCCCGGCCCGGAGCTTGAAGCGGGTCGGGATCCGGCAGGCCAACTCGACGAGCGCGGGATCGAGGAACGGAGCGCGGACTTCGAGCCCGGCGGCCATGGTCGAGCGGTCGGTGGCGACCAACGTCTGGTCCGCGAGATAGAAGCGACAGTGCTGATAGATCACGCGCTCCATGGGGTCGCGGAGCGACGTGTCGTCGATCGCGGTCGTGAGCTCGGCGTAGGGATCGAAGGCGTCCAGGGAGTGCCGGACGGCCGGCGACAGCAGGCCCGCCTGCTCGGACGGGGTGAGGCCTCCGAGCAGGAGCTGGGTCCGGACCGCGGGCTCGTAGGGGAGCCCGCGGACAAATTGCTTGAGCAGGAAGTCGACGCTCCCATAGCGGGAGGAGTGCGGCATCTGCTCCACGACGGCCCGGGCGGTGCGCTGGATCGCCGGGGGAAGGAGCCGCCGCAGCCAGCGGGCCGGCCGGTCAGCCGGGAAGGTCGGGTAGCCGCAGAACAGCTCATCGCCGCCGTCTCCGCTCAAGACGACGGTGGCGCTGGCGCGGGTCGCCCGCGCCAGCGCGTACCGGGGCAGAAAGGATGCGTCGCCGAGCGGCTCGTCGAGAAGGCCGCCCACGCGATCCATGAGCCCGAGCGCGTCACGAGGCGAGAAGACGATCGAGTGGTGCTCGGTCCCGCAGTGCTCGGCGATCTGCCGGGCGAAGGGCCGTTCGTCGTAGGTGGGCTCCTCGAAGCCCACGGTGAACGTCCGGAGGGGGCCGGGCCGGCTCGCGCGGGCGGCGATCGCCGCGATCGTTCCCGAATCGACGCCTCCGCTCAGGAAGACCCCGAGGGGCACGTCGCTCACCATCCGGCTGCTCACCGAGGCATCGAGCTGGGCGCGTAGCTGCTCGCGCCACTCCGGCTCCCCGAGGGAGTCGTCCGGCAGGAAGCGCAGGTCCCAGTAGCGGGCGAGCCGCGGCTTGTCGGCCAGGGATACGACCAGCGTGTGGCCCGACGGCAGCTTCGCGATGTCGGACAGGATCGAATGAGGCGCGGGAATGCATTCGAACAGCAGGTATCGGGCGACGCTCTCGAGACTCAGCGTGACGGGCACGTCGGGGTGCTGGAGGAGCGCGCGCAGCTCGGACCCGAACACGAAGACGTCCGGGCCGGCATAGTAGTAGAGGGGCTTCTCGCCCATGCGGTCGCGCGCCAGCAGGAGGCTCTGCCGGGACCCGTCCCAGAGGGCGAAGGCGAACATGCCGTCGAGGTCGCGGACGCACTCCGCCCCCGACTCCTCGTAGGCGTGCACGATCACCTCGGCGTCCGAGCGGGTGCGGAACCGGTGGCCGCGGTGCTCGAGCCGGTCGCGCAGGGCGGCGAAGTTGTAGATCTCCCCGTTCAGCACGACCTGGATGGTTCCGTCCTCGTTCGCGATCGGCTGCCGCCCACCGGCCGGATCGATCACCGCGAGCCGGCGAACGCCGAGCGCGACGTGATCGTCGATGTAGGCGCCCTCGTCGTCGGGCCCCCGATGTTGGAGGGCCGCCGTCATCCGGCCGAGTACCTCGAGACGGTTCTCCCGCGGTCGGTTCACCACGAACCCGGCGATCCCGCACATGCCCGTCGACTCCGCCTAGGTGCGGGAACGGAGAGGCGACCCTGCGGGCGGGCAGCGATCGCCGGGCTCGGGACAGGCTAGGGACGTGAGCATTGCTCGATCTCCGTGTCGGCGCCGCGCCCGGAGGCGTCGACCCGACGGCACGTGCGTTGACGCCTCGGCGGTCATGCGTAGACCGCGGGCGTGTGGTTTGCGGCGGCGGTCAGCCGCCCGTACTACGGGAGGAAGCGCCTAGGAGAGGGGCGGGGCTCGAGCGTCAGCCGCGGAGGAGTACTGCGTGGAAGCGGGGACCGGGATGTCGAGGGCGACGCGCGGTCCAAATACCGAGAACGACGACCAGTCGCACGGAGGGAAGGGGTCGACGGTCGCCAGACTGGACGTGACGACGAACACCGCATCGTCGTAGTCGCCGTCGTCGAAGAAGCCACTGACCCAGGTCGGGTCCGGAGGGTCGGCATAGGCAAGCGGGATCACCGCGACGAGGACCGTCACCAGCGCGAATACCAAGGCGAGGATCGGGACTCGACGCGCCATGTCGGCTAGAGTTGATACGCGACACCGCGAATTGTCAAGGTATTGTTGGCCTGCGCGCGTGCTCGCCGCCGTGCTGCCGGCGGATGTCGGCCAGGTGATGGCGCTCGTGGCCGGCCATGGCGTAGGCGATGGCGCGTACGCTGCGGAGGGTCCAGTCTTGTGGTGCCCGGCGCTGCCAGGCGGTGGCGTCCAGGCCACGCAGGAAGGCGACGAAGGCGGCGCGCACCGCGGTGAGCTCGGCCACGATATCGCCGAGCGGGCGCTCTCCGAAGTTGGCGGCCGCCGCGTAGGCGGGGAACTCGACCGCGGTCCACATGACCGGATCGGCGCGCGCGATGCGGAGCGCACGGTAGCCGAAGACGCGCTCGGTGTCGGCCACATGGCCGACGATCTCCAGGATGTTCCACTCTCCCGGCGCCTCCCGCCGGAGCGCCTGGTGCGACGTGAAGGCGCGGAGAAACGCCGCGCTCTCGGTGATCTGGTGTTCGAGGGTGTCGAGGATGTGCCCGTCGGGGACGAGCCGGATGTACTGAAAGTAGTAGGGCAGGCACTCGTCGGCGTCGGGGCGTCCGGGGCCATGGGCAGTATCGTGCATACGGTATCTCCTCGCTGAGGGGCTAACCGGCCGTCGGCGGGCCCTTCAAGACTTCGGGCTCGATCGCCACGCTTCGCTCCGAGTCCGCCACCCACATCTGGCCGTCCTGCATCGTGCAGTGCAGTCGCATGTTCCGCTGCGCCAGCTTCGCCAGCGCCTGGGTGGCCGCGAAGGGCAGGTTGACGACGGTCAGGTTCGCGACCCGGTCGAGCTTGGCGCCGGCCTGGTCCCACCAGAGCCCGGCGCCCCGCCCTCCGTAGCTGTAGACGAAGACCGCCTCGGCGCGGCCGCAGGCGCGGCGGATCCGTCTTTCGTCCGGCTGCCCCACGTCGATCCACACGTCGATGGCCCCGGTCAGGTCCTTCCGCCAGAGATCGGGCTCGTCGTCGGTCGCCAGGCCCTTGCCGAAGGCCAGCGCCTCGTCCGCGTGCCGGGCGAAGGCCAGGAGCCGCACCATCATGCGCTCATCGGTCTCCGAGGGGTGCCGCGCGATCGTCAGGGCGTGGTCGTGGTAGTAGGCGCGGTCGATGTCCGCGATCTCGAGGGTGACCTTGAAGATGGTCGCGCTCTGGGCCATGTCTCCGGCGCCATTGTGGCACGGGCGGCCACCTCCCGGTGCCGCGCGGGCCTGCCGCCGCGCTATACTCCGGCGGACGCAGAACAGCGCGAGGGGGCGTTCCCATGGAGATCAGGGCGGCGGTCTGCCGCGCAACGCACGTGCCGGTGGGCATCGAATCCATCGACATCGACCGACCGCTCGGCCGCGAGGTCCTGGTGCGGACCGTCGCGACGGGTGTCTGCCACAGCGATCTGCACGTGGTGGACAGAGACGGCCGTTTCGCCCTCGACCGCGGCATCGTGCTCGGCCACGAGGGTGCGGGCATCGTCGAGGCGGTGGGCGAGCAGGTGACGGGGATCCGTCCCGGCGACCACGTGGTGGCGTGCCTCTCCGGCTTCTGCGGCAGCTGCGCCCAGTGCCTCAGCGGTCACCCCAATGTCTGCGTCGGGGGGGCGGTGGCGCGCGGCGAGTCGGCGCCGCCGCGGCTGTCGAAGAAGGGGCAGAGGATCCCGTCGTTCGCGGGCATCGGGAGCTACGCCGAGCGGATGCTGCTGCACGAGAACTCGGTGGTGAAGATCGACGCCGACCTGCCGCTGGATCGGGCCGCCCTCGTGGGCTGCGGGGTCCTCACCGGGGTCGGCGCGGCGCTCCGGAGCGCGGGGCTCGAGGCCGGGCAGACGGTGGCGGTCTTCGGCTGTGGCGGCGTGGGGCTGTCGATCGTGCAGGGTGCGCGCATCGGTGGCGCCCGGCAGATCATCGCGCTCGACCGGTTCGACGGAAAGCTCGAGATGGCCCGGCGGGTGGGCGCGACCCACGTCGTCAACACGTCGAACGACGATCCCGTCGAGGCGGTGCGGGCGCTGACCGGCCGGGCGGGGGTCGACCACGCGTTCGAGGCGGTCGGCAACACGACCCTCGTGCGTCAGGCGATCGAGAGCCTGGCCGTGCGCGGCCCCGCCACCATCGTCGGCGTTCTGCCGCCCGACGCGAGGATCGAGTTCCCCTGGATGGCGATCCGCCCCGAGTGTCGCGTGCAGACCTCCCGCATGGGCGGCAACCGCTTCCGCATCGACATCCCGCGGTACCTCGACTTCTATCGCCAGGGGCGGCTTCTGCTCGACGAGATGATCACCCGCCGCGGCCGCCTCGACGACATCAACGAGGCGTTCCGCGCGATGAAGGCGGGCGAGGTGGCGCGCACCGTCCTGATCTTCGACTGAGCGCGGGGATCGCGGCTACTCCGCCCACAGCTCGATCGGCGTGTCGCGCCCCCGCAGCACGGTGGGGCCCCGCGTCGTCAGCCCTTGCAGGAGCGCGGGATCGGCGGCCTCGCGCTCGACCGCGGCCACCAACGCGCCGCTGGCCACGATGCGGACCCGCAGCTCGCGGGTGAGGGCCTGTAGCCGGCTGGTCACGTTGGTGGTGTCGCCCACCGTCGCGAAGGCCATGCTGCGGCGGCTGCCGATGTCGCCGGCCACCACCGGGCCGTAGTGCAGACCGAGCCCGATCTGCAGGGGCGGCCGCCCGGCCGCCTCCCGCT
>Ga0207684_10005511_pt1 | contig 11658 bp, 7 predicted proteins | sample KBSK5501metaG_FD_184342 | JGI IMG/M metagenome (GOLD analysis project Ga0207684, IMG submission 184342) | Corn, switchgrass and miscanthus rhizosphere microbial communities from Kellogg Biological Station, Michigan, USA - KBS K5-50-1 metaG... | ecosystem: Host-associated > Plants > Roots >... | reverse complement strand
AGTCCTCGCCCCCGTAGACGTTCGAGAACGTGATGGGACCGCTCGCCACCCGCCACTGTCCGTCCGTGGCGACCACGTCGAACGTGCCGTCCGCGTACTCCAGGCGGAACTGCGCGATCGCCTCCAGCGGCCGGAACTCCGAGATGAACTTCACGTAGCGGCCCGGCTGCACGTTGTACATGCCGCTGCCGAGGACGATTCCGACGGCGTTGTCGCCGGCGCGGAGCAGGGGCGTGATGTCGTGGGTGTCGTACAGGCACGTCTTGTCGTAGGCCGTCCAGCCAGGCGTGAGCAGGCCGGTGCCGACCCGGGCGCCGTTCAGCGTCATCTCGTAGTGTCCGAGCCCGCACACGCTCGCCAGCGCGCGGCGCAGGCCGAGGCGCACGCGAAACACCCGGCGCAGGAGCAGCGTGCCGTTGGCGCGCGGGTTGGCTCCCGGCACGCCCAGGCCGTCCGTGACCGCCGCGGCGGACCACGGCGGTTGCTCGAGGCTGTCGCTCGCCGTCACCGCGGCGCCGGCGGCGACGTTGGTTCCGCCCGACCGCGCTTCGATCTGGCTCAGGGCCAGGCACGCCTTGCCGTCGCGGGCGCGCAGCCGCGTCGCCGTGAGCCGCACGTAGCGTGCCGTCACGCCGCTGAGCGGCACCTTGATGAGGGTCGTCCAGGGCTGGTAGTCGCGCGCGGTCTCGTCGGCGACCGTAACCGCGTCGCCGAGGTCCGGTCGATTCGCGACCTCGACCTTGAACCGCCGGGGGAACCCGAGCCGCTCCGGCACGGTGTGGCGCAGGGCGTGGAAGCGCAGCTCGTCGATGGACCGGGCGGAGCCGAGGTCGAGCTGGACCCATTTGACCGCCTCCGCCGCGTGGCTGTCCTGCGAGTGGTACCCGAGGAGGGGCCGCGACCAGCGCAACAGGCCCGGATCCGTGATCCACCGCGCGCGCCAGTCGCCCGGCTCGAGCAGGCCCATCGTCCACGTCGCGGGCGCGCTCCAGACCGACGCGTGATTGTCGCCGTCCCAGACCCTCACCTTCCAGAAGACCTGCTCGCTCGTGCGGAGCGGGCGTCCGCCATAGGGAACGTGGAGCTGCTCGTCCGTTTCGACGCGCCCGCTATCCCACACGTCTCCGCGGTCGCGGTCCAGGCTCTCCCGGGAGGACGACACGAGGGCCTGCCACGCGCGCTGGCGCAGGCCTTGGCCGTCGCCGCGCAGCTGCCAGGAGAGGCGCGGCGGCACGGAGTCGACGCCGAGCGGGTCCGCCATGCCGTCACACCGGAGCGCCACGGGCGTCAGCGGGCTGGGGCTCTCGACCGGGGCGAGAGCGATCAGGGTGACGAGCGCCGGGCCGAGGAAACGGGAGAGCATCTGTTGATTGTAGGTGAAGGGTGTCAGCCTCTCCGCCCGGCCAGGCTCCGGCGCCATTCACCGGGAGCGACGCCGGTCTTGCGCTTGAAGAGCCGGCTGAAGTAGTGCTCGCTCTCGAACCCGCAGCGGAAGGCGACCTCCTTGACGGTGAGCGGCGTCTCGCTCAACAGCGTGCGCGCGCGGCCGAGCTTGATCTGGATGCGGTATTGGTGCGGGCTCAGTCCCGTGTGGTGGGCGAACATGCGCCGGAACCAGGTGTAGCTCACGCCCAGCCGGTGGGCGAGCTCGGGCAGCGCCGGGGCCGGCTGGGCGGGATCGTCCGCCATGCGGAGCATCGCCTCGTGGATCGCGCGCGCGACGTTCCGGCTGCCCTCCTGGCCCGGCTGGACGGCGGAGTAGAGCAGGGACATTATGTACAACGCAGCGCCCGAGGCGACCTGCTGGAGCGCGGGCCGCCCGGCGCGCACCGCGTCGATGACGGAGCTGAAGGCCGCCAGCAGCAGGTCCTCCTCCCGCACCCGCAACACCGGCCGCCGCGGCGAGAAGAAGCCGTTGCGGACGAGGCCGCGGACCACCGGTCCGTCGCATCCGACCCAGTGCTCGCTCCACCCGATGCGAGGGTCCGGCCGGTACCGGTGCCACACGCGGGGGAACAGGATGAACGCCTGGCCTGGCGTGATCCGCCATCGGCTGCGGGCGGTCTCCAGGACGCCCTGGCCCGCGGAGATGTAGACGAACTGGTACTCGCGGAGCACACGCCCCCTCTTCCAGTCGAAGTGGTACCCGCCCGGATGGCCGGTGGGGGGATAGGCGGATCCCGGCGGGATCCGGGACTCGCCCGCCGTCGTCAGGTAGAGGCCCCACAGGCGGTCCCGTTCGCTGACGGGGAAGTACCGGAAGAACGTCTGGAGGGCTCGCCTCACGCGAGTGTCATTTTGTGCACAAGTCAGGTCATTGCGTCCATTGCCCACCGGCGCGGAAGTGCTAGCTTGGGGCCGATTCTTTTTACCCAGAGGTGGCGATGAGTCGCCCCCGGCGCCTGCCCTCCCTCACCGCCGTGGCTCTCGGCGTGCTCCTGCCGGGTCCGGCCCTCGCCCAAGAGCCACCCGCCAAGGTGCCCCTGCAGTGGGACAAGGTCATCCGCGTCTCGAAGACAACGCCGACGTTGCAGGTGGTGGTGAACCCACCGCTGCGACGCGGGTCGGCCATCCACGACGACGCCTTCAAGGCCCTCCGCGACCTCCAGGCGGACTACGTCCGCTACGTGCCATGGCTGCCCTATCCGAGGCTCGGGGTGGCGGAGCTCGAGCCTCCCCGGGACGGAAGGACGTCGTGGGACTTCTCGCTCATCGACCCGATGACCATCGACTTCCTCGAAGCGACCGGGGGCCATCCCGTCATCCTGAACTTCAGCACCATCCCCCAGTGGATGGCCAGGACCGAGAAGCCCGTCGCGTATCCGTCCGACCCGGACGAGGCCGTCTGGGACTACACGCAGGGAACCGAGTTCCGCGATCCCACTTTCAAGGAGGTCGCGGACTACTACGCGCGGCTGCTGGCGTGGTACACGCAGGGGGGCTTCACGGACGAGGTGGGCAAGCGGCACGAGTCCGGCCATCGCTACACGATCCCCATCTGGGAGGTCTTGAACGAGGTGGACTTCGAGCACAGCTTCTCCCCGGAGGCCTACACGCGCCTTTACGACGCGGTGGTGGAGTCCATGCGGCGCGTGCAACCGGGGATGAAGTTCGTGGGGACGGCGCTCGCGATACCCGCCCAGAAGCCGGAGTTCTTCGAGTACTTCCTGAACCATGCGAACCACAGGCCCGGCATCCCGCTCGACTACGTCTCGTATCACTTCTATGCGATCCCGGTGGCGGACCAGAGCCCCGAGGTGCAGCAGCACACCTTCTTCACGCAGGCCGACGGCTTCCTCAGCGTGGTCCGCTACGTGGAGGCGATCCGGAAGCGGCTCTCTCCCGAGACCGGGACCATGATCAACGAGATCGGCGCGATCTCCGCCGACGACCTGGAGCAGGACAAGCCGGGCCACGTCGCCAGGCCCATCCCGGCCTCCTACTGGAACCTCGCGGGCGCCATGTACGCGTACATCTTCGGAGAGCTGACGCGGATGGGCGTCGACGTGGCGGGCGAGTCGCAGCTCGTGGGCTACCCGACCCAGTTCCCGAGCGTGACCATGGTGGACTGGACCACCGGCCAGCCCAACGCGCGGTATCAGGTCCTGAGGCTCCTGCGCGACAACTTCGGGCCGGGCGACAAGCTCGTGGCCAACCTGCAAACGGGCCCGTTTCCGCCGCCGCTGGCGAGCTACGTCTACTACCAGGGTTTCCTCACGCGCGACGGCAAGCGCCGTCTGCTCCTCGTGAACAAGCGTGATCGCACCATCGAGGTGTCGGTGCCGGGCGCGAGCGGTGGCCGGGAGGACTACGTGGACCAGACCACGGCGTCCGCGCCACCCGTCTCCAAGAGGCTCGACGGCGAGACGGTCTCGCTGGGCGGGTATGCGGTGGCCGCCGTGACGCTGCCGTAGTCGGGCAGGGAGGACGCAGTGGCTGAAGGATCGGCGAAGAGCGATGGCTTGCGGGTCGGCCTCTTCGGGATCGGCCTCGACACCTACTGGCCGCAGTTCGCCGGCCTCGAGGACCGCCTCAAGGGATACCTGGAGAAGGTCGCCGGCAAGCTGCAGCGGCCGGGCGTGGAGGTGGTCAACCTGGGCCTCATCGACTCGCCCGAGAAGGCGGCGGTCGCCGGCCATCGCTTCCGGCAGGCGGACGTCGATCTCATCTTTCTCTATGTGACCACTTACGCCCTCTCGGCCACGGTGCTGCCCGTCGTGCGCCGGGCGAAGGTGCCGGTGATCGTCCTGAACCTCTCGCCCGGAGCGGCGATCGACTACGCCTGGTTCAACGCGCTCGGCGACCGCACGAAGATGACCGGGGAGTGGCTGGCCTACTGCCAGTCCTGCTCGGTGCCCGAGATCGCCAACGTGTTCCGGCGCGCGGGGGTCTCGTTCCACCAGATCACCGGCATGCTCGACGACGACCCCCCGGCCTGGAACGAGATCTCCGACTGGATCGACGCGGCCCGGGTGGCGTACGTGATGGAGCACAACCGTCTCGGCGTCATGGGGCACTACTACGGGGGGATGCTCGACATCTACACCGACCTCACCCAGCAGTGCGCCGGCTTCGGCGGCCACGTCGAGATCGTGGAGGTGGACGAGCTGGCCGCGCTGCGGAGGGAGGTCACGGCCGCCCAGGCCCGGGACCGCGTCGCGCGCTTCCGCGAGGTGTTCGACGTCCAGCCCGACTGCCCGTCCGAGGAGCTGGACCGGGCCGCGCGCACGTCGGTGGCGCTCGACCGGCTCGTCGACGTCCACCGCCTCGGATCCATGGCGTACTACTACATGGGCGTCGGGACGCCGGACAACGAGGACGTGATCAGCTCGATCATCCTGGGCAACAGCCTGCTCACCGCGCGCGGCGTCCCGCTCGCGGGCGAGATGGAGATCAAGAACGCCCAGGCCATGAAGATCCTGGACACGTTCGGCGTGGGGGGATCGTTCACCGAGTACTACGCCATGGACTTTGCGGCCGACGTGGTGCTGATGGGCCACGACGGGCCGGGCCATCTGGCGATCGCCGAGGGAAAGACGAAGGTGCGGCCGCTCGGCGTCTACCACGGCAAGGTGGGCCGCGGCCTCTCGGTGGAGATGTCGGTGAAGCGCGGCCCGATCACGGTGCTCGCGGTCGTGCAGAGCGGCGACCGGAAGCTGAAGCTCCTCGTGGCGGAGGGGGAGTGCGTGCCCGGCCCGGTCCTCGAGATCGGGAACACGAACAGCCGTTATCGTTTCCCGATCGGCGCCCGGGCGTACGTGAACGAGTGGAGCCGGCACGGCCCCGCGCACCATTGCGCCGTCGGCCTGGGCCACGTCGCCGCGAAGATCGAGAAGCTGGGCAGCCTGCTGGACATGGAAGTCGCCCGGGTCTGCTGATGGATGCCAATCCAGCCCTGGGCGTGATGCTCCACGCGATCGGCGGCCTCGCCGCGGCCAGCTTCTACATCCCGTACAAGCGGGTGAGGAGCTGGTCCTGGGAGACCTACTGGCTCGTCGGCGGCGTCTTCAGCTGGATCGTCGCCCCGTGGGCGTTCTCCCTCGCGATCCTGCCCCAGACGACGGAGATCCTCCGGGACACCGGCCGGAGCACGCTCTTCTGGACATTTCTCTTCGGCGTCCTGTGGGGCGTGGGCGGCCTGACGTTCGGGCTCACGATGCGCTACCTCGGCATCGCGCTCGGGTACGCGATCGCGCTCGGCCTGTGCGCCGCGTTCGGGACGTTGATGCCGCCGCTCTTCAACGGCGAGCTGGGCGAGATCGCCGCCCACGTGCCGGGGCAGGTGATCCTGCTCGGCGTCGCCGTGTGCGTCGCCGGGATCGCGGTCAGCGGCCGCGCCGGCATTCGCAAGGAGGGCGAAGTCTCCGAAGCGGACAAGAAGGCGACGGTCGCCGAGTTCAGCCTCGGCCGAGGGATGGCGGTGGCGGTGGCGTGCGGAGTGATGAGCGCGTCGATGGCCTACGGCATCGCCGCGGGCAAGCCCATCGCCGCCGCCGCGCTCGCGCACGGGGCGCCGTCGCTCTGGCAGAACCTGCCCGTCCTGATCGTGATCCTCACCGGCGGCTTCCTCACCAACGTCGTGTGGTGCGTCTTCCTGGCCGCGAAGAACCGCTCGGCCGGCGACTACGGGCGCGCCGGTGCGCCGCTCGTCGCCAACTACCTCCTCTGCGCGCTGGCCGGTCTCACCTGGTACCTGCAGTTCTTCTTCTACAGCATGGGCACGACCCGGATGGGCCCGTACGACTTCTCGAGCTGGACCCTGCACATGGCCAGCATCATCATCTTCGGCACGCTGTGGGGCGTCGCCCTCCACGAGTGGAGGGGCACGACCCTCGGCACCCGGCGGCTCGTGGCCGCGGGTCTCGTCCTCCTCATCGCGTCGACGGTCATCGTCGGCTATGGCAACTATCTCGCCGCCCAGTCCGCGGCGCCGTCCCGGTCCTCACGTCACGCTCTCGCCGAGTAGGAGGCCTATCGTGGAACACAAGCGCCGCCTGTCTCTCGTCGTCCTCGTCTTCTCGTCGATCGCCGTCATGCCGTCCCCCGCGGCGGACCCCTCCGGCAAGGTCACCGCGAGCTGGGACAAGGTCACGCGGGTCTCGCAGACGACCCCGACGCTGCAGGTGGTCGTGAACCCGCCGCTACGGCGCGGGACACCCGTGCACGACAACACCTTCAAGGCGCTGCGCGACCTGCAGGCCGACTACGTCCGCTACGTGCCCTGGCTTCCGTACCCGAAGCTCGGGGTGGCGGCGCTGGAGCCGCCGAAGGACGGCAAGACGTCGTGGGATTTCTCGCTCATCGATCCCATGACCGTCGACTTCCTGGAGGCGACCAAGGGCCATTCGGTGATCCTCAACTTCAGCACGATCCCGGCGTGGCTGCACAAGACCGACAAGCCCGTCGCCTATCCGGACGACCCGAACCAGGTGACCTGGACCTACACCCAGCGGAGCGAGCCGCGCGATCCGAGCTTCAAGGAGATCGCCGACTACTATGCGCGGCTCCTCGCGTGGTACACGCAGGGCGGATTCACCGACGAGCTCGGCAAGCGTCACGATTCCGGCCACCACTACCAGGTCTCGCACTGGGAGGTGCTGAACGAGCCCGACCTGGAATACCCGGCGGACCCGCAGACGTACACGCGCCTCTACGACGCCGTCGTCGAGGCCATGCGGAAGGTGTCGCCCCCGACGAAGTTCGTGGGCGCGTCGCTGGCGTTCCCGAGCGGTAACCCGGCCTTCTTCGAGTACTTCCTGAACCACGCGAACCACCGGCCCGGCATCCCGCTCGACTTCATCTCCTACCACTTCTACGCCGTGCCCTCGCCCGACGAGACGCCCGAGACCCAGGAGCACACGTTCTTCGCCCAGGCCGACGGGTTCCTGAACGTCGTGCGCTACGTCGAGTCGATCCGCAAGCGGCTCTCTCCGGAGACGAAGACGACCATCAACGAGATCGGCGCCATCTCCGCGGAGGACCTGACGCAGGGACAGCCCGGATACGTCTTCAAGCCCATTCCCGACTCCTACTGGGGCCTCGTGAGCGCGATGTACGCCTACATCTTCGGCCAGCTCTCCCACATCGGCGTGGACGTGGCCGGCGAGTCGCAGCTCGTGGGCTATCCCACCCAGTTCCCCAGCGTGTCGATGGTCGATTGGACCGACGGCCGGCCCAACGCGCGGTACTGGGTGCTGAAGCTGCTGAAGGACAACTTCGGTCCCGGCGACAAGCTCGTGGACACGAAGGTGGACAACCGCTATGTGTACGCGCTGGGGGCGGTGAAGCCCGACGGAAAGCGGCGCGTCCTGCTCGTCAACAAACGTAACCGGCCCTTCGAGATCACCGTCCCCGGCGCGAGCGGGGGGCAGATGGACCGGGTGGACCAGACGACGGCTCTCCAGCCACCGGCTTCGACGAAGCTGACGGACGACAAGCTCACGCTGGGCGGCTTCGCGGTGGCGGTGGTCACGCTGCCGTAGCAAGATAGGGCCCCATGCGTCGCCGGGAGTTTCTCGCCGGCGCGGCCGGCGCGGCCACCGCGCTGCGTTCGCGCGCGCGTGCCGCCGAGCCGGCCGTCGACGCCGCGCCGTTCGATCGGGCGATGCGCTGGGGCCAGCTCGCCTTCGTCGAGAACGACCCGGGCCGTTACGACCGGGACTTCTGGCTCGACTATTTCCGGCGGACCCACCTGGACGCGGTGACGTTGAGCGCGGGCGGCGTCGTCGCCTTCTACCCGACGAAGATACCGTTCCATCACCGCAGCGCCTGGATGAAGGAAGGGACGGATCCCTTCGGGGACCTGGCCGGCGCCTGCCGGCGGCTCGGCATGCTCGTCGTCGCGCGAGTGGACCCGCACGCCGTCTACCCGGACGCCGGGGAGGCGCACCCCGAATGGATCGCGGCCGGCGAGGACGGGAAGCCACGGCGCCACTGGGCGAACCCGGAGCTGTGGGTCACCTGCGCGCTGGGCCCGTACAACTTCGGGCACGTGACGGAGATCCTGCGCGAGATCGCCGCCCTCTACGACGTGCGGGGAATCTTCGCGAACCGGTGGGCGGGCCACGGCACCTGCTATTGCGAGAGCTGCCGCCGCAACTTCAAGGCCGCCTCGGGCAGCGATCTGCCCGGCCCGCGCCCCGACGACCCCGTGCGCCGGCCCTATCTGCTCTGGAGGCGTCAGCGGCTGCTCGAGCTGTGGGACGTCTGGGACGCGGCGATCCGCGAGGTGCGGCCCGGGGCGTACTTCATTCCCAACGGACCTCCCGGCCTCGAGAGCGCCCGGCGCGCGGAATTCCTCGCCGTGGACCAGCAGGCGCGGCGCGGCCTCACGCCGCCCTGGGCCTTCGGGCGGTCGGCCAAGCAGTACCGCGCGGTGATGGGGCGCAAGCCGGTGGCCGGCCTCTTCAGCGTCGGCGTCGAGGAGCCGTACCGCTGGAAGGACTCCGTGCAGGCCGGGCCCGAGGTCCGCATCTGGGCGCTCGACGGCATCGCCAACGGCTTCCGTCCCTGGTTCGTCAAGTTCTCGGCGGTGCTCTACGACCGCCGCTGGCTGAAGACCGTCGAAGACCTCTATTCCTGGCACCACCGGAACGAGCGCTACCTCCGGAACGAGGCGCCGATCGCGCGCGTGGCGCTCGTCTACTCGGAGCAGACCCGCGACTTCTACGGGAAAGACGAGGCCGAAGCGAAGGTAGAGGACCACGTGAAGGGGATGTACCAGGCCCTGCTCGAAGCGCGCGTTCCGTTCGAGATGGTCCACGACGCGCTGCTCGACGCCGACCACGTGGACCGGTTCAAGCTGCTCGTCCTGCCCAACGTGGCCGCGCTGTCCGACGAGCAGTGCCGGCGCCTTGCCGAGTACGTCACCCGCGGCGGGAGCCTGCTCGCCACCTTCGAGACCTCTCTCTACGACGAGACGGGGGCGCCGCGGAAGGAGTTCGGCCTGCGTGACGTCTTCCAGGTTTCCTTCGAGGGACGGGTGGACCGCCGGGTGCAGAACTCGTACCTCGCCCTGAACCACGAGACGCGCCACCCGCTCCTCGCCGGGCTCGAGGACGCGCCCCGCATCATCAATTCCGCACAGCGCGTGCACGTCCGGCCGCTGGCCGGGTTCCCGTCGCCGGTGACGCTCATCCCGTCGTACCCGGACCTGCCGATGGAGCACGTCTTTCCGCGCGTCCCGCCGACGGACGAGCGGCAGGTCTACCTGCGGGATCTCGGCCGGAGCCGCGTCGTCTACTTTCCCGGCGACATCGACCGCACGTTCTGGGAGGTCCTGGCCGCCGATCACGCCAAGCTCCTCGCGAACGCCGTGGACTGGGCCACGAACGAGGAGCGGCCGGTCGCGATGACGGGGCCCGGCCTGCTGGACGTGACCGCATGGCGCCAGAAGGAGTCCCTGACCGTCCACCTCGTGAACCTCACGAACCCGATGACGATGAAGGGCCCGTTCCGGGAGTTCGTACCCGTGGGGCCCTTCACGGTCAAGCTGCGTCTGCCGGAGGGCCGCCGGCCACGGCGCGTCCAGCTCCTCGTGGCGGGGACGGTGCCGCGGGCGGAGGAGGAGGCGGGCGTGCTCGTCGTGACCGTGCCCTCGGTGAGCGACCACGAGGTGCTGGCGGTCGACGTTTGAAACGGTGTTAACTTCGCGGTCGCGGAATCGCGCCGGGAGCCGCAGAGGAGGCAACATGCGTTTTCGCCGATCGCTTGGCGCCGGTCTGGCCGTGGCGCTCGCCGCCGCGGCCGCGCTGCGGGCGGCGGGACCGACGCCGGTGCAGGTGTTCCTGCGCAGTGTCGTGAGCTTCGCCGACGCCGACATCGCCTCGGTGAGCGCCGGCCAGGTCGTCACCAGGCAGCTCCCCGCGGCCGACAAGCCGGAGATCGCGGCCTTCGGCGCCGTCCGCGTGCAGGCCGACAAGGCCGCGGCGCTGCGGCGGTTCCGCGAGGTCGACTTCCTGCGTCGCGCGCCGTCGGTGCTCGAATCCGGGCGGTTCGGAAACCCCCCGACCCCGGGCGACCTCGAGGCGCTGACCCTCGAGGAGGCGGACGTCGAGGCGGCGAGGAAGTGCCGGCCCGGCGACTGCGCCCTCAAGCTCGCGAGCTCGGCCATGGACCGCATCCGCGGCGAGCTCGCGGGGCCGCCGGCCGAAGTGAAACCGAAGGCCACGGCCCTCGTGAGGCGGATGCTCGTGGAGTACGTGACGGCCTACCGAGCGGGGGGCATCGGCGCGCTGGCCACGTACAACGACAAGGACAAGCCGCAGGAAGCGCCCGCCGAGTTTCGGAAGCTGCTCGCGGCGTCGCCGTTCCTCGTGGACTACGTTCCCGAGTTCCACCGCTACGTGGAGGAGTACCCGCGGGCCCACCTCGACGGCGCGGAGGACTTCTTCTATTGGACGAAGGACAAGCTCGGCCCCAAGCCGACGATCTCGGTGTATCACCTCACGCTGTGGCAAGATCCGAAGAACCCCGGCCGGACCGTCGTCTGCTCCAAGAGGATCTACGCCAGCCACTACTTCCAGTCGGGCCTCGACCTCATGGCCCTCGTGGACGCCCCGTCCGGCGAAAAGGGCTTCTATCTCATGGATCTCCACCGCGTACGCATCGATCCTCCGACGGGCATGCTCTCGGGCGTGCTTCTGGGAAGGATCCGGGGCGGGATCGAGACCGCCGTGACCGAGCGGCTGAAGGCCGCCAAGTCCCTCGCTGAGTCGCAGTAGAGCCGGGCTGAGCGTGGGAGCTCGTGTAGCGCGGGCCGCTCTTCTTCTCGGGTGCGTTCTCCCGTGCGTCGTCTTTCCGCAGGAGGCCACGCCCGGCCCGAACATCGCGGAGGTGCAGCGGCTCTTTGCCAAGCCGCCCGACGACAGCCGGATCCTGATGCGGTGGTGGTGGTTCGGTCCCTCGGTCACGTCGGCCGAGCTGGAAGCCGAGATGCGCCGGATGAAGGAGGGTGGGATCGGCGGCTTCGAGCTGGCGGTCGTCTACCCGATGGCGCTCGACGACCCGGCCCGCGGCATTCGCAACGAGCGCTATCTGTCTCCGGAGTTCCTCGAGAAGGTTGCATTCACATCGCGGAAGGCGCGCGAGCTCGGCCTGCGAATGGACGTGACGATCGGCAGCGGCTGGTCCTACGGCGGACCCTACATCCCGCCCGAC
>Ga0207684_10005507_pt1 | contig 11663 bp, 9 predicted proteins | sample KBSK5501metaG_FD_184342 | JGI IMG/M metagenome (GOLD analysis project Ga0207684, IMG submission 184342) | Corn, switchgrass and miscanthus rhizosphere microbial communities from Kellogg Biological Station, Michigan, USA - KBS K5-50-1 metaG... | ecosystem: Host-associated > Plants > Roots >... | reverse complement strand
CCCCCCGGCACACAGCCGCCCGGCGCGGGGCCGGCATACGGCGCACAGCCCCCCGGCACACAGCCGCCCGGCGCGGGGCCGGCATACGGCGCACAGCCCCCCGGCGCGGGGCCGGCATACGGCGCACAGCCGCCCGGCGCACAGCCGCCCTACGGCGCACCGCAGGGCGCGCAGCCCGGGTACGGCGTGCCCCCGCCCGGCTACGCCGGCGAGCCCGCGTACGGCACCCCGCCGTACGGCGGTCCGCCCGGCCACGGCGATCAGCCGCAGGCGAGCTGGCAGCCGCCCGCGGCGCCGCCGCTCCCCGGGCAACTGCCCGGCGCGGTACCGCCCGGCGGCGAGGGCCGCTGGGCGCCGCCGGGCTACGGCCAGCCGCCGGGACCCCGGCCCTCGCGCGGGCCGCTGAGCACGGCGCTGGTCTACCTGCTGGTCGCGGTGCTCGCGGCGGCGGTCGGCGCGGGCGCGGTGCTGGCGCTGCGCGGCTCGGGCGGGGCGGCTCCCCCTTCGGCCTCGCAGGCGAACGAGATCCCCAAGCCCAAATCGAACGCCGGCCCCGGCGCCGGCTCCGCCAACCTGAACGGTTCCGTGGCCCGCAAGGTCGAGCCCGGGGTGGTGGACATCACCTCCTACGTCCACTACCAGCGGGAGGTCTTCGAGGGCACCGGCATGGTGCTGTCCCCCAACGGCCTGGTGCTGACCAACAACCACGTCATCAAGGGGTCCACCCGGGTGGTCGTGCAAGTGGTCGCGACCGGGCACAAGTACAGTGCCCAGGTCGTGGGCACCGACAACGCCCAGGACGTCGCGCTGCTGCGGCTGAAGGGGGCGTCGGGGCTGAAGACCGTCCAGGTCGGTGACTCGAGCAAGGTCCGGCTCGGCGAGTTGGTCGTGGCGCTGGGCAACGCGGGCGGCACCGGCGGCCAGCCGACCGTGACCAGCGGGACCATCACGGACCTGAAGAAGACGATCACCGCCAGCGACGCGGGCTCGGGCACGTCCGAGCGGCTGACGAACATGTTCCAGACCAACGCCCCGATCGCCGAGGGCGACTCGGGCGGCCCGCTGGCCAACTCCGCCGGCCAGGTCATCGCCATGAACACCGCGGCGAACAGCCAGAGCCTCGGCGGTACCGGCACCACCCAGGGCTTCTCGATCCCGATCGACCGGGCGCTGTCCATCGCCCGGCAGATCGCCGCCGGTCACGGCAGCAGCACGATCCAGATCGGCCAGCCCGCGTTCATCGGCATCGCGATCGCCAGCGACCCGCACAGCAACGCGCCCAGCAGCGCTGGCAGCCCGAGGGCGCAGCTGAACCAGCTCCAGCAGATCGCCCAGGGCAACTTCCCCAACGGCATCAACTCCAGCGGCGGCTGCCTGATGAACGAGACGGCGAACCCGGTGCCGCAGAACATCGCGCCGGCCCGGTCGGGCACGCTGATCGCCGGGGTGTTCTGCAACGCCCCGGCGGCGGCCGCCGGGGCCGCGGCGGGTGACGTGATCACCGCCGTGAACGGCCACGCGGTGACCTCACCGGCCTCCCTGCGGATGCTGATGCGCCAGTACCGCCCGGGCAACACGGTCACGCTCACCTGGATCGGGCTCAACGGCAAGCAGCGGACCGGCTCGCTCAAGCTCGCCGCGGGGCCGGCCGCGTAGCGGGGCGCGCTCACCCGCGCTCGGCCGGCCAGCGGAAGGCCCCGCGACTTCGTCGCGGGGCCTTCCGGCTATCGGGGGTTCCGGGCGGTCGGGCCCGGGGGCTTGCCCTCGCGGATCCGGGGTGCTCCCCCCGGGGCTGGCACGGCTCACCCGGTCAGCCAGGCCTCCATCGTCGCCTCGCACTCGGCGATCTGCGCCACGGGCACGTGCTCGTCCGGGGAGTGGGCGAGCATCGGGTCGCCGGGGCCGTAGTTCAGCGCGGGCATGCCGAGCAGGGCGAACCTGGCCACGTCGGTCCAGCCGAACTTGGCCCGGGGGGTCCCGGGCACCGCCGCCAGCAGCGCCGCGGCCGCCGGGTCGTCCAGCCCAGGGCGGGCACCGGGCGCCGAGTCGGTGATCTTGACCTGGTAGCCCGCGAACACCTCGCGCACGTGCGCGGCCGCCTGCTCCTCGCTGCGGTCGGGGGCGAACCGGTAGTTCACCGTGACCACGCACTCGTCCGGGATGACGTTGCCCGCGACCCCGCCGGTGATCCCGACGGCGTTCAGCCCCTCGTGGTAGGTCAGCCCTTCCACCACCGGCTCCCGGGGCTGGTAGGACCGCAGCACGTCGAGGATCCCGCCGGCCCCGTGTATTGCGTTCTTTCCCATCCAGGACCGTGCGCTGTGCGCGCGCTTACCGTGCGCGGTGACCTCGGCCCGCATCGTGCCTTGGCAGCCGCCCTCGATGACGCCGCCGGTCGGTTCCATCAGCACCGCCAGGTCGCCCTGCAGCAGGGCGGGGCTGTTGCGGGACACCCGCAGCAGCCCGTTCCGCTCGGCCTCGACCTCCTCGCAGTCGTAGAAGACGTAGGTGACGTCGGGGCGCGGCTCGGCCAGCCGCGCGGCCAGCCGGAGCGCGACCGCCACCCCGGACTTCATGTCGCAGCTGCCGCAGCCGTAGAGCAGGCCGCCGTCCCGGCGGGAGGGGAGGTTGCCGGCGACCGGCACCGTGTCGAGGTGCCCGGCGACGATCACCCGCCGCTGACGGCCGAGGCTGGTCCTGGCGACCACCGTGTTCCCGTCGCGGTGCACCGACAGGTGCGCCACGCCGCGCAGCGCGCGCTCGACCGCGGCGGCCAGGTCCGCTTCATCGCCGCTGACCGACTCCACGTCGACGAGCGCCGCGGTGAGCTCGGCGCTGTCACTGGCAAGATCCAGGTCCACGGCGGCAGCATAGAGTGCTCAGCAGTGCGGCGGTGGGGGCTGCCAGCAAAGGGAGCAGATGCGCATGTTCAGAGTTGACTCGGAAGTCGGCCGCCTCCGCCAGGTGATCCTGCACCGGCCCGGCCTGGAGCTCAAGCGGCTCACCCCGGATAACGCGGCGGATCTGCTCTTCGACGACGTGCTCTGGGTGAGCCGGGCGCAGCAGGAGCACGACGCCTTCGCGAACGTGCTGCGGTCCCGCGGCGTCGTCGTGCACTACTACGGCGACCTGCTCGCGGAGACGCTGGACACCGCCGCGGCCCGTACCTACGTCCTGGACGGGGTTTTCGACTCCCGCTGGCACGGGCCGCTGGCGGCCGACAACCTGCGTGCCGCGGTGGACGGGCTGGACTCGCGGAGCCTGGCGGGCTACCTGGTGGGCGGGATCACCAAGCGGGAGATCTCCGAGCTTGCCCCGGAACCGAAGAGCATCGCGTTCCATTCGCTCGACCCGGACGGGTTCGTGCTCGCCCCGCTGCCGAACCTGCTCTACCAGCGCGACACGTCCTGCTGGATCTTCTCCGGGGTGTCGATCAACGCGATGCGCCGCCAGGCCCGGGTCCGTGAGTCGATGTTCGCCGAGGCGATCTACCGCTGGCACCCGATGTTCGCCGGCGCCGACTTCGACGTCTGGTACCGGGGCGCCGACGCCGCCCCGGCCACGATCGAGGGTGGTGACGTGCTCGTGCTCGGCAACGGCGCGGTCCTCGCCGGGATGAGCGAGCGGACCACGCCGCAGGCGCTGGAGATGCTGGCGCACCGGCTGTTCGCCGCGGGCGCCGCGACCTCGCTGGTCGCGATCGACATGCCCAAGCAGCGCGCGTTCATGCACCTGGACACCATGCTGACCATGGCGGACCACGGGGTGTTCACCAAGTACGCGGGGATGGGCATGCTGCGGTCCTACACCGTGGAGCCGGGCGCGAGCACGCGCGAGCTCAAGGTCACCGACCACCCGCCGGAGGACATGCACACCGCGCTGGCCGCCGCGCTGGGCCTGGCGCGCATCACGGTGCTCACCGCGGTCCAGGACGTGCGCTCGGCGCAGCGGGAGCAGTGGGACGACGGGTGCAACGTGCTGGCGGTGGAGCCGGGCGTCGTCGTCGCCTACGAGCGGAACGTGACCACGAACGCCTACCTGGAGGAGAACGGCATCGAGGTACTCACCGTCGCGGGCGGCGAACTCGGCCGCGGCCGCGGCGGCCCCCGGTGCATGAGTTGCCCGATCGAGCGCGACGCCTGACCTGCTTACAGCGGGAGCAGTTCCGGGCGCTTGGGCTGCAGGCCGTCTCCGGAGGAGACACCGCGCACCCGGCGGGCCACCCACGGGGCAGCGTGCTCGCGGGCCCAGCGCAGGTCCATACGCCGGGCCGCCACCCAGGCCGCCCGGCCGGACGCGGACGGGCTGTCCAGCGCCGGCCAGGGCTCACGCCAGTCTTCCGTGACGTCCACGCCGAGCGCCTCGCCAGCACGCAGCGCCACCCGGCGGTGCGCGTCCGGGGTCAGGTGCAGCCGGTCCGCGCTCCACGCCCGTGGGTCTCGCAGCACGGTCATCGCCCACAGGTCCACGACGACGCACCCGTGACGGTCCGCGATCGCGCGCAGGTGCATGTTGTAGGCCGCCACCTTGCCGCGGATCAGCCGCAGCACCGGGAAGCGCGGGTCGAAGCCCGTGAAGATGGCCACCTGGGACCCGGCCATCAGCAGGGTGCGGACCACCTCGTCGAACGTCTGCGCCAGCGTGTCGGGATCGGACCGGAACCGGAGCAGGTCGTTTCCTCCCGCGGCGATGCTGACCAGGTCCGGGGCCATCGCGATGGCGAGTGGCACCTGCTCGTCGGCCACCTGCCCGAGCAGCTTGCCGCGCAGCGCGAGGTTCGCGTAGCGCAGCCCAGGCTGCCGCGCCGCGAGCAACTGTGCGAACCGGTCCGCCCAGCCGAGGTAGCCGCTCTGGTCCTCGCGCGCGTCATCCAGCCCTTCCGTGAAGCTATCGCCCAATGCGACAAAGCTGCTGAACTGCGCGGACATGCCACCTCCCCTTCTCCCCGTCCACTTTCAGGGTACGTTGAGAACCGCCCCCCGGCAGGGAACCGCAACATCGACCCGCACCGCGGTCCCCACACGGCCGGGGAGCCGCGCCGCCTGAGGTGTCCCCGCGCCCGGCCACGCTCGGGCACGGGAAGAGGGCAGACTTGGCCTATGCGCCCAGGCCCCACAGCCATGCTCGCCTCGTTCGTGGTAGTCGGGTTGTGCTTGCTGGCCGGCTGCAGCACGACGGCCACGGGCAGCGGGCCGGCCGGCCCAGTCACCAGCCCGGCGGCGACGGCCCCGGCCTCCGGCCACCCGGCGCCGCTGAGCGCCACCGACTGGCCGGCCTATCACCGGGACTCGGCCCGCACCGGCGCCGCGCCCGGCAGCCCGGCCTCCGGGCGGCTTGCCATCGCCTGGCGGCGGCGCCTGGACGGGGCCGTCTACGGCCAGCCGCTGGCGATCGGCGGCCTGGTCATCGCGGCGACCGAGGGCGACACGGTGTACGGGCTGGACCGGGCCACCGGCAGGGTGCGCTGGCACGTCCACCTGGGCACCCCGGTGCCGCTGTCCGCGCTGCCCTGCGGGGACATCGACCCGCTCGGCATCACCGGGACGACGGTCTACGACCCGGCTACCGGCCTGGTCTACGCGGTCGCGGAGACCACCGGGTTCCACCACGTCCTGGCGGGCATCACCGTGCCAGGCGGGAAGCTGGCCTTCACGCGGGACGTGCCCACGCCGGACGGGCAGCCGCGCTACGACCAGCAGCGCGCGGCGCTCACGCTGGACCGGGGCCGGGTGTACGTGGCGTTCGGCGGGCTGGATGGGGACTGCGGGCCCTACCAGGGGTCGATCAATGGCGTGCCGGCCTCGGGGCAGGGACCCATCGTCTCGTACAAGGTGCCGACCGCGCGGGAAGCCGGCATGTGGGCGGCGGGCGGTCCGGTAGTCGGCCCGGACGGCACCATCTACGTCAGCGCGGGCAACGGGGCGGCCACGGCGCCGCCGTTCGACGGCAGTGACTCGGTCACCGCGCTCACCCCGTCGTTGCACCGCGTCGGCATCTTCGCCCCGGTCACCTGGCCCTCGGACAACGCCGGCGATCGTGACCTCGGCTCCGCCGCTCCCGGCCTGCTGGCAAACGGGAAGATGCTGGCCGACGGCAAGAACGGCACCGGGTACCTGCTGGATGTCCACCACCTGACCGGGGTGGGCTCGCAGGTAGCCGAGGGCCGGGTGTGCGCCGCCTACGGCGGCATGGCGACCAGCGGCACCATTGCCTACGTGCCGTGCATCGCCGGCGGGATGGCCGCCGTGGGCACGTCGGGTAACTCGCTCAAGGTGGCATGGCGCGGTCCCGGCGCGGCGCAGGGCTCGCCGGTGCTCGGCGGCGGCGCGGTCTGGGTGCCGGACTGGGACGCCGGGGTGCTGTACGAACTGGACCCGGCGACCGGCCGCGTCCGGCACAAGATCGGGCTGGGCTCTGCGCTGCCGCACTTCGCCTCGCCGTCGCTGTCCGGCCCGCTCGCCCTGATCGGCACCATGCACGGGGTGGTGGCGGTCAGCGGGGCTTAACGGCACCCCGCGGCGCCTGCCGCCTGACAAACTGGCCCGGTGGCTACCCCGCCGCAGTACCCGCAGCCGCCCGTCCCCGCGTTCCTGTTCGACCTGGACGGGACGCTGATCGACAGCGTGTACCAGCACGTGATCGCGTGGCGCACGGCGCTGGCCCGGCTGTCCATCGACCTGTCGGTGTGGCGGATCCACCGGCGGATCGGGATGAGCGGCGGCCTGTTCGTGTCCGCGCTGCTCCGGGAGACCGGGCGGGTCATGTCCGACGACGACATCGCCATGGTGCAGATCTGGCACAGCGAGGAGTACCTGGCCCAGGTGGACTCGGTCCGGCCGCTGCCGGGTGCCGCCGAACTGCTGGCGACGCTGACCGAGCATAAGATCCCCTGGGCGATCGCGACCAGCAGCTACCAGGTCACGGCGGTCCGCGCGCTGGCCATGCTCGGCCTGCCCCCGGACACGCCGCTGGTGACCAGGGACATGGTGGCGCACGCCAAGCCGGACCCGGACCTGTTCCTGGCCGCGGCGGCGCTGCTGGGCGTCGACACGCAGCACGCGTTCGTCGTCGGGGACAGCGTCTGGGACCTGCTCGCCGCCCGCCGCGCCGGTGCGATTGGGATCGGCCTGCTGTCCGGCGGCTACGGCCGCGAGGAACTGGAGCGGGCCGGCGCCTACCGGGTCTACGCCGACCCGGCCGACCTGCTCGCCCGCGCCGACGAGGTGGGCGTCCGCCTCGGCCCGCCGCGCCTGTCCGAAGGCTGAGGCCGGGAACTCCTCCCGCTAATCCTGGCCCACCGGGTGGCTGGTGGCCAGGGCGGCACCGACCTGGTCGGCCAGCGCGACCGCCAGCAGCCGTTGCTCGGCCGTGGGCCGGGCATCGGGGCCGGGCGTCATCAGAAACCGGCCCTGGAACACGCCGCCGCCCTCTACCAGGAGTTCGGTGTCGGTGCCGACCGGGAAGCCCTTGGCATCCACGTCCCAGGGCTGGTCTGCCACGATGACCGTCCCGTCGTGCCGCAGCCGGGCCGGCCGGCCGAGGCCGGCGGCACCGTACTGAAACCGGCACGCCAGCAGCGACAGCACCCGGGTGAGCTGGCTGGCCACCTGGTCGATCAGTGTGGCCGGTGAACTGCCGGTGGCGGCGGCCTGCGCGGCGGCGTTGATTCCGTCGAGGTAGCCAGCCCGCCGGCTCGCGACCGCATGCTGCCGGCGCCCCCACACCGCGATCTCGGTGACCGCAATCCCGATGACCAGCAGCAGGACGGTGGTCTCGATATCGGCCCGCCGGGTGATGGTGAACCGCTCGTAGGGGCGGGTCAGGAAGAAGTCGAACCAGGCCGAGGCCGAGACGGCCGCCAGGATCCCGGCCAGCCGGTGCCCGTTCGCGGCGACCGCCACCACGAGCAGGATCAGGGCCAGGGCGGCGTCGGTGTTGGGGAAGCCGCCGCGGAACGGGACCAGGAGGGCGGCCAGCGCCAGCGGGGCCGCGAGCCCGGCGAGCACTGCCACGGTGTCCCGCCGGGACAAACGCCAGATCTGCATATATCGGTGATAACACGCGCGGGAACGTCCGGCTGCATGGGTTCTGTTAGGGTTCCCGGCCGCCCCGTATGGATGCCGCAAGGACCCGCGAAAGTCGGCATTCCCCCAGGTAGGACTGTCTTGTCATCCGGATGAGAAGGGTTGCATCCGGGGTGTGGCAGTCCGAGGAGGGACCGTGTCCGACCTGCTGTACATCGGCCTGACGATCGTCGTCTTCGCCACGCTGTGGCTGTTGGTGAAGGGGGTCGAGCGCTTTGAGCGCTGAGAGCTGGATCGGCCTGATCGGCGGCGTGCTGCTGACGGTCTATCTGTTCGTCGCTCTTGTCCTGCCTGAGAGGTTCTAGTGAGCAGCACCCTCGCGGGCTGGCTCCAGGTCGGCCTGCTCGTCGCCGCGCTCGCCGCATGCTACATCCCGCTCGGCAACTACATCGCCAAGATCTTCACCACGGACAAGCACTGGAAGGCCGAGCGCGCCATCTTCAAGGTCACCGGGATCAACCCGGGCGTGGACCAGACGTGGGGCCAGTACCTGCGCAGCATGCTCGCCTTCTCCGCGGTCAGCGTGCTGTTCCTGTACGGCATGCAGCGACTGGAGGGTCACCTGCTGTCGTTCGTGGGGCCGCACATGGCCGCCGTGCCCGCCGACACGGCCTGGAACACCGCGGTGTCCTTCACGACCAACACCAACTGGCAGAACTACTCAGGCGAATCCACGATGACCTACATCGTGCAGATGAGCGGCCTGGCGGTGCAGAACTTCATGTCCGCCGCGGTCGGCTTGGTGGTTGCCATGGCGATGATCCGCGGGTTCATCCGCTCCCGGACCGGCACGCTGGGCAACTTCTGGGCAGACGTCACCCACGCGGTGGTGCGCCTGCTGCTGCCGCTGTCCGTGATCGGCGCGGTGATCCTGATGGCCGGCGGCGCCATAGACAACTTCTCCGCCTACCACACGATCACCACCCTGTCCGGCGCGCACCAGACGATCGTCGGCGGCCCGGTGGCCTCCCAGGAGGTCATCAAGGAGATGGGGAACAACGGCGGCGGGTTCTTCAACGCCAACTCCGCGCACCCGTTCGAGAACCCGAACCCGTTCACGAACTGGTTCGAGATCTTCCTGCTGCTGCTCATCCCGTTCGCCACCCCGCGGGCGTTCGGGAAGATGGTCAAGGACAACCGGCAGGGCTACGCAATCCTGGCGATCATGGTGGTCATCTGGCTGGCCGCGGTCGGTGGGATCAGCTTCTTCGAGGCGCACACCGGCACCGGGGGTGCCGCGACCATCGCCGCTGGCCATGCCGCCGAGGGCACCGAGGTCAGGTTCGGCACACCCGCTTGCTCGGTGTTCGCCGCGTCCACCACGGTCACCTCGACCGGGGCGGTGAACTGCTTCCACGACTCACTGACGCCGTTCGGCGGCGGGATCGCGCTGTTCGACATCACACTCGGTGAGATCGCACCAGGTGGGATCGGCGCCGGCATGTACGGCATCCTGGTACTGGCCGTCGTCACGGTGTTCGTCGCCGGGCTGATGGTCGGCCGGACGCCGGAGTACATCGGCAAGAAGATCCGGCCCACCGAGATGAAGTACGCGGCGCTGTACTTCCTGACCATACCCGTGGTCACCCTCACCGCGGCCGGGCTGTCGATCGCGACCAAGATCGGCCAAAGAGCAATCCTCAACCCAGGGCCACACGGCCTCACGGAGATCATGTACGCGTTCGCCTCGGAAGCCAATAACAACGGCTCCGCGTTCGCCGGCCTGGGCACCGGCGCCACCTGGTATCAGACTCTCGGCGGGGTGGTGATGCTGCTCGGCCGGTTCGCGCCGGAGATCTTCGCACTCGGCCTGGCCGGGTCGCTGGCCCGGCAGAGCCCGGTGCCCGCGAGCGCGGGCACCCTGGACACCCGGACGCCACTGTTCGTCGGGATGGTCGTCGGGGTGATCCTCATCCTGGTCGGCCTCACCTATTTCCCGGCGTTCGCGCTCGGGCCGTTCGCAGAAGGACTGCACTGATATGGCCATGACGAGGACACCGCAGCCATCGGGGGGCTCCGGGGGGCCGTCCCCCCGGGGCAGCACGGGCGACATCCACAAGGCGGCCGGCGGCGAGCAGCACCGGATCGGTGGCGGGCTGCTCGACCCGAGAATGCTGTGGAAGTCCACCCCGGACGCGCTGAAGAAACTGGACCCGCGGGTGCAGATCCGCAACCCGGTCATGTTCGTCGTCGAGGTCGGCGCCGTGATCACCCTGTACACGGCGATCACCAAGCCGACGGTGTTCAACTGGACCATCGTGGTCTGGCTGTGGCTGACCGTGCTCTTCGCCAACCTGGCCGAGGCCGTGGCCGAGGGGCGTGGCAAGGCACAGGCGGAGACGCTGCGGCGGACCAAGCGGGAGACCGTGGCCCGGCGGCTGATCGGCTGGGAGCCGGGCCAGGCGGACACCCGCGAGGAGGAGGTGCCCGGCACCGCGCTCACCCTCGGGCGATCACGTCGTGGTGGAGGCCAGGGAGACGATCCCCGGTGACGGGGACGTGGTCGAGGGCGTCGCCTCCGTGGACGAGTCGGCGATCACCGGCGAGTCCGCCCCGGTCATCCGGGAATCCGGCGGCGACCGGTCCGCGGTGACCGGCGGCACCAAGGTGCTGTCCGACCGGATCGTGGTGAAGATCACCTCCAAGCCTGGCGAGACGTTCATCGACCGGATGATCGCCCTGGTCGAGGGCGCGCAACGGCAGAAGACGCCGAACGAGATCGCGCTGAACATCCTGCTCGCGTCGCTGACGATCATCTTCATGCTCGCGGTGATCACGCTACAGCCGATGGCCTACTACTCCGGTGCCCCGCAGACGCTGGTGATCCTGGTCGCCCTGCTCGTCGCGCTGATCCCGACCACGATCGGCGCGCTGCTGTCGGCGATCGGCATCGCGGGCATGGACCGTCTGGTCCAGCGCAACGTGCTAGCCGTGTCAGGCCGCGCGGTCGAGGCGGCGGGCGACGTCAACACGCTGCTGCTGGACAAGACCGGCACGATCACCATCGGCAACCGGCAGGCCACCGAGTTCCTGCCGGTGAACGGGGTGTCCGCCGCCGAACTGGCCGACGCAGCCCAGTTGTCGTCCATGGCCGACTACACCCCCGAGGGCCGCTCGATCGCGGTGCTGGCCAAGAACGAGTTCGGCCTGCGCGAGCGCGGCGAGGGCGAACTGCGGGGCGCCGAGTTCGTCGAGTTCACCGCGCAGACGCGGATGAGCGGCATCGACCTGGCCGACGGCCGGCCAGGCCGGGGGCGGCAAATCAGAAAGGGCGCCGCCTCGTCGGTGTCCAAGTGGGTCCGCGACAACGGCGGCACCACGCCGGACGAACTCGGCGGGATGGTCGACGGCATCTCGGCGGCCGGCGGCACGCCGCTGGTGGTGGCCGAGTGGGCCAACGGCACGGCCCGGGCGCTCGGCGTCATCCACCTGAAGGACATCGTCAAGGAGGGCATCGCCGAGCGGTTCGCCGAGATGCGGACGATGGGCATCCGCACCGTCATGATCACCGGTGACAACCCGCTGACCGCCAAGGCCATCGCGGACGAGTCCGGCGTGGACGACTTCCTCGCCGAGGCC
>Ga0207684_10005504_pt1 | contig 11666 bp, 12 predicted proteins | sample KBSK5501metaG_FD_184342 | JGI IMG/M metagenome (GOLD analysis project Ga0207684, IMG submission 184342) | Corn, switchgrass and miscanthus rhizosphere microbial communities from Kellogg Biological Station, Michigan, USA - KBS K5-50-1 metaG... | ecosystem: Host-associated > Plants > Roots >... | reverse complement strand
TGACAATGCGCGTCTGCTGTGAGCTGGCCGGCGGGCTATTGGGGTCGGTCTCGCGAAAGAGGGTGTAGAAGTCGGGCAGGGAAAGCTTGTTGGGGTTGGTGAAGGCGTCGATCTCCAGCTTGTTGTAGGGTGGCGGCGGGACATCCTCGGGATCGCTGACCTTCAGCGGATCGTAGTTGTAGATGCTGAGTTGACATTCCCCCGCATACAGGCGGGAGATGCTCGGTTCTCCGCCGCAGCCTACGCCACAGCTCCCCGACGGCTCTGCCCGAGCCGTTCTATGTTCTTGGCGGCGTTGTGGTCCCGATGCAGACTCATGCCGCAGTCCGGGCAGCGATGCCAGCGGACAGATAAGCCTTTGGAGACCAGCACGCCACAGCCAGAGCAGATCTGGCTCGTGTAGGCAGGCGGCACAGCTACAACTGAGCGACCGGCGCATGCTGCCTTGAAGCTCAGGATGCTCAAGAACGCACCCCACCCCGCATCAGAGATGCTCTTGGCGAGATGGTGGTTCTTGACCATGTTAGCCGTCTGCAAATCCTCATGATAGATCACATCGTTGGCTCTCACTAACGCGAGCGCCGTCTTCTGGTGGAAGTCTGCGCGCTGTCGTCTCACTTTCAGGTGCGCCTTAGCGAGTAGTGTGACTGCCTTGCGCCTGCGGTTGCTCCCTCTCTTGCGTCGTGAGACACGCCGTTGTGCAGTCTTCAATGCGTGTTCTGCCTTGCGATACCAGCCAGGATTGAAGACACGTGTACCGGATGAGAGCGTGGCGAACGCTTCTATCCCCAGATCTATGCCCGTTTCCTGACCAGTCACGGGCAGAGGATGCGCAGGCACGTCCGCACAGGAGAAGCAGACATACCAGCCATCAGCCTCCCGGCTGATCGTGATCGTCTTGGGAGTGCCCTCAATCGGGCGGCTCCAGCGCACCGCGATGCGCCCAATCTTGGACACGATGAGGAAGCCATTGTCGAGGGTAGCTCCGTTGCCGAATTGCTTGTAGGTGAACGAGTTGTAGCGATTCGCCCCCTGAAAGCGCGGGTAGCCCGGCGTCTCACCATTCTTGGCCCGGCGGAAGAACGCCTGGAAGGCTCGATCGAGGCGCATGAGCACATCCTGCAAGACCTGCGAATGAATGTCGCGGTATTCGGGTCGCACTTCCTTGATGGCGGGCAATTGGGCGCTCTGGCTCGCTTCGGTGACGCTCACCCCGCATTTCTGCCACGCCTCGCGGCGTTCCTGCAGGGCGGCGTTGTAGAGTTCGCGGCAGCGGCGCACGACAAACGCCATCGCCCGCTCCTGTTGGGGAGTCGGCTTCAGCTTGTACTTGTATGTCTTGCGTACTGTCTGCTGTTCCATAGGTCTCTATTCTGCCTGCATGATGCGAAACCGGCAAGGCTTGGGGCCAGATAGCCCCCTACTGTAGTGGGGGGCTATCTGGCCCTTCTTCTGTAATCGGTGGTCTGCGATGTATCAGAAGGGAACCAGTTCTCGGGATAATCGAGGCTGTAGTGATACATCGTGTTGGTGTACGTCTTCCAGCCAGCGGGCGCGACCGGCGTGGCGTCACTCGGCGCGCTCTCCCCACCACCCGCGTCCGTCGCGCCGCCGCCACAGCCCGCCAGCAGACATAGGGCCATCAGTAGAACGCTGAACGCGAACCATTGCCTCTTCATCGCCTCTCCTGTTCCCGATCTAGTTCCTTATCGAAGAGCGTACCACCCTCGGTAGCAAGCGACTGAAACGAACCTCTTCTTGGTTACCGCTTTCCGCGCCACTTATGAAGAATTGCACCATCAACCATGCGATAGTACATTGATGGCGTGGTGCGGCGCCAGAAGAGGGAAGGGGCTGACATGTTCACACCCACTGGGCACTTCATCACGCAGATGAAGTTCCGCGAGTTGCGCGCGCAACGCGAAAAGGCGCTGACAGCGTATGACGCTGATCGTTTACGTCTGTTGTATCGCGGCCTGAGAAGCCTCACCTTTGCCAAACAGCCCTTGCACCCAGATGTGGCGAATCTCGAACCGCTCCTGCGCGAACTCGATACCGGGCACGCCTCATCCGAGACGATACGCTTCTGGATCGAACAACTCCGGCGCGAGTTGGCGCGTGGACGCATGTGCGCCGAGATCGTCTATATCTTCGGGGCGTTATTGGAAGAGCGCTCGCTGGACGGCGCGCAGGACGCTGGCCGGGAAGAGGAGTGGCTAGACGCGCAGGCGGCGATACTGTCGCGTTTGAGCGCCACTCCCCAGCAGCCGGACAACCCTGCCTTCGCCGAACGGCTCTTCGACGAGTTGCGTCTGCCCACGAGCGCCGCGCAGGCGGCTCACGCACGGAAGATCATCGAAGAGAGTGTCTACACGAACATCTTTACCTACTCGACCACTGGAGAAGGTGAGCTTGAGACGGCGCTCAAGCGCATCCATGATGATGTATATCGTTCAGGCGCAAGTTGCAGTCAGGCCGTCACGGCCGACAAGCACTATCTGCCTGGCTGCTTGACCTGTCTGGGCGGAGCGCCAAGCGAGGCGCTGCCCTGGTGACCTGTCTGCCTGCATATACGGGGCTTGGAGCCCGCCGCGGCCCGCGTGCGGCTGTGCTTGCTCTCGCAAGCGACGGCTATCCACAGTAGTTGAGCGGCGGGTGTAGCGCCGGATCAATGAAGATAGCGGTGTCGGATTGGATCCAACTGGGACATCGGTCTCTACGAACGGGGGCTAACCCTCAGGTATCTGGCCTTGGTAAATGGGGCCAGCAGATTTGGACAATTTCTGGGCCGTCGGCAGTTGCGGCGCTGCTAGATGATTGAGCAGCAGGTCGAGCGAGAGGATGCTGCCAAGGCAGTTGGAACTCAGGTCGTTCGGATGAAGCGCGCTCGAGATGAGCCCAAAATCCTGCGGCCTCTCGACCGCTTTACGGGAAGTAACCAGGTCCCGAGCCGCCGCCGACAATTCGGGATGGTTTGGGCTCTCGCTTTGAGGGGTCCGGTTGAGCAGTCTTTGACTTACCTTCCTCTCTAGCCGACTCAACTTGTCGTATGCATACCTCGGAATGTCACTTAGCACGCGGCCAAAGGAAGCCGAGACGCTCATCCCACCTTCAGTGGTGCGGATCGCGGCGGCCTGAGGGGCATAGCGCGTCATCATCCGACGATGAAAGACATTGAAGGCGCGGATATGCCGAGGCAGATTATAGCCAATGGCGGCCAACTCACGATCCAAGTACGGCGCATAGCACTTCAACAGGCGCAAATGGCTGCTCAGAGAACGGCCCGCGTAATCGCGCATTTTCAGTTCGTAGTAGATGCGGTCGTAGGTCTGGGTATTTCCACGCACCACGTACTTGGACCGCCTGTCGCAAAATCGCTTTCCATACTGTTCGCTGATCTGCCTGTACGGTCCGGCGAGATGCGTATGATCAGGCTCGACAGGCGCAATCCGAGTATGAAAGAGCCAATTGATATTTGGCTGCTTTCGCGCGTACCATGGAAAATCTTGCAGCCACCAGAAGTCTTTGAACAGCTCCCCTCCCGTACCGCTCAGGGACAGAGTGACCCCCGGCGGCAGCGATCCTCTTGCAACTGAATGAGGCGATGTTCTCGAGCACATCGAATGAGCCATCGCAGGCGGCAAACACTGTTGGCAATAAAGCTTCGAGGCTATCAATGGTGTGGTAGCTAAGATGAAGCTCGACTCCGAGGGCGCTGGCCACTTCCTCGGCGATGGCAATATCCTCGTTCCCTGGGCGCCCGGAAAGGGCCAGCTCGAAATCCACTCCCAAGTAGCGCAACACCACCGCAAGCAGACGCGAATCAATGCCGCCAGTCAGGTCGAGGCTCACCTTTTCTCCCTTAATGGAGCCAGCGAAGGCGGCAAGGCATTGTTCGAAAGTACGTGTTGGCGGGATGCCCAAGTCGCGTAGTGTCCTCGTCATCGAATGTATGCCGCCACTCGGTTCAATGCGTAGAATGTGTTCAGGATCCATCGGTCGAATGTCGCGGAAGAGGGTATCGCCAAAATAGAGGGCGCCGTAATGAAAGAACTCAACTAGTGGGTCAGTTGTGTTGGACAAGGCCATGAACGATAGGGTAGGCTTCCTGGCAGGAAAGTTCCAGCCGGGAGGTGACGCATGCGGCAGAAAGAGCCCTTGCGAGCCCTGAGTGCGGATGAGCGCGGCGTGCTGGGGCGCCTGAGCCGCTCGGGCCGCGAGGCGGCGGTGGTGGTAGCGCGGGCGAAAGCGCTGCTCGCGGTCGCCGACGGGGCGCGCTACACCGCGGCGGCACAGGCCGCCGGGCGGCAGTCCGGCGATGCGGTCGGACGGCTGGTGGCCCGCTTCAATGCGGAAGGTGTGGCGGCGCTGGCGCCACGCCATGGAGGTGGGCAGCCGGCGCGCTACACCAGCGCCGAGCGCGCGCGCATCTTGGCCGAGGCGGCGCGCCCGCCCACGCCGGAGCCCGATGGGACCGCCACCTGGTCACTGGTCACGCTGCAACGCGCCGTGCGCCGCGCGCCAGATGGGCTGGCACAGGTGAGTACCTTTACCATCTGGTGCGTGTTGCACGACGCCGGTTGGAACTGGCAACGCACCCGCACCTGGCGCCCCACGGGCATGGCCGTCCGGCGGCGCAAGGCGGGCCGCGTGACGGTCCACGACCCGGACGCGGAAGCAAAAAAGGGCTGATCGAGCAAGCCTACCGCGAGGCTGAAGCAGGCGGCGTGGCTGTGGCCTGCCAGGATGAAGCGGGGCCGTTCCAGACCGTCCCCTATCCCGGCGCCCACTGGGCGTCCGCAGGCCATCCCGCCCGTCAGGCGCAGGAATATCTGCGCTTGGGGACGGCCAAGTTGCTGACGCTCTTCCGGCCGGCGACCGGCACGGTGCGGGCTACGGGCGTGACCCCGTGTCCCCATGCCGTCTTGCATCCCTGGCTCAAAGCCGCCATGATCGCGCGGCTGGGGGACTTGCCGGCCCCAGGTCCCCTGACCGATCCGGGGGCCAACCGGGCCTGCTGGACGCGCTGGCAGGCGGGGCTGCGGGTGCGGATCACGCTGCCAGACGAGCTGCCCCGGCTGCGCCTGCTGCTCGTGTGGGACAACCTGGCTGGACACCCTACCCCCGCATTGGTCCTGTGGCTGTTCGCGCCGGGCGTCATGGTCCTCTCTACGCCGCTCTCCGGCAGTTGGCTCAACAGGGCTGAATCGCTGCACCGCATCCTCAAGCGCCGCGCCTTGGATGGCCAGCATCCACAGACCCCGGAACAGATCATCGCGTGGCTGGAGGCCACCGCCCGCGCCTGGAATGCCGATCCGACCCCGTTTGTCTGGGGCGGCAAGCGCGCCGCCCGGCGGATTCGCGCCCGCCAGCGCCGCCACGCCCTCGGCGGATCCGGTGCCCAGGCCGCCCACTCGTTCCGCTGTCGCTCACATGGCTACGTCCGACACAACTGACCCACTAGTGGCTCTGGCGCGATGTCCTGGGGTCCAAGACCGTTGGCCGCAGCCAATTCCAGGATAGATGTGCCGGTGGCCGAGCGCGTGTGGTAGGCGTGGTAGAGTCCGCTAGGATCGATGAACGCATAGCCTGTTCCGGACACCCGATCTACGAGAAGCAGGTAGTAGATTCCCCGAAGCTTCTCCGATGTGCTGGGCAGATCCCGAACCCCCTCTTGGAGAAAGCGCACGATGGATTCTCTGCCTGCGGGAGTCCCCTCCATATATATGAAGCCAGCCCAATGCGCCTCCCACTCATCTATCCGTGCGATCTCGACTTTCGAGCTGTCGCCATGTATTCCACTGGATGACACGAACATTGTCACCTCCTCTCGAAGAGGGCTCAGGCGCCGGAGTTTGGCGGCGAGATGGACCTTGGACCTGTTTGAGCGGCGCCGATGTGGACATTGCGCGACCTGGGCATCCTGTGTATACGCACAGATCGGTCTCCTTCCGCCTGTAAATGTCGCTTCACCGCGACCACGAGTCTACGGAAACCGCGACGCACTGCATACTGTTACTGCATCTGCCTTTTCGCATGCGCTTGATGCGAGACCCACTGTAGTGGTTGACTAGTCTCCTGTCAACGCGCCCATTCACATCAGCTATCGTCTACACGGTGATCGCTCGACATGCGGAACTCAAATGGGCTGCACTCGCCGCGAGTCACTCCCCGATGAGGAGGGGGATGCGGGCGATCTCGTACAGGAGCCTTCTTGCCTCGTAATGGCCGTCTTCGGCGCGTGCTATACTTTGGGAAGTTAAGAGTGCGCGCCGAAGTAAAGGCGGTTCCTCTATGTTTAGCGAGATACAGGCCGCGCTGGCGCATGGCGAGCCGGTCGCGCTCGTCACCGTCGTGCGCACCCACGGCGCGGCTCCCTGCGGCTCCGGCGCGAAGCTGCTCGTGCGCGCCAATGGGACCGTCACCGGATCGCTCGCCGGGGCCACGACCGATGCCCGCATCCGCGCCGACGCCCTGCGCGCGCTGGAGTCGGGCGAACCGGCCATGCTCACCTACCATCTCGACCCGGATTCCGGTGAGAGCGTCGGCAGTTGCGGCGCGACGCTGGAGGTCTTCATCGAGCCGCTGCGTCCGGAGCCACGGCTGCTCGTCGCCGGCTCCGGCTATGTGGCCCAGGCGCTGGCCCGGCTCACCGTCCCGCTCGGCTGGCGTGTGGCGCTGCTGGACGACCGCAGCGAGTTCGTGCGCTCGGCGGCCCTGCCAGATAGTGTAGAGACGGTGATCGGCGAGATCACCGAGCAGCTATTGGAGCGCGGCCCCGACCCCATGACGGCGGTCGTGATCGTCACGCGCGGGCATCGCGCCGATCAGGAGGTCCTGCGCGCGGCGCTGGGCACGGCGGCGGGCTATGTCGGCATGATCGGCAGTGTGAGCAAGGTGCGCGCCATCTTCCGCGCGCTGCTGCGCGACGGGACGACGGCGGAGACCCTCGCCCGCGTGCATGCGCCGATCGGGCTGGACCTGCGCGCAGAGACGCCGGACGAGATCGCGCTGAGCATCGCGGCGGAGTTGCTGCTCTGGCGGCGTGGCGGCACGGGGCAGCCACTCAAGGACAGCGCCGGCGTCCTGGAGCAAGTCGTCGCCGGCCTCAACACGCCAGACGCTGAGCCAGCGCCAGAGGAAGACGCCGCCGGCGTCAACTGAGGACAGGCGCTAAGGGCCAATCAGGCGTTATGACCCGCTGAGGAGTCGCACCTGCGCGATGTGTTCCTCCGCGCGGGCCAGCCGCGCCGCGTTCCGGCGCCTGCTCAACGCGCGCCGGTAGAACAGAATCTGGAAAAGCGCCGCCAGCAGCAGCGCCACGCCCGCCGCAACCAGCCCCACGATCAGCGACGCGCTGTCGATCTTCTCTAATCCGACAGGGACGAAGAGGATGATGTACGCGAAGAAGACCGCCGCGGCGAGGCAGAGGCTATCCAGGAAGGCGACGGTAAAGCTGATCAGGAACGTGATGCTGCCGACACGCTCGTCGCTGGGAATCGTCTCGAGCCGCCAGTTAAAGACATGTTGCAGGTTCTCGTACTGTGGCGCGAACATACGGATATAGTGCGCTTTGATGAGGTTCATCGTGATCAGGCTGTCACGGTGCGCCTGGCGCAGACGGATGAGCTGTACGAAGAAGACGACGCCGAGCGACCCGGCGATGAAGAGCAGACCGAGCGTGAGCGAGGGGGTGAACGCCTGGAACCCGCCGCCAAGCTGGTACAGCGCGCCAAGTCCTGACGCCAGCACGCCGATCAGCAGCAGATAGAGGTTGAACATGCGCGCGCGGTCTTCGTACGCCTGGTAGGCCGTCACGCCCGCATAGTTGAACTCCTCCATCAGCATCGTCTCCAGGCGTAGCTGCCCGTCGAGCGGACCAACTGTGGAGGCGCCAGTGGGTAGCTGCCGAGCAAAGGGCATGTTCAACGGGTCGACGGGCATAGCGGCGCCTCCTAGTGCGTTCGCGGCGAATGTCAGGCCAAGCAGTGTCTTGCCATCCTCGATCTCGTCAGCGCGTATGCGCTCCAGCGCCTGGCTGAGCGGCGTCCACTCGACGGCAAGGATCTCGGGGTCGGTAGGCGATGGCTCGGACTGCTGCAGGTCCGTGGCCAGAAAGATGGTGATCGCCTCGGTCGAGAAGCCGGGCGAAGGATATTCACGCGCCAGCCGCCGCCAGCCGCGAGCGGTGTAGCCGGTCTCCTCGCGCAACTCCCGTTCGGCGGCGCGCTGTGGCTCCGCGCGTTCCTCAGGGCGCACGAGTCCACCGGGCGCCTCCCATGTCTCGCGCCCCACCGCCGGGCGCGACTGGCGTACCAGCGCGACCTGTGGCTCGCCGCCAGCGGGATCGTCACGCAGCGCCACAATGGCGACCGCGTCGGGATGCTCGACGATCTCGTAGCGCTGCGGCGCGCCACCGGGCGAGGGAATCGTCTCGACACGCACGGTGAGCAGATTCCCATGAAATACTTCCCGGTCATCCGCTGGGACGTCACGATCAGCCATAGCCCCTCCTTCGCGCGCAATTCATGCGCGATTTACATGAAAGGGCCAGAAAGCCCCTGCTTTCGAGTGGGGGATGAATGGCCTGCTCCTCGTTCCACTTTCTCGTTGGTGGGCGAGAAGAGGTGTCTGCAAGGTTTGATAATGGTTGCCTCTCCGGACGCGACTGTCCTTGCACTCGGGCCGGGCTGGCCCGTCAGGCGCCAACCTAGTGGGTTGCCACATGCGTAGCCTGAGCATCTCCCGCTTTTACGCGGGGGAGTGTCAAGCAGAGCGATCATAGCATGTCTGGACGCGCGCGCCTAGAGCCTGTTAAGCGCTCAAGGTGTGAATGAACTGGTGGAGCATCAGACAGGCAAAGGCGGCAAAATGCAGCCCCGCCAGCATAGCGGGAGGAGCACGAAGCCCTGTCGAGCGGTAGGCAGCTTGACCACCTGCAGCTCGATGCCGTGCCCGTGCGCCTCGGCAGCTGGCTCCGCGCCGGTGTAGCCTTGATCGACGTACGCCAGTTCCACATGCGCGCCCGTCACCTCCTGCACAGCGGCGGCCAAGCGCGCCACCTGCGCGCTATCCTGTTCATTGGCGGGGGTGACGTGCAGCGTCAGGAGCTGCCCCAAGGTGTCGACGGCAGCATGAACCTTCGAGCCCTTGCGCCGCTTGTGTCCATCGTAGCCCGCTCGGCTGCCGCTCTCTGGGGTCGACTGCACGGTGCGGCTGTCCAGGATCACCGCGCTGGGCTGCCCCTGCCGTCCGGCTTGCAAGCGCAGCAACAACCGCAGATCGGCGACCAGCGCGTCAAAGACCCCGGCTTCCAGCCAGCGCCTGGTTTGCTGGTAGACGATGATCCACGGCGGCAAATCATGTGGGATCCAGCGCCACGGCGCGCCGCTCTTGATCAGATTGCGCAAGCCGTTGAAGACCTCACGCAAGGGATACCTGCGCTGCCCAGCGTCTTCGGGCAGCAAGGTCAAGTAGGGGGCGACAAACGCCCATTCTTCGTCACTGACATCACTGGGATAGGGTCTGCGAGTCTCCATGCTCGCATCCTCTCATCCCCTCGATCTCAAGTCCTTAACAGATGTTCATGGCCCAAGGGGCCACCACGGCCCATGAAAATGGGGGCGAGACGCGGTATGGTGAGAGGAGGATGGTCCGGAGACACGAAGGTCGGGTGAGCCTGGTGCTGCGAGCCCGCCTAACAGATTGACCCGAGTGCCCGGAAGGCGCCACCGCCTGTTGCCCCGCTTACTGTGGGAGCACGCACCTCAGACTCTGCACAGCGGGCACTCCCGCGACCATCCCGTCTCGACTGCGACGCATTCATCGGTTTAGGGAAGGGGACCGCCCATGGACGTCGTGCATGCCCGCTGTTGTGGCCTGGATGTTCACCAACGGACGGTAGTGGCTTGTCTGCTCACCTCGGCCTCGAGCGGAGAGCTGAGCAAGGAGGTGCGCACGTTTGGCGCCATGACCGACGATCTGCTGCGCCTGGCGGATTGGCTGACGTCTGCCGAGTGCACGCACGTGGCCATGGAATCCACTGGGGTCTATTGGAAGCCGGTGTATCACCTACTGGAGGGCGTCCTGCAGGTGCTGGTGGTCAACGCTCGCCACATCAAAGCGGTGCCGGGGCGCAAGACCGACGTCAAGGACTGCGAGTGGATCGCTGAGCTCTTGCGCCATGGGTTGCTCCACCCCAGCTTCATCCCAGATCGGCCGCAGCGCGAACTGCGCGAACTGACGCGCTATCGGACCTCGCTCATCCAGGAACGGGCCGCCGAGGTCAACCGGCTGCAGAAGGTGCTGGAAGGGGGCAATATCAAGCTGGCTGCGGTCGCGACCGCTATCATGGGGACATCGGGGCGCGAGATCCTCGCGGCCTTGGTTGGCGGCACGCGCGAGCCGACGACGCTCGCGCAGCTGGCGCGTGGGCGCTTGCGGGAGCAGATTCCACAGCTGGAGCAGGCGCTCGCTGGCCAGTTTGGTCTCCATCAGCGCTTTATGGTCGCCCAACAGCTGGCCCCCATCGACTTCTTGGATGAGCTCATCGAGCGCGTGAGTGCGGAGATCGCGGAGCGGATGCGCCCTTTTGCGGAAGCGGTGACGCTGCTCGACCCCATTCCGGGCGTCGGACGGCGCACCGCCGAAGTGCTCGTGGCCGAGATCGGCGCCAACATGTCACGCTTCCCGACCGCCGCGCATCTGGCCGCGTGGGCAGGACGAGCGCCGGGCAACAACGAAAGCGCGGGCAAGCGTCGCCACGCGCCGATGCGCAAAGGCAGCCCCCGGATTCAGCCGCCTAGACTGGGGATTTTCACCTCAGCCTCTAGCCGTTTCCTCACGAAGGCGCGTATGTTACGCGTGGCCAGCGATGGCAGGCGAAAGGCGCTGCAATATGCAGTTACAGAATCGGGCCAGACAGCCCCAGCGTTTAAGCGGGGGATGAATGGCTCCTGCGGTTGACCACCGGCTGCTGTCGCGACCATACTACGTCTGCGCCAGAGCCGTTGTCCAAAAGTTGTCCACGAGAGGAGGGGCAGGGTGCTCATCTACGAGTACAAGCTGCGCCTCTCCCGCGCCCAACAAGCGGCGATTGACGAGGCGATCCGCGTCACCCAGTTCATCCGCAACAAGGCCCTCCGCTTCTGGATGGACGGGAGGAGCGTCACCGCGAACGACCTCCAGGTGCTCTGCTCCCACCTCGCCCAGGAGTATCCGTTCGCTGCCCAGCTCAACTCGCAGGCGCGCCAGGCGGCGGCCGCTCGCGCCTGGGCCGCCATCGAGCGCTTCTACACCAACTGTCGTGAGCAGCGACCCGGCAAGAAGGGCTACCCCCGCTTCCAGCGCGACTGCCGCTCGGTGGAGTACAAGCAGACGGGCTGGCAGCTGGACGAGGAGGGCAAGCGCCTCACCCTCACCGATGGCTGTGGCATCGGCCGGGTGCGGCTCATCGGCGCGCGGGATCTGACCACCTTCCCCGTCGAGCAGATCAAGCGCGTGCGCCTCCTCCGCCGGGCGGATGGCTCCTACGCCCAATTCGTTCTCCAGGTGGAGCGGCGCGTCAGCCATGTGCCCTCGGGCAGCGTCGTGGGCATTGATGTCGGCATTGCGGCGTATGTGACGGACTCGGAGGGGCACGCCGTGGCCAACCCGCGTTTCATCCA
>Ga0207684_10005503_pt1 | contig 11666 bp, 13 predicted proteins | sample KBSK5501metaG_FD_184342 | JGI IMG/M metagenome (GOLD analysis project Ga0207684, IMG submission 184342) | Corn, switchgrass and miscanthus rhizosphere microbial communities from Kellogg Biological Station, Michigan, USA - KBS K5-50-1 metaG... | ecosystem: Host-associated > Plants > Roots >... | reverse complement strand
CGTCGAGTGTCGCATATACTCCTGCTGCATGCGTCATGGGTCTACCCTCCGTTGTTTTCGCTGTAAATGCATTCAATGAGAAATCTTCTCCTTCTGCTGCTTCTTTCTCCCATGCTCTCATCTACTGCTCTCGAGAGCAAGGGAGCCTGGATAAGTGAGAACACTCTCCTGGCTGCGACAGGTCGAGCATTCGGCTGCATGCATGCATCTCCGATCCAAGCTGGCCAGGCTTTTTTCTGGATCATACCTCTACTCTACAACACAGATGCAAGAGTGGAGGGTAAGAAAGAGGGGAGCGCCCGCATATAGATATGACAGAGTCATATCAAGCTCAATTTTCTTGCTTCATGTGATATAAAGAAGAAGGTAGATGCGAGAAGTCTCTAATTTCCTATTGGGAGTTTCACATGGTACTTCGCGACTATTTGCGCACTATCGACCTGGCCAGGGCTGGGGGGATCAGTGTTCAGCAGGTGCGCAACTATGAAGCCCTGGGCCTGTTGCCACCGGCTTCACGGAGCAAGAGCGGCTACCGTCTCTACACGCAGCGCCATCTGGCTGCGCTCAAAACCGCCCGCAGTCTGGTCGGTGGCTATGGCTGGCAGCGGATGCCGGCGATCATGCAGGCACTTCATCGGGGCGATCTGGGAGCCGCGCTTACGACTATTGACACGCGCCACGGCGAACAGGCCCTCAAACGTCGAGAGTGTGAGCAGACGCTCTCCGCTCTGCATGCATTGGCCAAGCAACCCACTCCGGAGCAAAGTTCCCGCTCTTCCCAAGGGTTGCGGGTGGGAGAGGCGGCCAAGCAGGTAGGGGTGCGCGTCTCGGCCCTGCATTTCTGGGAACAGCAGGGCCTTTTGCACCCGGTACGCGACCAGAGCAGTCGCTATCGCCTCTATGACGAGCAACAGATGCAGCGCCTGCGCGTGGTAGTCCTGCTCAGAGAGGCTGGCTACGACTTCAAGGTGATCTTGTCGGTCCTGGATGAACTGGCGGCAGGTCGGCCAGAACAAGCCATTGTGGCGGTGGAGAAGCGGCGTGAGGAACTGACGCGAACAAGCTGGGTGTGCATTGATGCCTTGGCCAGCTTTCAGCGCTATGTGAGGGAGTTTTGCGGAGATCTGCTCTGAGAGACTCCTTTGGGAATGCACATAGTGCGTGGATTTGCCTTTCGCCAGCGTCTTTATTGTTCAGCTATGAAAGCTCGTTGCGCATCCCGTGGGGTGTACGGGATGGGGTTTCTGACGGAGACGCTCCCACCGGCTATACGTCACAGGAGCAACGCCAAAGAGTTCGGCGGCCTCCTCGATGGTGAGCCCTTTTGCCTTGCGCGCATTGCGTAATTCTTGCCAGATGGCGAGAACTATGGCCAAGAGGGCAGCGAGTATCTGGTTGAGCATGTTCACAAGGTGTTGCAGGTGGTTCATGAGTTTTCTTCCTCCACTTTTCACCCTTTATTGAGCTTTTTTCTTGCCGTTAGCGATATCGTAGCAGAATTTTCCCCTCATGAACAGATCGTTTTGCATGAATACTTACTATTTCTGGTAATATTGGATGAAACAACACCCTACATGATTTTTACGTCCTTTAAAAGAAAGAAATGTTTCTCATGAAAAAAATGTTTATGAGCGTTGTGTTCCTTGCTTGTCTGTGTCTGCTCGCCAGTTGCGGCTACTCACCGTCTCTATCCAACGCGGGAGGGCCAACACCGCAACCAACCGCCCCACTCGTGCCTTTCAAAGTGACCTCGGTAGACATGGCGGTGAGCCCGGCGTCCATCGCCGGGATGAGCTGTGGCACGCATGTCACGGTGACGTATACCGCAACGTTCCATGCCACCCCGAGCAGTTCCAGTGGCACGGTCCTGTTTGGCTCTACTCTCAATAATGGGCGCGGAGAAACCCCGGCCAGCATCACCTTCAGCCCTGGACAGACGGTTCGCACCTCTACCTTTACGTGGAGCGGCGCGTTGCCTGCTGATCATACCTACCCTGGACCTGGTGGTGTCCAGGTGAGCAGTCCCAATCCATTGACTTCTCCCTTGGTTGCGCCAACGGGTACATGTAGGTAATCTGACCAGCCGAGTCATGTCTCATTCTTCCGAACTTTCGTATCAACAGGCTTGAATATGAAGGTTCGGAAGCTCTCCCATTTTTGTGCAGAGCAAGCGAGCGCGTTGCTCCACATCTGGACAAGAGGCGTCTCATTCCAATATATACAGGCCTGGTTCTGTTTGCGACGGCGATGGACCAGCAGATGGCGATGGCTGCTTGCACCTGGACAATCCTTTCTTCGGTTTATTCTTGCACATCGCGCTTCCAGGTCAGCCAGAAGGCCCCAACGGCAAAGATCGCAGCGTAGACAAGCGCGACCACTACGGTGTGGGTGCCATCCACGCTGACCAGGGGCGGCGCACCGAAATTCGAGTTTGCGTTGCCAGTAGTCATCGCGGCCATGACATTCAGATTGGGGCCAAGCAGGTAGGCACTGACGTTCTGCCAGAACGTGTTGGTGGTCAACGTAAACACTAGAGCGAGAATCCTGACTAGAATGTTATCCACCGGGAACCAGGCAACTGAGAAAGTCATCCCGAAGGCCAGCGAACGTCCCAGCACGGTGAAGCCCGTGGCCACCAGGATCGTCACGCCCATGTTGAGCAAGATCGTCAGGACGTAGATGCCAACATCGTGCCAGTAGGTGGAATCCAGGGCGTTGAAAGCGGTGAGGTTGCCCGCTCTGATGCCGGCCATGCCAATGTGCAGGAGCACGTTCAGCGCCAGGCCCAGCAGCAGGGTGATGAGCGCGCAGGCCGCTATGGCCGTCAATTTGGCGAGCAGCAGTTGGACACGCCCGACGCCGCGGCCCAGCAGGATGCGAATCGTGCCCAGGTTGTATTCCAGGCCAATGACGCGCGCAGTCAGGATCAGCAGCAGAATCCCGCTCACGGCGCGGAACAGGCCCAGGTTCACGCTCGCCCACCTGGTCAGAAATTCCAGGGGATGGTTGGCGAGAGAATCCGGGATGCTGGGGACGAACAATCCAACCAGGTAGGGTAGGAACATGATGCCCACCAGCACAATCAGCATGATCCAGGTAGCCCACTGATGCCTGATCTTGAATAATTCGCCGCCCACCAGCCCAAAGAAGCTAGGTTTGGCCGCGCGCAAGCGTTGGGTTCTCTCCACCGTGGTGGAGGGTGTGGTGATCGTGCTCATTTATTTGCTCCCTCCCGAGCCAGAATGTGTCAGCGTCAAGAAGACCTCTTCCAGGTCCTGCCTGGAGTGTTCCAGCGTCTCAGGCACAAAGCCAGCCTGCGACAGGAAGAGGTTCAGCGCCCGCCCGCTGTTTTCAGGCGCCCTGGTGATCAGCGCGTCTTCGCAATCTATACGCGCGCCCGCGCCCCAGGCCTGTGCTTTGACCAGGGTCAGCGCAGGTTGTGCCTGCGTCTGGTCGAGCGTCACACGGAAATCGCCCTGCCCTCTGGTCAGATCGGCCACTGTGGATTCGGTGATGAGCTTGCCCAGGTGGATGATGGCGACGCGTGTGCAGATCTGCTGCACCTCGGTGAGCAGATGGCTGGAGATGAAGACGGTCTTGCCCGAGGCCGACAGGTTGTGCATCAGATCGCGCATCTCGACGATGCCCGCGGGGTCCAGGCCATTGGCCGGCTCGTCCAGGATCAGCACCTCCGGGTCCTGCAAAAGCGCCATGGCAACGCCCAGTCGCTGCTTCATGCCCAGCGAATAGATTTTGACCCGATCCTTCTGTCGACTGGCTAACCCGACCATCTCCAGGAGGGCATCGATACGTGCCTCTGGCACACCGCCCAGGGCCGAGCCGACCGCGCGCAGATTGTTGCGCCCGGAGAGGTAGAGGTAGAGCGCGGGCGTCTCGATCAGCGCGCCCACGCGCGGCAGGATGTGCGCGCGTTGCGAGACAACGTCCTGATTCAGGATTTCCACCCGGCCCATAGTGGGAGCAATCAGGCCCAGCGCCATGCGAATGGTGGTCGTCTTTCCGGCCCCGTTGGGACCCAGGAAGCCGAAGATTTCGCCGCGTCTGACTTCCAAACTCAAATCATTCACCGCCAGATGCTGTCCATAGTGTTTGCTGAGATGAATGGTACGTAATGCGACTTCGCCAGAGCGCTCCGCCGTTGCGACGGTTCCTGGCATCGTCAAGACCTGGTCGGCCATAAAATCATTCCTTTCTGAGAGAACTTGTTTTCGAAGATGCTCCTGCGATTGTACCCAGACGCAGGCTCAACATGCTCCACATCACCCGCTGGTCCATGGCCTGGGCGATGCCTATGAACGTGAGCGCCTCCCTGATAGACTCACGGAGAAATGGCATCACGATTGGCCTTCCTCAGAGGATCGTTTCCCCTGCTCGTCCTAGTCGTCTCGTTCACCGTGAGATTGCAGAGGAAAGCTCTCCTTCCTCTACTTTCATGGTATGTATGGAGCGTTAGACAAAGCGTTATGCAAGCGCTAAAAGTTCTCTGCTCACGTGTCTGACTGCTGGCTCGTCCGTATTGGCGTCCGAGAGATCGCTCACCTGCGCGCGGGCAGAGCGGGTCTATTTCCCAAAGCCTGTAAGTGTCGTTGCAAGAGCGTCTCTCCACCCACCTGAGGCGAGTGGACGAACGGAGCGCTGAATGGGAGTAGGCTCAGGTGGCCTCTACGGCGCTGCTCACGTACGCACAGGAAACCTGCCAACTGGTCATAAAGAGGACCGCCCAGAGCCGCCTGGCAACCCTGGCTGCACAGTAGTTCTTCGCACCCCTTTTCTACTCATTCACTCCTTGATTCTCTCTTTCATCCCACCAGTGCAAAAACAGCCTCTCGACAGAAGAACAGGCAAAATTCGACCAGTTCCCTCTCAACATGGACACAAGGACCTTACGGGAAATGGAGTGTATGCTGGATCGGTCCTGGTCCCCCTCCTGGGAACGCCCCGCTTGAGACATGAACGAACGCCAGAGAACCAAAGAGGAAGAGGAGAAAGAAGAGCAGAAGACAAAGGATCACGACCACAACGATCATGCTCACAAGGATGGTTGTACGAGGTGATACCCTGCCCATCCGGTTGGGTTCTGCCTGAAGTTTCTCCCCCTCACTCCAGCGGTCTCGGTCGCCCTGCCTGGGAGAGGCTCTCTCAGGCTCAAATGCAACGCGTTCATATTCCTGCATGGTTTTTCTTCTCCTGTTGTGTTTCGTCTTCAGCGAGAAATGTTTTCTCTTGCCTCACCTAGACGCATCGAAGCCTGAAAAGTCAGGCTATTTCATGGTGCCTGCTCCGTGTACATGTGTCGATTTTGAGATGAAGCTGTTGATCCTTACACACGCCGCCGCCGAACCAGCCAGAACGTCGCTGCCAGCGCCAGCAGCGCGATTCCTGCGTAGATGCTGGTCTCAATCCACTGGAACGTCCAGAAGCGGTCCGCAGGCTGATAGCTGAGGTAGTTAGCGCGATAGCCGGAGGCTTGCAGGCACTGCAGAGGGGTCAGAGTCTCCCCGAGCCCATGGCAATTGAGGTTGGGGGTCTGGTTCCCGTGCGCATCAATGAAGCCTTCTCCCAGGATCCAATCCTGGCTCCCCACGGTCACAGGCGGGGGCCCCAATTGAGCAAGGGGCCAGGTGATCGTGACCGGAGGCTCGTAGTTGGGACGGAGCCCAAACTCGACGGGCAGCCGGATCGCCAGGAGCAGCGCGAGGGTGAGAAAGATGGCAAAGACCGTCCGGCGCGTCAGGGTTCCTGCAAACATGCCCAGCCCGAAAGCCATCACCGTTGCGGCGACCAACACTGGCCCGGAAAAGTCAAAGGCCACCGGGTTGAGGGGGCCTATGAGCGGCGAAAGCGGGCGGTACCACCAGGAAAGCTCGACCAGCAACGCTCCACCCACCAGCAGGCCAGTCAAGAGCACCAGGGCGACTTTCACGCTCAGCCAGCGGGTGCGCGTGATGCTTTGCAACCAGACCAGCTGAGTGGTGCGCTGCTCAAATTCCCGCGCCACCAGCGGCGCGCCCACCATCACCCCGAGCAGGCTCGACAGAAGCATCAGAACGACAGCGAAAAGGATGAGCGAGCCATACTGGTTCGCAAACGCGGTTGCAAGCGGACCGCAGATGCTGCCCTGCACGTTGGGGCCTGGGTGGTGAGCCAGACAGGCGCTCAACCCACTTTGCTGGAAGTCCTGCGTCATCTGCAGACCGGTGATCAGCAGGAAGATGCTGCTCAAGACCAGCGCGCCCAGGATGACGAAGCCCTCGATGCGATTTTGACGCCAGGTAAGCCAGATCATTGGACCACCTCCATGCCTTTGTGTGCCGACGACGATGCTGCCAGCTGCTCTCCCGCTTGCCGACCGAGATAGGCCAGCATAATGTCTTCCAGCGACACGCCCTGGACCTCCCAGGACGGGTCAAAGATGGGGCCATTGGCCCGCACCAGCAGGGTGGTCTGCCGTTCGGTCTGGCTCTGCTCGATGACGGTATGGACGTGCGCAATGGCGTCCACATTCTGGCGTGGGCCAATCAAGCGCTTATGGGTCTGCCCAATTTCCTGGAGGTCGCCCACCAGTTGGACCTGCGAGGCGGACAGGATGATCAGGTAGTCGCACACGCGCTCGAGATCGCCGATGATGTGCGAAGAGAGCAGCACCGTCAGGCCAGTCTCGACCGTTGCATCCAGTAGGGTGCGCAAGAATTCGCGGCGGGCCAGCGGGTCCAGGCTGGCCAGCGGTTCATCCAGCAGAAGCAGCTCCGGGCGCTTGGCGAGAGCCAGCACCAGGGCTACCTGCGCCTGTTGTCCGCCGGAGAGCTTGCCGGCGCGACGGTCCAGGGGAATGCCCAGTTTCTGCATGCGCGCCCGCGCCAGCTGGTCATCGAAGCCGGGATTCAGCTTCCGTCCCAGGGTCAGCAAGTCGGCGACCGTGAAGTCCTGATACAGCGGGTGATCCTGGGCGACAAACCCCAGGCGTGGCAACGTCTTGGTGGGCTGCTTGAGGGGCGAGGAGCCCAAGACCTGCACGCTGCCCGCGGTGGGTTCCAGGATGCCAACAGACAAATTCAGCAGGGTTGTTTTGCCCGCGCCGTTGGGTCCAACCAGGGCTGCTACGCGCCCGGCAGGCAGCGCCAGCGTGCAATCCTGCAGCGCCCAGGTGCGCCCATAGCGCTTACTCAGGTGTGCCGTTTCTAAGGCATTACTCATGCGGTTTCCTCTTTCTGGGTGTCTTGAAACGTGGACAGAAAAAGTGCCAGCACGCTCTCACTGTCCAGCCCGGCTGCAGAGGCGCTGTGGAGCCAGCGCACCAGGCTGCGGCGCAGGGCCGCGTGGCTGGCCAGCCCATCGCTGGCCAGGGTGCGTTGAACAAACGTCCCCCGGCCAGGGCGACTGGCAATCAGGCTCTCATGCTCCAACTCGCGGTAGGCCTTGAGGACCGTGTTGGGATTGACCGTGATCTGCGCGACGACCTCGCGCACGGTGGGAAGTTGATCCCCGACCTCCAACAGACCCAGTCGTAGGGCTTGTTTGACTTGGTGCACAATCTGCAGATAGGGTGCCACCCCAGAATGGGCATCCAGATAAAATTCGATCATCGTCTTTCCTTTAGAGATCTAGATAGCTATCCTACCAAATAGCTAATATATTAGTACAATTATAGAGAACATGCATCGGTTTGTCAAGGGCCTCGCGTCGGCGGGGGTCTGTGTGATCATCTCCTGGTGGGATGGACCCTGGTGGAGAGTCGCTCGCTTTTCTCTGAGGGCTGCTTCATCATGGACGTATTCCTGCGAATTTGGGGTCCCGACATTTTTGCCTCCCAGAATCCCCGCTAAGGCGCCAGCGCGCTCTCGGAAAGCGCTGAACGAAGCAAGCAACCCTGTTGCTTAGCAGCAGAGGAAGCGATATTCAGGCCATTTTCGCTCAAAAAGTGACCAAGGAGGCTTCTTTGCAGAGTGGTGAGGCATTTGAGCAGTCAGCTAACCGAGCTAAGCGGGGATACTGGCAGGCAAAAATGTCGGGACCCCCATATTGTCCGTATTTTTCCTTGACAGGCATCCGATTATCAGTTACTATCTAAACAGATAGATAGTTAATTAGTAATGAGAAGAGAAAAGGGGATGAGAATAACATGGCTGAACTTGAGAGGAAACAAGGACGAACACGTGATGCGGACAGAACACGCCAGGTGATACTGGACGCGGCGGAAGCGGTCTTCGCCGAGCATGGCTTCGATGGCGCACGTTTCGATGCCATCGCGCAGGCTTCGGGCTACAACAGAAGCCTGATCGGTCAGTACTTTGGCGATAAGCTCGGCCTCTATACCGAGGTGAACAGGCGCCTCGACAGGGACTTCAGTGAGCTACAGGCGCGTATCCTGACTCCCTTGCTTGAGGACGAAACCATAGCCTCCGACACGTACCGCCTCAGGACCTCTCTCAAAAACGCTATGGGAGCGCTCTTCGATTACATGCGTGACCATCCGCACCCCTTGCGCATTTTCGTCTGGGAACAGGCTGAGGGCTGGCAAACTTATGTCAAGGTCATCTCACAATTTGAGACAGGAGATCTTGACCAGCTCAGAACGCTCTTTTCCAGGGCCCAGAATGCTGGATTGCTGCGCTCGGACTTCGATCCCCTCATCCAGCTTGTTCTGGCCGAGCAGATGTGCTGGTCCTATCTGACCTCCATTCCGTTGTACCAGATGTTTCACGCAGGCGAGGATCTATCCTCTACGGCAGCGTTCGCACACGCGAGGGAGTACATTACTGACTTCATCGTCCATGGGATGATGGTCGATCCAGAGGAGGCAGAATCGTAACATCGATCATATTCGTTTTTCGAGGAGGGAAAAACCGATGTCTCTCATCATTCAAACCAACCAACTTACCAAAAGCTACGGCAGGAGCCGGGGCATCATCGACGTGACCTTCGATATACAGCAGGGCGAGGTCTTCGGCTTCCTGGGACCTAACGGCGCGGGCAAGACCACCACTATGCGCACCTTAATGGGCCTGCTGCACGCCAACAGCGGCAGCGCGACGATTGGCGGACTGGACTGCTGGGCACAGTCTACCGAGGTCAAGAAGCTGGTCGGCTACCTGCCCGGTGAATTCGCTTTCGATCCTGGCCTGCGCGGCGCACAGATCATTGAGTACCTGGGCCACCTGCGCGGCGGGGTGGACCAGCCCTACCTGCGCAGCCTGGTCGAACGCCTGGGCCTGGATCCCAGCAAACGCTTCCGCGAGTACTCGCACGGCAACAAACAGAAGGTAGGGCTGGTGCAAGCTTTTATGCATCAGCCACGACTGCTCATCCTGGACGAACCCACATCTGGCCTGGACCCGCTCAACCAGCAGGAATTTTACAAAATGGTGGCCGAGGTGCGCGCAGAGGGAAGGACGGTCTTCCTCTCCTCACACATTCTGCCGGAGGTCGAGCATACCTGCGACCGCGTGGCGATCATCCGCGAAGGACGGCTGATCAAGGTTGATCATGTGTCTTCGCTCAAAGAGATCCACCAATACGATGTGGAGATCACCTTTGCTGGCCTGGCCGAGGCTTCCTGGTTCAAAGTCGCGGGCGTAGCCAACGTGGCGGAGGCGGCGGATGAGCACACCCTGCAATTGAGCGTCCAGGGTGACTTGAGGGAGATCATTCACATCGCCAGCCAGCACAACGCGACGAATATTACGACACACGAGCCGACGCTGGAAGAGGTCTTCCTGCGCTTCTACGCGTCGGATCAGCAGTCTTCCGCACTCGCGAGATAGGAGGTGTATGATGTTTCGCAGCATCTGGAGCAAAACGCTCCGAGATTACCGGATACCGATCCTGGCCTGGTGCCTCGCACTGGGGCTGTTCGGGGCCATCGATTTCGCCGAGAGCACGCCCACCACGCTTGTGACCGTTGGCAGCCTCGCGCCACTCTTCCGTTTTCTCGGCGATCCCTACCAGATCCAGACCCCAGAGGGGTTCATTACCTGGCGGATCATGGAGCTCTTCGTGCCACTGGCCATCTGCTTCTGGCCCATCCTGGCTGGAGCGCGTCTGGTGCGTGGAGAAGAGGAACGCGGCAGCATGGATGTCCTGCTGGCTACACCGCGCTCACGCAGGCGCCTGCTGCTCTCGAAGCTGAATGCGCTCGCGCTCGCGCTGATTCTGATCGGGCTGTTGTTTGCCCTGGGCCTGATAGCTGGTCAAACCCGTCTTGAGGGGCATGCTAATATGGTCAGAGCACTGCTGGCAGGGCTGAATGCGAGCCTGCTGGCCTTCTTCTTTGGCTGTCTCGCGCTGCTGTTCTCGCAATTGTCAACCAGCCGCGCCGTGGCAGCAGGCGGGTCGAGCGGTCTGCTGGTGCTCTCCATGCTCCTGGATAGCACCGGACGCTTACTGCATGGGAGTTGGGTGCAGTACCTCTCGCCGTTCTACTACTACAATCTCAACCGCCCGCTCGTCCCCAGCTTCCCTGACCAGCCCCTGGCGGCTGTGCTGCTGGCGAGTCTCGCGCTGCTCTGCGTGGGGGCGAGTCTGCTCCTTTTCGCCAGGCGCGATATTGGCGGGGTGGCGTTCTCGTGGCTGGGCCAGCAAGAAGGCGGCAACCACTACGCGGCTTCCAGTCTGCGCCTGGCCGAGCGTGCGCTATCAACGCGGAGCGTCGGCCTCCAGACCTTGCGCCGCGATGGGTGGTCTGCCCTCTGGTGGGGCCTGGGCGTCATCTTCGGGAGTGTCTACTGCCTGGTGCTCGCTCTCTCCACCCAGCAGGCGTTTTACCAGCTCACACAAAAGACCCCCTTGCTGCAACACCTCTTTTTCGACACGCCCATCAACACCAACGCCGCGATGCTGGGCACCTTTCTCTTCACATTCATGCCCGCCCTCGTCGTGGCCGAGGCCCTCACCCTGGCCTTGAAGTGGTCCGCAGACCTGGAAAACGGGCGTCTGGAAGTGCTGTTGAGCACCCCGCAAGCGCGAGGCAAGGTCCTGCTCTCGCGCTTCGGCGCCAATGTGCTGGTGATCCTGGTGGCTCCGCTGCTCACCTGGCTCGCGGTCCTGATCGGGGCACAGCTCGCCCATCTCGCTGTGAACCAGGGCCGGATCTTCGCGGCTAGCTTCAACATGTTCCCGATGGCACTGATTACTATAGGGCTGGTTTACGCGCTGGCGTCCGGCCAGCGCTATGGCGCGCTGGTCGGCTTGCTCTCGGCATACATGGTCCTATCCTATATGGAGGAATTGTTCGAGGGAACCATTCCGATGCCTGTCTGGCTCATGGATCTCTCGCTCTTCCACCTGTACGGCAACCCGGTGTTCCTCGGCGTCAACTGGACGAACTTTCTGGGCATGACCGGCGTGGCCCTGGTGCTGCTGCTCATCGGTCTGATCCAGTTCCGCGCTGCCGACATCACGTTGGGCTGAACCTGTTTTTGAGAAGGCAGAGATCAGATATCCGGGTCTCTGCCTTCTCAAAAATGGTCTTGCAGCTCTAGAAAGCCTTGAGAAAACACACCTTTTTGTCTCATTAAACCAACCAGCCTGTTGAAAAAGTCCCAAATGGGTGGTAGAAAGGAGGATGACAGGACAAGTCTAAAAGGAGAGCCACTGCCATGATGGGAACGAAAGAACGAAGTTTTGCTCCGCTGGTGCAGGTGTCGTTG
>Ga0207684_10005502_pt1 | contig 11667 bp, 9 predicted proteins | sample KBSK5501metaG_FD_184342 | JGI IMG/M metagenome (GOLD analysis project Ga0207684, IMG submission 184342) | Corn, switchgrass and miscanthus rhizosphere microbial communities from Kellogg Biological Station, Michigan, USA - KBS K5-50-1 metaG... | ecosystem: Host-associated > Plants > Roots >... | reverse complement strand
AGCGTGTGCGGGACGGACGACTGCGGACGAACATCGGCAACGTCGCGACCCTCGACGACGCCGTTGCGGCCCTCAACTCGACCGAGCGGCGCACGGGGAAGACGATCATCAGCGTTCGTCCATAAGGACTCGGGGATAGCGACCGATCCTGCCCTCCTCGTGGATCAGCGTAGCCGCGTGGCCAGGGCCGCCTAGACACCGCGATCGGGACCTGCCGCCAGGCCATCGAAATCGCGACCGTGCCATGGGCAATCAGATTCAGAACGTGTTCTCAAACATCGTGCCAGCGCTCGGCTAGCTGTAGTTCGACCTCCAAGCTGGTCGATAGTAACCACCGCATTGAGTTCGGAGCCGAGGGTTTGTTATGAGCGCTGAGCGGGGGTTCCCGGTCGCGTTTATTTTGGTCGGAACCAGCGTCTACTTCATCGATGCCGCTACGCGCATCGTAACTGTGTAACGTCCGCGCTTATGTGTTCTCCGACGAACCAAGAACAGCCACGCTTGACTGTCAAGGGCCTTGTTCCAATCCGGCGGGTGGCTTACCCTGCTTAGGGCGGTTAGAGGCCGATCAGATGGTTTTCAGGCCGTTGCGCTTTCGGTCCGCGCGGGCCATTTCGAATACGAATCGGCGGTCGGGGTCCGTAAAACCGTTGAAAACCCCTCCGACCGAGTCCGAGCGCAGCGTGGCGCACATCCTTATTCATGTGCCGAACTGCGATATGAGAGCTGCTGCTGATAACTGCGCCTTTAGCACGAGCAAACTCGATTCACCTCCTCGCGACCAGCATCGGCGTCCCGGCCTCATCTGACGACGCACGGGCCAGGACCGTGAGGCAAACGGCTGGACAATTCCGAACCGCGTCGGGATTAAGCCGATCTAGATACTCCGCCCTGACAGATGCTGACGAATCTTGTTGATCTAGATGGCCTTTGCCCATGGTCTGTCTTCTGCAATTGCTTGGACTGTCAAGCCTCCATGGTGTCCAGCAGCGATGTCAACGTGGCGACCGGTACCAGTATGTCTCTCTCCATTGGTGGTCGCAACTCGCCACCGCGACGTGAAGGGCAGAGCACATACCCATAATCGGTGCGGCTGATGCAATTTAGCGCCCAGTAGAAAGGGTCGACCCAATCCGCGGGAATCAGTTCGACGACCTTAGCGCCGGGTTTACAGAACACGGTGTTGACCATGCCTGCCCCGTGCGCGCAAACGATCACATCAGCCGCCTGAAACAACGAAACATGATCTTCCAAAGCCATTTTGCCCAAATCGTCGATGCATTCGAATCCTCTGCGGTCGAGGGCATTGATGACTTGATACTCATTAACCACGCGACGCCACCTGGACTCACGCCGAGTAATGTAGATTCGCCGCTTAGAAGGGTTCTTACGAACACCAGGATTAGTTAGAAACGTTCGGCGCAAGAAGGAGCCGACCCATGTGGGGACGATGTTGTTAGCCCGAGGCAGCGAAGTGGCGAGCAAAGTCCTGGCGCCAATGTGGGACGTTTCATTGGCAACGACAATCTGTTTAGCAGACAGGCCGAGTCTCTCGAGCGTCTCTCTCTGGAAGGCTGCGTCTATGCGATTGACGAGCACGCTGTCCAGAGCACGACGCAGCCCGCTCCTGCGTGCGATCTCAAGGCGTGGCAGGAGATCGAGCATCCAGTGCCCATAGTTCCTATGTGCTCCCCTCGCGGTCAGCACGCACAGAGTTCCGCGAAACTCACGTGGCTCAGGGAGCCGTAAATGGGAAAAAATCGGATGCAGGGGTAAAGGACGAGTCCATGGTCGATTAGATAGATCGCCGAGCAGGACATTATCGGAGGTAATGATCGCACCCTCGGGTCCCCAAGTCCGCGCATTGCTAAGTCGGGCAGCGAAGGTCGCGGGGGCTACGCATCTCCGCCGATTCAGGAAATTCCGATGAATACTGCCGTCCACGGTACGTGGCAGCTTGCGGCAGACTAGTTCTGCCTGATGCACCGTGCGATAAGCGCTTGTTCGCACCGCGTCCGGGCTTGCAGTGGCGAACCAATCAGCGGTCGTCACGGCATAGCCGTCTGGCGGTGAGGTGACTCCGCGGCCTGGAGGAGTAGCAATCAATCGATCATCGACAGCTAACGACCGCGTACTCGGATGGATTTCGCTGCGTCTGTAAGTGCGATCGCACAACGCGCACAAGAAGCGCCCCCTGTGTCTAATAGAGCCACGCTCCGGTTGCATTTCATTGCCACAAGTCGGACAGTCCACTGCCTTACCCAACTCTGTCAGGAAATCGCAATTGGCCCAGCGACAGCGGCCACGAGTATGGGCACGTCAGAGAAGACGAGCACACGCGATGTGCGCATCGCAATCACTCCACGCAATCAATGCACTCCACCCCTCGACCTAGGGGCCGAAAAGCACCGAATTGAGATCATGAATACGCTCAACCGGGACGCTAGACTCGTACCAACGGGTCGTACGTTCCACGCCTTTCCGCAAGGAGTAGGTGGGCTCCCAACCAAGGATGCTCCGACATTTGCCGCAGTCCGCGGCCCGACTCTTGACGCCGATGGGCTTATCGAGCTCGCGACAAATCGCCGCCGGCCGCCAACCGATTACGTCGAAGACTATGTCAACCAACTCGATTATCGTGAATTGGTGTTCGTTCCCGACATTGATCACATCAAAGCCAGTCAATGTGGAGCCGCTCAACAATAGCCCGGCCACGGTGTCACCGACGTAGGTGAAATTGCGGCTCTGTGCCCCACTGCCCCAAATCGGATAAGGGTCTAGGCGCGCGACGGCCTTTGCGATGAGTCCTACGACGGCATGGCTTTCGTTCTCACGCTCGCCGTAGCTGGTAAAGATTCGGCAGGCGATCGCGTCGATCCCAAATTCCTTGTGGAATGCCCGAAGCTGCATTTCGCCCATTAACTTTGCCCAGCCATATTCGCCATCGGCGAAAGCAGCGCCAGGAACCTCAAAATTAGCGTCGGACTCCTTTAGGAGATTGCGAACGCTTTCATCTGTCTGCAACAGTGTCGGGTAGACGCAGGCAGAGCTTGCGTGAATAACTTTTCCGACGCCCGCTCGGGCTGCTGCGGTGAAAACAGCATGGTCGAGGCACATATTGCTTAAGCACGCTACAGGGTGTGTGTCGATGTATCCGCGCCCACCGTGAAGCGCCGCCAGGTGAAAAACCAAGTCGCGCCGGGCAAATGATCGTGCGGCCACCTGCGGATCGCGCAAGTCGCCTGGCACCAGTTCAATGTCTTCGAGGACGCCAGACAGGTTGGACACCTTGCCGGTGATGAAATTATCTGCAACTCGTACTTGCGCGCCGGTCTGGAGTAGTGCCTCAACCAGATGACTGCCGATGAAGGAAGCGCCACCAGTCACCAAGATGCGTGTTCTTGAATAGAAGTTTCTTACCCTTGAAACGATCGCTGGCTCAACGACCGATCTGGGCGTACTCAAGCTCGTCGCACCAAAGACGTCCACGGAGCTTCTGGTGATGCGCATGGCATTAGAAATCTCCCGATCAGCGAGTTTGGCCGTCCGTGGTATAGCCAGCGGCGCACGGGAGGATGGATACAGTGGCTAGAGGGGCACATCGTAGGCTCTCCAGCCGATCCGCTCTACGTCGAGCCACGTGCGATTCACATCCCCGAAGCGACGTGCTGCCCATACGCGGGTCGCGTTCGCAGCTCTCTCACGAGTCTTTGGATTCAGCGTCCAACAACCGGCATACACCCCTTGCTCCAACGCCTGCAGTATCTTTTCGACGCTAATCCACTTGTGGTCCTCAATCGGAGGGAGAATTCGCCGGCGTAGCCCGATTGATATGGCGTGCTCGTCGAGGTCACGCGGATCTGCGAGCCCAAACGGATACCCATTGTCCCCAGCCTGGGCAAAGTAAAAGTCATTAATTTCTCGAGTTGCGCCCTGCGCCCCGGCGAGCATAAACAGAAGTACTCCGCCTGGTCGAACAACTCGAGCCATCTCTGTCACGGCCTTGCGCCAATCTGGAATGAGATTCAGTACGAAGCAGGCCATAGCGGACCCAAATGTCCAGTTGTCAAATGCCAACGAAACGGCATCCGCAACGGCGACTGGAATCGATCGCCGAGCGCTCTTGAGCCGTAGCTGTCTGAGCATCGGCAAGGACAGGTCGATACCAACCAGATTGATGCCACGGTCCATCAGCGCGATCCCGATTCGCCCGGTACCTATCCCTACATCCAAACACTTGCCACGATGCTTAACTTCGCGAGCGGCTTGTTCAGCAACCGCCGCAAGCGCCCGCGCTCCAATCGGGCGGGTGCGGTCGAAGTACTCAGCGGCTTGATCAAACGGAATTGATTTCATTCTTTTGGGTCGGTTCATGCAGTGCTCTGCAAACCCGAAAGTGCCGCCACGGCTGAGCTCGCGCATCTCCTCCAACTGAACGTCCGAGCGTGTCGAATTCCCGCTCGTATTCGCATGTTTGGCCCTACGCGCGCCAACGCCTCACTGATACCTTCAGCGATACTCAATGGATCAAGTGGATTGACATATGTCGGCAAGGCGTCCGCGATTTCGTGAAACACAGGCAAGTCGCTAGTAACAACCGGTACACCGCAGGCAAGGCCCTCAAGCACGGGAAATCCGAACCCCTCGGCAAGCGACGGATATACAAGGGCGGAGGCACCGGCGATGACGCTGGCCAAATCTGAGTCAGCAACTCGCGACAGTACTCGAATACGAAATGGTAGGAGACCAGAATAGGGGTAGTTGGCAAATCGATGAGATACCAAGACAAGCGGAGGCGTCGATGACGAGCGAGTCTTAGAAAGGTACTCATACGCCTGGAGCAGACGATCCAAGTTTTTGCGAGGAGTGAGGGTTCCGCTGACATGAAGTATGTAAGAATTGGGCAATCTGTAACGCCGCCTAGCCTCATCAAGTTTCATCGGAGGCTGCGGAGCGAATGCCTCATCGATCCCGTGGTGAACCACACGGATGCGGCGGCTGTCAACAGAGAGGAGTCTTGCCAAATTCGTCGCTGTGTCACTGGATGGACACAGTACTAGGTCGGCGCGCTTGGACGCGTCCCGTATCACTTGCTTGAGGATCCTCAGATCCTCCTCGTGCCCTTTGGAGTCCAGCGGCCGGGTGAACGGAAAGAGATCGTGAATCATCACCGCCAGTCTTGGTTCTCGACCAGTCACCTCGGGCAAGAAAAACGCGGTACTGAAATAGACATCAAAATGATGACTATGGAGAAACCCGCTCACGCACCCGGTCCACTCCGAAAGGTGCACGAGTGTCGGGTCAAGCGATCTTCCAATAGGATTTACGAAATGAGCTCGTCGTTGTAGCGTTGGATCAAGGTCTTTTCGCAGCTGAGTTAGCGCACTCGTATCACCCAGGAACGTCCAATGCGTCGCTGGCGACGCTATCAATAGCCACTTGGCGATCCTCCGGGTGTACACGCCCAGGCCAGTCATGTCACGAGCAAATTGCACGTCAACTGCAACAGCAATTGGGCTCGCCATTGCGGCGGCTGGCGATTTCGCGGAGGGTCTGGTCACTTGCAAGCGGGCTTGCCCAGCAATCGAACCAGCTCATCAAAGGTGGGAACCGCAGGGACGCCGGGGTGCGACTCGATAGCTGGCTTGCCAAATAAGTAGACCGCCGCCCAACCAGCTCCAAGAGCGCCGGTTACATCTGGATCCCATGAGTTACCGACATGTATTAGTTGATCTGCTGATAATCCCGCCGAGGCCTCTACTGCCCGAAATGCCTCGGGCTCAGGCTTAACGTATCCAGTCTCATAGCTATGTATGGCTAGGTCTACCAAGCGGTACCAACTGGGTGTTCCGCGTCCAGGGACACCAACTGCATTGGACAGCAACAAGATCTTCCAACCGAGCCGACGAAGCTGCTTTAACGCTTTAGCAGCGTCGGGATATGGGCTAGCTTCAGTCATCTCCAAGCATCGCCGGCGCAGGATGGCTTCAATCCTTGACGCGGCGCGGGGACTACCTGCGGCGTTGGCCACCTTCTGCGCTAACAGCCGCTGGTGGCAGTATTGCCGTTCACCAACCTCTTCGAGCAGGGTCCTAACTAGGGTCCGCGAAACGTCAAGGGCCGCAGCAATCTCATCAGCCACAGCACCCCGCGGCATGGGTATTAGTGTGCCGCCGATATCGAAACACACACCTACGGCGTTGGGCGCCCAACTCCGTTCCAAGACTAACCTCCAATCACTCGATTAACGTGGCGGATTGCGGCCTCCTAGCAATGAAGACTTCCGCTTGCACAGTTTCGGCAAATCTTCCTCCTGGCTGAATCCGAGCGAGTTCCGACCTGAGCTCGCGCTCGAAACCTTCCTTCATTTCTCCCAACAGGGCGGGGGAGGAGTACGAAGTCGAAAACAGGAGCCCGATAACCTCGTCAATGCCGCTATCGACGCGCCAACGGAATCTGCGGATAGTCACTGAGCTGAACGTTGACTGACGGAGTGTGTCCTCGAATCGCTCTGTCGGATGCTGATAGATTGTCGAGCCGGCTCGGCGCTCCTCACCTAGCCACTTCCCGACCGCTTGCTCTATCACTGACGCCCATGGTGGTTCTCGTCCCGTGCGTTTGGGCCCCCCGACCACCGCCACGCTCCCCTCTGGATTGACTATGTGATCCAGGTCTCGAAGTGTTTGCTCTCGATCCATCCAATGAAATGCTTGTCCAATTGTGGCGGCGTCGACTCTTCCGACATCGAGCTTGGATAGGTCATAAGAACTGCCAAGCTGCCACTGGACGTTGGTTGCCTCTTTGTCGCGCGCCAGTCGCCGGCCCTCGGCAAGCATGTCGCTATCCGGGTCGACAGCAACAACCTGTCTGACATACCGGCTCAGAGGGATAGACAGGTTCCCGGGGCCGGATCCGAGGTCCAGAACCCTCGAACTCGTGGTAAGGCGGGCCGCACGAATAAGGAAACGGATCAACTGGTGCGGATATGGCCGCCTATACCTTGCGTAGTACCAGGCAGTCCCCTTGAAGAGTTCCGTCGGCTCGTACTGCCGCACTAAATCGCTTCCGCCGATCTGCCGAGCCGACTTGTGCCGCCTAACTCTCGCCACCAATCATGGAGCGGCCTGGATCCCGCCCCCTTGGCCATGGATCCATCCGCCGCGCGATCGAGTTCGCCAAGAAGCTGCCGCTCCACTGGAGAAAGATTTGAGAGCCCGAGAATATTCGCGTAAAGGTCATCGACGGGGGCTAGCCACCTATACCCATACTGAATCATCACGGCGAGGCGTGGATCAGAAGACTGGTTGATGCCTCCGGCGTGCCAGGTTCGATTCTCGAACAAGACAACGTCGCATGGTCCAAGAGCTGGAGTGATAGCCCCGGCTGGGTCAATCGAACCTTGTTCCAACCGCGGCGGCTCACCAAGCATGTGACTGCCCGGCAGAAAAGTAGTTGCACCACCCCCTGGTCGAGCCACGTCGGATAAGTAGTAAGCGCATTTAATCGCGAGACGGGGGACATTATTGAAGCCCAGGTCATTAGCGACTCCGAAGATATCGTCTCGATGCCAACCTGATCGGTCGGGCGTTCGTATCGTTCGTTGCGTGCCTGGCGCAAGAGGCTCAAGAGAGATCAATTGGCTGGAGAGCACTCTCAGGTTTGGGCTAAGCAGCGCGATTACCGTTGGCAGGACGCGTGCGTTGGCAATTAACGGCAGGAACTCCGGGTCCAGAGCAACCAGATTGCGGAATCCATCCTTACGGTCCACGCCGCGAGTCCGACTCAAGTTCGACTCGGATTCAAGCAGGCGTAGGGCGGATTCACGTAGACCATTGCGCTGACGTGCGTCGAGCGCATCACGAAGGATTACGAAACCATCGCGCTCGAATGCGGCCAAATTGTCAGCGAGCGGCATTTGAGGCTTTTGGTCGGCCAGCAAATTAGCCATGTGCAGCCCCCTTGGTATCAGCGTCATGGACGAGCTTAAGAGCGGCGAGAGCCAGTTCGATCCGTGCGCATCGGATGCCCGGATCGTGAGCCTCCGCCACAAAATTCACTACGTACCGACGTTCAGATTCGGGCATTTGGTCAGGGGCGTAGCCGGCCGTCCGCAGGGCGGTTTCGAGATCCGCCGGAATACGATGGCGTCCAGACAAATCGGCGAGGACGAGTTTGGCACGGTGCCATGTTCGAGCCTCTAGCCCCAGTGAAAGTGGTTCTATGGGTCTCAATAGCGTTACTTGTCCGAACGTCAGCACTTGCACGGGAATCGATTGATTGGAGCCGGCTACGTCCAACGTTCCACTTAGGTATGTGTCCACACCTTCTAACCGGTGATCAAACTCTAGTAAAGCCCTCCGCGCCTCGATCATTCGAACCGACCCTGGAATTAGACGTGTTGGTCGCATCTAGTTCCGCAGTCGCAGGCCAAGCCCAGGGCCAGACGGAATTGGCAATGAACCGTGCTGCGGCAAAAGCTGCGTATCGAGAAATTGTTGTCGCCTAGGCTCCCAGTAGTACTGGTATTCAACCGCGGCGACTTGATCAGGAAAGGCGGCGGCCAGGTGTATTGCCGGTGCAAACGCGCGGCCATGAAGATAGACGGGGATCTTCACCTCCTTGACGAGCTGGAGTACTTTCGTGGCCGCAGTAATGCCGCCGAGACCGACCACGTCGAAGGTAAGCGCGGCTGGATGAACAAGGCCAAGCATCGATGCGGCCTGCCTTGTTCCGTATAGGTGCTCACCTATGCCGATAGGCAGGCGCTCAGCAGAGAGATCCACGTAGTCTTCGGCAGAGGAATGTGTTGGAAGGGGGTCTTCCAACCACCGGATTGCTGACCGGTCGATGTGGCAGGCAAACCGTCGGGTAGTTGTTGCATCCCATGTTGCGAGAGCATCAATGGCTACCGGCCCTCCAGCTGCGTCTGCAGCCCGGAGCACGAGTTGAGCCAAGGTAGCCGCCTCGTGTTCTGTAGCGGGTCTGTTAGTCGCTTTGGGTAGGGCCCACTTCGTGATAGTCCAACCCTCATCAACGATCCTTTCAATTTGATGTATGGCAGTGGGCAATCTAAGGTCGAGTCCCAGCCACGACAAATAGGTGCGAATACATGGCGCGGACTCCCGCCTCAAAAGGTGCGCTACGGGCACTGATTCAAATCTGCCGTGCAGATCCCACAGAGCGCAGTCCAGCGATCCGATTGCGCTTGACATCGTAGGTTCAGGTCCAACGCTTTGCTCTCGGAACTCTTGGAACGTCTCATGGTCAAATGGATCGACCCCGCGCAGCTCATGAGCGAATCGGCGTGCGATTGTGTCTGAGACGACGCCCGAGAGCGGACCGTAAAGGCCGTGGTACGACCCGGCCTCGACTCGGACGAATAGATGATCATCGCCGTTTCGTAGCGACGACCACGCAGCGGCGTCAATGATTCGTACTTCGCTGACTCGCAGCTTCATGCAAATGCCCGCTCGCGATAATGGGTCGCGCTTCGCCAGAGTTGGGCTGCCGCAGCAGCGAGTCGGTCGGGAGTCATGCCGGCGTGTTCAAGTAGTAGTTGAACCGCGGTGGGACCCGCGGGTTCCCGCCAACCCACTACACTTGCGCGTCGGCCTTCGAGCCGGCCTGCCAGCAACCCCCAAATGGCGGCAGGATGACCTATTGTCCCAATCAGCAATGGTGTCTGAACACCAAAGTAATGCTCAAACTCGTCCACACTCAGCGCGGCTGGCCAAACCGCGGGGTCGCCGAGCACAGTTAGGTCTTGGATGTGGACGTGTCGAATACGTGTCCGAAACGCTGAACGCAGTCGTATTGCGGCGGCCATGAGCTGCCGTGCGGGAAGGTCGCCGCAACTCACAAAGACAAGATCCACTGGGCTGGAGTCGCTAACGGCTGGCCAGATGGCAATCCCTCGAGTGAGTTCCTGATCGATGGTGTCGCCGGGCAGAAGATCGAATGCATGCTTGGACGCGACGATAACGTTGAGCTCCTCACGCGAATCCAACACACGATCCAGCGTGACTGCAACTCGCTGTGCGTCGCCCGGACACAAGATATGAAGTGCGGGATCCTCTGTACCAAGCAGGCCAGTTATAAGACTGGGGTCACCATGCGTATAGGTGTTATGCCACCCGAGGCTCGTGAGAAGCAGATTCACGCTGGGGTTCGGGAACCTCGATTGTCTTCCGATGCGGCGCTGCTTGAGATGCTGAATGAGTGGAGTCAGAAGTAAAGCTGCGAACGCCTCGTACGAAATGAGCACAGCGCGTCGACCGGTCGAGATATAGCCAAGCAGCCACGCGAGACAAACTTGCTCATCGAGCAATTCATGAGCCCATGATTCGTGGGCGATTCCACCAAGTCGATTAGACTCAAGTTCATCGGGGCTGAAAACCCCGAGGTCGCCAGTCTCTGAGTGATGTCTCAAAACGTCGGTCACGGCTGGACCGAATTCCCGCCATGAGCCCTTTGTTTTTGTCGGCCGGGAGCGGGCAGTCACACGACAAGCCATCTGCGGTAGCGGCCTCGCGGTCAGTGCGGCTGCCAACCAGCCAATTGGCGATCCATCAGAGGCGAATAGCTCAGCCGGTCGATATCGACTAAGCCAATCCTGAAGAGCAGCTCGCTCCAGCGGATCCTGATGGGGATTGCGAAGTGGCGCCTTGTGCATTCTGGGCGTCTCAAGGAGGTCTTGCGCACCGATCTGTGCCGGACCAGTCCATCCTTTGGGCATCATCAGCACCACGATGCTGCGCCTCCGATCAAGTCCCATTGCCAGTTGCCGATGCAGCAGCTTCTGGAAGTCGACATGCTCGCTGAGTGCGCCGCGAACGCTCACAATCTCCGCGTCCCAGCCCAAACCAGCAAAGTACCGGCACAGCTGATCGTGGTCTAGGCTGCTGAGCAGGCTCGGTCCGCCCATTCGTTGCCCGTTCAACCACAGGACTGGAAGGACAAGGCCGTGTGAGGCGCCATCCAAACCCAAGGCTTTGGCGCCGAGCCAAGCCCCCGAGGTGGTTCCAGTCTCGCACTCACCGTCACCGACGATGGGCACGAATACCTTTCCCTTTTCGTCTAGCGCGGCACCACAGCTAAAAGCCAAAGCTGAACCGAGCTGGCCTCCAACGTAAGAGCCACCCCAGAGAAGAGGTGACACCTCAGCCCCGATGCGCGGCACGTCAGGAAACGCCTGCGCGAGTCGAGTAAGTCCGTTCACATCACGGGTCAGCGCTGGCTGCACTTGTGGGAGTGACTCGTTCAGCCATGCAATGGCAATTTGGCAGATTCCCGCATGTCCGGCACCAATGACAGGCACCAGCTCGAGATCCCAGCCTGTCGCCTGGGCTAAGTGAATGTGAGCAAGCACCCAATTTACACCCGGACATGTTCCCCAATGACCACGGGGATCAGTCTTAATGTCTTCAGGCAACAGCGGCCGTCGCATTAGGACGTTATTCGTCAGATAGAGTTGCACGACGCAGAGATAGTTCAGCGCGCGCCACAGGGCTTCCGCCTTGTGTCCAGCCTCGTCAGATGTGAGGACCGGCGAGGCGCTCATCGTCGTAAGTGAAGTACCAAAGAGGTCGGTAGCAACGCCATGGCTGCGGCCTAAGGCCGGTGGACCGAAAAATATCCTCAGCCCGGCGACGTGCTTCCAAATAGAAG
>Ga0207684_10005500_pt1 | contig 11667 bp, 9 predicted proteins | sample KBSK5501metaG_FD_184342 | JGI IMG/M metagenome (GOLD analysis project Ga0207684, IMG submission 184342) | Corn, switchgrass and miscanthus rhizosphere microbial communities from Kellogg Biological Station, Michigan, USA - KBS K5-50-1 metaG... | ecosystem: Host-associated > Plants > Roots >... | reverse complement strand
GCCAAGCTCGACGACAAGGTCGGCGCCTACCTCACGGTGACCGCGGAGGCCGCGCGCGCCGCCGCCCGCGCGGCCGACGAGCGCTATCGCGCGGGACGGCCGCTGGGGCCGCTGGACGGGGCGCCGATCGCGCTCAAGGACGTCTTCTGCACCAAGGGCGTGCGCACCACGTGTGCGTCGAAAATCTTGGAAAACTTCGTTCCGCCCTACGACGCGACGGTCGTCGATCGTCTCGCGAAGGCCGGCGCCGTCATGCTCGGCAAGACGAACATGGACGAGTTCGCGATGGGCTCGTCCACCGAGCACTCGGCGCTCAAGGTCACGCGTAACCCGTGGGATCTCGCGCGCGTGCCCGGTGGTTCCTCCGGCGGACCAGCGGCGGCGGTGGCCGCGGGGCTGGCCGCGGGCTCGCTGGGCACCGACACCGGAGGCTCGATCCGCCAACCGGCGGCGTTCTGCGGCGTCGTGGGCCTCAAGCCGACGTACGGGCGCGTCTCCCGCTTCGGGCTTGTCGCCTTCGCCTCGTCGCTCGACCATCCGGGGCCGTTCGGCCTCGACGTCCTCGACACCGCCTTGCTGCTCGGCGCCATCGCCGGCCGCGATCCGTTGGACGCGACGTCGATCGACGCTCCGGTGCCCGATTACGCCGCCGGGCTCGAGCAGGGCGTGCGCGGATTGCGCCTCGGCGTGCCCGACGAGTATTTCACCAGGGGCATGGATGCCGAGGTCGAGATCGCCGTGCGGGCGGCAATCGACGTGCTCAAGGGGCTCGGCGCGACGCTCGAGCGTGTCTCGCTTCCAGCGACGCCCCATGCGCTGGCCACGTACTACGTCATCGCCCCGGCCGAGGCCTCGTCCAACCTCGCGCGCTACGACGGCGTGAAGTATGGTCTGCGCGTGCCGGGTCACGACCTGATCGACATGGAGAGCAAGACGCGTGCGGCCGGCTTCGGCGCCGAGGTCCGGCGGCGCATCATGCTCGGTACCTACGTGCTGTCCGCCGGCTACTACGACGCCTACTATGGCCAGGCGCAGAAGGTGCGCACGCTCGTCCGCCGCGACTTCGACGGCGCGTTCGGACGCGTCGACCTCATCGTGGCGCCGACGACGCCGAACGTCCCATTCAAACACGGCGAGAAGACCGACCCCGTGCAGATGTACCTCAACGACGTGTTCACGATCCCGGCGGACATGGCGGGCGTTCCGGGTGTATCGGTGCCGTGCGGCTTCACGAAGACGGGCCTGCCGATCGGACTGCAGATCATCGGCCGGGCCCTCGACGAGGCGACGGTGCTGCGCGCGGCGCGCGCGTACGAGCGCGCCACGGACTGGCACACGCGCCGGCCGGCGCTCTCATGAAATACGACGTCGTCATCGGCCTCGAAGTCCACGCGCAGCTCACGACGCGTACCAAGATGTTCTGCGGCTGCCCAACGACGTTCGGCGCGCCGCCGAACACGCAGACCTGTCCGGTCTGCCAGGGGATGCCCGGCACGCTGCCCGTGATCAATCGCCGCGCCATCGAATACGGCGTGCGCACGGCCCTCGCCTTCGAGTGCCGCGTCAACGCCGGGTGCCGCTTCGCGCGCAAGCACTATTACTACCCGGACATGCCGAAGAACTTTCAGATCAGTCAGTACGAAGAGCCGCTCGCCGAGCACGGCGCGCTCGAGATCGATCTGCCCGACGGCCACTCGCGCCGCATCGGCATCCAGCGGCTGCACCTCGAGGAGGACGTCGGCAAGCTCGTGCACGAGGGCACGCTCGAGACGGCGCAGTCGAGCCTGGTGGACTTCAACCGCGCCGGCGTGCCGCTCATGGAGACGGTCAGCAAACCGGAGATCCGCTCGCCCGAGGAGGCGGCCGCCTATCTGCGCGCCTTCCGCGCGGTGCTCGTCTACCTCGGCGTCTGCGACGGCAACATGGAAGAGGGCTCGCTGCGCTGTGACGCCAACGTCTCGCTCAAGCCCGCGGGCGCCACGGAGCTCGGCACCAAGGTCGAGATCAAGAACATGAACTCCTTCCGCAACGTTCAGCGCGCGCTGGAGTTCGAAGTGAAGCGGCAGGCCGAGGCGCTCGATCGCGGCGAGCGCATCGTGCAGGAGACGCGGCTGTGGGACGCCGATCGCGGCTACACGCGCTCGATGCGATCCAAGGAGTTCGCGCACGACTACCGGTATTTCCCGGAGCCCGACCTCGTGCCGCTGAAGCTCGACGCGACGTGGATCGAGCAGATCCGCGCCGCACTGCCCGAGCTGCCGCGTGCACGCCGCCAGCGCTTCGTGGCGGGGTATGGCCTGCCCCCCTACGACGCCGCGCTGCTGACCCAGAGCCGCGCCCTCGCGGAGTACTACGAGGCGGCGGTGCGCGAGTTTCCACAGCCCAAGCTCGTGTCCAACTGGGTGATGTCCGAGCTGCTGCGCGAGCTGCCGGGCGACGACGAGCGCGCGATCGAGCAGGCCAAGATGACGCCCTCGCGGCTGGCCGGCCTGCTGAGGCTCATCGACGACGGCACGATCAGCGGCAAGATCGCCAAGGCCGTGTTCGAGACGATGGTTCGCACCGGCGAGGACGCGGCGGCCATCGTGCGCCGCGAGGGCCTCACTCAGATGGCCGATGCGGGCGCGCTGGCGGCGATGGTGTCCAGCGCGATCGCCGCCAATCCCAGGGCCGTCGAGGACTATCGCAAAGGTAACACCGCAGCAGCCAACGCGTTCGTGGGACAGGTCATGAAGGCCAGCGGCGGCCGTGCCAACCCGGCCATGGTCACCAAGCTCGTCGAGACAGAGCTGGAGAAGCTCACGAAACGCTAGCGCCCCCGCTATAATCGACGAACCCCGATGATTGAGCTTCACCGGGTCTGGAAAGTCTTCGCCGTAGGACCGGTGAAGGTCCCTGCGCTGAGCGACGTGTCCTTCCGCATGGGCAAGGGCGAGTTCGTCACGCTGCACGGCGCCAGCGGCTCCGGCAAGACGACCCTGCTTCGACTCCTCTATCGCGAGGAGCTGCCGACCGAAGGCGAGATCGACGTGCTGGACGTCGATGTGCCGTCGCTGCGGGGGCGCGAGGTGGCCGCGCTGCGCCGCTCGATCGGCGTCGTATTCCAGGACGCGAAGCTGCTGCCGGGCCGCACCGTATACGAGAACGTCGCCTTCGTGCTGCGCGTGCTCGGCACGCCGCGCCGCGAGATCACGCCGCGAGTCTTCGATGCGCTGCGCACGGTGGGTCTCTCCGCCCGCGCGCAGGCGTATCCCACGCAGCTCTCGCAAGGCGAGGCCCAGCGCGCCGCGCTCGCCCGCGCCATCGCGCGCAAGCCGCTGCTGCTGCTGGCCGACGAGCCGACGGGCAGTCTCGACGAGACGATGGCCGCCGAGGTCATCGACATCGTCAAGGACATCTGGGCCGGCGGCACCACCGTCCTGTTCGCGACGCATCAGGCCGCGCTGGCGGCCACGCTGCGCCAGCGGACGCTCACGCTCGTGAGCGGCCGCCTCGTCAAGGACGAAGGCTAGGTGCTCGGCTTCCTGATCGGCGAGGCGGTGCGCGACCTGCGACGTGCCGGCCGCGTTGCCGTCGCCGCAATACTATTGATCACCCTCTCGCTCGCTGCGCTCGGCGGCTTCTGGCTCGTATCGACCAACGTCGGGCAGGCCGCGGCGCACTGGCGTGATCGCGTGCGCATCATCGTCTACCTCAAGCGCGAGCCGTCGAACGCGGACGCGCAGGCGCTCGTCGAGCGGGTGCAGGTGATGCCGGGCGTCGCCACCGCGCGCTACGTGAGCAAGACGGAGGCGCTCGGCACGCTCAAGCAGGTGCTCGGCAAGGACGCGAGCGTCGCCGAGCAGCTGCCCACCAATCCGCTACCGGCGTCGCTCGAGGTGACGCTCACCGCGGACGGCGCGACGCCGGAGGGCGCTCGCGGGCTCATCGCGCGGCTCTCCGCCTTGAACGAGGCCGACGACATCGGCGGTGGGATCGACTGGATCGAGCGGCTCGCGCGAGGCCAACGATTGCTCGAGATCATCGGCCTGGGTGTGGGCGCGGTGCTCGCCCTTGCCGCAATCCTCACGGTGACGACAGCCACGACGCTCGTGCTCCACCTGCGGCGCCAGGAGCTCGAGATCATGCGCCTGGTGGGCGCGCCGGAGCTGGTCGTGCGGCTGCCGCTGCTGCTGCAGGGCATGCTGCAAGGCCTCCTGGGCGCGGTGATGGCGATCTGGGTGCTGATCGCCGTCTACACGCTCGCCGGGCCGCAGCTGGAGCCGCTCGTCAGCCAGACGCTCGGCCTCGAGCGGCTCGCGTTTTTGAGCACGCAGACCGTCGTCGTGCTGATGTTTGCGGGCACGCTGCTCGGCGGCTGCGGAGGCTGGCTGGCGCGGGGACGCACCGAGCCGTGAGCGGGCGCGTCGCGCTCGGCGTCGGCCTGGTAGCCGCCGTTCTCGCGGGTACCGCGGGCGCCCAGACCTCGTCGAAGAAGGCCGAGGATTCCATCTCGGCCGAGCAGAAAAAGCTGCAGCAGACGGAACGGCAGCTGCGCGAGGAGAAGCAGAAGGCCGCGGAGGCGCGCGCGCGCGAGACGTCGGTGCTTGCCGAGATCGAGGTGATCGAGCGGCGTCTCGCCGACAAGCAGCGCGAGATCGTCCGCCTCGACACGCGCATCAAGCGCGCGGCTGGCGACGTCAAGTCGCTGCGCGGCGAGATCCAGTCCCTGGAGGCGCTGCGCGCCGGCCAGCAGGCGGCTCTGGGCCGTCGGCTGCAGGCCATGTACAAGGTCCACGTCCAGGGTGGGGCCCTGCCCATGCTGCTGACGGGAGAGGATCCAGGGACCCGCGCAGCGGCTGTCCGCCACCTGACGAGTCTCGCGTCCCTGGACGCCCGGCTCATCCAAGAGTATCGTGGGACGACGGAACGCTTGGAGGACCGCCGGGGTCGGGAAGAGAGCCGGCAACGGGAGTTGGCGGGCCTTCGGGCGGACGCGCAGCGTGAACAGAGCGAAGTCGATCGGGACGCCGCCAAGCGCCGTATACTATTGGCGAAGGTTCGCGATGAGCGCGCGTATCACGAGCGGATGGTTGGCGAGCTCACCGAGGCGGCGCGACGACTGGAGGCCTTCATCCGCGACCTCCAGGCCAAGCAACGACGCCTGGCCAAGCTCCCGCCGCCGAGGCCGGGCACCGAGACTCCTCCGGCCGTGGGATTCGGTACCCTCCGTGGTCGGCTGCCGTGGCCGACCGAGGGGCGAGTGGTGAGCGCGTTCGGTGCTCAGGTGCACCCGCGGTTCGGCACGCGGACGTTTCGCAATGGCGTGGACATCGAGGCCGGCGAGGGTCGTGATGTTGCGGCGGTGTTCGCCGGCCACGTCGTGTACACGGGATGGTTCAAGGGGTACGGGAACCTGATCATCCTGGATCACGACAACGAGTACTTCACGCTGTATGCCCACGTCGCCGACATTCTCGTGAAGGAAGGCGACGACGTGAAGCAGGGCCAGCGCATAGGGACAGTGGGGGACACGGGCTCGCTCGAAGGACCGCGCCTCTATTTCGAGGTCCGGTACCAGGGCAAGCCGCAGAACCCCGAACAATGGCTCCGACAACGGGGCTGAAAGGGTCCGGGACCTGGGGGAATCCATGAAGAAGGCGTTTGTGATCAGCTCCTTGCTCGTCGTGCTCACTCTGTCGCTGGGCGGCTCGGTCGCCAGCAAGGGCACGGACTCGGGAGCCACCTACGAGCAGCTGCGGCTGTTCACCGAGGTCCTGTCGATCGTGCAGAACCAGTACGTGGATGAAGTCCCACCGAAGGATCTCATCTACAACGCGATCAAGGGCACCCTCCGCGGCCTGGACCCCCACAGCTCGTTCCTCGATCCCGATTCCTATAAAGAGATGCAGGTCGAGACGTCGGGCTCGTTCGGGGGCCTCGGCATCGAGATCACGCTGAAGGACGACATCCTGACGGTCGTCTCGCCCATCGAGGGCACGCCCGCCTACCGCGTCGGGCTGCACACCGGTGACCGCATCGTGAAGATCGACGGGCTGGTGACCAAGGACATGCAGCTGCCGGATGCCGTCAAGCGCATGCGCGGCCGGCCGGGCACCAAGGTCACGGTGACGATCATCCGCGAGGGCTGGACCGAGCCGAAGGACTTCGAGATCACGCGCGAGCAGATCCGCGTGCATTCGGTCCGCGCGCAGGACCTCGGCAATGGCATCGCGTACATCAAGCTGCGCCAGTTCCAGGAGCAGAGCCCGCACGATCTCGAACAGTCGCTGGAGAAGTTCGACAAGGGCGGGATGAAAGCGCTGATCCTCGACCTTCGGAATAATCCAGGAGGTCTCCTGACGGCTGCTGTCGAAGTTTCTGAAAAGTTCATCGACGACGGCAAGCTGGTGGTCTACACCGAAGGCCGTGTCCGTAATCAGAACATGCGCTTCTCCGCGCACGCCAAGAAGGGCTATTCGAAGATGCCGATGGTAATTTTAGTAAATCAGGGCAGCGCCTCGGCGTCGGAGATCGTGGCGGGCGCGCTCCAGGATTGGGGCCGCGCGATGGTCGTGGGCACGCAGACGTTCGGCAAGGGCTCCGTGCAGACGATCATCCCGCTGTCCGACGGCTCGGGGCTGCGGCTGACGACGGCGAAGTACTTCACGCCGAAGGGCCGCTCCATCCACGGCAAGGGGATCACGCCCGACATCGTAGTGGAGGTGCCGAAGGATCCCGCGCCGAAGGACCGGCCGCTGCCTTCGCCCGATCCGATGGAGGACCTCAAGAAGGACGTGCAGCTCCAGCGCGCGCTGGACGTCATCAAGACGATGCGACTGATCGAGCAACAGCGTCCCGACGGCAGCCAGCCGCAGGCGCAGGCTCCTGCCGCGACGCAGACGACGACCCGGTAACGGACGAGGCGCGAAAGGCGGTGGGCATCCTTCCACCGCCTTTCGTGTTTTCTCCGCCGGGTGCTGAATTTGGAGGCAGCCGTTCGATGGTGGTGCTGGGGATCGAGAGCTCGTGCGACGAGACGGCGGCGGCAGTGCTCGCCGACGGCCGTCGCGTGCTGTCGAGCGTCGTCGCCTCGCAGGACGACGTCCACGCGGCCTACGGCGGCGTGGTGCCCGAGCTGGCCTCGCGGCGGCATCTCGAGGTGATCGTGCCCGTGCTCGAGCAGGCGCTCGGCGAGGCCCGCGTGCGGCTCGCCGATCTCGACGGGATCGCGGTCACGCACGGCCCCGGGCTCGTGGGGTCGCTGCTCGTCGGCACCTCGCTGGCGAAGTCCCTCGCGTGGGCCCATCGGCTGCCGCTCGTCGGCGTCAACCACCTCGAGGGCCACATCTACGCCTCGTTCCTCACCGACGACCCGCCGGACTATCCATTCGTCGCGCTCGTGGTTTCCGGCGGACACACGGCGCTGTACCACGCGCGGGCGCCGCGCGACTACGCGCTGCTGGGACAGACGCGTGACGACGCCGCCGGCGAGGCCTTCGACAAGGTCGCCAAGCTGCTCGGCCTCGGGTTTCCCGGCGGGCCGATCGTGCAGCGAACGGCCGAGGCCGGCGATCCCGCAGCCATCGCCTTCCCGGCCTCGAGGATGACCGACGGCGCACGCGACTTCTCGTTCAGCGGCATCAAAACGTCCGTGTCGCTGTACGTGAAGCGCCACGGCCCGCTTTCCGAGCGCCAGACGGCGGACGTCGCGGCGTCGTTTCAGGCCGCCATCGTCAGGATGCTCGTGCGCAAGACGATTCGCGCCTGCCAGCAGACCGGCGTGACGCGCATCGTGCTCACCGGAGGTGTCGCCGCCAATCGACCGCTGCGCGAGGCGCTGGCCGCGGAGTCGGCTTCGGAGGGGGTGCGGATGCACGTGCCGCCGCCGCGCCTGTGCACCGACAACGCGGCGATGATCGCCGCCGCCGGCAGCGAGCGGCTGAAGGCCGGCGAGCGGGCGACGTTGGATTTGAACGCCATTCCTGATCTAGTGCTCGCCTCATGATTGTTGTAGCGGGGTCCGTGAGCCCGGCTCTCGCGGCGGGTGGCCTGTTCCAGATGCGACGCGGCGCCGTGGCCGTGGGTGGCCTGTTCGAGATGCGACCCGGCTCCGTGCACTTCTGCGCGGGGTGGATCTCGTGAACTTCGAGGCCGTGCTCGCGGGACTTCCCGACGCGGTCATTGCCGTGGACACGGAGCTGCGCGTCGTCTTCTGGAACTCGGCGGCCGAGATGCTCGCTGAGCGATCCGCTCGGCGCGCGGAGGGGCGGCTGCTGAAGGACATCTTTCCCGGCGACGCGTCGATCGTTCGCCGCCTGGGGGAGACGCTCGCCACCGGCGAGAGCCGTTCGGAGGCCGAGGCGCTGATCGAGCGCACCGACCGGCGCGAGGTGCCCGTGAGCCTCGTGACCGCGCCGCTCTTCGGCAAGGACGGCACCGTCGGCGGCGCCGTCGCTGTGCTGCGTGATCTGTCGCGCATCCGCCAGCTCGAGGCCGAGGTACGCCGCGGCGAGACGCTGGCGTCGGCTGGGCGCATGGCGGTCGGCCTCGCCCACGAGATCCGCAATCCACTGGGCGCCATCCGCGGCGCCGTCCAGCTGCTCGCGCGCGAGCTTGCGGGTGAGCCGCGGCTCGCGGAATACACGACGGTGCTCACCACCGAGGTGGACCGCGTGAACCGGATCATCGAGATGCTCCTCAATCTCGCGCGTCCGGCGCCGGTGCGGCCCGTGCCCCTCAACCTGCATCAGCTCCTCGAGCGCGTCGCGCTGCTCAACGAAGAGAGTGCGCGCGAGAAGCGCATCACCGTGGTACGGCGGTATGATCCAAGCTTGCCACCTATCCTCGGCGATGAAGACCGGCTGGTGCAGGTATTCCACAACCTCGTGAGGAATGCGATGGATGCGATGACCGCGGGGGGCGCGCTCACGCTGACCACCAAGGTCAGCCTCAACCCGCTGTTCGGCAAGATGGACCTCGGCGGCGGAGGCGCGCGCACGATGGTCGAGGCGCAGGTGGCCGACGAGGGCCACGGAATTCCCGCTGCGGCGCGGGCGAAGATCTTCGACCCCTTCTTCACCACCAGAGACCGTGGCCTCGGTCTCGGGCTGGCGATCTGCCACCAGATCCTCGAACAGCACCGCGGCGCCATTCACGTCGATAGCGAGGAAGGACGCGGGACGATGGTAACCTGCTTCCTGCCGATCGCGCGATAAAGCGATGAAGCCGCGCGCATCTAGATCAGGCCACCCACGGCCCGAACCGAGCACGCGGACCGCGGTCCAATGATCCCCGAGACCGCGCGCGTGCTGATTGCCGATGACGAGGATGGCCTGCGCTGGGTGCTGGAGAAAGGGCTGCGGCAGGCGGGGTACGAGGTGACCGCCGTGCGCGACGGCGACACCGCGCTTCGCGCCTTCGCCGAGACGCCATTCGATCTCGTGTTCCTCGACATCCGGATGCCGGGTACCGATGGCCTCACCGTGCTCGCCAAGCTGCGCGAGGTGGCGTCTGACGCCCACGTGATCGTGATGACGGCGCACGGAACGATGGAAACGGCCATCCAGGCCATGCAGCGGGGAGCCTACGACTACCTCGCCAAGCCGTTCGACCTCGACGAGGTGCTGCTGCTGGCCGAACGCGCGCTGGCAGCGGGGCGGCTCACCCAGGAGGTCGCGCGACTCAAGACCGGGCTTCAGGAGGTCTGGGAATTCGGGGCGCTGATCGGGCGGCATCCGCGCATGCAAGACGTCTACAAGACGATCGGCCGCATCGCGGCCAGCGACGTCACCGTCCTGCTGCGCGGCGAATCGGGCACCGGCAAAGAGCTGGTCGCGCGCGCCATCCATCACTACAGCCGGCGCGCCGGCCGACCGTTCGTCGCCGTGTCCTCGGCCGCCATTCCCGGCACCCTGCTCGAGTCCGAGCTCTTTGGCCACGAGCGCGGGGCCTTCACCGACGCGAAAGAGCGCAAGCTCGGCAAGCTCGAGCTGGCGCATGGCGGCACCCTGTTCCTCGACGAGATCGGCGACATGCCGCCGGAGCTGCAAACCAAGCTGCTGCGCGCCCTGCAGGAGCGGACGATCGAGCGTGTGGGCGGCCATGAGTCGATCCGGATCGACGTGCGCGTGCTCGCCGCCACCAATCGCGATCTCGAGACGATGATGCGTGAGGGTCGCTTCCGCGAAGACTTGTTCTATCGGCTCAACGTCGTGACCTTGACGCTGCCGCCGCTGCGCGAGCGCCGCCGCGACATCCCGCTGCTCGTCGACCACTTCCTCGCGAAGTACGCGACCGAGCTCGGCGAGCGCGGCGTGGCCCCCGAGGCGCTCGATCGCCTCGTCGGCCACGAGTGGCCCGGCAACGTGCGCGAGCTGGAGAACGTGGTGCAGCGCGCGATGGTGATGGCCACCAGCGGAGTGATCCTTCCCGAGCATCTGCCGATCGGTCCGGTCTCCGCTGCGGCCTCCGTCGCCATCGACGCGACGCTGGAGGAGATCATCGAGCGCAAGCTGCTAGAATGCGTGCGTGGGCTACGCGAGCACGCGAGCGCCAACCTCTACGATCTCATGATCGGCCTCGTCGAGAAGCCGCTGCTGCGCGCGGTGCTGCGCGAGACCAGCGGCAACCAGGTGCGCGCCGCGCACATCCTAGGAATCAACCGCAACACGCTACGCAAGAAACTGACCGCGCACGGCATCGATCCCGACACGCTCGAGGGATGACCGCCGCGTTTCATCCACGCGGCATCGGTGGTATCCTGCGACCCTACACTCGGCAGTAATTGCCGGAGGTCCGCGATGGCTTTCGACGCGCCTCGGAAGACACTCGACGACATCCGCCGCGAGCTCGACGCGGAGTATGGCGAAGTCGCAACGATCCATACACCGTCCGACGTCGACGTTGCGGATGGTCCGCTGGCGGCTGACGCCGCGGCTTTTGCACGTCCCGTGCCTGACCCACCGGTCACCATCGATTACGAGGCCGATCGCCTCGATGCGGCGGTCGTCGCACGTGCACGAGCTGAGATGCAGTCCAGGAGGTGGCGCGGCGGCTATATCGCGGCCGGTGTCATCGGCTGTCTCATCGGTCAATTGACGTTACTCGGGTTCATGGCGGTGATACGCCACCGGGCCGCGTCGTACGACCCCAGCGTCGAAGCCCCGATGGAGCGCGTTACCGCTGCTGCGCCACAGGCGGCCACTCCGGAGCCACCGACCCCAAACGAAGCAGAGAAGACGTCGGAGAGCTCCGCGCCTCGCGTGGCCCTCGCGCCACCGGCGTCACTCGCATCACCGACACCGGACGTCACCGTGTCGGAGAGGCCGGTTGCCCCGTCCGTTCCGCAGGCGGCGTCACCTGCGCCGGTTGCGAACGATCCGCAGCCGCCGCCACCGCGTCGAATCGTGAAACGCTCGCCGCCCGCTCCCTCACGGCCGTCCGTTGCGCCTGCCGCGCCGCCGTCCGTCTCACCGGCGCCCTCCGAATCGCGGGGACCAATCGCGGACTCCGAGAATTGGGCCTCCTCGCAGGAGGAGGTGCGAGCGGCGCTGAGCGCGTGGCTTGCCGCGTCCGGTCGCGCCGATCAAAGCATTGTTTCGGACACGGTCGTGTTTCTAGGCGCCGACGGCCGGACTGCGCGGACGCACGTGCCGACACGGTGGGGCGGCGGCGTCGTGATTCGAG
>Ga0207684_10005499_pt1 | contig 11668 bp, 10 predicted proteins | sample KBSK5501metaG_FD_184342 | JGI IMG/M metagenome (GOLD analysis project Ga0207684, IMG submission 184342) | Corn, switchgrass and miscanthus rhizosphere microbial communities from Kellogg Biological Station, Michigan, USA - KBS K5-50-1 metaG... | ecosystem: Host-associated > Plants > Roots >... | reverse complement strand
GCTGCGGCCATGGACTGGACCACAGACCACAACCTCGAGCTGAACGACCTGGAGAGGGATTTCGTCCGCACCAGCCGCGCCGCGACACAGCGGGAGCTGGCCCGTCACAAGAGGCAGAACAACCAGCTGCGCGGTCTCTTGGGCGGCGTCGCAGCGCTCCTGGTCATCGCGGTCGTCGCGGGCTCTGTCGCGCTCGTCCAGCGCCAGTCGGCCGAGACGGCAGCGCGCCAGGCGCTCGCTCGCCAGCTTGGCGCCGAGGCCCTCACGACGCGACGCACGGACCAGGCGATGCTTCTTGCGCGGCAGGCGATGCTGCTGGACAGGTCGACCCAGACGGAGAGCACCCTGCTCGCCACTCTTCTGCGCAGCCCCGCCGTCATCGGAACGTTCACCACGCCGATCACGGTGCGGCCGCTGTCGCCGGTTCTCAGCCCTGACGGACGCACCCTCGCCGTCTTCGACAACAACGGCGAGGTCCTCATCTTCGACACTCACACCCACAAGCAGTCGCATGCGCCACTCAACAACATCGGCGGCGAGTTCGGACCCGGGGTGCTCGCGTTTGGGGGTCCCTACTTCTTCGCACCCTACACACCGCCCGACGCACCGCCAGGAGCCCCGCCCGTCTTCGCCGTCTTCGACGCCACCACGCTGCGGCTGATCCGCACACTTCCAATCAGCCCGGGCTTCTTCCACCCGACGGGTACGTTCGACCCGTTGGTGGCCAGCGTCAGCGGACAGAACGTCTATTTCTGCTGGACCCTGGCAAACGAGGACGGCAGCGACGGCCCTGCCTATGTCGACGGCTACGACGTGACCACCGGCTCGCTCAACGAGGTGGCTCTCGGCTCCAACGGCATGAATGGGGCTGGCATGGTGGGGGACCGGCTGATGGTGGTCACCGACACTGCTGCCGTCACCTTCGACGGCACTACTCTGCAACCGGTTGGCTCGATCCCCGTCAGTTTGAGCCCGGGGCCGGTTGCCGTCAGTCCTGCTGGAGACCGGCTTGCGGCAACAGCTTTTGCTCCGTCGCCGTCATCCCATACTTTTTCCCTCATCGACCTGAAGACGGGACGATCCAAGCCAGCAGGCGGTTCGCATGCGGCAGAGATCAGCGGGCTGAAATTTACCCCGGACGGCCGCTTCCTCGTCACCACCTCCAACGACCACAACGCGATCCTTTGGGACGCCAATAGCGGCGCCATCGTCCAGACATTGGCGGCGCATTCGAGCGGCATAGTCGGGCTCACAATCAGCGCGGACAGCCGCACTCTATACACGGCGAGCCTTGACGGTGCGATTTTTGGATGGGACCTGAGCGGCGCGCATCAGTTCGGCCGGCGGTTCGATGTCTCAAGCAGCGGCCCGTTGGCTGGTCCACCAGCACCGACGCCACTGGCTCTGTCCGCGGATGGCACCCGATTTGCCACCCGAACAGCCCCGGGACAGATTGGGATCTTTTCCATGCGGAGCCTCGACCCGGAGCAGTCTTTTTCGCTACCTCCGGGTACAGACGTACTTTCAGTCGCCTGGTCGAGGAACAACCTGCTTGCGGTGGGCGGGACTTCTGCCATCCAGCTGTGGAGCGTCCAGGGAACGCCGGCGCTGCTGGAGCCGCTCGCTGGTGTGCCGGGCAGGGGACGTCAAGTTGCGTTTTCGGCCGACGGGGGCACCGTCGCCGCCGTCACGATTGTGCCTCCCTTGGCCGACGACCCCAACCAGAATCGTGATGGGTGGTTGGCCGTATGGGACACGACCTCCGGACATCTCCGCTTCAGCCAGCACCTCGGCGCAGGGGGTCTGTCAGTTGCAGTGGATGCCCATGCGCGCCTCCTGGCAGCGGGAGTGGACGACCCACGCGTCTTGCTGGTCGACCTTGACAGCGGGACCGTGCGTCGGACCATCCGTCCGGACGGCGGCTCTACGACGGCGGTTGAGTTCAAGCCTGACGGCACACTGCTCACAGGCTCATGGGCAGGCATCATCCAGCGGTGGGATCCCCAGTCGGGACGCGAGCTCGACCACGCGGTTCTAACCGAAGGTGGGCCGGTTTCAATGCTGTCCATTTCACCGGACCTTGCCACGTTCGCCACGAGCGCGGGCGACGCAAAGATCTGGGATGCTGCCACGCTGCAACAGTTCGGCGCGACGTTGCCGACTGGCGGCGGCGGGTGGGTGGGCCTGGCCTACACGCCTGACGGTTCGAACCTTCTCGTGGTGTCGAAGGACGGCTCCGGCACCGTGTGGCCGGCATCGGTTTCAGCGTGGATGGATCATGCATGCGCCGTGGCCCAGCGCAACTTCACTCACGAGGAATGGTCGCGGTTCGTCCCCGGCTACCCATACCAGCAAACATGCCCGGCCTATCCGCCTGGTCGGTGACTAACGGAGGCAAAGAAAGAGGCCGGAATCGGAAGTCGAAACCGGCCTTTGGGAACCTATAGAGCTTGCTACTCGTCCTCGATCTGGTTGTACATCACACTGACTCCCCGGAGGTCTTTCAAGGGCAACTTTCGTATTGGCGTCCTCCATCTGGTTGCTCAAAGGGCCTTCAGCAGATGACCTGATGACAGGGGTGAAATTGCGTCGAAGCGCGAGTCAACTGGCCGGCTGAAGCTCTTTCGGAACCCTAACCCGACACCGCCGCGGCAAGGACGGACTCCGAGACGTTCAGCTCCGGATGCCACTCCGCAATCGGTTCCGGCGTCGAGCGCGCCATGACCAGCTCCGCCGGCTCTGGTCCAAGATTGGTCTCGGCGTGAAGGGTGAAGGGCGGGATGAAGAGGAAATCACCCGGACCAAGGTCGATCCGGTCGCGCAGCTCGGGTCCGTGAATGATGGTCAGGGTCCCGGACAGCATGTGGATTAGGGCCTCGCTATCCCGGTGGTGATGGACGGGGGAGATCCCGCTTCCGGGCGGAGTGGTCACGTGCGCCAGCCACACCTTGTGTGCTCCGGCCTTGGTCCCGACGGCGTACTCCGCCATCCCGGGGACCGGGGCCGAGTTCTCAACTTCGTCTCCGCGCATCACGTTCATGTCCGCCACCTCCAGGGGAATTTGGTCGTCACTATAAACGATTTCTAGTAGTCATCTCTAGTATTGTGTCGGGAATGGCCATGACGGCCCGGAGGGAGCGGGCGCGCGCGACCCGGCTTCGCATCCTGGAGGCGGGCCGCGAGGTCTTCGGCGAGTCCGGCTATACGGCGGCGACGATGAAGGAGATCGCCGACCGGGCGGGGGTCGCCCACCAGACCCTCTATTTCTCCTTTCACACGAAGCCGGGCCTCTTCCTGGCAGTGATGGCCTATGCGTCGTCGGGGGAGGTCGAGCCGACCCCGGTACCCGAGCGCGGCTGGTACCACGACGCGATCTCCGCGCGTTCGGGCGGCGACGCCCTCGACCGGCTAGTGGAGGGCGGTGCTGAGATCGTCGCGCGGACGAGCCCTCTCAGCCAGGCGATAGCCGAAGCTTCCTCGGTGGAGCCTGAGGTTGCACGGCGGCAGCAGGAGCTGGCGTCCTCACGCCGGCGAGGAATCCAACGCCTTGCCAAGCACCTCGGGGCGCTCGGCACTCTGCGACCCGGGCTAACGGAGGGCGAGGCGGCCGACGTGATCTACGTCCTCTTCTCCCCCGAGACATTCCGGCGCTTCGCCGGCTGCGGCTGGTCGCTGAACCAGTGGCGACCCTGGGTCAGGCGCTCACTCGGCGAACTGCTGCTGACCTAGCCCTCGGCCAGTCGGAGGTCGGCGCTCCGGCCGTCCAATTCACCCCGACAACCTATTGTTTCGCTTCCGGCGAATGGGCTCGGATGATCTCGAGCAGCGTCGTGCGAAGTCGGACGTAGTCGGCGGGGCCCAGCTGCACCTTCAAGCGACGCTCTAAATTGGCCACTGCGTGGGCCGAGGCGGCGACTGCAGCGCGGCCTTTCCGAGCCAGAAATATCCGCCTCGCACGCCGGTCCGCGGGATCAGCGTGCTTCTCCACAAAGCCCAGCCTTTCGAGGTCATCGACCAACTCTCCCATCGATTGCGGCGTCATCCCGGCCCTCACCGCCAGCTGGCTCAATCGAAGCCCGTCTTCGTGCGTCAGTTGTTCCATGGCGCTCGCGTGCGGGCGGCGAATCTCGGGGAACCCAGCGGCCACGACGAAGTCGAAGATGCTGCGTGAAAGCCCGTTGTGGGCCATCTGCAAGAGGCCTGCGGTGGATCGTTCTGCGACTGGGATTGAGCGCATGACCTTGACAGAAGCTAAGGGTACCTTATAATCAGGTTGCCTTAGTAGGTGGAAAGGCTGGGATGGAGGACCCTCGGCATGTCACGACGCGAGCATTCAGTGGAGACGGCTGCCTCACCGGCAATCCGACTGCGTTCTCATCTGCAGTCGAGATGAGCGTTCAACTCAAGGTCGCAATTATTTCACTGGTAGCCGCGGCTGTTTCCTTTCCGTTGACGTTCCTTGTCTGGCCACCCGAGGTGCCGTCGGGAGCTGGAATGCCGGCTCAGTGGCTCGGTTATGGACTACTGGCTGGCGAATGCCTCGCATTGGGCGGCGGCATTGCCTTCCTAGCGTTCGCCTTTCCCCACGCTCGACCCCTTGCAACCTCGCACCGGCTTGCCTTCGCGAGCTATGCCGGCATCTCGTTTCTCCTGATCAACTGGTGGCCGCAGGCTCATCTCCATGCGATCGCCGCCAGAGCGGACTCTGCCCAACCATTGATCAAGCAGACCACCTACGCATTTCATGACCTCATCATGCTCATCGGCGCCCTGCTCGCACTCTACTTCGCCACTGTCCTGGCGAACCAGTCGCCGAAACCATCCAACTCCAGCCCAGACGTGAGGCCTGGTGGCCGGTTGAGCCGCCTCGGGCTTCGTTGGAAGTACGCGATCACCACTGTGCTGATCGCGGTCATCTCCTTGCCGGCTGTGTCGGTCTTCTACGCAGTGGCCAAGATCGGGCAAGCTGGTCGCGCGCCCGGCGGCTGGCTTCTGGCTGGGCTCATCGCCAACACCGTTATCACGCGGCTCGCTCTGGGACTCGGAATCAGCTTCCTCATATTCGCCTGGCCACTGGTCAAGAACGCGCGGCAATACCGTCAGTTGGCGCTCCTGTCATATCTGTCGATCGGTTGGTGCCTGCTTGCCTGGCTGCCGTACCAGCAGCTGGATTTCTTTGCTCGAGATGCGGTTTATCCACTGCTCGTGCTTGGTTACGGCTTCCACCTCACCCTGATGGTCGCCGCAGCGGTGCTGGCCGTCTTCTTCTATCGAGTCACACATGCATCGCGCTCTCCGGCAAGCGCCCTCGTGCAGCTCGCTTCACAGCAATGACAACGCAGAATCCGGCCAGAAACTTCTGACGGTTCCGCACGTCTGGCGACAGACGTGCCCTTGATGAGTGTGTGATGCACACGGTTGGTGCCAAACGTGCGGAATACGCGTGCCGCGTTGCAGCAGGCATCTGAACCGGGTCTAGGCAGAGGAAAGGCCGGAATCTATTCGAAGCCGGCCTTTGGGAGCCTCGAGAGCTTCCTACTCGTCCTCGATCTGGTTGTACAGCACACAGTCTTGCGATTGGGTCTTCGTGCCGCCCTTTCGTATTGGCGTCCTCAATCTGGTTGTTCGAAGGGCCACCATTGAGCGACTTGATTGCATTGGTGAAATTAGGTGAAAGAACGTGTCCTGTCCGCGAGGTTGGGCGCTGGCCGGTAGCGACCGTGGGCACGCTCGCGGGCCTGGGGATCGCCCTGCGGATGGCCAGCGTATTTGCGGCTCTCGTCATGGCGTGGCCAGCTGGGGTGAGCCGGCGTGCCTAGAGCTGGCGGCGGCTCGATGCCAACATGTTTGCTGGGCGTGACCTGGAAGACCTGGTAGAGCTCTTCCTTGGTGCAGCCGTAGGCAAGCAGCAGCTTGATCATCCAGCGGTTGCCGACGATATGCGGGACGTTCTGCAGCTGGCCGTAGTCGGAGCCGTAGACCACGTTCTCCGGCCCAACTTCCTTGACGACGCGAGCGGCATAAAGCGGGCCGGCCTCGTGCAACGGGAAAGCCTGAGCCCCCAGTCCGGAGAGCATGAGCTTGGCGCCCAGTTCCGCCTCCTTACACATCTGCTCGATCGAGTGCTTGGAATGGATGTGGGCCGGGTGGATCACCTCCATGCGCTTCACGCCCGCCTGCTGCGCTTCCTTGAACAGGATGTAGGTGTCCTCGAACGGATAGTGCCCGCTGGCAAGGACCAGGTCGTTGTCGGCGACCAGCTTCAGAATCTCCTTCACCTCGGCGACAAGGCGCCGCTTCTCGTCCAGGAAGGAAAGCCCGTACCCGCTCCAGTCGTCGTAGACGACACGCCGGTGATGGTAGGAATCCACCATTGGCATCCACACGTAGCGCATGCCGGGGAAGCCCAGGCATTTGCGGACGGCGTCGGGATTGAAGCCGCCCTGCGAATAGTTGAGGGTGACGCCCCCGAAGACCTGGACCGGCCGCAAGCCGCGTTCGGCGGCATACAGATCCGCCAGCTTCTGGACAAGCGCGTTCCGCGACGCGGAAGGGGTGTACCAGGTCTTGAAGACCATCGCCCGGCAGCCGGCGTCGGTGAAGTCGTAGGCAACGTCATCCTCCAGCAGAAGCCGTTCCATCGGGTCGGAGCCCCCGTGGACATGGATGTCTAGCGAGTTGGTGAGGATGTCGTCGACATCCTGCTCGGTGAACTTCGCACCCGCGAGGAAACGGGTGTACTGGATGTTGACCCACTGCGCCTGCTGACGGACAAGCCAGGTGAAAACCTCGTCGGAGACCGGGGCGTCAGGGCGAGTCAGCTTCTTGAGCCGCTCGACCCTCTCCTCAGGGACTTCGATCTGAAGGATTTCCTGCAGCGAAAGACCCTCTTCGGGTTTGACGCTGGTGCGCTTGGGCGCGCTCCGTTGTCTCTTCTTGCTCACTGCAGCCCTCCTGATGACGGCATGGCCAGTTTCCGCGATCATGGGACATTGTGATCAAGCCTGGCCACGTGGCCCTTGGTAATTCGTAGACCGGGTCTTCCTAGTCCACCCAACCGACTGCTTCGCACCAGACCGTGGCGGTAAACGCATCAGGCCGCTCTCCCCAGGCGACGAGCTCGCGACCCATGGCTTCCGCCTCGTCTTGGTTCAGCCAGCCCTCGGCGAGGGCGGTTCGAGACAGGCCGTCTAGCTGTGCCTTCTCAAATGAGGCAGCGTGGCGAGTTTCCTCAGTCGACCCTGCAGTGGAGACCGAGCCTATCGCCCTGGCACGCACGAACCCAGCCTGCAGGAGCAGTCCACGGTGATACCGGCCGCGAAAGGAGTCACCGCCGTCATGCTTGCGGACTCGAATCCGGAGGTCGAGCCATTGTTGGAGCAACGGGGTGGTCGGCACCAGGAATTTGCCGCCGAGATCAGGATCGCGTAGACCCACCACTCCGCCCGGGCGGAGGACTCGCCGTATCTCAGTCAGCGCGGCCAGAGGATTGCGCATGAACATCAGCACTGCATTGGCAAAGACTGCGTCGAAGGTCCGAGCGGAAAACGGAAGCTTGTACACGTTGGCGACTGAAAAACTCACGTTCTGAACCCTTCGTTCGGAGGCGATAGCCCGTGCCCGCTTCACCAGAGCCGGCTGGAGATCAAAGCCATCGACGCGGCCCGGCGCGACGACCTCAGCCAGACCAACCGTGATGGTTCCTGGTCCGCAGCCGACGTCCATCACTCGCATCCCAGGTCGCAGAAACGGCAGGAAAAAGGCTGCGTCCCGAGCTGCGGTTCGCGACTCCAAAACCGCCTCGAAGGCCGGATTCGACCGCTGCGAGTAGACGTCGCCGCGCTGCTTTTGCGCTGCCGCCTCCTCGGGTCGCCCGTCAGCCATTCCGCCTGTCTCCGCCGACATCGTGTCACGCCTGCTTTGTCCCGCGCACAGACCAAAAAAGAGGGCCGGGCTCGTGTGAGCCCGGCCCTGTTCATTTCGGCGATTGAGGCTTACTCGTCCTCGATCTGGTTGTACAGCACGCTGTCTAACTACTGGCTCCTCGCAGCGCCGTTTCGTATTGGCGTCCTCCATCTGGTTGCTCAGAGGGCTGTTAGTGACCGACTTGATGACAAAGGCGAAATTCGGTCAAAGCGCACGTCGATAGGGGGCAAATCGGTGCAAGAGACGATGCTTGCTGGCGCCTCGACGCCCGACCAGAACCTTGTCATCGCTTTGATTGAATGGCAGGAGCCGTCGGGCAATCGAATCATCGTTGGAGGCCCGCCCGCGCCCTGAACCTTCTCTAGCGCGCCATCCCCCGGTAGATCGCGGCCGACGCCAACCCTGAGACCGCCGAAAGCACCGCTAGCCACACCACCGCCGCGACCGGCTCGATTCCGGCCGATGTTCCGAGCGACAGTGCCCGCACGGCGTTGGCGACCGCCGTCACCGGGCTGTGGCCGGCGATGACCTGCAGCCATGAAGGCATCGTCCCCACCGGCACGAATGTCGAGCTTGCGAACACCATCGGGAACAGGGCGACGAAGCCGATGCCTTGCACGGCTTCAGGGGTCTTGAAGACGACGGCCAGCAGGGCCGCCACCCACGCGAACGCGAACGCGGTGGCGATGGCCAGGGCGATCGCACCTAGTGCCTGGGGCACGGTGCCGTGGAAACGAAAACCGATGAGCATGCCGACGGCGACCATCACGCCGACGCCTGCGGCAGAGAACAGCGTATCGGCGACGATGCGGCCGGCCACGACCGAGAACCGCGACATCGGAAGCGACCAGAACCGGTCCATCAATCCGTTGCGAAGATCCTCGGTGAGGGCGATCGCGGTGTTCAGGCCGCCGAACGTTGCGGTCTGAACGAGGACGCCGGGCAGCAGGAAGTCGATGTAGCTGACTCCGGGCACGTGGATCGCGCCCCCGAACACGAACGCGAACAGCAGGACAAAGATCACTGGCTGGATCAGGACTTCGACCAGGATGAACTGAGGCGTGCGCAGCGCCTTGCGAACGTTGCGCCCGGCCATTAGATAGACGTCGAACAACGTTGTCATCACGCAACCACCTCCAACACCGGCTCGCGAGCCGTCAGTCGCAGGAACACCTCGTCCAGCGTTGGCCGGCGCAGGGCCAGCTCGTCGATGTCGACCCCCGCGGCCTCCAGCCGCCGCACCGCGTCGATGACCGAGTCCCCGCCGTCCACCGGCGCCACGACCTCGTCCACTTCGATCCGGACTTCCCCGCGTGCGATTGGCGCGAGTGCCGCCACCGCTGCCGCCGACGACTCCGGCGTCACCTTGACCGCGATGTAATGGCCTCCAGCCTTCGCCTTCAGGTCGGCAGGCGTGCCGCCGGCGATCACACGGCCGTGGTCCAGCACTGCGATCCGTGACGCGAGCCGATCGACCTCTTCCATGTACTGGCTGGTCAGCAGCACGGTGGTTCCGTCGTTCACCATCCGCCGCACCAACTCCCAGAGCGCGAGGCGGCTCGCGGGGTCGAGGCCGGTGGTCGGCTCGTCCAGGAACAGAACTTTCGGCCTTCCCGCAACGCTTGCGGCGAGATCAGCGCGACGTCGCATGCCGCCGGAGTACGTGCGCACCGGCCTCCGCGCGGCGTCCTCCAGCCCGACCGTGGCCAGGAGCTCCCAGGCGTGCGTCTTCGCCTCGCGCGCGGATTGGCGGTGCAGACGCCCGATGAGGATTAGGTTCTCCTCGGCGGTGAGCGCCTCGTCCAGCGCCGCATACTGACCCGTGAGGCCGATGGCGCGCCGCACTGCGGGCGCATCCTCCACGACGTTGTGGCCCGACACCAACGCCCGGCCGGAGTCGGGCCGGATGAGGGTTGCCAGGATGCGGACCATGGTGGTCTTGCCTGCGCCGTTCGGGCCTAGCAGGCCAAACACGATGCCCTCCTCAACCGCCAGCTCGACGCCGTCCAGCGCCACCGTGCCTCCGAAATTCTTCCGGAGCCCTTCGACCTGTATTGCTTGGCTCATAACGGCGATAGCGTAGCGCCAATAATTGGCAGATGTCAACTATTGGCGCATGACTATTATTAAAGATGGATGAGCCAGGGACAGGGACGTATCCAGCGGACCCGCCCTATGCATCATGGCCCCGCCCGCCGCGAGCAGCTGGCTCGCGACGCCTGGCGGCTATTGATGAGGGTCGGTGAACTGCACATGGAGGAGGCCGGCAATCGCCTCACGGGCATGGGCCTGAGTCCGGTCATGGGCCACTTCCTTGACGAGATTGCGCGCATGCCGCCGGGGCCGATCTCGCAGCTGGTCGCCCGCATGAACGTGGACCCCGGTTGGGTTACCGACGTGATCGACCGCCTCGAGGAGCGGGGTGACGTGCGCCGCGTCCCGTCGACCGAAGACCGGCGGGTGAAGATCATCGAGCTGACCGAGAAGGGGCGGACGAGCTGGCGGAAGATGGACGACGCCATCGCCGAGGCGCCACCCGAGCTGTTGGCCCTGGGCGAGCACGAGCTGCAGGCGCTGCTCCGGATCGCCGAACGGCTGGCGAAAGCAGCCGGGATCGGACCCGGCCCGGACTTCTAGGCGGCAATGCTTGGGCTCGGCGACGATCTATCGCCGCGGCGGATCTGGTCGTTGCGAGTACAAGGGTGAAGCTAAACGACCGAGCTACAGCCAGCTTGTGGCCTGACGCTCAGATAGCTGCGTAGCTGATCGACTGCATAGATGCAGAGAGGGAGATCACCGCAGACGCTGAGCGAAGCGGATCGGCGTCTTGTCGCGGCCTGGGCGGCCGATTGTGCAGAGCGTGTCGTGGGGTTGTTCGAGGCTGAAGCTCCAGCTGACAATCGTCCTCGCGCGCTCATCGACCGCACGCGAGCTTTTGCCCGAGGAGAGCTGGACACTGCCGAGGAGATTCGTCGTCGCTTCGTCGGCGGTGTGCCTGCCAACGAGGTGACGGCTCCCCCAGCTGCCGCGGCTGCCCGAGCCGCCGGCCAAGCGGTAGCGACCTGCCACATGGGCGCGCATGCACTCGGTGCCGCCGCGTATGCCGTGAGAGCCGCCAGCCTGGCGGCTCCAGACCGGCCAGAAGTCGTGGACGACGAGATCCGTTGGCAGCTGAACCACATGACAGCAGAGGTCCGGGCCGCCCTCAGCGCCCTCCCACCAGTCGGCGAGAACTCGTCAGGCCCTCTCGGGCCCGGTCTCCTCGCTTCAGGCCTCCGCTGATCAATGCATTCGAAGCATAGACCGTCAGATAGCCCAGATCAACAGTGTTCCACAACACAATGCTTTCGATCACGCCTTCGTGCACGTAGGGCTTGCACAGATTCGGCAGCGAGAGCCCGGTGACCTTAACGTCAGAGCGCCCCGATTGCTTCACGGCCTCGGCAGCGCCCGGAACAGCCGGCGCCGCGATCGCCATGATCAGCTTCACATGCGGGTAGACTTTGAGAACGGTCTGCGTTTCGGCAAAGGCTCGATCGCGATCTCCATCGCTCGGTTGAATAGCCACCAGCTTTATCTCGGGATACTTCTCCGCAAGCCGCGCCTTGATGTGCTTGATCCACTCGTTCTGATTCGCCGCGCTCAGCGAAGCGGTGATGATCGCAAACTCGCCTTTGTTGTTGAGAATCCTGGCCGCCTCGTCGGTCAGCGTGTAGCCGATCCCCTGGGGGGTGGCCTGGTT